>Ga0116227_10000574_pt1 | contig 73253 bp, 59 predicted proteins | sample S1TSphgellanicum_FD_89693 | JGI IMG/M metagenome (GOLD analysis project Ga0116227, IMG submission 89693) | Host-associated microbial communities from peat moss isolated from Minnesota, USA - S1T2_Fb - Sphagnum magellanicum MG | ecosystem: Host-associated > Plants > Peat moss > Unclassified... | reverse complement strand
TCTTTGCAATTTATTTCAATATACATGAGAATTTCATCTCAGCCTCCCTGGTGCATTGTGTATATATGTGTGTGCATGCATCTCTTTTTAGTTTATTAATTTCTATCTTCAATTGGTTTTAGGATGTTTGTTTAGTAGAGTTTCCTACGGATTCACACATTTACGACACTGTATGTCACGACACTACACGTCACGACAAACTTGCCAACCTTAAAATTGAGTATGAGCAAACCAAGGAAAATTTGTTTGAAACCAACAATTGCATACAAACTTATAGCCTAAAGCTAGAAACAATGCAATAAACTTTGAAGAACCGTGACAAATAATTGGTCATAATCATGGGGCAATTGATTAAAGTCTAACATGAGAACCATAACCATCCAACAAGTTAAAAGAAGTAGAACATGTTATTAAAAAAATTGAAAACCTACAACAAGAATACACCAAGCTTAATTAGCTTAATTAAAAAATTCATAACGATTTAAAACCACTCTAAACTAACTATGTGCGAATGATGCATGATTACAACAAGATGGAGGAGTCTAACATGCAATAGTAGAATACCATAACAAGTTTGGAGCAGATCCAAGACTAGAAAGGTTAGTATGAAATGGTTAAGGTACAATTAAGCAAACCCAACCCCATTCTACATGTTAGGATGAACAAGTTGAAGGAGTTTGAAGAATTGGTATTATACAACACCCTGTTAAAGGTGCAGAATTAAACCTTGGGAGACAAAAACCCCAAATGGAAGGAGTGATGGCAAATTGTTCAAAAATTTACGGAGGAGTAGACCCAAGAAAGCATGGAATTAGCTTGCTCTAACGAACCAACTAGAACTACAAGTGCATTGAACAACTTTTCTTGATTTTAAATATGAACCATCAAGGTTTGTATCTATGGAAATCAGAACCAGTACTAGAGCATTAGCAACACCATTTGTGGTACAACCTGTTGCCACTACCAAACCAATTAGTCCACTTAGAGGTGGAACATGTTTAGAGATCATACCCTTACATGTTCACATTTTTACTATACATGTTCAGGTTCCTACTATTACTAAACATGTGGAAAGTAATGACAAGTATATCAAGGAATAGGTTGAACCTATTGATCCTTCATTTAGTATTATACTTGATAGTGGAACCAGACCCTTGGAGTTCATATCTGCTACTTTACCTTTGACCCCACATTAGTTAGGTATAGCTCAAGAGATTACTTTGATTACTAATACCTTGCAAGTTTCAAAGGTATTTATGACACCCATAATGATTTTTGAAAAAACACCTAATCAAGAAAAGGTTATTATAGTGCCAACATGTTTTCAAATTTTGAGCCAAGTTAAACTTGTGGAGGAAACAAGTGCTGAACTTGTCAAAGGAGCCGTCAACCAACCAATTGTAGAAGACCAAAAGAACTTAGATATTTGAACTAACATTTCAAGGACAAAATGTAGTTTTCAAGGGGGGATAATGTTACATAGATTTAACAAGTTATAGATTTAAGTAGGTTGTCATATTTAACAAATGTTTTAACTAACCAATTATATTAACCTAACCTATGACATTAACCTAACCAATTACAAAACATGATAGGGGACATTATACTAGGTTATTAGATAGGTTGACAAGTTCTTAGTTAACCGGTAGTTTGAAGAACAAGTTACCAAAATAGGTAGTGAAATAGGTGGTTAAACATGGTGTAATTTTTAAATCTTGTAGGATTGTTAGTTTAGTACTGGCTAATGATTGTTTAAATTTTGAATTAGTTAATATAATACTAAGATGAAAGACCTATTCAAGGGGACTTTTGTTGTTATTTTGATTTTGTGTTTTGCTTTCATTAAAAACATGAAAACATTTTGTTTTAACAATACTTATCTTGTATCTGTGTGCAATTTGAATACATGTTAATATAAGACTTATAGATAGAATTAGTTTAGTTTAATTCAAATGAACCTGTTGTTGTTTTAAGAACCTATTGCTGGAAATTTAGAAGTTGAAAACCTTAAATGGGAATAGAAAATCTCATTAACACATATACAAGAAACATCCTCCCTTAACCCTTCATTGGTCACATCCTCTAGAACAAACAGTGATAGGCAAAACAAGGATACTTTCGATTACTCCATTCGTCATTGATCATTACTAATTTATGTTAAAAAGTTTTGTGAATTAACTTAATTATTTTCGACACATGTGAAATTTAGACCCTCTAAAGGGATTAGTTATCTTTTGATCATTAAGGTCAATTTATCAACGTCAAAAGTTGACATTAGATTGATTATGGGCTATAATTGGTGATAGATATTAAATACCCCTAATAAATTTCTTATGGGCATTAATGTGACACACTCCAAAAAAAGGCCTCGCACATGTAGCAAAGCCCGAGCTATACCTTGGGGTTTGTTGGATGAAGTATCTATGAGGGGTCCAAAATTGGGGTTTTCAAGTTTCGGCTCCAACATGTAAAGCACCAGGATTTTAGACCCTAAGTGTTCAATGCACCCTTCTTTTTAACTTGCGACATACGACAATCAAATAAAAATTAACCCCCCAATAGTTAAATAAAACTAACCCTTAAAAATAAAGTGGGCAAAACCTAAACCTTTTGTTTTTTCAGCCACCGTTATGGAGGCTAGTTAGGGAACCTAAATTATAAAAAAAATAATATATCATTCACTATTTTTTTCTTTCAACTTCAAAATTGCGATGGATAATCAACAACTTCCAGGCTTACTTGCGTTATGTGGAGATGAAAAAAAAACTTCTTCCACAACATTGGTTGTGCACACACCACAACCATATGTCATAGCTTTGTTGTCGGAGCTTCCACTAACAAAGAAGAAAAGGGGGACCAATGAATTTGTGGAGGGTCAAGTTTGGAGTGTTGGTGCTATACATTTTTTTTTGGATTTGTACAAAGAAAAGTATCTTGCAATTGGAATGGGCAATATGAAAAAGGCATATTGGTTGACAATGAGCAATGTGATTTGAAAAACATTTCTTCATGAAAGTCTTCGTACATGGGAACAAACCAAATCAAAGTGAGGTAAAATGTGTCAACAATATTATTGGGAAAAAGGCATCCTTGGCATCGGCACCCAAACTTTGGAGTGGATTTGGTATGATCGAATGGATGACATTCTTGTCAGAACTACAAAGGCCAATGGTGTACCTCAAGGAATGGACACGGGAGAAGATATTGACCCTAGCTAGTCCTCAAGAGGTTGATGGTGACATCAATTCTAATGTCGATCCAACATCATTGGCTATTCAACTTCTGGTTTTTGGAGCTATTTCAAAAGAGGTCCCCATTTCATTTCGATCTGCAGCTTGTGCACACAAGGGAGTTGGAGGTGCACCAAACAAAAAGTTAAAAACCTATGCTTAAAGTTCAACTGATGGAACAACCATCATTGCATTTGCTTTGTGCAGAAGCATCTTCAAAGATTGAGCTTTCGAAGATGGAAACAAACAAGGAGATAGCTTTGAACATGATTGAGCTTGATGATCACAATGCTAAATGTCAATTACAATTTGCACAACTTTTTGCTAAAATTATGCGACAAGGCAATGCTAATAACCTTTCAACAAGCTAAACATATGTAGCTTGTAGATGACAAGTCTTTATGGATTGCCATAACATTTCTTTTGATATGCAATATATATTTCCAATCTTCAACTCCAAATCCCAAAACTGAGAATTTTCATTTTTTTAATGCACTTCTCATGGTGCCATTCTCACACACAATGTCCCATTCAATTTATTTTTTGTTCCATATAGATGCTAAGACTCATATTGAACATAATGAATTGAACAAAAAAATATCTTAAATCAGAAAAAAAACGTAGCTACTGTCCCATTCCTTGGTAAAACAAGGAGTGACAATTCTGGTTTTTAAGAAAATTATCCCCCTCCACTTGCACACAGAAAGTCCAAATCAATTTTTTTAAATTCCAGTAGATGCTCATATTCACACATGAGATCTCAAAATTCATGAAATTGAAAAAAATAAAATCAGAAAAAATGGTAGCTGCTGTCTTACTCTTTTCTATTTCTGATACTTGGGAGGATAGTATTCTGAGAAAATATACCCCCCTCCACTTGTCATAGTGCCATTTACACACAGAAAGTCCAAATCAATTTTTTTCTGTTACTGTAGATGTTCATACTTACATATGAACTCATGCAATTCATGGGATTGAAATAAAATAAAATGGTAGCTGCTATCCTACTTTTCTCTACTTCTGGAGAGAGAACAATAAGAAACCAAGGATCGGCTCCACCCTTGAAAAAGGAGAGAGACGAAGTCTATAATTAGACCCATGCAAATCACTTGTTGTTTTTTCCTAATTACTCCCAAAAAGGGCAGTGGTGGGGTCCATCGTTAAAGTTACCTTAAAAAGTTCAAAGGCTACAAAAAAACTTGTCTTCACATGTGCGAGGAGAACCCAAGGTCCCAGTTTATTAACTGACAGAAAATCATAAATTGGGAGGTGGCTCTTTGTCATTGGGTGATTTTTTGACTCCTCAGGGGTAAGGGTTTGGTTTCACCCTAACATGTGCAAGGGCCAAGAGCCACATTATTTTATCACAAGATTTGACTAGTTTGATTGATTTGATTATTTAAATAAAAAATAACACTCCATTTTATCATAGCCTAGGTCAATTTTCACATTGACAAAACGAATAATTATTTATTTTCAAAAAATGAATTATTTTTTAAAAAATTGTAATAATTATTATTTTCATCATCTACTATAATATTGTGATATGAGTAGTGAAATTATACAGAGTGTAGTCTACAATAACTACAATGATTTTCAAAATGTCAACTTCATATTTTCACAAAATTTCATTTCACTATTTTGAGGATTATTTAATGACGAATCTAACCTTAGGGTAAGGTAGTCAGTGTTGGAAAGTATATCAATTGTTGACTCATTCACCCTCTCTTGAGTTGAGAGGCGATAGGGTAGAGAATGTTGTGAGACAATCACATTGCAACAGATCATGTAACATGTAGGACATTATATATATATATATATATATATATATATATATATATTTCTACGTGCCAGAACAAGCAAAACTGCTCCCAGTCTTGGAGAACCATGCAAGGCGCAGAACGGACACAAAAAGACAAGCGGGGACAAGCGAGTGAAGGGTTCTTTAGAGTCCTGCATAGCCAGCCGTCTTTTGAGGGGGCGGGGCAGGGGGCCGAGAGGAGGGATTCTCTGGAAATGAGAAAAAGAAAGAAAATAAAAGACTTAATGTTGGGTTGAGTCTGGACCAAAGCAAAAAAATGGGGTACAATATCTCTGTCACCCAATAGCGCAACCGACTTATCCTCCTGCATCCAATCAGACTGCTCCAATACTATCATCAACATCAATTGCCAAAAATAATTTATAATGTTGATACTCTATTACTATAGTATTTATAGTCGGTATTTTCCAAACGGGGAATTTCCAAACTCAAGAAGACTGCAATGTGCATCCATCATGATTAGCAAACACAACCTCAGATTTATGTACTATAATTATCAGTTTTGTAAAAGCTCCATTCTAATTATTATTTATTGAGGGTTTAAAGTCTTTGTACCACCACAACCACAACTCGACCTGCTGAAAAGTGTGGAACTTTGTCTGCCCTTATCCTTTCACGATGCTGTAACCAAACATGGACCGATGAAAATGTTAAATATGGATACAAAGGAATGGAATATCTCTCTGTGAGCCTATAGGACAGAGAAGAGGGTGAGTTATGAGATTTTAGCCAATCAGCGACCATGAACATGCAAAACATGTCTGAAGATGGCACAAAAATGTTCCAAAGCAGCAAAATATGGCCTATAACTGCAGAGCTCTTGTCAAATTGAACTCCCTAGGATTGGTTATGGAAAAGCAGCTGATAAAAAGGAAAAACAAAAGGAGAAAAGGCGGTTTGGTTGCAACATGAGCCTTAATATCATGATGATCGAGCAAAATAACTCTTTTGAAAATAAAAAAGAAAAGTAGCTTGGGTTATACTTAAATAATGGTCAATTCCACTCCCAACATGTGCAGGCGGAATTGTCGTCCAGCTCTGGTACTCCATGTTCATCGATGGTTCATATCGTGAGAATAAAGATTGGTGCGGTCTTCTCGTACCATTCTGGAACTGTCGTCCGAGTCTGGAACTGCACTCCCGCGAAGCACGGCGACATCCGAAAGGGAAAACCCAAAGGCTCTGGAAAGGAGAGGGCGGAGAGCGAGAGGAAAAGAGCTCTGGCGATGGCGTCTCAGATTCCTACGCACTGCACTACGACCTCTTATCCTCTCTTCTTTTGCGGTAACGAAAATATGTACAACATGCTGCATGCTCCTGTCTATGGTCGAACGGGAAGCTTTGGCGTGAGTAAAAGGCGGGCAACTTGTCCGTCACTTTATCCACGGAAGTTTCTGCTCAGATATCGAGCTGCAGGTAAGTGGTCATGTGCAGCAGTTCGTTCTCTTCTTTGCTTTTCCTTCCGGGATGGATAGATTGAGATCTTGATACAATTGGCATGGGGGAGATTGCTTGCGTGTGGTTCGGGAAACTGCAAGCTCAGATAAGGCCGGAAGTTGGCTCTGCTTTTGGTCTGGGAGGTTGAAAGTGCTACGTCCCGCAGGAATTGGGATTGGGAAATCGTAGATGTTTGCGATACATTGCTATGATGTGGAATGGAATTGCGGGGTTTCGATAAATTGCAACTTCGAAGCTTATTTTTGAGTTGGTCTTCTCTGATGCTCAATCGAAAGATGTGATCCTAGTTCATGAAAGCATTTTCGCTAGAGCTGAAAATTTATAGATGTAGCACAGGTATAAAGGAGAGATGTACGTTGCGTGTGGACGTGTCGGCGCACTCTTGCGTAAAGTACCGAGGGGTGGGTTCTTTCAGCCACTTAAGGCGTTACATTGTTGTTTCACTCGCAGGTCGAATTCCTCTCGGCACGCTGAAGCTAAAGAGCGATGAGGTGACGGAAGAAATCGAGTCGGAGGTTGCAACAGGCACACGGAAGCTCCGGAGTCTTCCGGGCATATTAAACTTAGACTGGGGAAAGACAAACGCGAATCTCTTGTTTGTAGCTGGCGCGACAGGCGGTGTCGGATCGCGTCTCGTGAGGTCTGGTAGCTCTTACATGCTGTTTTGCTAGTTTAAATGACACATAGGAATAATGCATCGAAGCTACAAGTACAGCTTGAGAAGTGTTGCTAAGAATTTATGCTACACTAAGAACCACAGAAGAAAGAAAGAAAGATGAGTCCAGAGGATAAAATTTCAATTCTGTGCATCACCTCTAGAGTGCAAATTTTTGCAACAGCAGTTATTCTTAGAAGGATGCTTCCCAAATGAGCAGTTTTCCTCTAAATTCTCAAGCAATGTCAACAGGATTGATTTCTTTTGGCAGTTGATAGGTCATTCATTCCATTTGAGCATCCCAAGGCAAAGAGAATGTAGCTTGACATTGGCAAAACAAGATCAGAAATGAATGATAACTAGTGTCAACCTGTGAAATTGGGACACAGAAATGCTAACAGAAAATATGTAAGTTCAGCATAGTCTGGGCAATAGCTGCAGCAAAGTTCATGCTGGCAATCTTGGAACAAGGTACCAAAAGATAAGCATCCAGGGGATTTATTTGGCATAGTTATATGGCAGTAGAAAATGTGGATGAATTAAAACATCATTAATCTTGCTGTGATTAAATACAAGATTGCTACCATATGCTATCTCAGAGAAGTAGACTTTCATGATCTCATGCTGGGCTGGGCTAGTTTAAATCTGTTCTGTTAGGGAACTTCTGAAGCTAGGATTCCAAGTGCGGGCAGGTGTGAGGGATTTTGCAAAGGGCGAGCCCCTTCTTGAGGTATGGCTCACTTGAAGTATCTTGAACTATTGTCTGAGAATTTTTTGGATATTCAGATCCAGAAGTGGCAAACATCTAGGTCTGCATAGGTCAGTTAATAAGTTTTCTTCACCCAGTTTTCTTTACCCAGTTTTCTTTGCAAAGGTTTTGACTGTTTGTGCATAATGACAAAAATACATGATTTCTAAGCAAGTACTCAGGATGCACACAAATCTGTCATTCAATCCTGGCTCACCAAATCCTTAAAATTGTGTATAAATCACGTGGTTTCATAAGTGTCTTTGAGGTTTGAGCACTGTCTTCCTTTTCACTGCTGTTCCTCCTGCTAGATTTATACTTCATTTCAAACTAGTTCTTCCCTTCTTTGTTGCTGTTAAGATTCCATATTCCTTCAATCTTATCTGGTTTTTTTTCCTCCTTTTCTTTGACTTCATTGAAAGTTTTTCACCTGGTTCTGGTTACCTTTAAGTGAATATGGGGAATATTTGATACTCATGAGAGTTACTATCTTCTTGCTTTTCCTGCAGATGGCTGCTGAAATCAAATCAGAAGTTGAAGACACGATGCTTTGGGTAAATGCTAAATCCTCCAAGTAATCTTTCTGTTATTGACATGTTGCAGGTACAAAGACTCTAAGAAGTTACATCAAGTTGTCAAGTGCTCAAATAAGCTTTGATAGCTGATAGCTGAAATGGTTAGTTGTACTACTGTATGAGAGTTCCACTCTTGCACGATAATTGCAGCAGGGGTCTTCATGTAGCAAGGATGTTGTAGCAGTGACAGACATTCTTCATTAAATGAGTACTACTAGAATGCAATTCCAACAAGAAATATGGATTTGAATACCTGCTAATTTTTAGTGCAGCCAGCCCGACTTTTTCAATTTCTCTCCCCTCCACAAGGCAAACTGGAGCTCACAGAGTGTGATCTGGAAAAAGAAGATCAAATAGAAGTGGCCTTGGGAGATGCAGGGGTGGTGATCTGTGTTGTTGGTGCCAGTGAGAAGGAAGTTCTGGATGTGACAGGTCCATACCGTATTGATTATAAGGCTACAAAGAATCTCATTGATGCTGGTATGCCTGTACCTTGTTTAGGCATCCTTGGCCACTGCTATATTGAGTGGTGACTTCAAGGAACATTGCAACCGTCACTCTGTGAAACAAGGTTATAATAACTATAGAATGAGATTCAAGTGAAGAAGACATCAGCAGTAGGTGCATGATAATCATTTCAGCATGCTCAAAGGGATCTGGATAGCATCACAAGTGAAAAAACTCAATGAAGATGCTGGTTTTCCTTTTGTTGTGTTAACAGCAAGTGCAGCAAATGTGAAACACTTTATACTAGTGACCTCCTTAGGCACTGCAAAGTTTGGCTGGCCAGCATCTATACTCAAGTAGGTCTCTCTCTCTACACTGGATGGCTTTTTGAGTAATACTTCTGCTCTCTCCTCTTCACACTTTCTCATGCCCAGGAATGGTTAATACTCTTTGTTTCTTTGCTGTTTCTTCTTCCTGTGCTAGAGAGCAAGAAGATGTATGAGAGATGTCCAGCACTGGTCCACACTGCTGCTTTCAGTGTTGTTGTATTTGGTTGAGGTTCTACTGTGATAAAAATCTCTGCATTGTGTTGACTTTGTTGGGGTATTGTTGCAGCTTGTTCTGGGGTGTGCTTATCTGGAAGGCAAAGGCTGAGAAAGCACTGAAAGAGAGCGGGATTCCATATACTGTGAGTATCAATTTCAATTTTTCCCTTGTGTGTTAATTTGTTACAAAGAGGTTTAAATCCAATTAGTTGCAGGTTTCTCCATATCTGTCCACCAACTGATAAATAATCCATGAAAAAAATCCCCACCTATTGATGTCTCTTCCTTCTTGTAGTTGTTTCCTGCCACAGCTGATGAAGAGCTAAAGGTACTCTTCCAGAAGTAATTAGAAGTTCTGAAGAATTTATAATTAGTTATTTTCATCCAAGGCTAAACAGATGACATGGAACACCAGTCAGACATAGTTGTTTTGGGTGGAAGGCAGATAGTGAGGCCAGGTGGCATGGAGAGGCCAACAGATGCATTCAAAGAGACTCACAACCTGGTTCTTTATAGGAAGGATTCACTTAGTGGAGGTCAAGTATCAAGACTCCAGGTGTTCTTCAACCTTTCTCTCCCCTTGACTGTAACTTGGTTAAATCAGTCAAAGAGATCTACTGACTTAGTTATTCAGCTTGACAGAGAACTAACAAATAGAAGACTCTTTGTCATCAAAATCATGAGTCTAGAAAGTGGATTTGTTGGTGCCAACAGAAATTTTTGCATATTGTAGGGTCCAAGTATAGGTCATATAACAAAAGGTGATGTTGATCAATCTTTGCAAAGTAAGTAATTATCCAATCAGCCTCATAGGCTCACTTTTATACACAGGACATCAATTTGTCCTGCTTTGGTCTTGCAGTAATTTCATTTGATTGATTCCTGAGTCTTTCTGTGAACCAGGTGGCAGAGCTGATTGCCTGCTGTGTGAGCAATCCACGTCTCTCCAAAAACAAGGTTCTTGAGGCAATTGCAGAAACCACTGCACCTCTGCGCCCTATTGAAGAGCTTTTGTCAATCATACCCTCGGAAGATGGTGAGATTGAATCTGATGCTACTCCAGTTGAGGATGCACAGTCAATTGCAACCACTGGCCAGGCAAGCAAGATATCAAGGCGAGAAGAGGTTCATTTCTTTTTGAGCTCCCATCATTTTAGGTACCAGGAGGTTACCAATTTGAGGTGCTAGTGTGATGCCATTTCAATTTGACCTCTCTTTCTCTGTCTCTGGAAGGTCAAACTGTCAAGGAAATGAAAGGAAACTCTGAATCAAACTTTCAGGAGGGCATGTCTGTTTTACTATTTCCAGTGTAAGTGACCAGAATTAGGGAATTTGTCAGAGTACTTTCCTGGTGACCTTCACTTATTGTATTCCAAACACCCATTAATGGTGACACTTGCAGGAGAAGAAACTGGCTAAGAAGGCTAAGCTTGAGAAAGAACAGAAGAGGGCTCTCTGTGACAAATACAAGGCAGAGCTCTCAGAAGCCTGTGAAACTGAAAAAGAGGCAAAGAAGGAGGCTGAGATGGCAGCTTCTCAAAAGGAGCAGCTTGAGAAGAAGAAGAAAGAGTTGCAAGCTCAGGCAGATGCTGCTTTGCGTGAAGCTCAGACAGCAAAGGCCCTTGAGACCGCTTCTCTGAATGCTGCTCGTCAAGGGCTACGGTATGCTACCAGACAGTATCATGAATTTAAATTGCAGTTTAAATGTTACTCGTGTACATAAATAATTTAGAAGACTAACATTTTTTTTACAAGCTTGTAAATCAGCGCCAGGGGCATCTGAGACTGAGTTTTTCTTTTGAAGGTTGAGTGAAAAGGAGAAAAGAGAGATTGTCGCAGCTGTTATTGCAGAAATTGACAGTGCGCAAAAGGTGGAGGAGAAAGGAAAAAGCATTGACACAATTGCAGGTGAAAAGAAAAAACGTGCAGAATCAACAGCAAGACCTGCTGAGAGGAAGACAGAACCAATTGCAGCACAGATTGGAACTGCTGTGAAAGAAGGTGAGAACACATTGAGAGGATGATGATGCACATTGAATATTCCTGTTGCTCCTTTTTATCAACTAAGGAAAAGAATCACAGAATGAAACAAAGAACTGAAGAAATTATTAACATGCCCACAAATCAGTGATGCAATAACCCAAGAATACAATGAAAAAGTGTGACCGCCTAAAACATCCACAGCAACCCAGAAGGTGAATGAAGTAGTATGCTGATTTTTGTTCCACTGGAATGTTTGTCTGAGACCCAGAGGACAAGCTCACCATTGATGATGGATCCAAAAAGGAGAAAATCAATTCTCAAGCAGCAAATGGCAAGGCTGTGGAGGAAGAACAAGCTAGAGCTTCTGCAGAACCAGTAAAGAGGGAAGAAAGAGAGTGCACTGCTGAAAAGGAAGCAGCTACGAAGGACAAGGAAATGGCGCTTCAGGCCAAAGCAAAAGAGGAAGAGAAAGCCAAAACATTTATTGAAGAAACTGAGAAAAAAGAGAGGGTGGCAGCAGGAAGGAAGGCTGAGGAAGATACAGCCACAAGCAAGATAAATGAAGAAGAACAAGTAGAAACATCTGCTGAAGCTTCTGAAAGAGAGCAGGAGGCTATCCAAAAGGCAAAAAACATAGCAAAAATCAAAGCATATCGAGATGAAGTGGTTGCAAGGGAGAGCTTGGCTCTTAAGAAAGCTAAAGTTGTTAGATTTACATGGCCGTGGCAGGCAAAGGCAGTATCTACAGCAGAGTTCACAAGAGAGACTCGAGCAGAGTCTGCAACAGAGGATGCAATTGATCAAGCAGCAAGGAAGGAAGAAGAGAGCAGACTAAAGGCTGAGGCAGTGAAGAGAAAAGCAGATGAGGAAGCACATGCCAAAGCATCTGCTGAATTTAAAAAGAAGGAAATGGAGGCACCAGAGAGGAAGTCTCATGAAGAGGCTGCACAAATCAATGCGGGGGAGGAAGTGTGGGCCACAGCAGCTGCCGAAGCCTCTGAAAGAAAGGAAAAGGAGGTAATAGAGAAGGATGAAAAGGAAGATCGGGACAGCATTGCCGAGAAGAAATCACTTCGAAAAGATGTGGTTGCAAGGGAGCAGCTGGCACTTGAGAGAGCTAAAGCTGCCACTAGCTTCACATGGCCATGGCAGAAGAATGTGGACTTTGTCTCTTCAAGAGAGTCTGCAGCAGTTCACTATTCTCTGCCTGAAAGTGAACCCCAACTTCCAAAACCTCCTTTGGTCAATGGGCCTGTGAGCACAATTTCAGATGATCAGCCTCCACTCTCATCTCAGCCCCTCTCACCTTATACAAGGTCAGAAGCACAATGCTACCATGTCATTCCTTTGTTTACATGATATGCCATCAGGTGTTTGGCCTTTACTAATTCTTCACAGTTACATCCCTTGGTAATCTGCATCTCTGAGTTAGGCAATGAACTTTGAAGACCAAATTTTCTTTCTTGATAGGGGAAGCTTCATCAGGATGTTTTTTGTGCACTTTAACTAGTAATGAAACTGTTGCAAAAAAATTGAGCTTAAGCTCTATGAGTTCCACTTTCACAAGATGCTCAGTGTGAAGAAACTTGATATTAACATTGGAAGCCAATGGCAATTCCTAGCCAATTTACTTGAATTTAAGCAATGCCAGCTTCTATTGGAAGCAAGACTTGAATGCTCTGCTTGATTTCATGGAAAATAAGGAATATCATAATTGCAATGCTTAACTTGTTGAAGTGATTCTACAGATACCCAGATTTGAAGCCCCCTGCATCTCCAACACCCCAAGCACCAACATCTGCAACATCTGGTAATGAAAGGTCAGAGGCCATCAAGGAGGATCTGAAACCCCTTGCTGCTGCAGAAGAGGATCTGAAACTAAAGGAAACTCAGTGGTCACTGGAAGAGAAAGTAGCTCTTGTAGTCAACCCAGCCAGTACTGAAGATGTGAAGGAAAGGGCACGTTTGGCAAAGGAAGCTGCAGAGGAGGCAGCTGCTAGGGCTGCTCTTGCTTTGGAGAAGGCAAAATCTGTTGCTACATTTAGCTGGCCATGGAAAGGAGAAGAAGCACTGGCATCATCATCCTTTGTGACTAAAAACATGTCACAATCTCCATCTGCCTCCACCAATTTGCCACACCCTCCAAGACCATTATCTCCCTACACCAGGTCTGACCCTTGAGATGTCACTCGCTTATATGTTGCTTTCCCTTGTCTGGGATCTGTCCACACTGGGCAATGGATGGCAAATTTGTGGCAAGCAGAGTCTGATGAGAGTAGTCACTTATCATTTCTTCTTTTCTAGTTTCTTTTCATTGTTATTATGGCTGTGTTTTCCTTTTCCCTGAAGGTTTGAGCTTTTGGTGGTCTCAAGTACCCCCTTTCATCTCACTTCATCAGAAATTGATAGGATTTCTATATTCTGAAAGCATTGGATCCAGCTGGAAGAAATCTTGTGTGGTGTATCATATAAGAATAATACTAAACTTTGCATGGCCATATAAGGGTATATCCAAGTGCTTCATTACTGTTAATGAAATGCAGAGTGCTAACAATCTGATTTCTTTTGTGCAAATTTTTGCACAGATACCAAGACTTGAAGCCTCCTGCATCACCAACACCTTCACCACCCAAGGTTGTGAAACTAGTGAACCTGACACTTGCCCCTGCCATAAAAGTGAAGAAATCCAGCAATGGAGCTGGGAAACAACAGGAAAAGCAGGAACTGGAGACAGCAAACCAAAGTGGGTTTAAATGGCCATGGCAAGCTTAAAAAATTGTTTATTATTTCTATCATCTTTGTACCAGAATACCTGCCATGTTGTAATCTTATGCACTCTCCATTATGCTGTGTGTCATAGGATCCTTAAGGGGAGCCCAAAGCCTTCCTCCAGATCCAACTTCAATGAAGAGATTGTCTCTTCTGTCACTAATCATACAACAGTGTCTTGATTGTACCATTCATTTATCTTTGGCAGTATCAGGCAATTTACTCACTGTGACACAACTTTGGGGGGGGGTTGGGGGGGAGTAGTTCATATGCACTTAATATAACAGCATTTAGAACAAATTTAGGAATCCTGACATGTGTAGTGGTAAAAGTTTTGCCAATTGAACACAATCAACAAAACAAACAATTTTGAGAACCTATAATCGTACCATGGGGCAAATAAATTAAACAATATTTATGGTCATTAAGGTAACTTCATCCAACAACCTTCAAATTTACCCAGGTACTTAAAGGTTATGAGCAATAAAGGACGCTAGGCCACCATTTGTATTGGTGAATCCAACACAAAGTCCATCCATCCCCTATTGTCATAGCTCATTGTTATCTTTTTGTCTCATCTTGCAACTCATTATCTTGTAGCTTTCAATTTGCAACTTGTTTCTCTCCTAGCATTTTTGTGTTCATCTCCTTGCAATTGCTGCTTTCACCTTGGAGCTCGACTTTTTTGTGCAAATATTGATTTCACCTTGTTGCAACTTGTTTCTCTTGCCCTTGTAGTTTGTTGTTTACATAGACCTAATGAGATGGTGATGAAAATTGCTTGTGGGATTGCATAGGAACTTGAAGAGCAAACTCTAACAATCTCCTTATTACTACATGGTTGTCACACGTACAACCAAATTTACACATTATGGGGAGAAGGTGCCAGGGTGGCTCACTTCTAGGGCAAAAAATGAATAGAACAAGAAAGCACAAGGTCAAACATCAACCCATTTTTAAAGATTATTTCACAACTTCCCTATTTTTGAAAACAAATAATTTCATCATTTGTATCACATGCGACATCCATTTTTCCTCTTCATCATTGAGGGTGCTTGTGCACATGACACCTTTTTTGTCTGAAAGAAAAATGTGTGAGATGTTCAAGGTCTGAACTCTATTTTAAAATGCACAAGCATTTTGCAGATTCTTGCATATGGTCAAGTTTATAATACTTGTGATGGATATTGTAGAATAGGAAAGAGCACAACATTTGAATCCTTCAATTTTTTTGTTAAAGCGACCAAAGAATTTTTTAACCCGAATACTTCAAGCAATTGACATGATTCGAAGGATTGTAGTTGAACGTAAATGCAAAGAAGGGTTGTTTCAAGCATGTTTGCTTTTTAGGTCCTATACGCATTATCATTAGAAAAATAACCATGTTACTTGGCAAGGTTCATAAACTAACAAAGATGGGAACATGTAGTATTGGAGGTTGGCATTGGTTGGCGGGTACAAACTCTTGCTACATGTGCTGGTAAACCAGAATTAACTGGTATGGGGGTTGATATTGGAACAATAACTTACTGTTGAACAAGTCCTCTGTCCCTACTAGTGACTAGCTGAACCATTGTAGTAAATTGATCACCAATATATGGTGTTTATATTGGTGGTATCACAGGTTGTTCTAAGATTAAGAGAACATATCCAAGTACATAACTTCTATAGTTCCTAGAAATCAAAGGATCAAATCCTTTTACTCCAGTAAGATATGTTGGATACAAATTAAGATTTAAAGGAATGTAAGGGTTATGAGATTGTACCACATAGGGTATGTAGATGTAGGTAAACTATTGGTTCTACCTAGTACAAATGGTGTAACATGTGGTGGCTAGGTATTATAGCAGTACCAATACTAGGATTCATGGCTTGATTTCCTAATACATATACATTATGCAATATTGTTATAATAGTTGGAATGACAAGTTGATCAATGTTCATCACCTCCTCTTTCAACAATTGTCTTAATCAATCATATCAACAAAGGGTAGCAATTAAATTAATGTCCCACCTATTGACATAAAAATAGGTTACAATTCCAACACTTTGGTTTCCCCTTGGAATCAGTATAGAATGTGGAACATGCGGTCATTCACTTTGACCAAGTATTGATTTGGTTGGCTAGGTGATAAGTTGGTTCTTGTCATCTTGTTCATCTTGCATTTGTGTAGATTTTGATGCCCAAGTTGTAAATAACTTGATCCAATTGTTTTATAGATTTATAATGACTACTCTTGACATTTCTTGAAATCAACGAGTTATAGAAAAGCCTTTACAATATTTTAAAACCTAAAATCAAATCAATTCCTCCCATAATCGAAACTTTTATGAAATTTCTTTTATAGATTGGACCCCCAATTTCTTTCAAAAATTGTACATTAACTTCAACCTATTACCTAATGCTTTCAAAATTAATTAATAAACAGAAAATTTTATTATAAAAATTTGTACAAAATAATTACAAATGTGATACAAACCATAAGTTTGTAAATGCTAGTGCTTTTCAAATCTAGTCTACTAAATAATGAATATAACCAAAAAAATTGAATTTGAATGCCTTTTAAGTTCTAATCCCTAGCATGGTCACCAAATGTTAACACTAGTAGAAAAACCCCATTTTTTTACTTGTCATAGGCGACTAAAAGTGTCTTTTGCGACTATTTTTGTGACTACTAGTGTAATGGGTTTTCTATATTCCCATCAAAGTTTTTGATCTTTTATTCACTCAATAATAGGTTTTGAAAATAACATGTATACTCAAAATGAAAAACCAAAAATCTTATGTGCAATTCCTATATAAACATGTACTCAAATTGCATGAAACTTTCAAGAACTCACAACTAAAAAAATAAAATGCTTCATTCTTCATTTTAGAATGGAAAGGAAAAAAAACATAAGATTTCCAAAAATTTCTCTCAGAAATCAAGTTCCTCCTCCTATTAATATACAAGTTAATCTAAAATTTAAACAATCTAATAGACCATTTAAATAGTCACTAGCCAGTAATAACACTAATAGTTCAAAAAATTCAAAACTTAGCAACCTATTTCAAAACCACTTGTTTTATAAACCACGAGTTCTTCCAACTACTTGTCCAACATGTATAACCAATTCAACATGTTTCACCAGTTAAGCTACTATCAGTTATAGAATCATCAAAAACTAATCAAATAATCATCATCAAGTGACTAAACCTAGTGGCATAGTATAGTTTAATAATTTAATATAGTGGTTAAACCTAATGATTAAATTTAATGGATAAATCTAGTTAATAAACCTAATGGCTAAACTTTAACATACCTAAATGGTTAAAATTAGTGTCTAAACATAGTGACTAAACTTAAACTAAACCTAGTTGTTAAACATAGTGGCTAAACCTAGGCTATACATAGTGGTTACACCTTATGCCTAAATTTAATGGCTAAACTTTAATTAAACCTAATGGTTATATTTTAATTAAACCTAATGGCTAAAATTAGGCTAAACTTTGGGTAAATTTAATGGTTAAACTTAAACTTAATGATTACACCCAACAACTAAATTTAAATAGGTAAGTGGTTGGGTAGGATGTAAGGAGGTAGTATGTACATAGGTGGGTAGGTAAGTAGGTAATAGGTAAGTAAATAACTAACTAGAAAACTAAATGGATGGATACATAAGAGGTAAATACATAAGTAACAAACCATGTCACATTTGATTAAAAAACATTGGCCATCTTCATTAAATGGAACTTCCACTCAATAAAAGACCATTGGCCATTGTGACTAAAATTATACAACTTGACTAATCATTATAATATACTTGATTCATAAAAAAATACATGTGTCATTTAAGCCATTAACCTTTAATCAAAATGTGCATGTCCACTAATAAAAAATGATAAATTAATCAACTTGAAGGGTGTCAGCAAAGTAAAATAAACAAAAAAAAATAGTCCACCCAAAATCCAAATACAAAATGAAACATTTTTTATATGGACACAAGAAAGTAAATTCAAAATATTTAAAAGTAAAAATATGAAACCATAGCTCACTACATTTAGTTTATGGGAAATTAAACATAAAGTTTAAATAACTTTAGTATCATTAAAATATGTTGAAAGTACATTTGAAATTTATTGGTTCAAAATGGTGTTCAAACCTACTTCATATTAAAAATTTGATATATTATGATTATAACATGTATAATTTGATAATACATAAATATCTTTTAGGGCCTCATTAATTTGAATTTTTTTAAATCAATATTTCATTTAAATGTAGCCCATTTTGTAAAATTGGACATCTTATGCAAGTAGAAGCATTTTTTAAATTTTTAATTAATTCTACTTTCAAGATGGGATTTTTCAACATTTTAAATATTAAATGAAAGATTATCATCATGTTAATTATTGTACAAAATAAAATTTCTACTTTCAATACATTAAAAAAATTTCATGGCTACTTGTAATTTTTTTGACACACAGTAGTGAACTATCTATTTGACCTTGCTTGAATTGTGAACCTCTCAAAAAATCATGATTTGTGGTAATGTGATGTTTCAAACAATGGCCAATTTCCCAAATAGTTTACAATTATTCCATGTTTCATTCAACTCTAATAAACAAATTGTAATTTATATTTATTAACATTGCACTACTCTTTTTGTTTATGTTATCATACTCACAAGCATTTCTACACATATTAAAAAAATTCTTTGATAAAAATAACAATATTTTCATGAAAATTGTGTTATAATCCTTCATTCACCCATCTTGCAATTATTTCTTTACAAATTAGTGCAAGATTTTAAGTGAGTGAACAAACATTTTAGCCAAGCAAATCATGACAACAATAGCAACATGCATGTGACATGCAAACTCTTGAACCTTGGTCATGATGTGTGAAAATTCAAAAAACATGATTCAAATAACCCCAAATAGTGTCGTATGGTTTATGTAGTTGTTCATTCTGTCCAAATGACATTACATTGTGTATGTTTGATTGAAAGTGTGCCTATTTGCCCACTTGTTTGCCACCAAGCTTTGACACACATTCAATCTTGTTTTTGTATCTCCACATAAGAAGAAGAAATTGATATCTACATTGGGAGTTATGGTTTAGGGTGGTTAAATACAACTTTTATTTGTAAAAACTAATGGAGTGAACTTAACACCTTTCATTCACAATCTTTTCCATAGCATGGGTGAATGGTCATCACTTTTAACACCTCCTTTCTTTTGAGTTCATGTCAAACTTTAGGTTATAACATTTGAGTTAATCTTGAGTTTGGATGTCATTTTTTTGAAAAGTTTTGGACAGTTGTGAAAGCAAATGGAAAAAAGACAATTTGGGTTGATGTGATCAATTGTTTATAAACAAAGAGTTGTGACCTTTAAGTTCATGAAGGCCTTCATGAAGTTGATTCAAGTGTTCAAGATGGAAACAATGGCCATGTGTGTCAATTGCTTGTAGACAAGGAATTGTGACCTTCTTTGAAGTTCATCAATGCCTTCTTTAAATGGATTCAAATGTTCATGATGAAAACAATGGTTGGGTGTGTCAATTGCCTGTAGACAAGGAGTTGTGACCTTCTTTAAATTCATCAAGGCCTTCTTTGAGTTGATTCAAGTGTTCATGATTAAAACAATGGCTAGGTTAATTGTTGCTCCAAGGTGCACGCCTTTTGATGTTGTTTTTGTTTTTAAGTTTGGCATTTGGTTTCACATTTTGTTAATGCAAGTTCATTTGAACTCCTATGCTCAAAGGTCTTGTGTGCATGGAATTTTGTTGTTGAAGTTGAATTTTGTAAGCCACAATCAACAATAAACCATTTTGTAGTGGTGTCCATGATGTTGTTCAATGTTTATGTGCTTATTTTTTCAAGTTTTTCCTACTAATTGTTTGCCAAGTTGATATAGACTTGTCAATGAAACCATCACATAAGTGTTCTTATTCATTCTTAATTGGTATTACCATGGTTGCATATTTTAAGGGAGTTTTTTTTAAGATGTTTTTTACTTGTGATATTTCACAAATGGAACTTATAGCTTGTTCCAAAATATTGTTATCCTCAATTTCATAATGTGTATGTATATTGACTACTAGCCAATGTCATCATTTAATAGTCTTCCAATTGTCTAATAAAGGGACAAAAACCCATGGTCTACATTTTAATATTCAGTTTGATGTTTTACTTTCATGGTGTTATGTATGGATGGTTGCACAATATTTCTTTGATTATGTTTATAAAACAAACACATTTGCAACTTGTATGCGCTTTTGGAAAGTGGTAGCCAAGGTGTCCTAGGCCTTTATTTTTTAGACCACAATAAGATCATGTAGCAGGCATTACTTCTTCTTTAAAATTTGTTTGGTATATTATTAATAATAATTTGCATTGGATTAGTTGCACAGGGGACAACTTGTACCCATGTTTGCTACAAGGTTTGTTGATGTATATATATTTGGTTCATGGGTTCATTGGTTAGGTGTCACCAACTTTTTATAATGGGCAACTCTATTTTTCTTTGCCAATTGAACCAAACCAATCCTAGCAATCATGTTGTTTCAATTATGATGAAATCATTTAAATAGTTGATCTTGAATCCTAATATTCAAATGATATTGAATCTTGTACTTGAGGTTTGGCCTAAAAGTTGGTTTGATACAAATAAAGAGGCTAAACCAATTGACAACGATCATTGCACATTAAGATGACAAATGTCCACAAGGAAAAATTGGTAGCCACAACAAGTAGCCCAATCTACATTGGCCCAATTTAACGAGCTAGCCTTGTGTGACAACCATGTCTATGTCAATTTAGTCAATGACATCAAGGTATGTACTAATTATTGTCCTTTCAATGTTATTAAAGTCAATTGTCATGCATATAGGTACATTGTGCCCAAAAATCTCTTGATAGGTTTCATTTCCATCTACAATTTGAAATAAAATGGTTTTAGGACCCATCCATGGAAATAATTGGCAAATGATAGAAATCTAGTGCATAATTGTGATGGGACCCCCAATTTAACAGATGTGGAGTGCACTAATACAATACAAGCTTAAGGCAAGCAAATGCAATTTGATGTTATGTTGTGGCAAATTCATGTTGTTTCATGGATGTTAATATAGCACTCAACATTTATTACGATAACACACATGTATGGATGTAAATAATGCATGACAAACAAGTTTGAAAAAGATATTAACATGTTGAATTAACAAATGCAAAATGTTCATACTATAGTTGAGAACAAGGTGTTGATGTGGCAATGGCATCAACAAAGGAGATGTATGACAAGGAATTTCCCATGGTATTATCATCTACCCAACTTTCATCCATATGAAATATTGATTAACCATTATAACACATTTTGGGTTTTACAACCAGTTAACAAAATGACTAATGTCTTTTTTGACTACAATTGTAACTACATAGTCATGTTGATGACTACCTAATTGCAAAGGACATTGTGGTGCCACTTGGTATTATAGTTTTGCGACTATAATTGATATCACGAATTGATGGTTTTTGCATTGATATCAAAAAAATTAAAAGATTTTAATTGTCCAAGATTTGGTAATAAAAAAATTCATGGCCAACTTGCAATTGTTGGTGACTAATAATGACTTACTTTATTAAAGTTTTTAAAATAAATTTTAATAGATTTTTAATTATCCAATATTAGGTTATAACAAAATTCATGGCCAACTTGCAATTGTTGGTGACTAATAACAACTTATGATCTAGTGATGTTGACATGGCATGCCATGTGGCAACAAAGTTGATTAGTGGTTGCAACACCTCATGATTCGTGACACTAACATCAATGAATTTTCCTTTATTAATTGGTCATGTGATTAATAACAATTTACAATATCTCCTTTTTGGGATACATGGCATTTGACAAGAGTTCATAAGGTGTGCTCATTAGATTTATATGCCAAATATTTTTATAAGTTTTGTTATTGCCCAAAACTAATGGATGCCAACGTGTGAATTTAAAGTCTACCCATCCATTTGATGAGTTGTCTTGGAATGCACCCATTTATTTGGATGGTCGTATTAATAATTTTAAAATTTTAAAAATAGACAAGAGAGATGTATGAGGTGATAGGGGGGAGAAAAAAGGGATCTTTGGCACAAGTCATATTTATACATTAAAATATGCCAAAGTTTTTCAAATTTTCTTTTATTTTTGGAAACATATGAGTGTTTTATGACTAATTATTGACTTGTTTTCCAAATGGGATATTCAAAACTACCATCAAATTATTTATTTGACAAACATTTGTTTAATATATCCCCTATAGTGCCTGTAATAATAAGCAATGATTTACCTTAGTAAATGACCATTCATTGTATATGCATTAGCATGTTGTGCAATTGATTATCTTTTTAAAGCTAATTGGGGGTGGTTCCAATTTTGGGGCATAAATCCTAGATCAAAGCACCACCAAGTTTTGGTTTTTCCAAAATTATGAATGAAAAAACTAAGTACTAATTCAAATTTTTTTTAGAGTAAAATGAATTTAGATAAACAATGGTTCCATTTTTCTAAAACACCAAAAAACCTACAAAGAACTAGTGGCTAAAAAGGTTGGGTTGTTTTTTTGAACAAATATTTGAGGAATCAAACATCTTTTAGTATATACCCATAAATAATGCATACTATATGGATATAATGAATTGTTAGTTAGTGAATGAAGGATGAACATATATTTATTTTCACTTTACATATAAGTGTATATATATGTAGAACTTGTATATATGTTGTGTAATGGCATATAATCCAACCTTAAACAAAAGTTTATGAAGACTAGTCTATGGTTCTAATGAGGACAAATCACAAGTTGATAAAACTTATGACCAAATTATTATAACTAATGAGGAATGATTTGTTTATATTGTCTAAGAAATCAAATGTCCATGTGTTAAATAATATACATTCAAATATTTGAATGTTATTTTGTATGTATATTATTTACATTATCTACAAAGAATCCAACTTTATGTAAAAGATAATGTTCATCAAAATAAATTAATCAACATAGAATGCGGAGTAGCATATATTCCAAGGAATTGTTATGTCAAAATCTCCAACCATGCATTAGCATTACACCAAAATGTGTTTTAGTTCACTATGGGTTTCATTAAATTTTGAGTGAATTTGAACATTTTTACCATGGTGAAACTAGTCAACCCCTTTATGAACGGGGAACAGTTGTTATGGACAATGAATTGGTCCACTAATATTTAGTGAAATGCAAATTTACCAAGTCATTTCATTTGCTAGTTAATTAACTAGGCAACATGGATATCGATTAAATTTTTATTATATAATATTTAATATAATTAATAATTTCATGATTTTCAACCTATGAATTATTGACACATGTCACTACCTATTTTAGGTTGAAAATTTAGCCTAGGTACATAAGCCATGTAATCAACCTAAGTAGGCACCTATTCTAGGGAACTACATAAAAGAATATTTCGTTAATTTACCATTGTTGACCACAAACACACCATTTATGAGGTTTGATCCATTGACCTTTAAGATGGAAACAAACACCCTTACCATCAAACCACCACATTTTTGTGATAATCTGCTACATTGCATTCTATTTATCAAATGCTTCATTTTAAACATTACAAAAACATAAACTTTGAAAATCATATCTTATTAAAATTTTGTCCAAATAAAAATATTTAAGTTTGATTTATTTTTTTCAATAATGTACATAATTACATTTATTTCCTTTTGAAAATGTAAAATCATTTGAATATTTTTGTTGAATATCACTATATAATAACATTTCAATGACCATTTTTTGATAAAATGTTTAATAAATGGATAATTTTTTAGTTAATATAATAATAATACATATGTTAAACTACTTTCAACTATTTTAAGGCTACTTTTCATTGTTTTAAGTTATTTCACCCTACATTATTTACGGTTATTTATGGTTATTCTCAATTATTTTTGGTTATTTTTAACTATTTCACCTTCTGTTATTTTCGGTTATTCTAATTTATTTCATTTTAGGCTACTTTTGGTTATATAAGGTTATTATTGGTTACTTTTGGCTATTAAAAGCTATTTCACCTTATGTTATTATTGGTTATTTTAGGTTATATTACCATAATCTATTTGTGGCTATTTTATTAGTGGATATTAGTAGTTATTCTATTGGTGGTTATTGGTGGATACTGGTGATTATTTAAGGCAAATAAATTTTGGAAGCACATACTCTTCTAAGGGGTCAATTGGGCCGTGGACATAAGGTCTTTATGACACAATTAATAATTCTTTTCATTTCCAATTGGGTTTCGCTTTAGCCTTTTTAGGAGTTATTACTTCTCGAGTAACTCAACATATGTATTCTCTACCCCAATATGCATTTCTAGCACAAGATTTTATTACCCAAGTTGTGTTATATATTCATCATCAATATATTGCTGGATTTATAATGATAGGTGTTTTTGCTTACCATAGGCTATGAATGGCTATTAGTGGATATTGGTGGTTATTTTAGGTTAAATTATCATAGGTTATTGGTGGTTATTTGTGAATATTATATTATTGGCGATTGGTGGTTATTTTATTAATGGCTATTGGTGGTTATTCTATTTGTGACTATTGTCGGCTATTCTATTGTAGACCATTGGTGATTATTTTATTGGTGGTTATTTCAAGTTATTTGACCTTAGGTCATTATATTATATTTTAGATTATTTTAAATTGTTATATTTAGGATAAAATCATTTGTTAACATAAAGTATAATGACCTTGAATAACCTGAAGTATAACGTGAAATAACATATATTAACTTAAAATAGAATAACTTAAAGTAAAAAGTTTATAATAAACTAACTAATATTCCTTAAAGTAAAATAACATATAATGGTTTAGGGTATAATAACTTATAATAACTTAGGGTATAAGTTAAAATAACCAAGCTAACCTAAAATCATATAAGGTATACCATAAAATAACATAGGGTATTTAAAACAACAACATAAAAATAAATTTATTTACCACAATAAATTATAATAGTGAATTATGTCAACTTATAATGAAACACGATGTTTACATAATGATATTATAGTGAAATCACTAAAGTGCAATGAACTTATTTCACTTTTAAAATCCCATAATGATTTAAGGTAATGAACTACAGCCCACTTTTGTAGTAATGTAGGTGTTTAAGTTGTCACATGTAATAACATATGTAACATGCTAATCAAAATCAAAGTGAAATGAATACTCAACCTTAAAAACTTATATTATCAAATCGGTCACATTAAAAAATAAATATCGAAATCAATTAATTATTATTACTACTAATAGAACATTCATTTACCAAGTTTGCCAATAAATGAGTTTAACAATTAAAGTTAATCCATGGTCCATTGGGGAAACCTACATAGTTATACATTATATAATACCTCCCAATTCAAAGCTCATACATACAATCATTGTGTTAAGGCAATTGTTCAAAGTTAATTGTGTAATGGCAAATGTGATAAAGAAAATTGTAACAACAAATCAAGTTTGTGTTAGTACTAACATCAAATTTTTATAAGTAAAGATTCTAGCCAAGTTTTTTGTATATATGTTAAAATTTTATGACTACCTACTCATAGATTGGGTGTCAAATTCATTTGTGTAAACCATGAATTAATGTTTACATTTTACAAAAAGAATTAGAATCACATTTTAGTGCTTGCTATGACAATTGTGTACAATGAATATATGTACCCTTGTTATTTGACAAGTGCACCATAACACTAAGCATTTTTTAAAAATTGAGCTCTCCTTGAACTACAATCCAGCATGCTTCAAAGATTGTGCATAAATTGTGCCATCACTTTACCATTGTTGCGACACCAAATTGCCTTCAAGTTTTTCACCATATCTTATCTACTAGCAATATTTTTGCATGCATGGACCTCAATATTGCCAAGCTAAAAAAATGGATCCAATGAAATTGATCATTAGGTGGTGCTAAGGAAAATTGTATACAAGAATTTACTTGATAAGTATTGCCAACAAAACATTTCATCAACTCCAATTAGATGAAATGTGTTAGACTTTTGCAGATTGCATAATTCAAAATGCATAACTTATCTTCTTGTTTGTATGTGTGGGAGTAGCAAAACTATCATTAGTTAGCATACCACTTGAATCCCCTATATTTGTCAAGCAAAAGTAATATTCCATGCATAATTATCCTTTTACATTTAGTTCTCACTTTTTCCCTTGTTTGACATTTGATAAATGATAAACTAATGAGTAGTTTGAATTGGAAAACCATCAAATCAAAATGATAACCCATGAAATCAAAATTTCTCATCTAAACTAGGTTGAACATTGAATTGGTCACGAAGGGTAGATTGTGGAAGGACAATCTAGAGGTCTTTTATTGCTTCTACTGCTTCTAATCATAGTTGGTCACCAATAATGTAAATTCCAATGCCAATCTTTTTCACATTTATGTAGTCAACCATTGCTTTTTCATTATTCCACATTTGCACCAACCTTGAAACAATAAGACCACAAAATGTGCTTGAAAAATGAAATCAATTCAAGCAATGAGGATAACATCATTGATCCATAAAGAATAAGCTCAAGGGTACAAGTCATATAAACTTTGTTTCCATTTGATAACACTTCTATATGTTTATGAAGCAAGGATAATCACTGCAAAAGATCATTGTTAGAGAGGATGGATTCTTCCCCCCAAATGGATATGCTATTGATTCTTTAACATGATTGTGTTTAATACAATTTAAAAGTCCATATTCCAGCATTTTCTTCCACATAAACATGTATCATGAACCTATCCAAGTGTTGTTAGATCATAGATGGTAATCAAACATTCCTTCATATAGTCTTTCAACTAATTATTATATATGTCCCATCCAAGTCATGCAGCCGATTTAGCCGGATAATTACCATAAACCTCCAAAGGTAATTTCTAAATCATGATTATGATTAAGCATTTTTCAAAGTGGGTCGAGCTTGTTGCGCTATCAAATAAGTCATCACACAGCACCAATGAGGCTTTCTTACAACATGTTTTAAGTAGGTTTGGGGCTTGTGTTGAGTGCCTTACTAATCAAGGATCAAAATTTAAAGGAGAATATTAAAACCTATTTGATCATGTTCTCATTGACCATCACCAAACTTCAAAGGATCATCCCCAAGCTGATGGCCTTGTAGAGAGGATGGTTCAAACATGCAAGAAGGGACTACGAAATATTTGTCCCATTAAGAATAAAAAGGATTGGGACTTGGCCCTACTTTACATCGCCATGGGTTATAGGATGTCCAAACATGCCTTTTTGTCTCATTTCTCTCCTTACTTTCTATTTTTTAATAGACATCCCATTCCACCTTCTTCCATTGCTGCTCAAATGGACCAGGTTGTGGACTTGGACTCCTTAGCCACTTTGGCTAGGGTCATCATAGAGAGGGCGGTTCTATTTAGGAGGGTTATGCTCATGGCCATGGAGATTTTGTCCATTGCGCAACATTAAGACACCTTACAATATGCACACACACAAGGTGGCAATTACAAACCTAAGGTGAGAGAATTAATGTGGGTGATTTTGTGTATTTTCAACGGCAACCTAATGATACTTTAGACACTTTTTCTGGTCACACTATATTGAGGATTAAAGCAATCAGGCCTTCAAGTGTGTTGGAATGACAAGGAGCTAACAGACACACAATTTAGGATCACTCCAAAAATTGTGCGCCTTGCCACATGCCGAACTTAAATCCTACCATCATCACGTCAACTTGGATTCCTCCATTTGATTATCCATGTCAGGTATGTTAAAGGACAAACGATGTTGATTAGATGTTGCTTTGTGATAACTGTAATGGTGGATACCATCTCTTTTGCCTTAAGTCAGAGTTCACTCAAGTTCCCGTCAGCATTTGGTACTGTTAATCATGTTCTCTTGTAGCATCTTGATTTCTACTCAGACCATGCCACACTTTTCTCAGCTCAGGTCTGGGGGGGATACATGAGAATTTCATTTCAACCTCCTCTTATGCATTGTATATATATGTGCATACATTTCTTTTTGGTTAATTAGTTTTTACCTTTGATTAGTTTTAGTTTTTTTGTTTAGTAGAGTTTATTATGGATTTACACCCTTACGACACCGTACGTCACAACACTACACGTCACGACAAACATAAGGAACAAAACATGCCTATTCCATAAAGAAAAAATCCTTCCTTAAACCCTTTGTTGATCATGTTCACATCCTTCAAAACCAAAAGCAACCCACTAACAACAATATAGTTAGCGAACGAACAATGAACAATGAACATGTGAACATAATAAATTTTAAAAAAATATTCCGTCCAACTATGGAATATTCAAAGTATATTCTCATGGCACATGGGGAAATATTCCACTACATGGCAAAAATATATTGTCATGTAACCATAATTAAGGTCAACAATTTCAAAACCTATTTTTAAGAGCCTAAACAAGATTCAAACATGTTATTATGTTAAAATATGATCTTGGAAACAACCATAAACTAACATGTTATCATGTAAATTAACCATGTAAACATTGGACATGCAACATTTGTTGGAGTTAGTTTTTGGGTTTCCATATTGTTCTAAACACAATAGACATTTTCTCGCTATCAAGTATTTGTACATTGATAGTGATCATTTGAGCAAAACCAACATCTTATCATGAAAATTGCTTATATAAATAGTAAACATAACATCATCTGTTGGAGTTAGCTTTTTGGTTTTCATATTGTTCTATGTGATAAGCATTTTCATCATTGTCAAATATTTATACATTGAAAGCAACTCGAACAAATCTAACATGTTATCATGGAAACTGACCATGTAAACATTCATGCCCTTTTAGCTTTTGGGTTTCCATATTGTTCTATTCAAAGTCATAGATATGTCATCACAACTTATGATTTCTATTACAACAAAGAAACCATAGCAAAATCTTACTTTACATTGTTCACAAACACATTGATATGCCTTGGTGCATGTCATGCCTTTCAATGGCTTCCTCATGCATCAATAGTTGTTGAACCTCGTCCCAACTCCATGTGGAATAATGAATGAACTTTTTTTGTCTACCCACAAAACATTATGTATTGTAGGACATAGTATAGATGCTTGCACTACACCTAGTTAGCTGGCCTGCTTAAAGAAGTTGCCATCATCGTGACAAAATATATGCACGAGCTTGGTTAATTCCCAATTGTCACATCGTATTGCTTGTGAGTTTCTTGGCTATTAAAGATCAAGTTGTAAATTTGTCCATACATCGGTGTAGAAACTTTGATTGGGGGAAACATTTTCGCTTATTCCATTGTCGAATTTTGGTGTGTGGTTTGTGATGTTGGGTTATATTCGATGTGGAATTTTGCTCTTGTAGGAAAAAAGTAATGGAAAGTCGATGATTTGTGAAACATAAGTGGCAATGGTGAGAAGGATTTTATAATGATGAAGTTAAGAAGACCACCATGGTGCTAAGGAGGGTAGGTTTTTGGAGAGCAAAGCTAAGTTTCATGTGATCCTTTTCTGGAGTATTGTTTTGAGAATTACAAGCAAAGGATGTGTGTCTAAGGCAAAGTAGAACACAATCCAAAACTTGTTAGGTTCTTCAATATAATTTTAGCTAAGTCACTAGAACCTATAGATTTATAGACAATGTTGGTAATAAAGTCATGGGTTTGGTGAGGAGGTGACAAAGAACGCTAATGAATGTTAGATGGACTAGGGCATTGGCTAGTTGTTTGAGTGTTTGTGAATGTGCTAGCAATTTGTCAAGGATCTATCATGGTTGAGGTTGAAGCAGTGTGTGGTGTGTGAGAATTTGTGTCTCATCCTTTTCGAGTAAACAATGTTGCGATTGAGTGTTGTGCTTGAGGAGACTGGATTGGAAATTGGGGACAGAGGAATCTGGCACCATATCACTTGGGTTTTCAAAGAAAGGATGGTTGTGTAAGTACCATGCGATTAAGTTTCTGGGGTGGGTGTTTGGAGCAATTGGGCAGGATGGGTAGAGCTTGTCTAAGCCCCACGCCTGATGATCCATGATTTTCAAAGAGAGAACTCCCCCAGGGATCTGATCCATCGCCACTTAATCGCGTGATTTATTTAGGGCTACATGTTGAGGAAAGGCTGAAACTTTAACTTTGGTTGTATTCTGATCTCTTTGAGCAAAAGGATTCTGTACTTGTTTTCACTGTGTATTGTATATCTGTAAGAGCACAGTACTTGGGTTTTTTGGACTGCTTCCTTTTTTCGCTACACCCCCTTTTCAGTTCTCTGTGCAAAACTTAGATTTTTATTTTGTCTGCGTTTTGTTTCTGATTATTGCCGTTGTTTTTGGAAAAGCTTCGAGAAATTGTTGTTAGGTTTTTGTATTTGTAGTCCTGAGCAGCGCAGAGGAACAGCAGCAACAGGCTTCAAAAAATCTTGTTGTTATTATTCTTCTTGACCCTTGTTTGTTTTTGGATGTGCCTGTTTTCGGTCTTTTGATGGGTCTTTTTTTTTTGGTCGTGTATAATAGCTATAGCCATAGTTGCATGGTTTTCTTTCGACTCTGGTGATGGTGATGAGCTTGGTTGTATGGCTTCGTGAAAAAAAAAAGAGAATGATGTCAAGAACACGGACTTGTGTTTTTGGTTTTGGGTTTTGAACTTTTTCGTCTTGCAATGTCATTCGATTCCCAATGAAATTGTTGTGTGGGTTTTTTTCCCTCGGGCGACCATCCTTTCAGTTTCTCTGCAGACTTTCGCCACAGAAAATCTATGCGATTTTGAAAATCACTGCCAAGAGTTAAGTAGCAGACGGACAAGCAGCAGACAGACAGCAAGAGGCACGACAGAAGTCACTGGTTGGTGACATTTTCCTTGGTTTCCTCCAAACCGAAATTGTGTTTGTGCTGTACTGCAAAACGCCAAAGGATTATAAATCCCTTTTGCTTAAATCTGTTCTCCGAAAGCTCACTGAGGCATTCGGTTGTTGGGGAAAGGATTTTGAGTTTGTCAAGTGGCTAAACAGTATCTGACTTGGAAACTTGAACAAAGTTGCAAACATGGAGAAGAACTTTCTTGGTTCTGTACATTGCTTCTGTTTTTTGCAATTACCATCTGTCTGATCCTGACATCCTGACATGTAACTCTTGCTGGGGTTGTCAAGGATGATAACTGGAAAAATTTGAGTGGCCAGAAGTGGCAAGAGGTGGAATTGGGGAATAAAAGAAGAAGAATTAGATTTTGGGAAGTTTTGTATATAGTGCAAAAATGTGGATAGAGAAGGATGCAGCTGTAGATCCAAAGCCTGTGGTTTTGCTTGGAGTAAAGACAGCTCTGTGGATTGTGAAGGTGAGTGGATCCTTTATGAGGTCTTGCTCTCAGTTGTAATTGATATATACCCATCTTTCTTGAGGACCAACTACCCAATCATTTCTTAAACCTAGAATTCGAGATATGAGTTCTCAGGGGATTGTTACTCTGTGGAGAGAACAATCACCATAGAATGGACGACAATTTTTCTCTCATTTGGTATCAAAGGTATGATTGTACTGAGTTTCTGCATATAAGGAATTTTGTCATGTGATGATGATGATGTGGAGGGAGAGTGTTTACAGACATCATTTGTTGGCACTCGACAACAACATGAATTCACCAGAATTTTGTTCTCTTTTCTCTTGGAGATCTCATGGAGATTATTCTCTTAAAATCATCTAATTTCAGGACTGAAATGGTCTTGCTGTTTTTTGTACAGGTGCAGCAGGATGAAATCATTGTGAGTTGACTATACAATGCAGATATATGTGTTGCTGCTACCTCTCCATCTCTTATTCCTCATTATGTTCTCAAGCCCAATTGTTTTAGGTATTTTATTTATGGGTCTTTATTTGCTGGACATGGACAGGTTATATATTCCCAAGGATCAGGTGTCACAACAAAAGTCCTCCTTAGTGGACAGTCTCTTTGGGTTGGCTGGTAAAGATCAATTCAAGATCTTCATCTCAGTCTCTTGTTGTCAACCTTGCTTGGTTTCACTAGGGTTGACGTGAGATCATCTTACAACCTTCTTGTGGCAAACTTGAATACTTTGCTGGCTCAACTCATCTTTGTCTTCATCAGTGGTGCAGAGAATTCTGAGCTCTCCTCAAGCTACCAGCCCCCCTGCTACACCTGTTTGTGTAGATTCGCAAGTTTTACAGAATGACTTACAGGATTTTGAATTATGAAATATGCAGTATTTCACAGGTTATCACAGCATTGTGCAAGTTATCCACTGGTCTCAAGTAGCACTCATCACTAAAGACAAATTCTCTGAGCACAAGACATTGCATCCTGATCAGATGCCTCTGAAGTACATCTCTTGAGCTCCCTGTTGTCCCCTTCAGACTGTTGTTACCTCAAAGTGGCTTCAAAGCTTGTGAAATAACTTGCAACTTCATTTAGAGGAGGGTTTGTTTTCTTTGCAAGAGTCTTGTAATTCTACACGCAATTGTCTTCCTGGACAACAACCACTGCCTTCCTTTTTCCCTCTGCCACCAATTCTGATCTGAGGAAGGCTCATTCGCTCATCTGGCAGCAAATTGTGCAAGTCCTTTCACAAAAACTATCATGTCCATTTTGTTTTGCAGCTCATTTATTACTCGTCTAACTTTGGCAGACCCACAAGATATGGTAACTCTGGGAGGCCAATGTGGCTAGCGACCACGCCCTCTTCTTAAAGACTAAGGTAAGTGGGTGCAATTATTTGGTTATGCCATTTTAGGTACTCCCCAGGCGGAGTGTTTAATGCGTTGGCTGGGCCCTTAATCAGCTGTTTTGCATACAGCGCAAACCAAGGACGAACACTCATCGTTTACGGCATGGACTACTGGGGTCATATTGAAGATGTTTTTTTGCCATTTTTCAAAGGTTGCATGGCCTGCAAAACGGCTATTCATAAGCATTCTAGGAATACGAAAAGCTTCCATATAAGAGTTTCTAGATGACAAAGGTTTGTCATGGTAGTGAGTCAGAACGGTGCACACAACATCTCTTTGCACTGGAAGGCACTTGACAATAAAAGGGGTTGCCATGTTGGATCATAGAAACTGTAAAGAGAAACCTAATAATTAGTGAATTATTATACAGAGGAATCAGGGATAATGGAAAGAATAATGCTTCCCAAATGAAATTTATTCAAAAATATGAAAAAAAAAGCAATTAGGTGGGGGTAGCCTTACTATACCACTTTACTTCTCCGAAAACTCTGAGAGGCGACCATAGCTAAGCCAGAATCTATACCAGGTTACCAAAAATAAAAGCTGGATATTTCGGGAATTTGAGTTGGTGTTTTGGCACTTTTTGACATCACCAGGCCAGCTGTCTCTGTTCATTACAATTGTGCTCTTGCAGCTCATGTGTCCTGAGTTCTCGTGACTTCAGTAGAGCTTATTTATTTGCCACATTATTGATGAGCAGAGCCCACTTTGTGCACTAGATATTGAGGTGGGTAATGACTCCATCCATTTCTTGGAATTTTGTTGATCAGTTGAGGGACTCATCTCACCTTTTGCTGCACTAATTGCTTTTCCAGTGATGTTCAGTCCAAAAGGGTGTTGTTATGAAGAATGTGGCACCCTTAGATGTCCCAAACCATTTTGTCTGAATCGCCTTTTCAACTGAATTTCTGCATATTTTAATAGCAAGATGTGTCCTCTCTTTCAGTACATCAGAAATTGGTTTTGCCTTCTTTCAGAAATTAAGGGGCAGGAGCTGAGTTTAGGCAATGATGTGCTTAATAACTCAATCAATGCATCAAGTGCTTGTCTAGAGAATTGGGTGTGTTAACCACAACTATGGTTTGTCATGGGGTTGAAATTCAGCAGACATTGAAAGCACAAGATGAATCATTCACGATTACAGTGTCAGCAGTGGAGTGCTCATCACTGCAGCCAGTATTCAGTGAGCATCTATATGCAGTTGCAGATGGAGATATTCTGTGGGACTGTTAATTTGAGCATTAGATTTGGGCAGATAAGTATGGGTGTTCTGTGTTCTACTGTAATCATCTAAGCCAATTGAAGCCTCTTGAGGGCAATGTCAATGTGGAATAAGATACCAATTACAAGAGGCTAAGTGCACTGAAGAAACAGAACCAACAGTGCTAAGCATCACAATAATTGAAAACCAGATTTTCCCTGCCAGTCATGATCCTCTAGTGGGCCTTATTGCAAATTTTCAGAGAGGGAGCAGCACAAAAGTGACCTTTCTAACAGATCACTAAAAAGAATTTGTGGACACTGTCTGATTCACTAGGTCCTTCTGGTTATTATATTTAAATTAGCTGCCATATACCCACCAACGATATTGTCAACAAAACTTCTGAGAATCTATAAAATTGTACAAAATGTGATGAAATGGATTGTTGGTCACAAATTACACTGCTGATCACAAGTTTCTGAACATATAAAGCTTCAGTGTTTGTTATTTTTTTGTTTTCCATTTCTTTTTTCTTCGGAAAGGCAGAACACAAGCCTTGATATCAAGTCAAGAAAACTTGGATTTGGACAGGAATAAGTCGAGATGAAAGGGTAGTCTTTGCAACCTCTTATGCATGTTCATAAAACCTTTTGGCACCTTTAACTCAAGGTTGAAACATGTATATTCTGTGGAAGATATTAGAAATAAGTTGTTAATTTAGTCATTATCATAAATTGTTTATGTAAAAAAAAGTCAAATGTAGGATTTAAAATAAAATAAAATTTAAGGTTTTCATTTGAAGGATTGTGAAAATTGATCATGGTGGAAACTGCTTTTGACTGAGTTTGGAATGAAGTGTAACTCCTACACTATGGCTTCACTTGCATATTGTTATGCACCCTTTGTGAGCTTTCATCCAAAATCCATGAATAAGAACTTGCAGCAAAATTGTAAATATCATTAAAAAATTTGGTTTTTAACAAAAACATTTCTTGCAAAATTGAAATAATTTTGATTAAATTTTGGTAGTTTATTCAATGTTCAATTACACATTCAAATGATTTTTTTCTTTTTCTTTTCTTCCGATCACTTTGTACTAAGCTCTCCATTTCAGATCAAAGTCTCCAAACCTTATGCGTGAAAGGAGCCCCAAAATTGACAAATGTTTACTACTGCTGTAACTTGAGGATGACCCATTTCCAACACCCCGAAACCTATTTGTGCACATGAGGTCTTTGAATGTCTTGTTGATGAGACACTGAATGGCCAATAGTCTGGGTTTTAAACTTGGTTGAACTCAATCCTTCACAAAATACAAAAATTTGCGATTGCAGGAGAAGCTAAAAGGCGCAAAGTCCCTGCTTGTTTGTCATTTTCAATCAGCTTGACACATAATCCTCCTCAGTTTAGTCATTATAAGTACTCATCTTTTCTGCTGCTGTCACCCAGGTTTGAACAGTGACCTTCTCTTTCATCATGTCAACAACATAGCTTGAATATATCAGATCAAGGACAATTGCTCTCCTGGCTGAGTTTTTGTTGCAAGTCTGGAAGCAATGAACTCAGCCATGATACTAGCACCTTACACCAAAGAAGGGAAAACACAAAGGGGAAAACAAGAAACATTAAAGGAGGCACATAAGGAAGAAAAAACATAGAATATAGCAGACAAATAAACTCTCATGAGAATTGAGAAATCTCCATACTCACAATTTAGAAAGCCAGAACAAGGTTCAAAACTTTCAAAAAAAGAATATATAAGACAAAGAAGAATGAAGATCAATTGGGCTTTGAAAAAAGCTTCCCACTTAAAGTCTCAATACAGACTTGTTTGGAAAACTCTAAATGCTGATACTCCAAAATGAAATTTCTCTTTATTTGAGCAAACCACTTTAAGGGAATCTTCAGATGCTAGTCTTTATTCTTCAGAAGGACAATGAAAGGAACCATCTTGGAAACAAAGAAAACATTAGGACTGAAAAGTCTCAAGAAACTGTGGAACTGACTATTGATATACCTAACTTAGCAGTGAGACAGATATTAGAGTGAACATAGGCATATGGACCATGTCAATACCTACATACTCTGGTTGAGTACATTTTTCAAAGACATCACACAAGGACCCCCTGAAGTTTGGTGAATGGCTAAAGCCAAGAAGTTACAAGTACAAATCAACCCACAACACATTTCAGGGTATATGTTCCCATCATAAGAGTTTTTGTCCAGGTACATAAAACTCCTGAAGTCTGGAAAGTTCGGGAGCAAAAGATCGTCCACAAACCCATGAACTAGAGATAGTCTCTGAACTCAACAAGGCAGGTGTTGGACATCAAAAGACACTTCAAAAAATCAAACTCATAGTAAACAAGGTCAGAAGATGTCTAGATAATGTCACTCACACTTTGCAGCTCTATCACAAGTACAAATGCCAGCAGAAACAAAATACTACAGCACCTGGGGGTAGACCTCGTCTGCACCTTGCACTATTTGGGGAATAGGCAGGTACCATCATGTCAAATTCTGTTGGAATAGCATATCCTTTTTCTGCAAGCTGTTTCTCAACCCACTGTTGATGTGCCGTCAATTCCACTGCCTGCATCCTGTTGTGAATGACAACACAAAAAGTTCTAAGTCAAAAAGTTCAGAGCTACTGCACGGCAAGAGAGGGAGGATGAAGAAAACTGTAAGAATACCCAATCTGTGCAGGTATCTCATGCAATGGCAGAAAGTGGTTGTATTGCTCAAGTGATGGGCAGCCATTCCTCATCAGATCTGAATTCCAGTGGTCAAGTACTCTGAACCAGTATCACAAACAATGGCTGCAATGACCATTCAGTGAGGTGTCAACTACCATGAGCTAAGGAACATACCTAGCTTTTTCCATGTTCTTTCTCTCAATCTTGTGCCTGATAATCACACAAAGAAAATGATATGACACTAATGCTCCATATCTGTTTCCATTACCGTAAGGAAAGAACCTTCAAAAAATTGTGCCTTGGAAGGTATCTATCCAGAGCCAAGAATTTGTGGGATGGTGACCACCAGCATGTGGAACAAGGGCACTGAACTTGGTATGAAGATGTGTGGAGAACCAATGCATGCAGCAGCTGCTCACCAGCCTTGCTTCCCGATTGGTTTGTCTCAATCTGTCACAACGCATTTGTAAGTTTCCAGAATATGAAGAGCACATTTAATTCTCTGTAAACCAGAAATTGATTGTACTCTCAGATAATTGCACATTTATCAATGGAGAAACAGCAAACAATAAGATCATCAAATTGAAAGTGAAGCATACTAACAAGATTTGGAATCAGCACATCTTCTTGGAAGTCTGGCTTATGGCAGAGCAATTGCTGAACATTGCCATACTAAATAGTACCATGAGGCCAATCATGAGAAACAAAATATCAATTGCTCCCTTCTCTTCCATAAGCTTGTGAACATCATACTCCCTCACATGAAATACTGTATGTCATTCTTGTTATACAGAGCACACTCAAAATGACCTGCCCACCAAGCAGAACCACACTATTTCAGAAACTCTAGCATGTTACAAGTCCACCTCTATCTACAAACACAAACAGAAATTAGTAACAAAGCACTCATTGTGCAGGGTTCTGCTTGACTTTACCTTTCCTGAAGTCATGGTTGTTGAAGATCCTAGATAAACCACCAACGTGTATGCCTCCAAATTGGACAACTCCAGCAAAACCCAAGAAGTAGATATTCAGTGCTACAAAGCCTCCATAGCATTTGACCCATCCCATTCGTTATACTAATCCAGCAATGCTCAATTAGGGCTATTGCCGTTTCACAAAAACTACATAAAGTTCAAGAGTTGGTTATCGAATGGTGGGTTTCTGAAACTAGAGTGAGTCCAAATGAAAAAGATGTCACACAGTTGAAAATAGGTGTTTGGACTTTCAATGAAAAGCCCACCCACTACCTTGTTGAAACTAAGTTGCGATTCAAAATTTGTTGATCCTTCAAGTTTAGAATGTTCATGATTTGAATACTTCATGATTATCAAGTCAAATTTTGAGTTATGCAAATTTTTGTACATTTGAATCTAGACTATGTGGTGAGACCATAGCATCTAAGTTCAGTTACACCCATATTTGCATATGTGTAGATTGTAGTGGATGCAAGCACATGTGCAAATTTTTGGAGTTGAGAAACCACAAGTGCATGAGGTCTTTTGAATTTGTCTTAGTTGGAATTGGAATAAGATTTCATGTAATGTTGTTGGACTTTTGGACACCAATTTGGATTTTCTTTGGAAAGTTTGTGAAGATTTCTCATGTGGATTTTAGTTTGTGAACTCCCCTTTCCATTATCTGCACTATACTTACTAGATGTGGATCTCTTATGGAGATTGATGGTCTATGAGTGGATTGGATTTGTGGATTTGTGGAGTGGAGATCAGTACTCTACATTGTGGATTGTTGTGGATTTGCATAAGATTAATTTGGATGTACATGGACTATCATGGATTGGTATTTTGAATTTAGTGGACTTTGTTGCTATCCAATGGACTATTTGTGGACTGCCGTGGGTTTGCAAAAGACTACTTTGATGTTCATGGACCATCATGGATTTGTATGTTGAATTCAATGGACCTTGCTATTATCCAATGGACTATTTGTGGAGTGCTATCGGTTTGTAAAAGATTATTTAGATGTACATGGACTGTCATGGATTTGTAAGTTGAAGTCAATGGACTTTTGTTGCAATTCAACGGACTAATTGTGGATTGCTCATGGTTTACAGAAGACTGCTTAGATGTACATGGACTATCATGGATTTGTAAGTTGAATTCAATGGATTTTGTTTCTATCCAATGGACTAATTGTGGATTACTCTAGGTTTACAGAAGATTGCCTTGGATGTATATGCATTGTCATGGATTTGTATGTTGAATTGCATGAACTTTGTTGTTATCCAATGGACTGATTGTGGTTGCCCTAGGTTTGCAGAAAATTGCTAACTTAGATGTACAATATGGACTGTCATGGATTTATATGTTGAATTTCGAGACATTTTAGTTCTACAATAGATTGTTGGGGACTGCAATAGGTTTGCAAAAGACTACCTTGGATGTATAAAATCTATCATACATTTGTATATTTTAGTATGAACTTTGTTGCTATCCAATATATGCCATTATGGATTGCAGCAATATTCGAGTGAAATCATGTGTTATGTTATGGATGATGAAGAACTTAAATAGGTATAATGTGTGGTGCCTACTATACATTAAAAAATTCAACTTCTATGACATTTGACAAAGTTTGAGTTCTAACATGCTTTTCATACCTTGATACAGAATGAATTTTTTTTAGGTTCATGTCCAAGCATCCAGATGTTGTCATTGAACAATGGGCTTTTGAGAAATTGAAACCATTTTTTGTGAAAAAATGCAAAAACCGCAATACCTATTGTTGTATTTATCATGTGGAGATTGATGAATTGTGACTTGGGTTGAACAACATGCAGGCAAAGTTAGGTATCCACTCTAGCCATGATTGTGAGTGTTCATGTGTAGTTTGCCTAGGATTTGAAGATGGATGTCAAGGGTCCTTTCAAACCTATGAAAGAATAAGTCAGTTGTGGGAATAAATTGTATGCACAATCGTGCATGTTTATTGGGTGAATGCCTAGGTTGTGGTGTTGCCAAGCTGCCCCTATGTAACAAGGAGTTAGATGGAAACTCTAGTTTACTAATGCAATGGCATCGATTTAGTCTTGAGAAAACTAAGTCAAAAAATGGGAAAGAATTATAGAAATTAATTGTGGTATATATGCATATTGGGACTAATGAGTTGCTGGATTATTTGAAGCCTAAACTGCAGCATTTTTTACATCATAACTATCAAGCTAGGTGGCAAGATAAAGAATTCAGGAAGTGCATGAAGGAATTTTCAGTTGATGTTATCTTGCCCATTGTGGACTTTGCTGAAAACTACACACTTCAAGTATAAAATGAGGTTCAATCCATGCATTGGCATAGTTTTCAAATTATTATTCTTGTCCATATTACCTTCCGTCATAACCCTAACCCTAATCTTGATGATGCAAGATCTATGCTAAGAGAATATTAATTTTACATTAATGATGACACATATTTTGCTTTTGTTCAACATGCCTTTTTGCTGCATTGGAGACATCTGACCAATAATATTGGATTTACCCCAAGAGCCCATTGGGTTTGGTCTGATGGAGGCGCCTCACAATTTAAAAACACCAAACCTTGGTATTTTGTTAGTCGACATCCTCAAATGATAGGTGGTTGTAGTATGCTCTAGTCATTTTTTGGATATGGCCATGGCAAAGGGCCCCATGATGGGGTAGGCATAGTTATCAAATGTTTTATTAGGCAAGAACAAATGAATGCTTGTGGCCGCAAACTTCAAAATGTTGAGGAAGTGGTTGCTTTTCTTTGGGAAAAGCTAAATTGCAAACCAAAAACTTCCTATTCTAGAGAACAGACACTTATGCACAAAGTTTTTTGGCATGTTAAGAAAGATGATGTGAACCGGGATGAAGTTTATACATGTGCTCCTATTGAAGGAGTCATGAAGGTGCATTCAATATGCTATGTGGGGCCTTTGCATGTAACTAAATTGTAGGTTAAAGACCTTGCTTGTTTTTGTGAATTCTATTTGGATGGAGATTGGGACAAATGTGAATGTCAAGCACATGCTGGAAAGTGGCAAATGAAGTATTTACAACCTCATAACACAAAATACGTCAATGAAGCCATGGGAAGTGACTTTGATGGCAATTGGGACTTTGGCAGATGGTGAAAATCTTGTTGCCACTTTGGATATTGGAAATAACTTTGTGGTTAATGCTAAGATTGGCAATGAGGAGGGTGTCAACTTCTATGGAATTAGTTGCACAAAACTTTTACATCAAATTTTTGAACAATTCACTGATAAATGGGGCAACACTTTTGAATTGGGTGACATGATAGTTGTAGGGACCTATTACTAGAAGTGGGGCACATGTGAATCTTCATATGTATTGCTTTGAAATTCACACATTATATACTTGTATTCACATCTTGTGCGGGTTGTCAAATTCATGATGACATTAAAACAACGTTGTGTTAATGGGAATGATGTTGTTTTTGAGCAACCTGAAGATGCCTTCCAAGGAATTCAACATACTATTGCTTGCATTGAGGATGTCAATTGATGGTTAAACCTTGCCACTAGTTTTATATTCAATAATTCTTTAATAAAAAATGTCAATAATGGTTCTTAGTTATTGTGTTTTTAGGGTTCATTGAATGCTAATAGTTAGTGGGTTCTTGTGTTAACAATGTTGATTGCAAGTCAAAGGACTTTCTACTTGAATATTCATTCAAAATCTAACTCCTCCCTTTTGAGGAATGCTTGATTGCAAACTTCCTCTAAGGCTTGTTTTGAACAAGCCCCTCCCAAAAATTCAAACATGATTGATCTTATTTCAAAATGTTTAGGTAGTCTACATGCAAATAGCTAAACTATGAAAATACCCAATATGTAAAATTGCAAAATGAATACAAGTGATTTGGTTTATTTTTTCTACATCCTTCCTTTGTTTTTAATTATTAACACATGACTTTTTCATGTCATTTCTTTATGCTTTTCTTGCTTGCCATTACTTGTTAAGCTATTATATGTGTGCTGACAATGAAATTATTTTCTACTAATTCCAACCCTTCAAATTCCAAAAATTTCCCTTTTTGTTTTATAGAACATAAAATTAAATTTTTTTCTTTTGAATTTTTCCACTCATTGCTCAATTGTGACAAGAAAATCTGATTAAAATGATTTGGTTCATCTCACATTGGCCAATGCAAGCATTCCGCAACATTGTAACATAATCAAATGTTGTTAATATTATATATTTGTCAAGTATTTGTTCTATGAATTTGAAGCTTTAGGACTTACCCATGATTGATCTTTGATACTTTCTAACAACAACAATATCACCTAGCTATATCAAACTCCATATTTTTAAAAGTTATTTTTTATAAAAATGACACATGTGGTTTTTGATTCCATGTTTCATATCAATGAATTCTATGGGTGATATAGATAATCAACAAACACCAAAGAAAGAGATAGGACATCTTCAAAGGATTAGTACAACAAACTCACTTGTTTTGTTTTGGAAGAACATTATGGAAACATTTGTTACAAGAGCTTCAAGGGGCTTTGCAAGTTCTTTTGCCAAGTATTGATCGGCCTCACCTCAAATGATACCAACATGCAATTGAATGCCCAATTTACTTTTTGAATTACAACCCCATATCTCCTATATTTTTCATATGGCCTCTTAGGATCAAATCCAGGCCATTATGGTTTCCCAAATCCCAATAAAATGCTTTCCACATTAGTGTCCAATTTTTTGTTTGTGTCTCATACCCATTATGCTTATGCATTTCAAATATTTTTGGTAAGGTTATTGAAATCATCCATTATGCTTTGAATGTTCTTAATACCCACATATACATGTTTTTCCAACTTTCATAATTTGTAGCACATTCCATGAAAAGACATGTTCAATGGATACAATAACCTTCCTTGGTTTAGTCTTTCAAGGTTGACCTTGTCATTAGAAAGATCCATTCACAAAGTTCTCATTCTCATTTCTTTATGTGTTGTTTAATTATTCATTTTAGTTTGTGCCATCTCATATTCGTTGTTGCTCATTATATCCTCTTAACCATTCAAGTTTGCGCGTTGCGTTTGAGTTATATTCCATTGTTTGCATTCTTGTTCCTTTATTTGGGATTCAATTTTCTCGATTCTATTGTTGTGTTCCTGGCAACATTTCATGCTGTTGGCCACTTAGACCTCACCATCATGGTCAACGATTCAAGGACGACCTTTGTTTCTGAACATTGTTTGTGCGTTATGTTTGCTTTCTAACCAAGTTATTTACATATATCCAAGGACATATTGTATGACTGTAATGACTTGGTTTTGAGTTTGCTACTTCAGTGAGCTGGTTGCGGCCCTCAAAGGAGGAGCATCCAAGGATGTGAGGTTGCAACCAGCCAAACTTGGGAACTTCGATGGTGCCCGTGATCGAAAGGTTGTGGATGCTTGGCTTGCAGAGATGGAAGATTATTTGCATGCCACCAAGGTTGGACGGCACTCGGCCATGGAGCTTGCCCAGTCCTACTTGAAAGGCTATGTCGCCACATGGTGGAGGACAATGAGACAAGAGGAGGGGAAGAACCATGGTTACACTAAGGAGTTCTTCAAGGAACGCGTCGAGACCGAATTTGTTCCAAGGAACTTTGATTACATCTCGAGGTGCAAACTTCGTGACCTTGTGAATGCCACAAATGAAAATTTGAAGCAATATGTGAGGGCTTACTCCGAACTCATGCTTGAGATCCGACACATGTATGAGTTGGACCGTGTGTGCCAATTTGTGATCGGACTTCCAACTTGGGCCAAGCGAAAGCTTGAGGAAAATTGGCCCTCCTCATTATCCGAAGCCATCACGAAAGTGGAAGGCTTCTCGGATGTGGGGCGGAATGAAAAATTTGGGTTCAAAAAGGACAACAAGTTCTTTCACAAAAAACCAAGGCATGACGGAGAATGGAACGATGGGCAAGGAAGCCCAACAAAGAATAAGCCCCAACAATTCCAAGGTGCGGGATTTAAACCCAAGGGGAACTTTGTGAAGAAGGGGGCTCCTTTCAAAGGGAGCCAACCCAAGGGAAATGTTGGGGTGAAACCCAAAGGAGCATGCTTCAACTACAACGAGATGGGGCATTACTCCAAGGATTGTCCCAAGTCCAAAGCGGGGAATGGGGGCTCTAAGGTAATTGCCCTCAATGCCAACCTAGCCCAAGCTGAATGCAATCGACTTTTTTTTTTGAAGGGGAAGATTACTAAGCGGGATGTGTTATGTCTTTTGGACACATGGGCTTCTCACAACCCGAGAAAGCGCCGAAAGGATGGAGCTCCACTTGGAAGAGCTCAAGGCACCCATCGTGGTGCATTTCGCAGATGGGGTTCCCCATCCCACTACATCACAAGCAAAAGAAGTGCCTCTTCAACTAGGAAATTGGAGAGGAAAGGTGGATTTGTTGGTTTCCGCCTTGGGTGGAATGGATTGCGTTTTGGGAATGGAGTTCATCACCCAAAACAATGTGCTCATAGAAGGGCATAATAGACTAATTAGGATTCCTTCCAAAAGTGGGATTGTGAAAGTGAAGGCGCATGAGATGCCTTTGTGGGTGGGCCAACCATCCACTTTATGTTAGGAAAAACATGGGAAAGAAAATGCGTGGGAGGTTACGGCATGTTGTGTGTCATGCGAGTGTTGGATGAGTATGAGCCCAAGGAAGCCACCAAGTTGGTGACTTCTACCAAGTGCATAAAGCAAGTTTTGGAAGAGTTTCCGAATGTGATGCCCGAAGACTTGCCCCCGAGAAGACGAGTTGATCATGCAATTGAGGTGGTACCGAGAGTGGCACCTCCCGCCAAGGCCCCATATAGAATGAGCCATGAGGAATTGAAAGAGCTTAAGGTTCAACTCGAAGAACTCCTTGCAAAAGGTTATATCAAACCAAGTAAATCACCATATGGGGCACCCGTCCTTTTTGTTCACAAAAAGGATGGGACATTGAGAATGTGTGTTAATTATAGAGCACTCAACAAGGCAACGGTGAAAAACCAATGTCCTTTGCCTCGAATTGATGATCTATTTGACTATCTCTCGGGAGCCAAGGTGTTTAGTAGGATTGATCTACGTTCGGGATATTACCAAATTCGGATTACGGAAGGGGATGAAGAAAAGACCGCTTGTCGCACAAGGTATGGGTCATACGAGTTCTTGGTTATGCCTTTTGGGCTCACCAATGCACCCGCCACATTTTGCACTCTCATGAATGACATTTTCCGGGAATGGCTTGATGATTTTGTCGTCGTCTACATAGATGACATTTTAATCTATAGTGTCTCCTTGGAGGAGCATGCGGAGCACCTTCGCAAGGTGTTCCAAAGACTAAGGGAAAACAAGTTGTATGCCAAGCTCGAGAAGTGCGAATTTGGGGTGACGGAAGTGAACTTCCTTGGGCATAGGATAACTCAAGAAGGTTTGAAGATGGATGATCACAAGGTCAAGGCAATTGTGGATTGGGAACCACCCAAGTCGGTGCCGGCCTTAAAATCTTTTTGGGAGTGGCCTCCTATTATCACAAGTTCATCAAGAACTTTGCAAAGATAACAATGCCTTTGACAAACCTCTTGAAAAATTCCGTTGTAATTTACGAATGGGAAAGAGCTTGTGACAAAGCCTTTGAGACCTTGAAAGGTATTTTTGGTGAAGGCATTGGTGTTGAAATTTCCCAACTTTGACAAGGATTTTGAGATCCATTCCAATGCCTCCGACTTTGCAATTGGAGGAGTCCTAGTGCAAGAAGGAAGATCGGTGGCATTTGAGAACAAGAAATTGAGTGAGATGAAGCGAAGGTGGCCAACACATGAGAAGGAAATGTGGGCGGTCATACATTGCTTTAAGACTTGGGGCCATTATATAGGCTCCAAAGATGTGATAGTGTGGACCAACAATGTGACCTTGAAGTACTTTGCCACTCAACCCAAGTTGTCTTCAAAGCAAGTGAGATGGCAAGACACATTGGCCTTGTTCAATGTGGATATTCGACACAAGCCCGGGAAGGATAATGTGGTGCCCGACGTGCTAAGTCGAAAACACCAACTTATAGTGGTGTATGTGGGAGAGACGGAACTTCAAAAGGAAGTTCGTCAAGCAAGCCGCTGATATGCATTTACCAAAGAGGCAAGGCAAAACATTCAAAATGGAGCGAAGTCCCACTTCCATTTGCAAAGTGGATTATTATGGTACAAACAAAAACGACTCTATGTGCCAGAAGGGAAGATGAGGGACACCATTTTGAAGGAGTGTCATGATGGACCGCTTGCGGGCCATGGTGGTGCAAAACACACCATAACACTCCTAAATAAATCTTACTATTGGCCCAACTTGAAGGATAGTGTGGAGGAGTATGTCAAGACTTGTTTAACTTGCCAACAAAACTGAACCCTCAATAAGAAGCAAGCAGGTTTGTTGCAACCTTTACCAATTCCTGAAGGGCCGTGGGAAAGTGTGTTCATGGATTTCATGGTAAGCTTGCTCCCATCAAGGGGATTCGATGCCATCATGGTGGTGGTGGATCGATTCAGCAAGATGGCACATTTCATTCCCACAAAGGATGATGCCACGGCCCAAGAAACTAGCAGGTTGTTCTTCACACATGTCTTCAAGCATCATGGTCTTTCAAAGGACATAGTCTCAGATTAGGACCCAAAGTTCACAAGTAAGTTTTGGCAAGCCTTATGGAAGAGAATGGGGTCGGAGCTCAAGATGAACACTTCTTTCCGCCCCCAAATAGATGGGCAAACCGAGAAGGTGAACTTAGTCATCTAACAATTCCTAAAGAATTATGTGGCAGCGGATCAACAAGATTGGGTGGATCACTTGGAGTTAGCCGAGTTCTGTTATAACAACTCGGAACACTCTACGATTGGGTTCACCCCCTTTCAAATGGTGACCGACAAATCACAAATTGTGCCCATGACTTGGGCAGCACATGGACAAACCCCGAGTGATGCAAGTGAGGAAGTGCCAATGGTCACACAACTTGATGAGGAAAGGTGGCACCTTTGGGAGTTGGCAAAGGCCAACTTGGAAAAGGCGCACAAAAAGTACAAAGATTTTGCGGACAAGTCCCGGCGAAAGATGAAATTTCAAGAAGGGGACAAAATGTGGTTAAACATCAAGAACTTCCGATTACCCGAAGGGTTAAGTCATAAGTTCTTGGGCCCATATGCGGGCCCATTCAAAGTGTCGGAAAAGAAACTTTCCGACACTTGTAAGTTAGAACTACCATAAAACCTTAGAATTCATCCCACATTTCATGTTTCCCTTTTGAAGCCGGTCGCCCATGATGCCTCAAGGCCTAATCGAAAGCACAACTCAAGGCGCCCCCACCAAATTTGGTTGATAATGAACCAGAGTTTGAGGTGGAGGCCGTGCTCAAGTCAAGGCAATTAAAAGGATGAAAGTAGGAGTACCTAGTGAAGTAGAAAGGATACCATCCAATAGAGGCATCTTGGGTGAATGAATCCGACATGGAACATGCCTAAGAAGCCATAGAATAATTCCACACTAGACCAACATAGAAAAAGAGAAGTAAAATATGATGAGGACATCACCTTTCTTTTAGTGGGGCAAGGTGTCACATAAAATGTACCACATCAAGTTGCAAGTGAAATAAAGGCTTAAAAACTTCCAAAAGATTGTATCACAAGAATAATGTATAAGTGCAAATAGGGTTGTCAAATGGCATTGGACAAATGAAACCATCTTGCATAAGCCCAAATCAAAATCAAACTCTTACCCTGAGGTGAAAAGAAATCTTGACCCCAAAAGAGGAGGCAAGCAAGGTGAGCTTACGGGGACATGCACAAGCCTTAAGTGCATCCCAAAGGGCTGGTTGGTAGTGGCGGCCAACGCGGGAAGTCATGACCCCGTTCGCGTACTTTAATCGTGTAGTTTGGGACTTGGGTGTTGGCAAAACCTAAATGTCTCTTCTTGTACCTTGATAAGCAAACCTTTTAGTTAAGGTTTGATTGTTGTGATCAAGGCGCAAGGTTGGGAAAGGAGTCGTGTCAATAGCTTAAGTCAAAATTAGACTTGACTTGAGTCTTCATGAGGGGAAGGTGGAAAGAATGGCCTCCTAAATGAGGGTTCCATCAATTAGGCTAGTTTAGTCTTTTGACGAAGCAAGAGTTAAGGTTTTTCTATGAGATGCCCTTAGACTTGCCAAGAAAGTATTGGAAACTTGGGGATGCCTAAGTTAGCTTGAAGCAAGGTCCTGCCGCAAAAGTCGGCATTTGATGGCCAAGGATCCAAAGAAAGCGATTGCAATTACGAAAGGAAATTTCTAAGTGTCAATGAGGACATTGACCTTTTCTTCTAATGGGGGAGAGTGTCGCAACCCCACGTTGAGGGAAGTGTGAGGTCGCCACTCACACTCCCGAAAATGGGACTTGGGAGTCCTCCGGGACTCCCAACAACTCAGAGTGCAATTGCAAGGGTCAAAACACCTTGCATTGAGGTACTCTTTATACCGTTGGAAAGGTCTTGAAGTGCGGATGTCAAAATGGCCTTGCATGAGCCATTTGGACATCTGTAGCACAAGTTATGGTCGAAAGAAGGGTCAAGAGTCAAACTGGCAGTTTGACTCCCGACCACTAAAAGTCGGGAATCAACCCAATCCCGGTGCGTGCAAGTGAAGTGCGACACACTCTTGGAAAGCTTTCAAGGAGAGCTACAACTTTGGTTTAGACCTCGTCCCGATCCAAACTCGGGGCGAGAAGTTATGAACGCCCAAAGTCCCGGGAGTCCAAACCGAGACAATTTCGGGACTTCACTTTGGGAGTCCAGGGAAAAAGAGCAATTTGGATGCAAGTGCGGTGGAGAGCTGCAGAGAATACTATATGGGGAAAGGTGGTGGCTTCCCCCGAGTCCGGGCCGTGGTGAGTCAAGTGAGTCCAAGGTTGCCCATGGCTAGTCCCAACACCAAAAGGGTGCAGAATGAATTCTAACCAACTTGTTGGTTGGATTTGGATGCAGGACCGAATAACTAAGTAGATTGTCCCTCTTCCTAGTCTAATCCTAGAGCTTTCAGCATGCCCCTCTTACCCCCCCTTTAGTGCTGGAAGCTGGGAGCGTGCCTTGAATCCCCCGTATTTCCGCAACTTGAGTGACTTAGCCCCAACTTGGGGCTAATTAAGGACTTGGGAGCGCGTCAAATAGTTTAGAGAAGTAGGATGATTACATGGTCTTGAATTCTATCCAAAGTGCATATGATGATGACATGGTGGTTTTCAAGGCATTTGAGACATCTACTTTCAAGTATGTAAGCTCCAAGATTCTTGTTTATGCTCTGGGTACCAAAAATGGTTTCTTTCCTTTGAAGAAAATGGGAGAACAAGGACCTTTTGGACAAGCTTAGAAACACACATGCACACAAAACTCAACGAATCTCGATAATAGTAATGGTTGTTGCTAGGTTTAGGGTTCCAAGTTGAAGGTTGTGGAGCAGATGTAAAAACTTAGATTGAAAGGATAAAAAAATTGGATTGAAACGAATTTCAAGGCGTTTTTTTTCATGTGTACAAGAATTGATAAAATGTCATCTGGAACAAGCGAGGTGCAAGAAACATCCTTAGTATGTACAACCAAAACTGCATTTGGAATGATTATGAACCACCTTCTGGATTCAACTTTGACATTAGTTCCAAATTTTTTTTTATCCAACTAACTAACACCCCTAAATGTTTTTTTTTTTTTTTTTAGCATGAAACTTGACACAAACAGTCACCGTACAATTGTGTTACCATAGGGTGGTTTTCTTTATAATCTCATATATATATATAATAGTTTCTAATTTTTGTTGTCAATATCGATGTGCAAGATGATGTTTGTCTCAACGACTACAATGTACTTGAGTTAGTTGATTTCTTTGTGGAGTATGCTCAAAATTAGGTTTGTAATGTTGTTATGTAATATATTTTGTTTGTGTTATGTAATATTTTGTTAGTTTTATAAGGAAAATTTGATTATTGAATTGGTGCTTAAAATTGTGTGCAAAATTAGTGCTTAAAATTTTTGTGTGTGGTGCAAGAAAATGAATCACCATAGTGCTTTTTCTTGGATGTGCATAAAGTAACAAATATTTGACAAAGCATCTAATGTGGACCATGGGTGATGACTTTGCGTATATATATCTCAAAACGTGGTTCAAACAAATGGATAAGCTCATTCACCAAATGAGATTTGTGCATTGGATTTATGTACCCTTTTATTTACCCTTATTCTTGAATTTTTTTATTATTACAAATTATAATAATTGATATTATTATAATGTAAATACATAAGATATATTTTAATTTCCATTATTTTTCATCTTATCAATTGTTGACACGTATCACCACTTAAGCTAGGTTAGAAATTAATTTAAGTGGTTAAGTAGACCACCTAATCTACCTAGGTAGGCACCTAACTTAGGTGATTTGATAGGTATGGAATATTTGGTCAATATTCTATCATTGACCGCAACAATGTCATTTGTGAAGTTTGATCCTTGGACTCCAAGGATGGAATTGAACTCCTTTACCACTAAGCCATTCCACTTGTTGTATAACAATATAATGTTTATTTTATTTAGACCATACAACTTCAAATTTGATGATTCATATCTTATTGATAAATTATCCAAATGAAAAAAATGAAAAAGTAATTCGTAAATTTCTTTCAATAATGTACACAAATTATTTTGTGTGTGTGTAAAATTGTGAATTATTTCAAAAGAAAAAAAATTAATTTTGTTATTGAATAATATTTCAATGACCATTCTTTACAAAAAAAAATTCAAACACATGATTTGTAAATGGAAAAACCTTTGTGGGTAGTACAAGAATAAATAAAATATATTTTTCAATCTTCAACTTTCATTTGATTTGTGAATTTATATTATACAATTTGTTTTCTAATATATCATAATTTTATTAATAAATTTTAATTCAGACACATGAGTCCATAAAATTTATCCACATAAAATATTTATAAATGGATCATAAATCAATTAAAATATTTACATATATAATAAATTTTTATATTAATCATATTAATTTTATTTATAATTTAATTATAATTTAAAATAGTAATTAATATTGAATATTAAATAATTTACACATATATTTTTATATAATTGTGTAATATTTATTTATATACATATAGTATATAAATATCCTTAAATTGATGACAAAAATTAATGTAAAATAAATTATATAATTACCACATCTTACATTTATTTTTTAAAAAATTATAATATATAAAAAATTGTTATATATTATTTTTATCAGTAAAATTTATTTCAATGTGTAATAATTATTTTACTCAAATAAAATATTCTAAAATGCATCATATATCAAGTATATTCAAGAAAAATGTCGCAACCCTAGCTTTGGGTTTACGACCAAGGCAAAGGGGTTACAAGGTTGCGGGCTAAGAAGAAGCTCGGGAATCAAGGTAAGAGGAAGCTTGGGAATCAAGGCAAGAAGAAGCCCGGGAATCACATCACACACTTCCAAGAATGTAAGAAAGTGTGAGGGAGTATGAGAGAGTGAACCTTCACATTCCTAAGACAACTCCCACTTTGGGAAATGGAATCCCGGTGGACTCCTAAAACTTCATAGAGCAATTGCAGGGGTCAAAACTCAATGGCTTGTGGCATTATTTATATCATTGGAAAGCTCTTGGAACGTAGATTTCTAAAATGGGGTCGCATTGCTCATTTGGGCATCTGAAACATAAGTTATGGCCAAAAGAAGGGTCGGGAGTCAAATTGCCTATTTGATTCCCGACCCAAAAAAATCGGGAATCAACCCGATTTACTTAAATGCAGGGGGCGTGCGACATACCGTTGGAAAGCTCTTGACAAGAGCTACAACTTTGCTTCAGAATCGCATCATGATCCGAGGTCTGCTCGCAAAGTTATGGGGCTCCAAAGTCGCGGGAGTCCCATTTGGCGCAATTTTGGGACTCCCATTCGGGAGTCCCGGGAGAGAAAAGCCATTCGGATGTAGGCTCCGTGGCCGGCCACAGAATATACTATAAGGGGGAAGGTGGTGGCTTCCCCAAGTTCGGGCCGTGGTGAGTCTAGTGTGTCCGGGTTACTCGTGGCTCGTCCTAGCACTAAGGGTGCTCCAACTATGCACTAACCACTTTGTGTGGGTTGTGTGCAGGACCGTGTGAGTGAGTGAAGCTTGTCAACTCTTCCTAGTCCCATCCCGGAGCTCCAACATGCCCCTCTACCCCTCAAAGTGTTATGAGCTAGGGAGCGTGCCCTGACTGCTCCATGTTCCGATGTCTTCTACTTGTACTCACATTTGAGTCTTTCAAGGAGTTGGGGGTGTGTCAAAAAATATAATTATAGTTTTTATATTACTTATATGTATAATATTAGTTGAAATCAATTCTTTACATGTTATAATTCCTTGTGTGTGAACTTATATTAATAGTCATTTTTTAATCATTGTAAAATAATTTCATGATCACATTATGTATGTAAATTGACATATCATTTTGTCCACGTCATTTGCAGAGTCATTATTTAGTTATATTTGAAATGAATTTATCCTAGTCACATTTTTATATGATATTTCGGACATCCACGTCATTTTGTCGTTAATTGTGGATACCATATGGATGAAAATTTGTAATGAAAAAAACATCATCCTTCCTATAACCATGTCATTGTCTACTAGTCAAATGTACCATTAATATATGACTACAACTTTTTGCACGTAGGATTTGAAATAATGTCCTATTATTGTAGTCAATTATTAGTCATTTAGGACATTTAATCATTGATTATTGGTTGCAAAGAACAAGATTTCTTCTAATGTTCTTCCAACTTGATGTTTTCTTTCCATTGATGTTGTTTTTCTTCTTTTGATGGGCTTCACTCAAAATGGGGGAATCATATGTTGTGATGCAAGTATGTAGACAGACCACATTGTTACTGGACAAGATACTTCACCAACAAAAATGCCTTTAAGGGATATGTGCGCAAGCTCTTTGGTTTCCTCCAAGTAAAGTACCCAAGAAAGCATTTTGTCCACATTTATGTGTGTGTTACTATGTCATGAATGCTCATTTGACAGGTTGTGGTTGGGTGTTGGTTGCTATCAAACTTGAAAGATTTGAGCATCCAAAAGGGATTTTTTTTAATTTTAAAGAAGGTTTTTTAAAAAAAAGACTATGGATGAATGGATTGTTGCCAAATGTTTGTGGGCTAGGCAGTAAGATAGATCGAATTTTTGGTGGGCAAGAACTAGACACACCTACAAAATTTTGAATCCATTACTTCTTGGTACATTGTTAACAATTAAACCACTTTTTACTATTTTTATCAACCATGTGCTCTTTCCACATTGGTCTACAACACCATTTACCCACATTTCATTGAAATTTGTAATATAATTTTTTTTCATTGCTAATAACCAACTTGATAAATTTGAACTATTGGTCACAATCAATGTGCGCTAGGCTACTCCAAGTGAAACCAAAGCTTTAGGAGGATCTACATGAATTGTGGGACTTGTCAGTTTAGTAGCTAGAAAGATCCCCCAAGCACCCAATTTTCTAACTAGTCGCTTAATATATGTACAAATCAGTGTAATGTTACGTGTGTTCCAAATTATAGAAATACAAATGTTGTCTATTGGTGTAGCAGATTATTCTCAATTCATGGCATGAAAAGTTCAAAATTCTTATGAAAATTTTGTCATGGACTTCGATTTTTCAAAATTATACAATCTAAAACTTCACATTCTTCTAATGTACATTATGCATTCTTTTTTTGGTATTAACACCAAGGTGCCCTTTCTTCAAAGCAAAAATTTGGCTACTTCACATCAGGAGTAAAATTGTATGACATAGTTAAAAAGAACTTGTTTATATTATTGGCATGAACTACCATTGAATAAACAAACTTTTTCACATATATAATAGATAATTGGAACATTGGTGACAGCTTGTTTGACGGCTTGTGAACCTCCTTATTATGAACTACTTCCAACTAACATTGTTTGTTGTGTTGTAATCATCTTCAAAGTCACAATATTATTGAACCACATGTGCATGTTGCCTACTTTTGAAAATCCACAAATTTTCAAGCTTGTGTTTGTAGTAAGAGTCATGTGCACCTTAAGTAATGATACTATTTGGATTTTTTGGTTTGACTATTCCCTTGAATGCTTACCAACATCATGGGTTGAGGATTATGTATCCATACCCACTACAGATGTCCAAAAGAGGGAAATGCATGGAACATTGTTAACCAAAGGTTTAGTCTCTTTGTGCACTTCTCATGTTGGTCAACAAGCTTTCATCTTGTTTCAATAGAAGTATGTCTTCTAAATTACAAAAGATCCTATAGAAAATCCCCATGTAGTTTGAATAACCACGTGTATATTTGTCACAAGTACATGTGAGCGAGTAAAAAAGTAATAGGAGGGTTTTTGAAATCAACAACTGCTTATAAGGTCCTTGGAGTGCTCATTGGGTTGGCTCCTCAATTGGCTTGCACAAGTGATCCCAACACAATGTAGATATACCAAAGTGGAAATCAAGCTTGTCAAGACTAAGAGCATTCAATGGAATTTAGGGTGAGTGCATTCTTATGTCTGAGTTGCTTCCAACTCTAGATCATAAACAAATGATGCTAGAAGAGTTTTAAGAAAATGATACAACATGGCAATCATGTTTTGTTGGAAACAACAAAAACAAGGTGCAAATTATTGATCAACATTCTATTTTCTCCATGTGTGTAATGGATTGTTCATTCTAGAAAAAAAACACATTCAATAAATTTGGTCATTGACCTACAATTGAAGGGGCACACATTGATGCAACATGATGGGTATTTGTTTTACCATTTGGAGGACACTTGCCACCAACAGGAAAGATGTTTGATAGTAGCTCATAACCTATAACATATATGGTCTAGATGGTTTGCTATTAGTAGTTCCAACATATTTGCAATCCCAATTTTAGTTTTATGGGTGGGACTATAGAAAATTAAATAACTAAACTTGGATGTGAGAAATACCTTTGCAAGGTTGCATTCTAAGCAGTGGTGGGGATGATCTTAGATGAGAATTTATCAATGAATCTCAAAGTATAATAGCATAATTGAAACATGGATTTGGAGATCAAAAAATGCACTAGGATTTTTTACATTGTCTAGTTAAAAGCTGATAACCTTTGTAGCTTGCTACACAATCATGCTTACACTTAGTCTTCCATTTCTTTGAAAGGAAAATGTGCAATTGAAAAACCTTCTTCAAAAAAAACAAAACCCCTTACAACAATAGTTTGAGACTATTCCTCCTTTGTCCAGTTTAGAAAGAGAGCAAAATAGAGCTGAATTCATGGTTGTTAGGCCATGCAATATTTGTGATGCATAAAAGGACTACAATTGTAGCAATATGGTTGCTTACAAAGTTGTGAAATGAAGGAGAGAAACTATTGTGCCTAACCGTCTCCAAGCATTGGAGATGATTCAAACAACTTGGAAAGACAATCTACTTTTTGGCTTATGACTATAAGATCAACAAGGTGTTGATTCCTCCTATAAAGTAGTGCGTAACTTTCTTCCTACATTCTCCATAACTTTTTTATGATAATGTTGATTGAGTATCATGGCAATAGTGATCATGAAGTTGATCAAAATTCAAACTGCAAGAGAATATATAATAAAATTGCCATAATTCACATAATACATCCTGCCAGTGTCCAAATATGGATGCTTGATCATGCCATGGAGAAATAAAAATAGAAATATGCATAATTAATATACAAAAGACAAAATTTATAAGTAATGTTTTAAGTTTTTGATAATTTTTTACTGTAATATATGTAGTTGTCTAGTTATGGGCCAAGTAAACACCCACCCATCCGCCCCCCTTTGTTATTTTTTTCTATTAAGATTCTTCACTAGCCTACAAACATTTGAAATATCAAAATTTCAGCAATATTCGCAATTTGATACTCAAAATTTAAAGTATTGTCAGTATTCATTCACATATACTCATTCTAACAATGCTTTTGTCTTTATTGGTAGATTCAATTAGAACCCAAATTGGTATTATAATAGTCCTCCCACATATTAAAAAAAAAGGTACACCAAGCTCTTTGCATTAGATGCAGAACAAAGCCTCCTTCTTGAAGGGCAGATGTGGAAGAAAATTTTGGAGAAATAGAACAGTTGTCTCTTTCTTCCAATATAACATGCCCCCAATATGTCAAAACATAATAATATTCATCATTAGCTGCTGCAACCTACATCACATCTTAGTGTTTATCTCCTTGTGTTGGATGTTGATTGAGATTGCATTGTGCAAAGCATACAAACAATCATGGCAACAACAAAATGTTTCATCCATAGAAATCTAGCCTTCTATTTCAACCATTGAAGTCAACAATTTATTCTATTTCACGTGTTTGATCAACAAGGTGTGTCACTAACACATGTGTGCCACACCAAGGATGGTCACAACACCATGTGGGGGATTCTTTCAAGCATGGCCTGGGTGCATAACTCTACTAGACCTTGCAAAAACTTACTAAAGACACCCCACTGCTTCATTATATTCAACACACATGTAATGTTACAATATGTGGAGCATTTGTGATTACAATTGCTCCTAGTTTTTCAATCTATGGAGCATTCTACCCACATCAGCTATAATATTGCAATATGTGGAATATTGTGACCACATTAGTTGTAGGATTGTAATCTGTGGTTTTTAAAATAACTTTGGCACCTATGAATGGGTAGTTGAATGGGTGATCAAAAGACCTAAAGTTTTTTTTCATTCAATTGACAACCCTTATTAACTACCAACATGGTCACTGTTTTTTTTTGCTTGCACTTCCTACAAAGGAACAATAACACCATACTAAGAGGTGTTATGTGTATGTTGAGAAAACACATAAGAATTAGCTACTAATGAGTTGGTATTGTTTCCAATCTAATTTCAAACATTACAATGCTAGTTGTTTGCATGTTGTGCATCCTCCACATGTTTTGTGATCTCTTATTTTGTTTTTTTTTTTTGTGTTTTTCCTCCTTCCCAAGGCTTTTGTGCAACTTTTGTTACACATGTAACAATTGTGCATTTTCTAGAGCAATTGTCAATCCAAACACATAAGAAATTTAAGCAACATCATAGCATGTTTGATTTAGATGAGGACATTCAACAACCAAATTACAGGGAAATTCTCTCTATAGCTACTAGTTACCATGATGGTCTGAATCGTGTGAAACCACATCTTCATAGTACTTTGAAGCTACTAGCCAAAACTCCATTGTAGCCAGAGGCAAAAGCAACACCCATGGCTTTTCATCATTGTGATGAGAATGATGATCACAAAAATGACTTTCTAAATGAAGAAACAATGTATATGGTAACAATAGATAGTAGCAGCAACTTCCTCAAGCCCAAGGAAAACTTGTTAATCTACTAATGTTTAGCTTCAAATCCAGAGCAGTGTATTGTGAGGTCAGTGCATCACCATCTCTTCTTGAAAATTTTTCCTTCATCTTTGCACACATGAGAAAAACTAGCCTTAAAACACATAGATTTTTCTAATGGTGTGATTTTAGGATTAGGAATTAAATGAAACTAGTAGAGATGTTAGGCAAAGGGATATGATTCCTGAGATCTTCGAAACTTAACCTAATCTACCATCACCCCCTCCCTATTCATTAACAACAAAACTCTCTAGTGCACTAACCATAAACCTTCTTTTTTTCCTCCTAGAGATGACAAAACAAAATAATAACAATGAAGGGTAGCGGGAGGCAAACCACCTGAACCATCAAATGGAATCCGATTCAAACAACACAATACAATGAAATGTGAAAAACAATTACATGTTGAAACGTCCAAAACGACTATATGAAAAAAACCCCATATACAAATTCCTCAAAATTCTCATCACTAGAATAAGAAATGCTAATAACTTATAAACTAAATTGAAGATTATGGATGGAGTTTTCTTATGAAATTCCACATTAAGAAATCTCTCACCATTATCATGCATAGTCTTCAATTAATCTTTACATGCCAAGTAGGATTCCACCTTTGTTGAACACCACCACTACCAAAAACATAATTGTTTGGTGTCATTGTTTTTGCTTATGAATCTTTGCAATGTTGGTTACTCTCCTCTTCCTCTTTCCTTACTTATCAAGATGTTATAAATATGAAAATGAAAGAATGAATTTTAAGTGGAGAAAAAAGGAACTATAACAAAGGTTCTTAGACACCAATCCTTGTTTATTCATATTAAATATCATAATGATGAAATAGAAATCACATTGTAAAGAAATGCCTTTTCGCTATATCCCTTTTAGAGCAATTGATCAATCTTTTAACTAAAATAATGACACCATCATTTAGTACCATCGTCATCATCATCAAATATTTTGATTATGGTTTGCTTCAACTTTCAAGTTCACATATCCTTATTAGTTCTCTTTCACAAAGTTTATTGCATGAAACCTCAAACCAAACACCCTAGTGCCTTAAACTATAAATCATGATTTTTTGAAACTAAGAATTTGACATTGACAATGAATTTCATGAATATGCACTCAAGATCTCTTCGTATTCATGGAATGTTTATGTCAAGAGATTGAAATAAAGCCTTGGTAATAAGAATAATTTACCTTCCAATAAAACATGTATTATAATGTCTAATTTTTTAATAAATAGATGCGAAGAGATGTGACCCTAGGCTTGTAGGTAGGTATGAATAGTACAAACACAATGAGAAACATACATCAATTTTCTAATTATAAAAAAAAAATCAATTGAATTTGAATCTTAATCCAATTGTTGAGTTGAAGTCAACTGAATTGCAATTGAATTTTGTTGAATTGGAATTTAATTCTATTGAATAATGTATTTGAGTTGAATTGAATTGAATTCAAGTTGCATGCAATGCCATTCAAATGTAAATTAATTTCCAAAAATTCAATTCATTTTTCACAACAACACATAACCCAAGTTTTATTACTTGAATATGAAATAAATATGGGAATCCTTGTTTATCTTTTATTTTTAAAAAAAAATAAAATTCTTACTGGCTTTTTTTGTTTTCTCAAAGGAATTAGCCAAGTTTCTTGTTTTTATATTCCTTTTCCATCTTTAAAATATTTTTGAATAATTGAATGGTTTTTAACAAATTAAAAGAATACCCAAGTTGCACATATGAATTTTCCAACTCTACGCATCATAAAATTCAGTAAGAAAATGGCAAAGAACTAGTGGTGGTATTTTGTGTGTGGATGTGTAATATCATGTTGTCATTTGTGGAAATCCACCCTTTTACTTTGATTTACCAAAGTTATAATTGATTTCAAAAGTGTGGAGTTCCATCTACCCTATGGTTTTTTTCAATGCTTCTTTCATTCAAAAAAAATGTATGATTTGGTGGTGTTTGGATGGTGTAAAAGGGTTTTGGATCAAGGTGCATGACATTGGCCTTGTAATTGGAAATTAATGTATAACTAAAGGAAAATAGAAGTGTGGAGTGGCTTGTGGCAAAGAGAGCCTTGGAGGATGGGGGTAGTCGTAACAATTGTTGGTCTATTGGGATTTGGATGGGGAGTTAGTATTGGTCTCATTGTGGGTTTCTTTTTTTTCATTTACTTACAACCTATGGAAGTCAAGGTATATTGCCTCCCTCCCTTCCTATTTATGCAAACTAAATTATTTTTAATTCAAATTTAACATTTTAAATTTTGAATATTTCATATTCAAGATCAATTCTTTAAATTCAATTTATAATCTATATGTTTTATAAACAAATTTTGTAAAACAATCTTAGACAATGTTTAACAAATAAGTACTAAGGATTAGGAGTCAACACATACATACATGCACATAAATCTTGTGTATTGTGGATTAACTCAAGAATAAGGCCCTTTTAAAAATTGGAGAAAGGATGATGAAGATGATTTCATAATAGTTGTTTTAGTGATGAATTTGAATGTAGGATCCCATTATAAGAACATTATCAAAGTTGGAGAGCCAAACATTGCAAGAATTGCTTCCCGAAATTCCACTTTGGGTGAAAAATCCAGATTATGATCGAGCAAGTACTTTTTCCAATTTTTGGTTATGTTGCATACATACACATGTACTAATCACATTTTTCAAATTTCTATTTTCAAGTTTGTTTTGTAAAATCTGGAAACCAAATCTTTGATGTTGATAGGTTGATTGGGTGAACAACATTGTGAAAGATCTATGGCCCTATCTTGACAAGGTTTATAATTGCACATTTTTTTCAATTTACCCATTGGAAGGAAACCCTATATTTTTTTGAGGATTTACATGTGTAAACATGTGTGACATAAAGTTTATGGCATGCCATCTACAAGATTTCTTGTGAACATGTTTTGCCATATTGAGCATTGTGGACCCAAGTCTAAGATTTATGGCCCCATCTTGACAAGGTCTCTAATTGCACATTTATTTCAATTTACCCATTTGAACAAAATCCTAGAATTCTTTTGAAGATTTACAAATATAAATATGTGTGACATAAAGTTTGTAGCAGGCCATTTGCAAGATTGCTTGTGATCATGTTTTGCCATATATTGAGCATTATGGACCCAAGTTTAAAATTGACTCAATGGAATTTCTATATCTTACTATGGGAAAATTTCCGCCAACATTTGTGGGTAAGATTCTTGCATTTGTGATATTTTTCAAAACTTGATTGGAAAAAATAATGGCAATGTTGACAATTGTGTTTGTGGTGGTCCACACTTGTGTTTTGGCATTGTACAAATACATACATTTATATGAATCTCATGGGAAAGAAAAAATATTTAATAACTTTTCATGGAATTATGTAGGAATCCTATTTTGGTTAACATTTTTTCAAGGGTTTTTGGGGTGGATCATTAAGTTTAAAAATTATGAAGAAAAAAATTGTTAAATTCCTTCATGGTTTTGATACTTTCTAGGTGTGAAAGTTTATGACACCGAAGACAAAGAAATGATCCTTGAAACTCCCTTCAAGTTTGCAGGGAACCCCAACATTGTTTTTGTTGTCAAAGCTTTTGGATTAAAGACAACCTTGCAGGTTTTAACCTAGTTGCCAAATGTTGTTATTGTTTAAAACTTTCCCAATGTTTCATTAACATTGTATTTTGTGAAATTTATAGGTTATCCTTCCATCTTTTGGACATTAATATCCAAATGATGACCTTAAAAAGTGGTGTTCACATCAAACTTTGATCAAGCAAGGAAGTAACCCACAACCATAACCCCAAATTATGTAGAATAAGGTTTTAATAAACAATAAGCAATCTTGGGTATTGAAATCAAAGGATTTCCATCACATATGTGAAGCTTTGAACAATCACCATGGCCATGTTATATTAAACTTGGATGTGATTTGTGACAAGAGGATCATCCCCAAAAGAGGAACAATTCACCCATAGTTTTACAACAAATATAGATTTATGATCATCCTCAAAAGGAAAGAACTTTGAATAGCTTTATGTATTTCATAGTATGAAAAAATGTGATTAGCAAATTGATTCTCGTAACCCAGTGGTTGCTCGCATTTGTTTCCTTCCAAATATAATTTGATTGTGCAGTTGGTAGACCTCCAAATATTCGGAACAACTCGAATTACACTAAAACCTTTGATTTCGATTTTCCCTTGCTTTTCAAAAATTTTCATCTCTTTGATGCAAAGGGTAAATGTCATCACCCTCTTGTAATAATTAGATTTTACATGTTATTACATGTTGGGTCCAATAGGCACCATTGAAAACCATCAAGGTGTTGCACATATGATGCACTCATCATAATCATCCAGATTTTTGTTGGCAATTTAATTTTTGGCATGTGAAAGCCTTTGTGGTGATGTTCCCTGACATACATAGTTTATGGTATAAGACTATCCTCTTGTAAAGCTTTGAAAGGTTGGATTTATGATAATGCCCAATAAAGACTTTAAATTGAAATTATGTGCACATGAGATTTTTTATATGAGTTTTTCTTTTGCAGCCTCACATAGACTTTGGATTGAAGGTTTTGGGTGGTGATCTCATGGCAATTCCAGGTGTTTCTACATTTGTCCAGGTTTTGAACTTATTCCACAATATAATATTATGTAACAAGTTTTATTTTACAAATTGTGACTAATAGACATAGATGTGAATTGCAAACTTTTTCTTCTTCATGTTATATGCGTTTTGGTTTCAAGTTTTTTGTCATCATTTTTTATTGGATGGAAAATACAGAATTTCATCAAAGAACAAGTTGCTGATTTTTGCATATGGCCCAAAATGTTCGAAATCCCATTGATGAAAGATCCTAGGTGAACAAATACAAACATGAAATGTGCAACTCTTGAACTATTGCCAACATTTCAAAATAATAATCATTTTTTCAATTGTTGTTTGGATTTTTCTTAACCCATCCCCTACATATGATTATTATGGTTGGATATGGAATAGTGTGACAAAGCGGCCAATAGGCATAGTGGAAGTGAAAATAGTTCGAGCAAAGAACTTTCCCGAAAAATATTTTATGGGTAATGCATATGTGAAGATCCAAATTGCAAATACATTCATGGAAAAAACCACGCGCACCAAAATCAACACATTTGTCCCTGAATGGAATGAACATTTCAAATTTATTGTACATGATCCCAAATCACAATTGCTTGAGCTCCATGTTTATGACTGGGAGAAGGTATGGTCTCCATTATCACACCTAAAAAAATAACTTCCCTCACATTGTTTTAATGGAAGTTGGTTATTACACAATTTCATAAAACATTTTTTGAAAAATTCTTTAGCAAATTTGGAGGGCACTTTGTATTCATGACTATCTTTTTGTTAGAAAATAGGAGAGAAACGATGCCTACTCCATAAAAGTCAGGCCAAATAAGTGGGCATAATTTGCCTCCCCCTCCTATGTTTCATGATTTATGTACATTTAGGTAAATGGTGATAACCTTTGCCTTGTGCTTTACATTGGGTAAGACCTTTAAGGGGGACATTCCCAAAATGCGAGGTCTTGAACTTGAATACCAACTTGTCCTATGCCCTTATTTGGTCATTCTCCCACCCTAAGATTTTACCTTATGTGCATAACATTTATTTCACATATTGCACAATTCATGGTTATGATCAACAAGCCCACATTGCTTTACAAGTGTCCCTTTCAAATGACCTAGATGATGTTTTTTGTGAATTCAAAATGCATATGGGTCATAGGTGGGAGCACATGAAAAAATTGGAATGCAAGTTGTGCCACTAGCATCGTTGATAGACCTTGAAAGAAAGATGTTCAATCTAAAGTTATTGAAAAATATGGATCCAAATGATGAACGCAACCAAAAAGATTGGGGAGAAATTTCCATTGAGTTGATGTACAAGGCTTTTCAAGAGGTGATATGTGCATTTCACATACCTTAAGGAATGTGCAACATGACCAACAAGTGTTTAGTGAATGCAAGTCTTCAACCACAAATAAAATACTTTTGCTAGACATATGTCTAAAACCAATTTCATCACTTTTATCTTGTTATTACACAATAGTGATTTTGAGTTCTGAAGTTGCACTTTAAATAAGAATAATTGTTGTATATAGGATGAGGCGGACCTTATGGAATATATGCATAATAGAGTGGAGCGTGTATTGCAAGGTGAAAATGGAGGCTTATTGGTGGTCACAATACATGAGGCAAAAGATGTGGAAGGAAAACATCACACCAACCCATATGCATGAGTCATTTTCAAAGGAGAGGAAAAGAAAACACATGTATATGACCCTAGCTCTCAAAAAGAAAAAGAAAAAGTTGTAGCTTGATTACTTGGGTGCCTTGATATTCTTGGGGTCAATTCCTCCTCCAAAAGATTAGCTTTTGAATGTAGCCATTGTACACAAATTGATGAATTGCTAAATTGTTAATCTATACATGTGTCATGGTTGCCAAACATGAGGGACATAAAAATGATGCACCATTAAGATCCAAATCATCTAGGTTGGCTCACTAATTACTCATACTACACATATATTACGAGTAATTATGTCAAACCCCACCTTGTCATGTAAAACAACCATTCCCACTTTTGTGTTGCAAATTATGTTCATTGTGATTATGGAGAATGATGAACAAGAGTGATTGGGCACATGTGTAGATGGATTAATGCAGACAATGAAGAAAAACAAGAATCCACAATGGAGTCAGGAGTTCTCGTGGCTCCTACATGATGCTCCAATCAATGAACGTCTTCGTATTGAGGTCGTGAGCAAGAGCACGGGCTTCCATTTACACTTCAAAGTAAGGATATTTTTAATCACCCTTAATTTTCATTTTACATTAGAGAAAATTCATTATTGAAGGCCAAAATTATATAGCTAAATGTTTGTGAAAATCATGATTTTTATAAAAACTACATGAAAATTGTCTATTATAAATATTCATTCTTCATAACTTCACAAGTTGTGAAATCATATCAAAGTATGGGAAGAAAAACTTAATTTGTGTGCAGGAATCATTGGGATATGTGGATATAAACTTAATGCATGTAGTAAATGATAAACAAACAAACAAGAAATACCATTTGATTCACTCCAAAAATGGGAAGGTACAAGTTGAGTTGCAATGGAAGGCAACTTAACTAAACATAAGACCCAATACATGGTGAGGTAGAACAAAAGTAAAAGTTGAATACATGGATGATAGAAAGACATTTGATGAACACCATAATTTGAAGCCTTTACATACTTGCTTGCTCAATGCAAACATTAAAGGATTACCTAGAAACAACAATGGAAGATATCAAGAAGCCACATGAAAACCCCATGTGGGGGCAAGCAATCTGCATGTTTTGTTAAAATATATTATTTTGGTAAAAGAAAAGCATAAAATGTTATAAGCCCGAAACATTCAACACATGCATACAATCTTGATCATGCACCTTTCACAATAAATGTGAAGAATAAAATCCAACAACTTCATTGCAAACCACATTTACACACAAACTTGTTGCTCCCACACATGGAGTTCAAGATACAATAACATTATCCTATAAGGTTCTTGTTTCACAACCAAAAAAATCAACTAACAATAACATAGCATGAACAAAGGTCACCTTTAAAACACAAAACTTAACCAAGAAGTTTGAACCCAAAAATGGACATAGCTAAACTAAATAAATGGAATAATCCACGAAGGTACACAATTGATTCTTGTGATAAGAAATAATGATAATTGACTAAAGTTGAACTTGAGTTCTCAACACCCCCCCTCAAGCTAAAATCAACTTGTACACCATATATTGTTATGAAATTCCACAACTTATTTATATTTAAAGCCTTTGTAAAATATCAACCACATGCTTTTCATTCCTATCATAAACAAGATCAAATTTTCCCACTATTATTTTATCTTTCACAAAATGATTGTGCATTTCAACACAATTTGTCCTTGCATGAAAAATTTTAAAATTAACAAGTGATATGTTACCAATGTTATTACAATAGATGAAAAATTTATAATTAGCATCCATTAACTATCCCAAATCTACTTGTAGTTTTTGCAACCAAATTAGTTTGCATGCAACCATTGTTACACCTTTGTACACAACTTTTGTGTTTTGCAAAACAATTTTTGGTTGTTTTTGGTGCTCCAACTGATATTATGAATCTATTTTCAAATTGGCCGATTGTTTATCTTACATAAAGTTGATGATAGGCTTTTTAATATTGGGTGTTCAAAGTTGGGCTAGTATCATACAACTAGATTGCCACTATCAATATTTTAAATTATGCTTTCATTGAACATGAAGAGGTTCTAAAATTTACAAGTGAAGAAAATATCAACAAGAGAAATGGCTACAAGGCCTTAGTGGAAATTCACACATGCACACAAAAAAATTAAACACTAAAAAATAAAAGAAAATAAATTGTGCAACTACTTTAAAAAGTTGCACAATGCAACATTTGCATATTCAAATCCCCATAGTAGCAAACAATAAATTGTAGTCAACATTTAGGTGCATACAACACAATGTCATGAATGATGTCACAAATATTTGATACCATAATAAATATGGTTTCATCCATACATCTAATATGGATGGCCATGCAACTACTATGCAACTATTTTGGTGGGATTCATTTTTGCAATCTTTATGTAGAATCATAAATGAACACATGGCAACATATTGAAACTACCTACCCACCTAGATTTTAACCTATCTATTTATTAGTTAAGTAAATGAAAGTCAAAATAAATAGGAGCAAAAACTACACATGCACTTCTTGTAACTTTAAAACAATAACTAATCAGCTTCAAATCAATCGTTGCGAGTTCAATAGTTCAAATAAACTACTAATTTCTTCCAACACAAAGAACAATTGAAATTTGATAACCTTTAGATAGTTAATCATATAAGTTTCAAAAGAAAATACAACTTCAAACAAAATCACATCTTACAGATAGGAAAACAACCTCAAAGATGGGCAAAAAATCCCAAAACTCAATGAAATAAAAAAACAATAACGTTTTATTACCTATGTCGAATTTCCCCATTGGAATTCTCATAAAGTAGTGCAAACAGTGGAACATCGAAAAGTTAGGGAAATCCCCAAAAAATCTCTATACATAAAAGAAAATTAAAAAATTATATTATCTACCTTCTAGTAGCCTAAAGTAAATTGGGCTAAAATTTTGCTACTAAATATACCATTTTTGGTAATGATGTTCTTAAAAATCATAAAGTTTATTCTAGCCTTTAGCATAGGTAACTAGGTAGTTTAACCTAGGCTAGCTAGGTAGTTAACATATCCTAGACTAACCTAGTTAGTTAGTTAACATAGCCTCTACTAGCTCGATAATAAGCACAATCTAGTCATGTAATTAGCATATAATGTAAACTAGTTTAAACTATTAAGAGATTAATTGTAGGTAGCTAGCATAGCCTAGACTAACTTAGGCTAGCTAGGTTGGTAGCATAACTTGGGTTAGTTAGGTAATTATGTTAACCTAGCTAGCCTAAGCTAGCCTAAATAAAGCTGACAACCTAAGTTGGCACATGCTACCTTAAAGACTAGGTAGCTTAACCTAGCGTATGTTAGTTAAGTAACTAGTTAAAAACCTGGGCTAATTAGGTAATTTATGTCTAGCCTAGTTGCAAGGACTTGAACTCCTCACCTTCATGTCAAAAAACCAAGTCCCAATCAACCAATGTAACACACCTTCATAAGGTGGAGTGTTTATCAACATATTGTTGAATTAAAATCTGCTAACTTAGGATCGAAACTTGTCCCCTTGGGGTGGTGCTTAGAAAGTAATTAGTTTTTTACAACATTATTGTGGTGCGTCACAATTGGTTATAAAGAATGGATGAAGGCAAGTCCTTTGATGTAAATGTTTTGAAATGACTTTTATTGCACATTTTTTTTGGTTAATAAGGTGTTTCACGTGCTTCCAACACATAACACATGAAGTGTATGCATGTTTGTTTTTCTTTGTTGATTATAATTTCAATATAGTTATGGGTGTGTATGTTTTTTTCGCCCAAGTGCAAGTTGAATTGTGTCTCGCACATCTAGTTCTCTTGCTTGACCATTCAAGTCATTGAGTATAAATCATTATACTAGGAGCTTGGAGGAGGCCAACATTATGAACTTTGAAAATTAGGTTTTGCTTGTAAGAGTTATTTGTTTGTTTGTTAAGAAATTAAGGGTGAAAGAAGAAAGGAAGGTAAAAAAAAATGATGTAGCATTCTTATTGTGGGCAGCTATAGATTACTAGCTCCAAACATAAGAATATTTTTTGACTATTAAATGTTTGCATAACAAAAGCATGGACCTGAAAATAGACCTTACCAATGCACATGTTAATGAAGGTGATTTAGTAGAGGTTTTTGGACCAAAGTGTAATTACAAGCTCACAAACCTATGCATTCATTCATACCAAATGAGAGTCCAAAAAACTTCAATAACAAATCTATGGTTTAGTTACCCCAACCAATAATGAATTCATGTTATGGTTGGCAAGTGGATACATAGTGCAAAAGAAGGGATTTCAGGTTAATTGGGTCAATGCAACATCATTGATATCCAAAAAGAAGGTTTAGAGGAGAAATGCAACAAGAATTGAGAACAAAAGTATGAAGTTGTCGAAATTGAGTGGCAAAGAGGTGTATACACAATTTGACAATAAGCCCACATTAGAGATGAAAAGCAATGACTTGAAGCAACGAACTTTGTGTCTATATGACATTTTGCCATCAAAAACCCAAAAGGTTATATAGCTACATGCTTTGTTATGCAACTTGGAGAAGTGTGCATGATATGCAATAATAGGTGACATGAAGAGTGAAATAAGAAGGGAAATTTTGAGAGGGTTGAGATTTTCCATGAATCATTGAAAGGTCTTTGCAATGGAGGTGCAAGCCTCCCTAATTGTAATAGAACATGAATTGAAGGCAATATTGCAATAGAGGTACAAATTTGAAGAAAAAATAGGTTTTGAATTTGATCTAGTGTTGTGTTCTTTGGTGGGTTCTAATTTTTCATGAAATAAGTTTAAGCTTTTCATTAGCCATTATGTGCCCTACCATTTAACTTGCATATTCCAAGTTATTTTGGATGTAGATAAATATGCAATGCTTATAGATAGAAGGTGTTATTATTGCAAAAGTGCCTATGGAACAAGAGGAGTTTATGAAAGATTTGGTAGGCTAATGTGATGGAATTCATCAAAATCATTGTTCTAAGGAGAATGATTAGAATTATTTGAAAAAAAAATCGATTATATAATTAAACATGTCATGCAAGGTGAGTAATTTTATTTTAAGGATTGACAAGTTGAGCACCATAGCCTTGATTTCGTCCTCTTTAACATTAGTAGAAAATTGTCTTTGTTGGAAGTGAAAAGAAGGTTGTCCAAGCTCAATTAGGGCAAATATATTGTGGAGGGGTGTTTCGTTTTGCTCTAAGCCTATATTGCATTCTACTCAACATCATAATTTCATGGGGCTAATTTCAATATTGTTGTGAAACCTTGTGGATTTGTAGTAGAGGCTACCATTGTCATGACATTGTTGTCATTTATTATAAACATGCCTATCATCTTTCAATTCAATTAAAGCTCTAAAAGATAACAATACATGTTTGATTTGTGGTGAAACTTTGCACCTTGGTTGGTGGATTAGTTAAGGATTTTGTGTTCAAGATGAGGACATCAAGAATTTAACATGTAATTAGGACTTAAGTGAAATATGGAAATCAATGGCAAATTGCTTCCTAGATGTAGCCTTAACACCAATTTTACCAAGTGACACTATGCAAAAACTTGGCATCTATGACTTCCATTAACTATTACTACTGGCCCAAACTAGTCATGAAGTAATATGATCCATGTCAAATGCCATGTCAACCACTTCTAGTCCTTAACATGACTACATGACTATAGTCATATGAGCCTCATGACTATAGTAATTTATGGGGACATGATTATTCTCATTTCAAAGGTGGTAAAATTGTTTTACTTATTTTGTTCATCCTATTTGGCAATAATTATCACAATCTATGTTAATTGTCAAATACCATATATATATGCTCGAGCTTTACATTCGAGTAAAAGATGCAAAGTTTTAAATATGAATTCTTAAAATTGTTAGTTGTATTCAAAAAATATGTTAAGTCTCAAATTATAATTCCAATTATGAAAATTTTATTTAAACATTATAATCAAAATTTCAATTTTAGACTTGCTATTGGAATTTTTTTAAAATTATTGAGTTTGAAAAAAAATTGAATATGAAATTGAATAATTTTAATTCTCAAAATAGTTATTGGAATTATTTTTATTATTATTTGAATGCAAATAAAAACTATTTCAATCTCCAAATTGACATTTAAATTCTGGATTTAAAATTTAAAATTCAAAAAAAAATTCACCTGAAAAATTATGTTTTAATTCTGAAAACTGGTATTTTAATTCTTTAAGAATATTATTTGAATTTCAGATTTGATATTTGAATTTGAAACTTGCTATTTCAATTCTTTAAACAATATTTGAATTTGACATTTTCTATTGAAATTCAAAAAGCTTATTTGATCTAAAAATTGATATTTGAATTCTAGATTATTATTTTTCAAACCAAAAAAATTATTAAATTAAGAAAATACTAATTGATTGTAAAAATGAAGTTTTTCATTTTGAATATTTTTATTTGAATATGAAAATTTAAATTCTAACTCTGAAATTTTTTCATTTAAATCTTAAATAATCATTTGATTTGAACCTTGAAATTTCAATTCCAAATTCTTATTTAGGATTCTCAAAAATTAATACTTCAAATTTGAAAATTATTAATTGAGTCTAAAAATTGACATTTCAATTTTCAATATTGTTATTTGAATCTGAAAATAGACATTTCAATTCTAAATTTTTTATTTAAATTCAAAAAAATTATTTGATCTAAAAATTGATATTTTAATTATAAATTATTATTCTCAAATCTAAAATATAGTATTTGAATTTAAAAAATTAAAATAGAGTCTAAAATTTGACATTTTTATTTTCAATATTTTTATTTGAATATGAAACTTGATATTTCAATTCTGAAATTTTTAATATAAATTTTAAGAAAGTATTTGACTTGGAAGTTGGAATTTGAATTCCAAATTAATATTTTGGATTGTAAAAATTAATATTTCAATTTAGAGAAGTACTAATTGAGTTTTAAAATGGAAATTTCAATTTTCAATATTTTTATTTGAATCTGAAATCTGACATTTGAATTCTGATTTTTAAATTTTTAAAAAATTGATTGAAAATTTGAATAATTGAATTCTGAATTACTATTTTGGAATCTAAATTTTATATTTTAATTAAAACAATTATTGATTGAGTTTGAAGGGTTTTTGCTTCTAGTGTTATCCATAATAAATCACTTTTATAAATAAGTACAAATGGTTTTTTGCTAAAATTATAAGTTACGCTAAATAATTAGTGTTAGAATATAGATTTTTATATTATATAGTTTATATTTTTACAGGAAAAATAAATTAATTACTGTTATTAATGTCTCATTACTTTAAAATAATTTTAATTACTTCAGATAATAATTAATTAATACGTGCATAATTATTTTTAAATTGAACATAATTATTCACAATCGATAATTTATAACTTTAAATCTGATTTTTTTTTGGGAAAATTATAATGGAGTTGAAATAATTATTTTAATTATTTTAATTATTCTAATTTCAGTAATTATTATACAATATTTCTATTTCTATTTTTAAATTCTAGAATTAATCATGTATGATAAATATTTTATAGTAATTTTATAATATTATAAAAGTTAATGTTATGTTTAGCAAATTATTGTATTATAATTAATAATTACCAATAGAAAATAAATTAATTAGCCTTTAAAATTTTGTACAACAATATATGTAATTATATAGAAATTAATGTAACTATTTTAATATTATTATTTTTCAATTCATGGAAAATTTTACTTTCTATTAACAATTGTTAATTCATTATTTATAATTTGAAATAATATTCAAAATAGTTAGTTTTTAAATTAAGTAATTAGATTAGTTTTACATTAATTATATTATTTATAATTCAACCAGATTTTTTATTTAATTAAAATTTTAAAAATATTTTGATTATTTAATATTCTATGAGTTATGTGTTGACAACTTGTGAGTAATTAGATAGCTAGTTTGTTAAATATGAAGATGTTATTAGTTATTTAAGTAATTGATAATGAATATTTAATATTTATAGTGTATAGTTTATAGTTTAAATATATGTAACTTTAATCATTATTAATGAAATTCTTATTTAATTATTTACTGAACCATGTACTTGAATTATTTAGAAATTAAAAAGCTAAGAAAAAACAAGGCATGAATAAAATTTTATAATTACAATTTAGTTTGTGAGGAAGTTACAACTTCAAAACTTATCCCATATTGTTTATTCTCCATTTTTATTTTGAACATTATGGAAACAAATGATGTGGTCATCCAATTTCACATGAAAAAATTTGTGCACATGGGATGAGCCAGTCTAAAAGGTTTAACCCAAAACGAAAGAACAAATTATGCACAGTTTTCAAATACTTACCTCCCCAACCTACTTATTTACCTAGCTAGGTAGGTACCTAGTTTGACACACCCACCTAGGTTGACCTATGTACACACCTACCTAAGTACCTACTTATATGAATAGGTATTTAGCCTAGGAAGGTAGGACCTACCTACCTACATTTTTACTTAAGTAGAAAGGTATGTAACCTAAGTTTGTAGGCATCAACTTATGTACCTATCTAGATACCTACCAACCAAATATTTTTTTATTTTATTAAATACATTTTAAAGTGCCACATGGCATATTTACATTAAGCCACATGTCATAGATTATTGAATGTCTTGGATTATTTAATTTCAAAATAATAATAATAATAATTTTAAATAATTAAATTTTGGGACATGTGACATCACATCAATTGCCTTCAATTGTGAACAAAATAGTTGCATTTTAGTCGCATGTGACAATATGTACACAATGAAGTCAAAGGATGAACTTGTATTTGTTGACTTTTTCTTTCATCTAATACCTTTCGTCCTTTGCGATTAATATTACATGCGATTTATCCAAGGTGACTAAAGTTCAATTTTAGTTGCAAATGTTGAATGTGACTAAAATTTAGTTATAGAGACTAGTTGAAATACTTGTTTTTCTTTTATTGTTGAGTCCTAAGTATTGGTGATAATCACTAGAACCTTACTATTGGTTGTATCTTTGCCATTTTCATTCCCATATGCTCTTGAAAGTTAGTGAACCCCTATTGTTTGGTCCATATAATTCCATTACACATCCGATGTGGTTTTTTTCAAGTACTTGGCAATTGCCATTAAGTTCATATTCAATTATCCCAATCTACATTATGTTTTGATGCCATAGTTCCGAGTACTCTAGATCAATCCAACTTATATGTCGCCAATAAGGTTTGTTGTGATAATCCCTGCAATGCACTTATTACTTGTCCTATGTTCACATGTGTCGCAACCCTAGCCTTGGGCTCGCGACCAAGGCAAGGGGGCTGGCAAGGGAGTGGGCCAAGAGGAAGGAAGCCCGGGAGTTAAAGCAAGAGGAAGCCCGGGAGTCACATCACATACTCTCGGGAGTGTTAGAAAATGTGAAGGAGTGTGAGGGAGTGAACACTCACACTCCCAAGGCAACTCCCACTTTGGGAGATGGAGTCCCGGTGGACTCCCGAAACTTCAGAGAGCGATTGCAGGGGTCAAACCTCGATGGCTCGTGGC
>Ga0116227_10000573_pt1 | contig 73253 bp, 64 predicted proteins | sample S1TSphgellanicum_FD_89693 | JGI IMG/M metagenome (GOLD analysis project Ga0116227, IMG submission 89693) | Host-associated microbial communities from peat moss isolated from Minnesota, USA - S1T2_Fb - Sphagnum magellanicum MG | ecosystem: Host-associated > Plants > Peat moss > Unclassified... | reverse complement strand
TGAGAATTTTCTTACCAAAAAATTACCAAATAAAATTGAAAATGAACAAAAAAAAAAAAAAAGCCTGCCCACATCAGATTACTTGGGTTATTTGTACTCTAACCTTTTTTCTTTTGGGCAGGGGGCAGGTGGGTGGAATAGATTTAGGGGCTTGGTGGTGAATTTCTTTTCGTATCAAGAGATTCAATGCTAAAAGTAAGCGTGTGAATATCCATCCCTAAATAAAGAAAAGAAAAGAAAACAAAAGAAACAAAAGAAACAAAAGAAAAAGAAAAAGAAAAAAGGAAAGGAAAAAAAAAAGACGTCCTAATTCTGGAAGATGCGGTAGTAACTGGATACGGTACCCAAGTCCACCGGCAGCAACCGGTAGCTAGCTCGGGCCCCACCAGATCCTACAAACTACCGCCGCTAACCGGTCGTCAGGCCCAGCTGTATCCTCCAGATCCCTATTTCCACCGGCAAACGCCGGTGTGTCAGGGCGTGACCGGGCCCTACCGCGTCTCCAACTGAGATCCAGATTCCAGCCATATTTGCGTTTTGTTGTGTATGTTCTTTACACGCCGGTCCGTTCTTCAACCCGCTGGGTAAATAGCTGCTGCAGCATCTGGATGTACATAGGCCATGGACAATCCTCTCCTGATCATATACACCATCCCATCATCATCTGTCGGACCTTTGGATAATCAAGTGTTTCTTTTGGCGGATTCTGGACGGTATGAACCGCTGGTACGACGAAACTTAGATTCCAGCCATTCCCATTTGCGTGTGTACGTCGGTTTATTCTTCGACCCAATGGGTAATAGCTGCATCATCTATACGCACCAATTGGAATGGACACTTGTCTCCTCATCATACCATCCATCATCTGTCGGACCAGTGGGTAATAGAGCCTAAATTTTTTTTTGGGGGCAGATTTACGACAGAACCGCTGGTATGTGAAAAAAACCGGAGGTGAATCAGATTTTCGTCTGTGTTATGTACGTCAGTTTATTCTTCGACCCGTTGGGTAAATAGCTGCTGCATCTGGGATGCGCATAGGCATGGGGATACATGTCTCCTGCCAGTTCATGCCATTGCTTGTCGGACCTTTGGATAATAGAAGGCAACTCTTGGCGGATTCACGACGGAACCGCTGGTATGATGAAAAACCCGGAGGTTCTTGGACAGTGCCAGGGGGGTCCCGGGGGGGAAGAGAAGAGAAAGGGGAAAGAAGAGAGAAGAGGGAGAGAGGGAAGTCGAGAGAGGAGAGCGCGCGCGCGGGGGGCATTTTGCGGCGTCGAGAGGCGCAGAATCTGCTTCACGTTGCAACGAATTCTTGCTCCAATTTGTGAAATTTTAAAAAATAATTTAAAAAAAATCTTGGTGTGGAGGAGGTGTAGAGAGGAAGGAATCGAATTGGGTGGGGGGGTTTTGGGAGGACTCGATGGGTTTGGGAAGCGAAGAAGTAGAAGAAGACGTGAGCGCCGCGTCGGGAGGTGGGAGGAAAAGAGGGAGTGCGGATTTCGAGCTTCTCTCATCGTCCTTGGAGGTTTTTTTGCAGAGTTTCCAAGTCTTGGGTTTGAAGGAAGAAAACGTTTTTTTTTTTGTTTTGGATTTTGGGTTGTAGTTAGTTAGTTTGTAGGAGCGGCAGGCGGAACAAGAAGCATCATCAGCAGTAGCAGCACCAGCACCAGCAGCAGAAGGAGAGAAAAGAAAAACCCAAGTGTAGTAGGAGGAGAGTTGGAGGTCGAGAACGGACCTCCTTCTTCTTCTTCTTGTTTTGGAGGTGTGGAGAAAGCGTGTAGGAGGGCGGAGGAGAGGCAGAGTGGTGAGAAATCCATCCGGGGTTTGGTAAGGGAAGAAGAAGAAGAAGAAGAAGAAAAAGAGGAGAGTGGGTTAGCGCGAGAGAGAGAGAGAGAGACTACGACAACAAGATCTTTTCTGGATGGTGAGACACGCTGTGGATCATCTGTGCCACTTCAATGCAAGCTGTTGGGAGGCACGATTTGAGGAGGGAGAAGGGGGCCATGGCGCCCTACGAAGCCGTGGTGGGAGGCCACCAGCACACCACTACCACCACCACCACCACCACCAGCGGAGATGGCTTCTTGTTCTCCACAGACATTTCTAACAATGTGATCGAGCTCAAGAACGTGATCTTGAACGAATTCCACGTTCTCCGCAAGTTCTTCCTCATCAGGTCTTCACGTTTTTCCTGCTTTCTTTCTTGGGTAGTAGGAAATTTTTTCCCAGGGTTTCTTTCTTTGGGTGCCCACCCCCTGAATTCTTCTGTCTTTGATGGGTTTTCTTTTTTCATGCCATTCATTAGTATGTATATGGGTCTACTACCCACCCACATGTTGTTGCTCTTGTGAGTAGTACTACTACTCTCTTGGTGATCACAATATGACAATTGACATGTTGCAATTTTCTGTGTGGACCCACGGATCGACTGACCAATCGATTGACCGACCAATTGACCAAGAGCAGTTTGTGCAATGAAGCTCTTTCCATTCAGCTCAACAGCGACCTCGGTTTGCAGATTGGATTCCAGCTCAACAATGAGAACCTCGACAATGAAATCGAGAACAGTAACACTGAGCCAACAGTTGCCACTTTTCTTGCAGATGACTTCAATCAGGTTTGTGCTGCTATGATGATGATCTGAAGGCTTATGTTGTCAATGCATGTGTGCAACCTCAACATTCTTTGTGTTTCTGGATTCATCAGAAATCAAAGGAATATTTCTTGCTGTTGTGCTTGCTCATGTGGTAAGATAGATGCATGGCAGATTTTTTTGGTTTTTTTCCATGAACCCCAAAGATGTGTTTGTGATGCTATTCTTCTTCTTCTTCTTTGAGACATTTGTGTAGACAGTGATATTTCTGTATTGCATTCAATATTGCATCTCTGAATTAGGGTTTTCTGACGAACTACAACTTTCCTCGACCCAAATAAAGTTTTTGTTTTGGCATTTTGCACAACTACCCTGCAGTTATTCAATACAGTGAATCTAGTGAGTGAGGTGGTTCTCCAACCTCGGCAAGTGCAGCAAGTGATCATCAGCTTCCGACCCAATGAAGTCTCAAATGATATGCCAAAGCCCGCAAGAGACTACAAGGAAAAAGATGACAGGTCTCCTACTCAGGTGGGGTTTAAATTTCTCCTCCTCCCACCACCAGGTCGTGAAGCAATTGGATATTGCTCTCTTGAGAGAGAAGAAGCTTCTTGGCCTTTGTAATTTTACGTTTTGTGGTACAATCTCAGACTGTTCTTTTTTTCAAGTGAATGATTGTTCTATTATCTATGGTTTTTGCAGCAGAGGCTTTTACATAATGGACATGTGGAGCCTTCGAAACGGGTGTACTCAAGTGCAAATCAGACATTCCATGTTCATGGAAAGCTATTTCTATCTGCAACAGTGCTCAGTGAGAATCGGCATGGCAGGGACCAGAAAGACCTAGGCAGCCAGCAGCAGCAGCATCAGGTTATTACTGTGGATTTCAACTCCACAGTATGTCGCTCCACCTTAAAGACAGATGTCTCTGAAATAGTTTTTGAGGACTGTGTGCCGGGAGGAGTTTTTGTCAAAGACTTCAGCATATGGAATATCTCAGAAATCCCCTGCACATTTCAGCTTTGTGTAAAGAATGTTGCTATGGAGCATCCGGTGCGTTCTAATTTTTTTTTTAAATTCCCCCTCTGACTTGAGTAGCTATATGATATGTCATTTCAGTGATTCTTGCTAGGCATTTAGCCAGATAAAAATATCTCCTTGTGACATTAAAGCAAGGAAAAGATTGCTCTTGAGTTTGTGGTTACATTTTTTCTCATATGTTGTTCCATTCGTGTTGTTGCTGGCAGATTTTAGCCCTCACAGACTATGATACAGGGCTACCTGTCTCAGATGGAGAAATAAAGAGCTGCGCACATCGACGAATCCGTGTAACATATAAGCCTAGAGATGTTGGAGATTTTTCTTACTTTGTACAACTTGACAATATGTTTGACAGCAGGAATTCCAAATCCATACCCATTCAGTGTCTTGTGAGTTCTTTACACTCATACCATGATATATCCTTGTGACATGTTTTGAGAAGAGTCTGAGGGTAGTAGTCTATGTAGGATGTGCCAAGTCATTCCACAGTTGAAAATGGTTGATGCGGAGGTTGAACAAAATTGATAGATCCTGATTGCAGAGAGGGAAAAAAAGTTGTGGGTGAAGCTCCAAATTTTCATCTGTTCTGTGGGAGTATGTATTTTCTAATTGAAGCAGTGTTCTTTTGTACAGGTGAACCCGGAGCAGCAGCAAGAAGGACTTCTGGTAACAGGTGTTGGAGAGGACGGTGTGCTGGACTTTGGTGCTTGCTATTCTGGAAATGGAACATGTCAAATGCTGACACTTAGAAACATTACTCCTGAGGTATTATTGTGGCTTCTCTATGTATTGTGGGTTCTCAAATGTTTTTGGGAACTACAAAAGTTCTCTGCAGTTTCCTTTGAATGGGTTATCATCATTTTTATGTTGGAATCTTTGCAGGCTTTGGTGGTCAATTTGGGCTCAGATTATGCTCCCGGTGATCAACTTGCTTTCTATCGACAGACAGACTTGGACCTTCTATCACCTGATTCCAAAGCTCGGTTAAAGGATGTTGTGAGCTATGATGAGGATGGTGTTTTGGATACAGATGAAGCTCGTGCAGCAACTGTACTTTTAGATAAGCTTGTGAGTGCAAGGTGTTTTGAACACCGTTAAAAAAGCCTTAAAGCATTCATCATGTCACTCATGGTTTTGCTGCTGTCTTTCTTGCATTGTGAGAGAGAGAGAGAGCTGCCCTTTTTCAGTGAAATATGAAGATAACTTTGGGTTGTTGCAGCAGGGGGGATTTCTTGGCTTAAAGTGATTTGTGTGTATGCAGGGTAACTCCGTCAGTCCCAGTGTCAGGCTCAACAAGAAGAGTAGAGTGGAAGTGATTTCTCTTGGAAGGGGTGAGGAAAAAAACCTTCTAGTCTGGCTCTACCCTGCAGGTGCAAGTGACGAATTAAAAGCCGCACGATTGCAAAGGCGGAGTTTCCGGATCTCTCTCAAATGTGCAGAAAAGAAGGGCTATACTAAACAACGCTTCTCAAAGATCATCCAGGTAGGTATCTTGCACTCAGCATCTTGTGCATGCATGGTTTCAAAACCATCTGCCAGATTTACTCTGCCCTTGTCAGATAATGTGTGGCTCCTCTGTTGGTACCAAATCACACTGGGGCATGATCTCTCCTCTTTCTAGATGTTCTTTGATGCATTGATTGACCCTTGGTATTGTGTTGTCTTTGGGAGTTATGATGCTGTTTGGAGCTTCAGTCCTGGATTCTGTTTTGATGACCCAAAATGTGCATATTCTCCCAAATTGTGCAGTGCAAGGCGCAGGTGTGCACATCAATTGTCAAACTTTCCAGCTTGGAGTTGAACTTCGGTGATTGCAACATTGGATCGGCAAAGTCATCCAGCGTGCAGATCCTGAACCGCTCAGATCTCCCAGCTCTTGTCAGCTCATATGTGACATCAACGATCATCAGTCTAAAGAGCAATGCGGAACGAGTCTCGATACCTCCAGGAGAGACACATAGCCTTGACATTGATTTAGTGCCCTTGAAAACCAATCTCAAGTACCGGAAGCAAATTAGAGTGGACAACTTGTTTAATAAGGATAATAACCAAGTCTTGGAGGTTCGAGCCAAAATCATGGACCATCATCATGTTCTCTTCCATTCTTTGTTTTACAAGCTGAAGACACCATCCTCAAATAACTTCCTTGATTTTGATGGGTGACTTTCTGAGCCTCTGTTATGTTTTTTTTGCACTTGTTTGTGTGGAGTAGTGACTGGCTTTGTCTGTGCATTTTATGTCTTTGATTTTGTGTGGGTACTAGGCTTTTGTGACAAATGCTCATCACCTCCATTGTCTGTTCTTGTGGGTCAAGCACAACAGTTTTGTTGTCATGGTGGTTGAGATGTGGGTGGGTTGCTTTGGCAGTGTTGTTGTAAACAACCCAAGTGTAAAGCTACTGTCAGTTGAGAACATCACAGACAAGAAGCTTACACTGGGATTCAACACCTCAATGCCTGAAGAGCTTGGCATCTATCAATTGAAAGATGAGTCACTTGAGGAAGATGGGATCCTGGAGTTCGGAGACACATGCAGTCTTGTTAGTGAAGGAAGTGAGGAAGACTATTATGACTATCGGAAGAGGTATTTCATAACACCCACCTCAGGATTTTAGAGATATTATTTCAATTTGGTCATAGATCGCTCAGTTTGTTTTATTTCCAGCAATTATATTCTGGGGGGGGGAGTTGTTTATGTGTCAGAAATGTTGTTTCATATGTGTAGTAGTAGAAGCTTTGCTGTTTTACTAAATGAAGTCGTAAGTGCTGAGAGTAGTAGAGGCATGCCAAAACAGAGAGTGAGAGGGTGCATTGTATGCCTTTTTTTTGTTGTGGTGTGTATCAAGAGCTTACGCAGCATCGGTGAACAAGGAGAAAATTCTCGAAACTCTTGAGGAATCACAGCCTCGACTGAGTAAAGCAATCGTGGACTCAGCTCCATTTCCTGTGCAACAGGGTCATGCGAAGACCATGCCTCCAAGACATCCATTTTCAACATCTGATAAAAGGACAAGGATTAGGTGGGTGGTTGTAAAACTCTTCTGGGTTGCACAATTCATGGTTTACTCCTTTGTCTCCATTTGTTCTGGAACGTGTGGGAGTGGGTCATTTGTGGGAAGGAATGAGAAGGTCAGATTGGCATGTCAATGCAAAAACTCCGTGTTTCTTGCAGGGGCTTTGACAGGATGTCCCTTGATCTGGGAACCAGCCGACTGTCAAGTAATATGGCCAACAACGCATTGGAGGCAGGAGCTCCTGTTCCAGTTGCAATTCCAGGGCAGGCCAAGTCACAGGATGATTCTGCTGCCAACGTAAAGCCTTTTTCAAGCTCAGCCCCAGACCATTCTGGTGTCCGTTCCTTGAAAAGAGCCCAAAGCCATTTGATGCTGGGTGGTAGTGGCACTGAGGATGCACGAAAAAATGTCCGTTCTCCTCTCCATGAGGACTCCAGCCCGGAGGAATGCATTGCAAATGTCTTGAATCGACTTGGAAGCACATCTTTATCAAGTGTATCCCTTACTGATGATGATGCAGTGAAGAAGGTTGGTGTCTGTTCTAACTCTAACTCAAAAGCTCAGAGTGTTTTCTATGTGAAGTGCAATACTAGAGGGTATTTCTTGTAAGACTGACTTGTTGGTATTTGTGGGTCTCTCTCTGCTCAGTACATAGATGATCACATAAGAGATCGGGAGCTTACAGTGCATGCGTTGGAAGATGGTCCTCGAATTCTGTCCACTCTTGGGAGACTTGAGCTCCTTCCGGGTGAATCAAAAAACTTGTTTGTTGTGCTGGTTGTGGACGGTCAGTCACACTCCTCATTACAAGGACGTCTCCAACAGCTTGAAGCAAAGGTCTGCAACATCTCTGTTCATCTATCGAGGGATCTAGTCCAGCTTCACTGCTTAATTTTGTAGAGTCTTCAAGATTGGTGTAAAGGGCTGATGGGAAGATGGCTAGTGTTCATTGATAGCAAAGAGAGACCCAATAGAGAGGAGAGTACAGTGGCAGAGATCCTTACATGAAAATCAAGTCTTTAGATGGGAAGTAGCCAATTCCAGGACAATCACATATGGGTGTGTGAGATGCTTGTTTGACAAGTCCACCTTTTCCATCAGGTCAATAGATCTGTCATTTGTGACTGTGTTTTGCAGGTGACTATTGAGTTGCTGGATTATGACACAGAGCGTCAAGAACATATGGAACCTGGATTCCTAGAGCATGCCATGGATGAGGACCTACTGACACGAGAGCTTCCTGTGCAAATCAAGGTAAGGGATCCCTTCTCCTAAACAATCATCCCCAGAGAAGTAAAGTATTGGAACTGACTACTGCAGTTTTTAGCGACAGTTTCTTTCTTATGTGTTCACTGAAGTGTACCTGATCGAAAAGTTCTTTGCCGATCTAAATTGGGTTTGGGATTGTGTTATCCAGGTTTGTCGGGCATTGTTATCTCTAGCACAGAAGAATATCAGTTTTGGGAAGATGCTCACAAATGAGCACCGTGCAAAAACTCTGGTGTTGAATAACATTGCAGATGTCCCTCTGCTCTACAAGATCAAGAAGACAGGTAAGAATGGCTAGCAATTACAGATGGGTTTTGAGTTCATTCTGGTTGTCAGGGTAGGATCTCTTGGTCATGTTGGAGAATAACTGACATAGTGAGAAACTGCTGTGTCTTGAAGGGACCCTTTCCAGAATTAGAAAAGTGTAACAGAAGCGTGTGGGAAATTATTTCTGTTTGCATAAGAAAAAGTATGTGGATTTTTTTGCAGGGTCTATTGCGTCGGGTGATCTTCACATCATTGATGGGCGTACAGGTGTTCTCAAAGCTCACAGTAGCCAGGAGGTCAATTTTGTGTTTCAGCCTTCGCTGAGTGGCACTTTTCAGGAAACTCTAACAGTGAGCAACGTATATGATCCGAGCAATGACCAGGTGGTCACCTTGAAAGCAACCATTAGCCGGGCAGAAACATTCTTGCTGAACACCTCAGACATCGACTTTGGGGCAATGATCTCAGGTCAATGGTCAACTCCACAAAGCGTCTTGATGTTAAACACAAGCAAGCAAACCCGAACATTCATGTTGAAGGAGTTGGATTTGGCTAGTGCTAAACAACAGTCACTGTTTGGAGAAGATTTTGTAGCCACAGAACTGCCTGCTCCAAAGCTGAGGTTTCTAGTGGAACCCAAGAAACTTCCATCGTTGGACCAGATCCCTCCTGAGCAAGAAGCTATTGAGGCATTGGAGAGGAAACTCTTGGCGTACAAGAGAAAGGGAAAGAAAGACAAGGTAGCAAAAGTGCAGAGGGAGATAGATGAATTAAGGAGTGCTAAGGAAAGTGCATCTGGAGTACCTGAGAAGGACGAGGAAAGACGATTGGGTGAGGTACAGGCACTAGATAATGGTGCCATGACTGCTAGTGACATTGAGCTGGATCATGTTGGTCCATGGGGGAGCGGTGATCCAGTGCTTGGCAACGACAATAGCTTGTGCTCAAACTTGAAAGAATCAGAGGGTTTTACGAGTTTCATTTTGAAGGCTGGTGATTCCCAGGTATGGGGGTTTTGGGTCACTGTCAGTTCTATTTTCTGGAATTGTAGTTCACTGTGAACATGTGAGGGAATGTGTCACATGAGTGCAGAGTATATGTGAATGTCAGGACCCTCAACAGTGAATACCTGAAGCCATAAGATCCTTTGTTATGAAGACTGGATTTAGGGTTTAGAAGCTAGGAGCCATTTCTTCAGCTCCAGTTTGCTAGGTTATATATGCTAGTTCAGTTGATTGGTATCTTGTTATCTGACAATTGTTGTCATACCTGTTTTGTAACCAGGTTGTGCTTGTAAGTTGCTTTGCATCCCTTTCAGAAGCCACATCTCTCAGCAAGAATGTCCATGGGGCCTTTGTTGCATATGAGAGCAAAAATCAGGTACACATGTCTGCATAACCCTGTTTGTTGTTCTTAGAGTTCTGGAATCCCAAAAAAAGATGAGCCCAGTTTTCCATGCGTCTTTAAATATTGTTCATTTGTTGCTGTTCCAAAATGACTTAGCCTGAATCATTCTTGCTTTACTGTGACTTAAAACAGGATGTGGTGAAACAAATTGATTTCAAGGCTACAATCTGTTCTGCTTCTCCTGATGATGAAGGAAGTGTTTCAAGGTCACTAAAGCCGGTAAGGGGAGCATAGGAAAATTGTTCATGGGTTGGTGTGTTCTTGAACCATATTGTGTCTTCTTTTGCTGACTAGGATCTGAGACACTTTGTCACATTAGTCTATGTCCAAATGATCAGTTTTGTCTGCATCCGGTTTTTGTCCAATTGGGTTTTTCTTGCTTGAAAAAAGGGATTTTCCTTGGTTGGTTCCAGTACAGGATAACAAATGTGACAAACTTGTACTAATGTCCTGCAGGTTCAAGTGGCCAGCTCTCCATACTCTTTGTCTGCTCCAACTCCTAGTCTGTCTCCAGACAGTTCTGCCCCAAACTCACCTTCAGGTGGCCAGACTCCTAAGTCTGGTGCTGGAGGACATCCATTACAGAAGACATCTTCATCAAATCTGTCGTCCTCTAATGATGGGTACGTGGTGGTTCTGAATGAGAACCTTGACACTCCACCTGGGCCTTCTCATACTCTGTCAACTGACTTGGGGCAGGCATTGGAAACTACAAGCACATGGGACTCTGGGCACCATGTCATGCATTGGCAGGATGATCTTCTTGGGCCTCTTGATGGGTGCTTTGATCCCTCAAGCATGGATGACAGTAGCAATGGTGCCAGCCAAGCTGAGAGTTTAGGCAGCCTTTCCACCCTGGAACCCCTTTTTGCCATTGAGTTGCTGCAACCTGCAACAGATAACATCCTGGACCCAGTGCTGACAGTGGCAGATGATGATATGGACTTGTCATCAGCAGCAGCATTGGCAAGGAGTTTATCACTACTACATCGCCTCGGAGGGCGACAGGATATCTGCATGCTGGACAAGGAAAAGTTTGCTGGAGAGGTGGTTCTTGAAGACTATCCAGATGGTGAAAAAATGGAGGCGTCCTTTCTGTTAAGGTCATTGTGTGCACATGACATATGGATACAATTTCAACTTCTGTGGGATAGGCAATTGCATGAACCTGAATTATGGGTTGGTGATTTTGACTTCAAGGTGGTTGGCAATGGAAATGTCGGGTGGAGCTCCATGTTTGCCGAAGGGCTTTCTCGTTCAGGAGCTTTGATGGACACTGCTTCTTCTTCATTCCAACCAACAAAGCTTCTCTGGCAAAGGGTTGAGAGCAGGCATTTAGAAGCATCCGGAAGTATTCCCATGCTCGTGACATCAGCCTTCCTAAAAGGGACAATGGCTAAGTGGGTGACATTACGTGTTGCAGACAATCCTCCTCCCATGGAGTCTTGGGATACATCTCAAATTGCATCAGCAGAAAATGGTGGCACTTGGGGGTGGGGGGAAGAAGCTGGTCACCTGTGTGGTGGGGTTGCTGGCAGCTGGCGTTCAGGAGTCCTGACATTGCAGTCACAGCCTGATGAGAGGACACAACGTCAGTTGCTTGTGTGCATGAAGCAACCAGAAAGAGTTCTAAAAGTTTCACCTTCAGAAGTTATCTTTCCTGAGTCTGAGCTTTCTTCTGTGTTGACTAGAGACTTCTCAATCAAGAACCGAACTGGGCATGCAGTAGACTATTCGATCAAGGTATCTGGACCCACATTGCCAACTCAATCATCTTGTCGACCAAACAACAAACTGCAGGAGGGCTCAACTTTAGTAGCGAATACTAGTGTTGTTACTTGGTCAGCTTTCACAAGAACCACACAAGCAAATTCACCCTTGGAATCCGTTGTATCTGTAAGCCCCATGTCAGGGCTGCTCAAGCCTCATGAGTCTGCAATTGTGAGAATTCTTTGCAAACCAGTGAGACCCGGTAAGCAGGTGTACACCCTTCATATAAAAAGTTCTCTGTGCCTCAGTGACAGTGAGATAAATATCACACTAGAGCCTTGCAGAGTTCATTTCCTGCAGCTACCAGATCTACAAGATGGCAACTTGGATATGGGATTCTGCTTCATCAATGCTCCTGGCAACGAGAAGATAGTTCCCATTAAGCTGTATAACAACTCTACTGGGACCTTGTCCTTGTCATTCCGCTCTAACTTGACAAAACAGGTCCATATGTCATTGGATCCCAATGGATGGACTCGCACAGATGAAATGGAGTTGGCTCCCAGAGCATCCAGGACTGTCTTCCTGTGCTTGAGACCCGGTGGTGACAGTGCAGCTTACAGAAACGGACAATGCAGAGAAATAGTTGGTGGGATGAGAGTCACTGCCCTCTCTTCTGAACATGCCAGAGCCATAATGGGAGGAAGCAAAGAGGGAATGACCGATCAGATCATGTTGAAGTTCAGAGCAATGGTTGGCCAGAGCTTGATGAAGGTATCAACCTCACAAATCAACCTTGGGCGTCTGAAAGAGATCGGTGGGTGCCTATCCGGGCATTTTGTTGTCTCTAACCCAAGTGCCCAAATGCCCCTAAGCTTTTCCTTGTCTTCTAGGCACGCCATGTTATCCTGCACAGAAGGCTATCTGGTCGGGAAAGAGGTTGCCAGGACATCAAATGACACTGCAACAGTATCAGAGATAGTGGTTGAGTTTCATTTACCAGTGAGAGACTATGGTCTTATTGAAGACACTGTGATAGTTAAGAACATGTCTTGCCCTGGACAGAATGCAGCAGTCATCATTCAAGTTTATGTAGATGGTGGCTTGGTTGAAGCGCAGGTTGAACCCGCACTTTCCCACTTTGAGTCGGCAGGGATGGAATTCTCAATGGGAGACATGGGTCACAAAATTAGGAGAACACAAGGATGCATTCCAGGAATGCCTCCATCACTCTCAGGAGACTCTTCCAGGGATTCCACCCAAGTCCAAGAAAAGGAGACAGCCCAGTCCATGCAAGGGGCAGCTGCAATGGGTGCAAAGCAACACAATGAAGGTATCACCAATATGAGCTGGAACAGTTGCAGGCTTCTTGAGGACAATCCTTGTCTTGATCTCGGCACTGTGTTCACTATTCTGGGTACTGCTGACAGGAGTACTGCTAAGAAGGATTCCTCTCCAGACAAGGAATTGAAGGAATTTCCTGATCTCATCATCTCTGATTTACGACCATACCATGCTTCCTTGTTGATCACAAACCACTCTGCTGAAGCAGTTACCTTGCAGCCTGTTAGTTCTCTGCCAGTGGTTGTAAATGTTGATGTGAAGTATGCCACAGAAGTTTCTCATGGAATTTCAGCTCACGTTCAGACTGGTGGACAATGTGGGAGATCCCTTATGACTAATGGTTCTCGAGCATCTCAGTCAGATTGTGTGGACCTCTGCTGTACAATACTATCACAGGAGCACACTTGTGGATTGGAGGAGGCTGCACATGATCGAGTCCATAATATGTGGGTTGCATGTGGGCATGCATTCACTCTTGCAAAAGGGGGCACAGCTCGTCTATTTGTTGCTTGTCGAGGACTGAACCCACTGTCTGCATCGGACTCTGATCAATTGCAAAAGGGGAGGCTTTGTGCATTTGAGGGATTACTGGCATTTTGTAAAACCACTGTAAGGACATATGAATTGGGAGGTTTGGATGACAGTCCAAATTCTGGATGGCTTCATGCAAATGAGGATTGGCAAGGTTCACAAGTGGTGGAGATTGTGTCTGTAAGAGGTTCCATATGTTTGTCTTTCGGGGAGGTTGTCACGAAATTCATAAATCTTGGAAAAGTGGGAGATGCGAATGGGTGGGACGATGTCACTTTTGAATTTACCATAAAGAACCTTAGTGATGCAGTCTTGTTGTACAATTTTGTTGATGTTCCGGGAGTTTTCACTTTTGCATCAGAGAGGCTGCACGGAGCTTCTACTTCCCAAAAGCTATCAAACATTGTGGCACCGAGAAGTATGGTGACAATTCAGGCCCTCTTTCATGCATCAAAGCTTGAGCAGATGAAAGTGGCAAGAACCTGGTCATGGAAGGTTCAGTTGGTGAACTGTAATAATCCGCTCAATTTAATGGAGCTGGCATTGGAAGCAGATATGACTGTTCGTAATCTTTGCTTTGGAGCTTTGACAGGATCTGTCTTGCTCTTGCCACCCATCACTGTCCCAGCACCATTGTTACCAGCACCTTGCACCAAGAACTTCATTGTAAGCTGGGGATTTTCCTTGTGCAACTAAATCAATGTTTGCTTATGTGGGTGGCAGTATTGTTTTCAATTCAGATATCTAGTCATGCTTGCTCTTGGTTCTCGATGTAGCCATCCTAATCTAGTAGTGCACTATTTTTTGTCGTCCAAAACAGGTTCAAAACTTGTCCCTGGAATCCCTCGGTGTGGCATTGGAGCTCCATCAAGTAGAGGATTCCGAGGCTCTGGTATGTGGGTTTTGTCTCTGGATCATAACTAGGAAATGGGTGAATATAATTTGTGCTGATTGTGAAATCTAGATTGCACAAATGAAGTTTCTTTCAACGATGCAGATGAGCTTTCGAGATGTATTGTTTCCTGTTGCTGCACTCAAGCATGGACTGCAGTTGATGGATGGTGTTGTTTTGTAAGAACTTCTGCTAAGGGTGTTCATAAACAGGTGGTTCTTGAGGTCACAACTCAAAAGCACGGGTCAGTACGTGAGCTAACTTTACAGCCAGGAGAGAAGGCAGAGTTGTGTGTGGGTGCACGCCTAATCTCTGATTCCATTCCTCATGCTTTGAAGGGGAATGAGACTGAGAGGCCAAATGGCCACCTTACCAGTTTCTCGAGTGGCTCATTTCCAGAGACTGTTTTCAGACCCCTTCTAGGAACCCTGGAGGATGTAGCCAGTATGAAACAGCCATTGCATCATGAGAATCAACATGGTACCATTGCCACCAGCAGCTCAACACTGAGCACCACATTGACCCCTTTGAGCAGTTTCCCCGATTCAGAACATCACTTGGAGATTGCAGGAACTGTGTGCTTAGGCCACCTATATTTGTACTCCTCTCCCCAGCCAGACTGTATCTCCATTCATGGAACACTGCTGGCAGGGCCAGTGTTTGATGTATCACCCCATACACTTCAACTGCAGGTGTGTGTCACAACATGAGATTTTGTCAAAGGTGTAGTAAAATGGCAGGGTTTTATGTTCTTAAGTCCCACCTTGAATGCCTACTTCTCTCAGGACAGATTGTGCTTTGAGGACTATGTATTGAGGAATATCATATAAATTCATTCATAGACATGCTGCTTTGCTTGACTGCTTGGTTTTCTTGGGCTGACATTCTCTGGCTCTTTATCAATGATTTCAGGCAAAGTTCATGGACACGGGAGCACCATCCATTAGTCTGAATTGGCCAGAAGCTGGGGTGGATTTTGTGTCTACCGATCCTTTTCCAAGAGTGGAAAAAGATTTCAAGGGCGGTCGCCTAGGAGCCTGGGAAAGCTGGCATGATAAGTCTGGAACTGTGCAGAAAATAGTGGTTCAAAACTTGTTGGCTTTTGATTCGCTTCAATTCAAAGTGCAGGTAGAGGATGTGTTAACTGACGAGGTTGGAACTGTGTTCCATTCTCTTGAGGTCCAACCACAGGAAGCCAATGTGGCCCCAACAGAGAGTGTGGAGGTCGTAGTTAAACCACTACCATGGTCCACTGCAATGCATGATGCATTTCTCAAGCTATGTTCAGAGGGTTTGATGAACATTGAGTACCTATCAATTTTTGTCACACTCCGAGATATTGAGAAGCGTGATAGTGGTAAGAGGATCGAGATTCTTATCAAGCCACCCACTTTTCCTCAAAGGACTACCCAAAAAGAATTGAACTTGGAGACTCAAAAGCAAGTAGTTCTGGAGGAGAGTGCCAACAAGACCAACAATGGGGAGCATGTCAAAGGCCCACCTGTTCTTGGTCTTCGGGGCTGTACACCTGTGGGGGGGAGCACTTTAAGCTACAAGTTCGACTTGGGACAGCAGAATATTTCAGCAGGTGGCCATCTGCACTGGGATCTCACACTTGTTGGAGACAAGGAGTGGCCGATTTCTTATCGTTTGTGTACAATTAGTAGCAGCGATGCAAGCTGGCTAAGTATTAGCAGTTGTTTTGGGGTTGTGGAAGCTTTGCAGCTCAAGACTGTTAAGCTTTCATTCTCAACCAAAGCATTGGGTGAGCAGGTCTTCTCTTTGAAATCCCCTCTGCTTATTTGCATTGTGGCTCATCTTCACTTTTTTTTACTTTTACTGTCAAGGCTGCACCTTGACCACCTTTGTGTGTTTTCTTCCTGAAAGTGTGAAGATCTTCCAACTGGCAGGTGTGTACTCCACATACCTCATGGTTGAGAATCTTGAAAATCCAGGAGATTTGAAGACAGTGCATCTTAGTATGGAGGTTGTGGCTTCAAGGAACATCCGGCCAGAAGCTCCATCTCTCTCCCTCTTTCATGTGCTGGTGCAAGGAGACAAGTAAGGGTTTGAGCACTGAAGAAGTAATTTTACTGTTTTAGGAAGCTATCAAAAATGCTACTTTTGGGATAGCCTTTTTCATAATTGCATGTGGTTTCACCTACGATTGAATGTTGCTCAAGTCCTCCAGCACCCCATTCTGTGTTGTCTGAATCTCTGGTTGTACAAGAATCATCTGGGTATAGTGCAGGTCTTTTTTAATTTAACACAGATCAGGATTTTGTCAGACCTTGGGCTCTTTCTAAGCACAAGTCATTCTTCATGATCTTGAACTTTGCCACAGGAAAGCTCATCATATCTTCCATATGTTCTTCACTTGCCACTTCTTGGTTATGGTGTGCAGGACTGAGGAGGAAGTCATAGACATGGGTGAAGTCTACTACAATTTTTGGTATCGGAACCGTTCATTTGTAGTGGTGAATGAGGCTGCTGTAGCAATGGAGTTTCTTTTATCCTCGAGCTTGGACCACAATGACTCGACCGAGCTCAATTTCTCCTTAGCAAATTCATCTCTGAAGCGCTTCAGTTCAGTGACAGTAGATGCAAAGAGCAGGTTAGTTTGTTGGTTATTACTCACTGCTTCATGGGAGGCCATTTTTTTTCCCTATTTGACATAGGAGAAATGAGAGCATCTGAGGAGCTCATTGAACCCTTAAACTTAGTGAAGACAATGCATTCTTAGTTCTGGTGTCCAATTTCAGGTAACTAGATTGTTTGTTGCCTGCTTTGTGCCCCAGGCAAGCCTTGGATAGAGTAGAAGTTATTACTGCTTTTGGCTGCCAACTTACTTCTTGATCTGGAGTCTGTCTTTTGCTCAATGCAGTATACGGCTTTGGATCCACTTCTGCCCAGGTCGAGCAATGGAGAAGCATATCTCAGAAGACACGTGTGACGAGATTTCAGCCACCATTTTTGTGAATTGCCGACTTGTGAAGGTGTGGTTCTTGCAAACTCATTTTAGGTTCAGTGGGTTGCCAATCCTTCTCAGTATGTAGTCAGCATCCTTCTTGGTTGCTTGTTCCAACAAACAAAAGGAATGAAGGTGAAAGAAACATGTATGTTGCATTGCAACACCTCAAAGGGTTATAAAATGGTTTGTGCAGGACTATCAGAGATGTATACCTTTTCGAGCTAAGTGTCGGTATCCGCAGATTGGAATCTCTTCAACAGATCTAGTATTTTCTACACGACGGCAAGGAGTATTGCAAGGTCTTATGTCCATAGTTGAGGATGGGGACATTGGCTTAAGTGCAGGACCTGTTAATGCTCCTTTCATCGAGAATGTCTTAGTACAGGAGTTGCTGCAAGTTCCTCACAACTTGGGCTTGGACATTCAGTCTGGAAAAATGGAAAGTAGTACAGGAGGGGTCGAGCTGGATATGATGCCATTGCAATCTAAAGCGGCAACAAAAGTTGTCAAAGATGAGGAGCTGGAACTGGTACCTCCCTTGCAGGCTCTTATTATAAAGAACTTGTACATACATCAGAAGCTGGAGTACATAGTGAAGAACGATTCCCTTTTTTTCCAAACCGATTGTCCTGAGCCACAAGTGATCCCTGCAAGAAGTGCTGGTGAAGGAGGTGCAATAGACCTGGACAAGAATTTGACTCAATTAACTTCAGTGACCAGTCAAGCATTCCATTCCATTGTGGTGAGGCCTAACCCTGAGTCTTTACATCTCCATCGAAAAATGATACTGAAGCAGAAATACGTGGAAGAACACATGACTGTCTACAACCGCTTCAATCCACGTGAGAAATACACAGTCAGCTTACGCATAACAGCTGGTCATCTTCGCAACTTTTTTGCTGCACCAGGGTATGTCAGAGTACTGTCCCTACTATACGTCTTCAACCAATGGGTTGGTGCAAAGACAGGTGTGGTGATGATAATATTGCACTGTGGCATAATTTAGGATATTGAGTGTTTTTTTGTTCCTATGCCTGTAGTGGGTGAGATGCAATGTTGTCTTAGATAACCAGAGGAAGCTTCTGACAATCTCAAATGCCAAGGTGCTGCATACAAGTGGATTTCTCTCTGAGATTCCACAAGTGGGATTCTTGATTTGAAAGTCAAACTGCTGCTTGCTCTGGCCTTTGAACCCTAAAGGGTACACCTTGGAGCAATGAACTGATACAGAAGTCTGTGTGTGGGTGTGGCTGTGTGACAGGCCCAAAAACTCATATCCCTTTGGGCGCCTTGAACTTGCCATCACATGGTTCATCAGCAGGTTTAACTCGCTTATGAGTGGGTTACTAGAGGGGCTTCAACACAAATCATTGTCAAGACAGAGATCTGCCGCCCAGATGACAAACATTACAGGGGAGCTCAAAAGCAGCAACAATGGATTTAATAAGATGGAATCACAGCCCTTACTGGGCCAGTCACTGAAGAAACAGCAGGAGTATTTGAACCAACACACTCAGGAAGCATTTGAGGAGCTTGAGGAGTGCCTGGGAGCTCTCTGTGCTGTGGAAGACCACTCACAGCGCTATGGCTCCCTCTTTTTCGACTTCCAGTATCTGACAGGTTCCAGTTACTCTGTGGTTTGCATTGTCCAAGTGATGGGTCCACATCTAGAGCTGTTCAGCACAGACTAGTGAAGTTTGTGCACATACCCAACATCTGGCTACTTCAGATCTTGAAAACTGGTTTGTGGATCTGCAGATGAGCTTGTGTTCTACAGCTTGAAAGAGCGATGGAGCCGAGGTGGTGCCACGCTAGAGCTTGGCACAGTGCAACTTGCAAAGCTTCTTTACTGTGCTCTTTTTCGATGCCAGGTTCTTTTCTCAATATCTTTTGCATATCTTTCAGGTTATGGGACATCATCTAGTGTCAGAGGTTCATTCACTAGCTGTTGCTCACCAACATTTTGATATTGTATTAACATTGTAGAGTAAGGTCAACAGGTTTCTCCAATTGAAAACAACTAAGTAGGGATCTCACCGATTCTGGTTCGTTTTATGACACAGATCTTCCACCTTTGCTTGGATGGGTGCTCTTCATTCACCAAGCTGAAAGCATGCCAGTTTTTTAAGCCAGAAGATCTGGGGTTACAGTCTAGGCTCCACTTGAATACAGCAGATGGATTGAAAATCAGTGAAACAAAGGTTGACAAGCCGAGTGAGGGAAGACCAAAAGAGCTGGACTATATTCCAAAACCTCCAAAATTTTGTTTGAAGTTTGTCGAAGATTGGACAGGCCAACTCCGACATTTTCTTTCATTTTTTCCCGATAGTCGCGATGATCTCCTGCCCCTTCGAGATTTGAACCAGAATCTTCAAGAAGTTATCATTTCTTGTAGAGCCACCTTAGAGAAGATACCATGAGCTTTTGGAAAAAAAAAAAAATTTAAATAGGCAACAAAGTGTACACTAAAAACTGTAAAAGTAGCAGATTCTAAACCCTGCAAAAAAGAAAGGGGTTTCTTTACAGCTCAGTTCTCATGTATCTGCCCCCAAGGGGGGGGCTTCCATTCAATGGTTTGAGGAGCCAAGAGCTTAAAGATCAGCATCAAGGTTGCTGATGCAGGCATTGGCTACCCTGACATCTCAAAACGACACTGGCATTCAAAATCTTCCAATTTGCTGTTGTAATCTGCTTGAATTTAGTTTCAAGTAGAATCTGCAAATGGGTTTTATGCTCCATATCAGATCAAGGTATTCACCAAACCCAATGTCCATTTGCAGTTTACAGTTGATTGCAATTTGTCCAAACTCAGTTTCATGCTATTGAAGGTTATACTTCATCTAAAGTATCGTGTACATGCCATTTTACTGCCGCCCGTGCAGGTGGACCTGCTCTAAAAGGCAGAAGTAAAGAGCAGTAAAATGGCCTGTATCTGTACATTCGATGAAAAGTATGGTCAGAAAATACTCTGGAAATGGGTTTGGACTTTGGACCTTTAAATTTGTACATGATAAGAGTGCTCTACACAAGGCCTAGTAAATATAGTGGCCCATTTTTCATGTTTATGGGTAGGGCTAGGAATGCAATTCACACTCTTATGTTGAATGTGATAAATACTTGTAGAGGTCCCAATAGGCGGGTATGGGTGGAACGACTACTCTTAGGGTCTCCTTTGATTAGGTTGCTCTGGTCACAATTAAACAGGGGTGATCAGAGCTTAATGTTGGAAAGTTGCTAAAATGGAGCCACCTTCATTTTCTTGCAATGAAGCCACCTTCCTTTTCTTGCTGCATGGACAAAGTACTTTTCATTGGAGAGCTACAATTGGGCTGGTAAACATAACATATCTGCAAGTGTTTATTTAATTCACGTTACGAAAATTGGGAACATTTCATATGTAAGAAACTTTGTAAAGAATTTGGCAAAAAACATAAGATCTCGTAAAAGAAGTTGCCATGTGTCATCCTTTGATGATTCGAATTTTGTCTAACAAATCACACAGCTCTCTCTCTCTCCATTTGATCAATGCCTGGCCTTAACTACAGAGACTGTGAGGTGATTGTGAGTATAGCTAGATGAAACAAATGTAATGAAAAGTTGTTGTTTGGACGAAATACGAAGGTGACTGCAAGGACAACCAAAATGAAATAAATGTGACCGAAAGGTGCTATTTGGGCAGAGAATTTGTGATCAGAGTGGCCATATGGAATGAGATTCTTGATATGAAACCGTTTTCAGATTTAGTAGCTTGGTAATTGTCCTTACTATTCGTTTAGTGGTGTTTGGTGTTACCCCTCAAGATGAGTAATAAGGCATTGGGACAAGGTAAGCTACACTTAATTTCTAGTAGTTTATTTGGGTCAACTTGTAACATGGGTGTTTACTTCAAGCACAACTTTTGGCAACAAGATCTTTTTGATATTCTTTCTAGCACGACCCTTTAGCTTACTTAATATCAGTGTTTTTTTTTTTTTGGGCGAATTTTCGCAACCTGGTGACCAAGAAAAAAAAAAGGTCTGGCAAATCCAACAAAGGGATTTTTGACTTTTATTTTATGCTTTCAAGTTGGTTTTCAACCCACATGGCCCATGTTTCAATTAGACATTTGTTTGCATTATTTTATATGGGAAGAACTTATAGGAAATTTAATTCCAAACTAGTGTAATATTTTTACTCTATAGTTTTTTGTATGCAATTTTGAATATCAGCTAGGTGGTGATCTCCTCAAGATCACGTAAGCAAGAAGTATGGAATTATAGCCCATAATGGGACACCATATATACATATTGCAAAAGTCATGTGACTTCGAAATAGATAGCATATGTAAAACACGGAATCCTTGTGGGGAATTAGAGATTATGCATTTTAATCATGTGTGACGCAACTATCAACCCAAATCGTTGTTATTCAAGTTTTGGGCAAGGTCAACAAGGAAACTTACATGTATAGTATGCACTTTTTAAAAATTGAAAACTCCGGTGACACCCTCAACCCTAATCCACCAGGGTATAGCTTACTCTCCTCACAAAGCATGAGGTGAAAGGGTCCAATTGGGATTTTAACTCTCAACCACCTAGCCTTACCCTTAGCCACTAGAGTAGTGGAATGTCCTCATGGTATGCATTTTGAACAATAAACAAACATATGAGTTTTATCATATGGCATTATAGTGTTCTCCTCCATGCTTTGTGCAAACTACAACATTTTAACCTAGGTCATTTCTTCATTATAATTGTTTCATAAATTATAACACATTTCACATCCATCCAACATTCATTCCTCATCAATTTCAACCATGGATATGTGAATGTGATTGTTCAATTTACTCATGACTTTAAAACTTAAATGGGTGCAATGATTCATTGTGACTTTGTTTAATTATTGGTCACCATTCACGGAATACATTTTTTTCTCTTTCATGAAAAATTTATTTGAGATATTAAATGAATTTAATAACATTGACTTTCAATTGGCATTGGCAAAAACATTTGATATTTTGTTTGGCAAGGGATGGTCATGGTGAGGGGTTTGTTCATCCTCCATCTTTGTGCCATACGTGCAAGTTGTTCACCATTCAACATGCGTTGACGAATTACAAAAAAAAACATAATGCATTACATGATCTCTCATAGGAAAAGGTGAACAATTTTATTATTCTTTGTGGGATTGTTGCATGTTCATGTGATTTGGAAAGTGTTTCTTGTGTGTTGCCATTGCTTATCATATATAACCCTTTCTATAAATCTTTCTTTGTTTTGTGATGACATTTAACAATGTGAATTCCACTATTAGGCTACGTGTTTAGAGAGGCATTAGATTTGTGATCCTTGCATGATAGGGTGGTGTGGTTTTTTTTTGCCTCATTCCTATCCTAAATAAGGCACCCTAGTGCAACGCTTCATAGGTTTTTGCCTCAAGGAATTGGTGTGGGTCTTCGTCCCCTTACGAACTCATGCTACTTGTTTGAAACTTAGGGTGAAGGACTTGTGAAGCATTGTGCTAGGCAACCTTATCCGACATTTAAAATTAAATGTCGATTGTCAATTACCATACAACACGTGAGGTGATTATAAACAAATATTTTATTCAATTGTGGAATGAATAGCATAGTACTTCCATGGCTTCCAAACACACACACACACACATATATATGTATAAATAATGATGTTTTTTTTAAACTCCTTTTCTCAAAGGACAATTTTTTGTGAAGGAAAATGAATTTTTTTTTTGAAATATGAGTTCATTTCCAAGTCCAAAAAAAAGTGTTATTGATGTTAGAAAACATTATTTTGGTCACTAATTTGGAATTTAAAACTCGAGTATTAGATATATCTACTATCATGCATTTTCAATGATTTTCAAAGGAGCTGAACTCTATAATTTCAAAAGCCCTATACAGAGGCCGCCTATTCAGGCGTCCCTATGGGGGGATTTGGAGGCAGAATGGCTCCTCCTCCCCCAAAACCTTGCAGGGGGGTGGATTCTGTAGCATTCCCATGAGTTATCCGAGCAATGCCCCCTTAACTTTAACCTTAGATAAGGGGTGAGTTAGTGCCAATTCTGGCACCCATCTCACCAAAAGGGCTTGTGGGGAGCCAGAATCAATAGTATCTTAAGGCAAAAGATGAATTATGGAAACTCAAATATTTCACCATGCAAAAATATAATCTTCAAATCAATCCTCTAAAAGAAACCAAAAAAAATCCTTCAAGATATTATAACTCTATAATAATTAATCCCCAAGTTTCAACACAAGCCAAAATATCATCTTTCAAAAATCCTCATATAAAAATAAATAAACCTATTATTTATTACCGAGGGGCCAAAATCCCTTAAGCTACTAAAATATATAATGAATCTAAACACAATATCCTTGCCTTGGTAGGCAAAGCCAACAAAAATTGTACGGTTTTTTTATATAGCTTTTGTGATTTGCCAAAATAGATGTCACCCTGCCAAAACATTTCTCACATCTAAGTTTTAGTTATTTACTTCTTTTTTTCCAACCCCACTCATAAAACTAAAACTGGGACTGCAAATAGGTGGGAGACTAGAAATAGCAGATCACCTGAACCAATCATTTTGATTAACCAATCAGAAACATGGGGCATCAGTCAAATCATATTTGTTACACTCTTCTCTTGCAGCAGACGTTAGGTTTTTGCTGCTGCGCCTTTTACCAGCCTCTGCAAAGTACTGTGACAAAATGTTGGGGGCAAGCCATTCAGCTCGGCCAAACCAGCATGTTTTGACTTTTCTTCATCCAATTTTAATTTGCAGGGTCACGTACTAACTAATCACTGGAGGAGTTGCTCTTTAGGTTGTTAATTTACAAATTCACCTCCATAAACTCTGACTTGTGAAGGGCTTTCCAACAATATCAAGTGCATGCCCCAATTTGCCTTAAATTTATGGTTTTTATTTTTATTTTTTTTCAATGAAAAAGTATTCAATATTTAATAACTCTTGCACAGTACATTGTCTAAACATTAGAAAACCACATTGATGAACCCTTGCTAGTGGTTTCGGTAAGGACTTTGCCTATGAGAAGCTAATCTTGAGTTACACATATCAACAATTCGTTTATTTTGCTCATAAGAGCATTTCCACCAAGACCCCTTGTGTTTGCCTCCACCAATATTTTTCACATCCATCCAACATAAAGTGTAATTATTTTCCCATTCCCAGCCATAAACATGAGAAATTGGACAATACAAATGAGAGTCACCCAAATCACTAGTGCAATCCAATCAAGGTTCTACATTAATGTTGGTCTAACATATAGTCTTGCACCTGGTATCGACCAATGTTGTATTGGTATGTTGTTTTTCACATATGAGATTGGTATATATGTGTGTGTGTGTGTGTGCCTATATAGGGCAACATGTAGGAAAATGGGTAAGGTCCTAGGTAAGAAATGTTTTTCCAAGGTAGGGTATTTTCATGGTATAAATATTTTTAGATTTTAAATACCATGATCCTAAGCATGAGTATATCAAAAAATAACTTGACATATCAAGGGTGTATATAGAAAGGTAGGATATTAAAATGTTGAGATTTCAAATAATTTCAAATAACACATTTGCATAATTTTCAATGAATCAAAATTGGAATCTTGAATTAAGCAAAGAGGAGATGCCAAGTCTCAAAATTGCATCACCTAGGGCTGAAATGTGTACATAAAATCCACAAACTACTCTTCTTCAAACATTCTAGCCTCGCTCAATTCTATTTCAAGAGATTTTAGCATATTTGCTTTAGCTACAAAAAAAAATAGTGACATCTTCATTTGCAAAACTACACCCCACCTTAGCATCATCTAGCCAATTCTTGTAAATCATGACCAATGAATCTAAGTTCCCCCTCCAAGTTAACATCTTTGCAAACTTGTGAAAACGTTAGCAACACTAAAAATTCATTTGATTTCAATTTGGCTCCCAGGAATTGCTAGGATCTGCCTTGCCAACCATGCCACATTATGCCATGTGTGACAACGTTTTGTCCTCCCTAACAAAGGATATGCACATTCTTCAAAAGTAACAGAATGTTGAAGAAACATTAAATGTTCAGCAACTAAAAACTTTTCTAAAAACTTATTAGGGGATGATGGGCCATCAAACAAATAATCACCAAAATCTTCTATAGGTGTTTCAATAGATGGAGAACTTGTAGTAGCAACAAGATTTTTTTAATTATTCATTTTCACAAACATAGGCAACAAACATTGTTGGTCATATTTGTGTATAATCTCCATGGCTTTTTCTCGACCAACAAATTCACAAACACAAGTGAGGCTTTTAAACATTGGGTCAAACATGAAGGTCATCATGTTATGTGTCTTATCACATTGACAAATTTGAGCAAAAAATATAAATGTGGCTAGAACTTTCACCGCTTCAGTAGCCATGCGAGTATATAGAATCTTCAATTTTGAACGACAATTTCCACATTGCAATAGGGGTTCAACTGTTACTCTACAATCAACATTAGTTTGCAATTTCACATTAATGATCAAAGTAGCTTGCGAAAAATTTGATAAAAGCCAAAACTTTCGAGTTTGGTTAAGGACACATTGTTTCATCGTTGGATTAAATGTTTTAGTCACATCTCTTGCCACAACCCATGTTTTCCCACATGGTACCCTAGATTGTAATTGAAGGTTTTGCCTTTGATAAAAAAATGTTAATGGCATTTGCAAACTCTAGGAAAAGCATGAATTTACTAGCAAATCTTATTTTCACAAATGTTTTCAGCTTGTGAAAAGTTAGGCCAGTAGTTCTACAAGCCTTGTCCCACTCTTAGTGGCCTTTACCCCTCTTCTTCACCCAAGTTAATTGTTTTTTGCAAAGTTAATTGGGCAATCTTCAATCACATTTGTGTCATTCCCACACATATTTTATCATTTGAAATAACATATTGACATGTTTTGCTCATGGCATGCCTGAAGCATGCACGTGCACATGGGGATGTTAGTTACAATAGTTCATAATTAACCACTTACCAAAAGATTGATGCCAAAGTATTCAAGTTACTTCCTTCATCTTTCACATATGCTATTTTTTTCTTTATGAATTGATATTGTGCTAACAAAGGTTTCACTATCTCAGCCAATGTTGACCCTATAGTGTTAAGTGCCTCAAATAACCCTATAATGACATGATGAAACTACCGAGTATCATCAATGAAGTTCATTATTAAGCAAAATGTATCATACCCAATTCTAGACATCCAAAGATTGAAAATGATACTTGCAATTTCACATTTGGTTAGCAAAGGTTGCACATACTTATCCATTATTTTTGCTACCATGTCAAGAAGGTGTTTTAAAACAAATTGGCTATGAGTAAGGAATTTAACCTTTAAAACTCTTTTCATTACCAACCTCATCAGCTAAGAAGATTCAACAACTAAGATGTTTTGATACCTTTGACAAACATGGAACACCAAATCCTCAATGAATCTTAATTATGTAAGATCTTTCTTGGAGTAACTTGTGCCACCACCAATAAAATTGATGATTGATGAAAGTGGTACGCCTTTCTATTTTTTGGATTTTTTATGTTTTGCAACCCTTCCATCCTTGGCCTTCACCTATGCCTTGTATTTGTTGAATTCTTTGATGTGGCCATTTTCATAAATGTGCTACCATGGATAGGGTTATAATGTAATAACCTTTTGCACTTGCAAGTGTTACTACTAGAACATGACAATGATACATTATAAATAAGGGTAGGGTGACGTGGAATGCACTTCATCATTTGTATCACTTGTACATCAACAACCTCATCAACATGAGCTAAATGGAAAATGCCCAAAGGTAATTGCTCTTGTGATATTCCACCCAATACTTTGCATTGTTTGCAAGTGATTGGCATAACACTTTCCACGTTGCCTACTTTTCTGTAATTTGCACATTTTCATAAAATTCCATTGGTCCTTGTTCTTGGGATGTGTGAATGTGGTTGTATGTGTTACTCTATTGTGTGGGATGCAATGATTTTAGAAGATTTTAGCATGGTGGCACCTACATCCCTCTTTTCTTCATAAACATTTGTCTCAAAGTCAAAGAATGTGATGTTTTCCATGATAGATTGGTAAGTAAGCACCTTTGCAACAAAAGGAAAAAAGCTCAAGTCAAACCACCTTAAGGCTAAAATGGTCATAAAAACATAAATGGCAGCATTTTTCTCATCAAGAGTAATACAAAAATAGATGATAACATCTTGCACCTCGAGAGTTTTAAAGGATGAAGAAAGAAATGGCAAATAACTTTATAGAGGAGAAAAGACAAAAAAATACCAAGTGGGGCCACCTAGTAACTTGTCCATGATTTTAAGAAGATTTACAATATATGACCTAAGTTACAATTCAAGAACAAAAAAGAAACAATGAAAAAACAATTCCAAGTGGGGCCACTCTAAAGAATTTTCCATTATTCGAAAAAAGATTTGCAACATGTTTCAAGAGGAGAAAAAAGAAAGTGGGCTCACAATGACCATGCACAACTTTCATTCTTCAAGAGAAAAAAAGACAAAATGGACCCACATGGAGCCCATCCATTCTTACCTTAACATCTATAGACATATCTTGAGATCATTTTTACATAAAAACGAAAACAAACAAATGGTGCTACAAACTTACAATTGCCTTACAATCAGCCACAAAAAATTGAAGCTTACCCTAAAGGAGTCTATTGCATAAATTGATGTTGAGTTTGCAATTTTGTTTTACCTCCATTAGCTATTGTCCTAGCCACTTTTTTCCAAGATTTCTTTAAGCTTAAAAAAAAATGCCCTAATTGCCATTACACCTACCCTTCCCAACCTCAATTTTTCACCCCGAGTATTGGTCTCAACACAATATGAAACTAGGTCTTGGTATTAAAGACCTTTTTTTTTTCCATACCAAACTAGTATAAGTATGTGCATAAAGACTCATTGGTAAGGTATAAATTTGGTATGTGTAGTTGAATTTTAAGGTTAAATATAAATATGGTATGAGATTTTTTTTATAAAATAAAGGTATATGAGTGCTAGTATGAATATTGAATGTGCCCTCAATTTATTAACTACATTTAGCTGCTGCAATATCCAAATTCATAACATTTATGCCAAACATTCACAATGTGAAATAAAAGTTAACAATGGCAAAAAATATATATCTTGAAATAAACTTCAAGTGCTTAAAATTCTCAAATTGAACAAAAAACCATCCAATTTATGTTTTGTCCAAATGCAATTACAATTATGTTGTAATTCCAATCTATGATACAAAATATCACAAACTGAAATCTAAAAACCAACCTACAAAAAGTTTTTATAATCTAAATGAAAAAATATTATTCAAGGTTCGTTGGCTAACAACAAACATCCATTAAAACATGGTAGCCCAAGTCAATGTATTGAGTCCAAAATCAATTGCTACAAATTGATTCACAACTTTGATGTTGAGCATCCCCAAATTAAAAAAATGGTAGCTTAAAAAACATGTATGAAATATGAAGTCCAAAGGTAGCTACTATAAACTACAACCTCCATTCCACAACAATTAAAAACTAAAACTCCCAATTGATATTTGATTGTTTGCAAAAAGAACATCAACTTTAAATGCACAATTATTATCACAACCCTAAGTTGAACATAATGATGGAACATGAAAGATTAGGGAACTTGCAAGATTAGAATAATCAAAACTTGAACATGTAAATTTTTTATTTTTCCAATTCACAAACCCCAAACTCAACAATACCAAAACTGAAAGATGGCAAGCTTTTGAAAACTCTTCAAAATTTTATCAACAATTGTAAACAAAAAATGTACAATTTTTTTTGTTGAACTTATTTAAGTAGACCCATGTAATGATTCTTACTTGTTGAATTTCACAAAAGAACTGAATATAAACTTCAAAATTAATTTATTTGCAAAAGATTAGTAGGTCCCTTAATTCATCTTATGTTCCTTCAAGAATTCAACTTTTGCAAAAAATAAATTGCAACAATATTTTATGCAAAGGAATCACAAGTTTATAAACAATTTTCTCAAGCATCATTTGGTCAATTCAAATCAAAACCGATGCATCTAGGTTGGCGATTCTTAGATGACAATGCCACAAGCTTGTTAACAATCTTGCGATTGAAAAAATCCTCCTAATTTTTATCTAGGATCCAAGTATGCTAAAAATCTATCAGCCTGAAAAGAAAAAAAATTGGGAACCTCAATGCATTTTCCTTTCACCAAGTCAACAATTTGGTACTCTCTTCATCCACCATGACAACATAACAAAACACTAATAACTCAAAAATAATCAAATTCTCAATATATTCTTCAATCAACATATGGGCATCAAAATATAATCTACAAAAAAATCTACAACTTGTGAATTATTGTTGCTACTAGTAGGGTTCAAGAATTGATTAGCCTTCATGAGCAAAGAAATCATGATATTTTAATCATATTTAACAACAACAACCTTGGCTAAGTCCCTACCCATAAGTTCCTTAATGTAATCCAAATTATTGTATCAAGGTTTAAACTTCAATGTCAGCATGTTATGGGTTCCGTCCATTTGAAATTCAACAAAAAATGATTGGTTTATTGTTTATTGATTGTGTTTTTTTCATAGTTAGATGCTAATCACAATGGCAACATGCAATGGATCAAATATGAGCCATAAGCGTTTATATTGGTTTTCTACACATTGCTTGAGAATGGGAGTGAAAGTTTATGGGAATGAAAGTTTATGTGACAACATGGGTAATTGCCCAACTTATCCAAATGGCATTTCAGATTGCATGTGGAAAGATTGATAGTAGTAAAAAAATGTTGATGGCGTTGGCATATGCAAGGGTTTCCTAGAAAAGGATAATCATGTTGACGAATCAAATCTTCATGAAAGTTTTCAATTGTCAAGATGTAAACTCAACTTCAATGTAAATTTTATCCCAATATTTTTTACCATTATTGCACTTGTTAATCCAAGTAAAGGTTTTTTGTAAGGTAGCTTGTGCATCCTTCAAAAACATTTCTTTCATGCCAACACACAAGTTAGTGTCATTGATTGGATATTGGCAAACCTTTGACATCATGTGACCAGAACACCATCCTACAAAAGGTTTCACAAGTTGCAAGGACAAGTAACCATGGAAACTAATGTTGCAACAAGTTTGTTAGAAATTTGAACCCTTGTCCTTTACATATGTTATAACTTTATCTATTAATTAGAATTCTACAAGGAGGATCTTGAATTTTTTTTGCTATGGTTCTTCCAATTGTGTTGAATGTTTTAAACAAAACCTATAGTCACATGTTTTGACACCCGCCCTTCATCCAAAAAATAAACATCCAAGGCAAAGGTGTCAAACCTTAACTTAAACATTCACAAATTAAAGGTAATTGTTGAATGACATAATCACCTAAAGTAAGCAACACATGCATCTTTATGGTTTTTGAAAGCAAACATAGGATGTGTTCTTTCATCAATTGTTTATGTGTGGAAAAACATATATTTAAATCCCTTTGCATCACAAGTTTATACAACTATGGAGACTTAACAATAGAAAAAACTTCATACCCTTTTCAAACGAAGAGAACCAAATATTTGACAAATTGAAACTATGATGGCTTTAGGCCCCCTTGCTACCAAAACATTCTATAATCATTGATCTTGCAATGTGTTTGTTTCTTCTTACATTTTTTCTTATTTCCTTCCACCCCATCCTCAATAGATTATGCCTTATTTCTCACAAAATCTTTGACATGTTCATTCAATATTTGCATTTTCATCAACATGTTGCTTTCTCTAGCATTATATTACACCAACCCTTTCTAGGATCAAATAAGGATATTGAAGCTCTATAAAGGTTTGACTTGGGGAACAAAGGTGTTATGGTAATAATGCATTTCAACATTTATACAACTTGAACATCAACTATATCGTTTTGGTCAAAAAATGCTCAAATAACATTAAAACAATCTTGGGGCACCCAAGATTTTTGGTTTTCCACAAGGGACACACATCAAACCTTGCAAGCGGTTAAGTCCTTTGTTGCTTAAACCTCCTTAGGGCTTTGAACAAGTTGTCACACCTTCAATGTTGAATAGTCAATTTCTTATGGTTTGATAATAATCCTTGTATCATTTATTTCAACAAACTTCATATGACCCTCAAACTCAAAGAAAGAGATTCCAACTCCAAAGTCTAGCAAACTGACTTGCAAACCTAAACACAAATGAACTCTTGTCATCTAACATAACACTACAATCAAACATTTAGTAGTTTAATTGTACCCTTTATAAATCATAATATGTACAAATGAGAGTTGTGAGGACAAACCATAGTCATGACACCATTAACTAGACTAGGAGAATAAGCATGAAACAATGCATATTGGCTTTCTCATGGTTTTCAAAACAACAATAAACTTGTCTTATTTTCTATAGACACAATGTACATTAAAAAAATCACCCAATATAGAAGAGAAACAACAAAATGAAGAAGTAATAAGTAAATGAAATGATGTACATATCACATTCAAAAACAATAAATATTTGCAACCCAAAGGAGATCATTGCAATTGCATGCAATTCAAAAAAAAAATCTCATTGAAGGAAACATACATTTTTTCATGTGTCATTGTGAAGCATGGGAAACCCAAATGTGGGCATTGCTTAATGTGAACATCAACTCTTTGCAAGCTTGGTTACTAGTCTTGTTCACAATATCATAAAACATGATACTCAAACTAATTTAACATGAGAATTTCAAACTTTAAACACGTACCTAACGTAAAACGAGTATCACCTAGGTACAAAGGAAAGTTATATCTAACTAATATGTTCTTTGATACCAATATCATATCATTATTACATACTTCGCTTAAAACCTATATATTGACCCAACACTAATTCTAACCTAAATTTTGTCATAGTTTAATATTAGGTGTAAACACATTATGCTTTTTTTTGCATTGTTAAATAAACACTTATTTAACTTGTTAGATGTAAATTTTAAAAAAATGCTAAAATAACATAATGTTAAAGTTTTATCAACTAACACTAAATAGAAGAAGAAAAAAAGATGAAAAAAAAAGCTCAAGAGAACAAGAGGATGGAAAAAAATTCATGGATTGGAGTCAAGAATAAAAGAAGAGGACATGTGCAAATCAAACAAAGTCATTAGCCTCATTTGTGAGTGAAGGCATATGAATGAGGTTGTTAGCCTTAGTTTCTTAGCTCAAAAATATAGTGAGGACCTCGAGAACATGCCTTCCTTTACATGCAAAGCATTCTAAGGTTTTGTGCTATGTATTTGAACACATCTCCCCCACGAGAAAGATTTGTTCATTAACTAAAGGAGCCTTTTGTCGATCACACCTTCCACCATTTCAATTGTTTTCCGTTGGGTTTGAGTTCCCTAGCTAACCATGGTGGTTAAGCTCAGTTGCTTTTTTTTTGTATTATCTACCTACAAATCAACTCAAAAGTAGGTTGTGAGTAGGTAAGTAGGTAGAAAAAACACAACCCTTTACCTATGTATAAACCATCTACTTACTTAGTATGTACCTATTTTCCTACCTATCTACCTATATATATATATATATATATATGAGACCTATTTATTACATAATTGGTTACCAAGGTGAAAACCAAATATTAACTCCGTTAGTTAAGGCGAGGTTCATCCACAACTGAGTAATAATGGGCATCCAGTGGATGGATGGTGTGCTGGTCAGTGCGGGTTCAATTTTCTGATAACCATGGTTATGCATCAGAATTGGGTATTTGATTGTTTTGAGAGCTGCAGTCAGCCAAAACAGGATACCCGGAGTTATACCCGGATGGGTTTGGTGCACGTTCTAATACCCGCCCCCAATCTGTACTGTGCACAACCTAAAACTAGGTCACCTACAGGCTTCCTGACGAACTGCAGTTGTTAGTGGACAGAATATGGATGGACAGAGTTGTGGATGGAGAGCTTCACTTCCATCCTCCTAGTTCTTCTTACGCTCCGCTCTGCTTCCCGCACGCTTTGCTTCTTCACTTGCAAGGAGTTTGTACGCTTTTGGTCGCACGCCGATTTCACGTTGCTAAGCGCTGCTTGCGTCTTGCAATAACTACTTCTTGTTGATGGCATTTTTGTCCACGGGTGTCATTGGGTGTTGTTCAGTTTTGAGGCTCGAGACCACCAGTGCTTGATGCCCATTTGTGTATCAGAAGTATCCCAATGACTAGGAAGCAATAAGAAGAAGGAAGAAAGCAAGCAAGCAAGCAAGAGAGAAACAGACAAGAAGCACGCAAGCAAGCAAGCAAGCAAAAAAGAGAACAAGAAAAAGGATTTTATATTTTTTAAAAGTTGGGTTTGTCAAGAACCTGTGTGAGGGATTCAGCTCCGAAGACGGATCTTGAAAGATGGAAGAACGGAGTAGGTCCTTCTCCTTCTCCTTGTTCTTGGTGCCAACTTTATTGGTGTTCTTCCTCCCTCTCTCTACTGCTACCGAGTATGATCACAAGGTAAACCATCTCTCCACTCTCGTCATCTTGATCACATCTTGATCACGAAACCCTACGATATGTTGTCACTTGTTGTAAGGCCAACCGGCAGCATTTCCAGATCTAATAGCAGATCTTTGTCTTCAGGATTTCCCTGTGGAGTATTAGATGAGTTGGGTGTTGAATGCTCTTCTATTTAAGAGTTTGGATCTTCCTTGGCGTCCAGAATAGGTAGGCACTCTGCTTATTAGGGTTCTTGGTAATCTGACTGACTTTGGGTGGGGGAATTTTCTTCTCCTGAGAGCAGTATTCAGTGGGGGATACGGTAATGCTATGGGTAAATAAAGTTGGACCATACAACAACCCTCAAGAAACATACAACTACTACAGCTTGCCATTTTGCAAACCTGGAAAAGGTGCAGCGGCAACTCATAAATGGGGAGGACTTGGTGAAGTTTTGGAAGGGAATGAGCTCATTGATAGTGAGATTGAAATTCAGTTCAAAGGTAAGATTTTACTCTCGTTCAACTCATGTTCATACTCCTATTCAACTCACGAAACTGGTGAAACGAAGAAGAAAGTTCAGGCGTCCATTTTGATCCACACTTGTTGCTATGGCCAACTTCACACAGAATATTACTTTGCTTCGGACGATTGAAAAAAAGCAGTTGGGTTATCAGTCCTGAAGATAGGCTCTTCTGCTTCAGCTTAGATTGTCCGATTTCAGTGGTGAAATGAAAACAGTTTTGTAGACAGCCATTTGGTTATTGCTGTGCAATGGGCTCTCACATTTGATTTTTCTGCCCTCTGTTATTTTCTTGGCTTTCTGCAGTTCCAATGGAGAAGAAGACAATCTGCAATCTTGAGCTCAATCATGAAACGGCAGATGCTTTTAAGGACGCTGTTGCAAATAGCTACTGGTTTGAATTCTTTGTAGGTAATGGCTCTGCAATCTGAGACAGATTGAAACACCATATTGCTTTTTGTTAGCCATGGGTAACACCTGGACTTCCAGTCCATAGTGCTTCTCTTCAAAAGTTTCTGATCTATACATCTTAAGGAGTTCATGGTAAGAGAGATTGCATTGATCCAAGTGATCTGTTCATAGAGCGCAGTTGTGCAGTAGTAGAAAGGGACATCTGGTTGCTCTTCCTTGTATTCAGAATTTCCCTTTTGAAACAGTTGTGATCTGTAACCGCTTCCTGGATCTCCTATTATAGAAGCCTGTTTATAAGCCTATAGAAGTAGATTTTGATTTCCACTTCCTCATGTGCAATTGTCTGATTATAGCTGGTTTGGTTTTCTCTGTGGGGACATATTGAATACTTGGCATGGAGTTTCAGATGATCTGCCACTGTGGGGTATGTGTATCTTCAACAAAGACCCTAGACTGAATTTTAGAGTTTGTCTTTGATCTGAATTTTTATTTTTTTCCCATGCTTGAATTTTGTATGCATCTTTGTAAACATGTATGTTGTTTCTCACCTTGTGCATTTCCCCCAGCATGATTGTTGACAACAGGTTTGGTAAATGAGCTAGAATATTAGACTGGACTAATACTTTATGAAAATGTGTATGATTCCAGGGTTTGTGGGAGAGTATCATCCAGAGAAGAATGACGAGGACTCAAAGTATGTAATGAGCACACACAAGCAATTTGTGATCAAGTACAACAGTGACCAGGTAATTTACACCTCTGTTTGCAAGCACAACAAGCGCCTGAGTAGCTTGTGTTTGTTCTCCTGTTTTTACCTTATGGAAAAATGCTATCTGGTGCATCAATTTGATTGGTTGTGGGTGCACAACTTACCATCTGATCAGGATTTTGGAATTGATTAATTGTAGGTCATTGACCATCAAGGCCAAGTACTCAAGGAATTAGTGAAGTGTTACATTTACTGTGTTCTTTTTCACTTCAGATTATTCAAGTCAACTTGACACAAGAAAATCTTCAGCCCATCAAAGTGGGGAAATCTTTGGAGCTTACATATGCTGTTGAGTGGGTTGAGACCAATATCACTTTTGCCAGGCGCTTTGATGCCTACTTGGACTATCCATTCTTTGAGCATCAGGTCAACCCATCTGTCTCATGCCTTAATCCAGAAACCCTAAAAGATGGACCCTTAATCCGAAGCCTGACATATGCATATCAGGTCACACATATGTTTGTTTGTTTTCATGAATTAGTTCATGGCTGCAAATGAGGATTTGTTTGTTGCACTCAGAGGTTTGTGCAAAGATCCATGTCTTCTGATGTTGATCCACATGCTGGCTACGCAGATCCACTGGTTCTCAATATTCAACTCATTTATGATGGTCATATTCCTCACTGGGCTTGTATCAATGATTCTCATGCGGACTCTTCGCAATGACTATGCCAAGTATGCTCGTGAGGAAGATGACTTGGAAACTTTGGTAAGCAAAACTATTCTCAATCACGATCTCTGAGGTTTAGAGTTTAGGGTTCAGGTCATGATCTGCTATATCTTATGCATACAGTCTTATGAAATGTGATCTTGCTGTTTGTTGCATTCTCTATATACCTATCCATGTGAAAAGAACTGAAGGAATGAAATCCATTTGCCATTCCTGGGATTCCTACAAGCCTTTTTTGCTGGGAAGCTTTTTGGTTAGGGTTAGGGTGGATGTATATTTGTCAAAGTTTTTAAGGTCGATAGCTGCATGTTAATGGAGGGAGTTGAGAGTTCAAGGTCTACAAGCAATAGCAGTGAATCAAATTAAGACACAGAGTCATGGTTCAACAAACTGACAAGCATTGGTGTTGCTGTAACATCTGCAGGAGAGGGATGTAAGTGAAGAGTCAGGATGGAAGCTGGTTCATGGAGATGTGTTCAGAGTGCCCAATAACTTGGTGCTCCTTTCAGCCTTGGTGGGAACAGGAGCCCAGCTTGCAATGCTTGTTCTACTTGTTATCCTCTTCGCTATTATTGGGATGCTTTATGTTGGGTATGTTAATTCCCTGTCCACTTAAAACTTACCCTTCATCACATTGGGGTCCTCATACTCTGGAGTAGGTGCAAGCAGAACTGATTCTTTTACTATTGAGTTGCAGTCAATCAGGCAAATGAGTTATTGGTCTATGGCACTGTACCATATGACAGGCTCAAGAGACATTGTTTGCTTGGAATATGTGGTCACAGACGTGGAGCTATCGTCACAACTTTTATTGTGTGTTATGCCCTCACATCATTTATATCTGGATATGTTGGGGGAGGATTTTATTCCCGCAATGATGGTAAACCATGTCCTCTTTTGACATCAGCATTTAATCCTTAATCAAGTAATGGTGTTATAACCATTTATATAATGCTGCAGGATCTTTTATCACCTTTCCAAAATGGGATGTTTTAGTTCTAAAACAACATTTTCTGTTTCAACTTGAACAGCTAAAATTAATGTTATAAATTGTAAGAGCTATGGAAGAATGCTGTTCATGGTCTGACTGTGCATTGTGTGTGCAGGAAAGCATTGGATAAAGTCGATGCTTCTAACTGCTTCTCTGTTTCCATTTACTTGCTTTGGAATTGGGTTCGCTTTAAATACAGTGGCCATCTTTTACCATTCTTTGGCAGCCATTCCATTCGGCACCATGGTTAGTCTTGTTTCTCTTGCCAGTTTTATTGAAGACTATTTCTATCTATGGTATAGAGTGTCCTAGCTGTACCTCACAATTTCAGACAGTCAGACTGCAAACAGTTTAAGTTGACCATCATGAAACTTCATATTGTTCTATATTGACACAGTCATTTGGAATTCTTGGGATGGTGTCAGGTGGTGGTATTGGTGATTTGGGCATTCATTTCCTTCCCATTAGTGCTGCTAGGAACAGTTTTGGGCAGGAATTGGAGTGGAGTTCCAGACAACCCATGTCGTGTGAAAACCATTCCCCGTCCCATTCCTGAAAAAAAGTGGTATCTGAGACCTTGGGCTGTGGCACTCTTGGGTGGGCTTCTTCCCTTTGGCAGTATTTTCATCGAGATGTACTTTGTCTTCACCTCCTTCTGGAACTACAAGGTACTTCAATCCTTCACCTGTTAATGCCCATTCAGATGGTTACTTAGCTAGTCCTTAGGTCACAAAGAGGCTCAAACTGGTTTGATTATCCAAAAATGATGTAATCTTCTTTTTGAACTGCAAGTCATTTCTCTCTCTAAGGTCATTTGCAGTGTTATGTTGGGTTGTTGACCAAAATAATTTCTGATGGAGAAAACTTTGAAATAAAAGATGGCAGTCAGACTGTCACATAATTGGAGCAAAAGGTGTGACATTGTGGAAAGAAATTGCACAGGCTGTCTTTTGGTGTCTTTGGTATTATTGAAGACCTGCTGGAGAGCATTTAATCCAACTGCTTTTTTGTTGCAGGTGTATTATGTGTATGGGTTCATGCTCCTTGTGTTCCTGATACTTGCAATAGTAACAGTGTGTGTGACTATTGTGGGGACCTACTTTTTGTTGAATGCTGAGAACTACCACTGGCAATGGACATCATTCATTTCGGCAGCATCAACAGCTGGTTATGTGTTACTCTATTCAATCTACTACTATTTCATGAAGACAAAGATGACTGGCTTCTTCCAAACCTGTTTCTACTTTGGCTACACTCTTATGTTCTGTCTCGGTCTTGGAATTCTTTGTGGTAAGTCACCAATACCTTCAACCCAAGAAAATGGCTTGAATGTGAATCAATTTCTTTTGGTATTCCATACAAGTGCTTTTTTGCCATCACTTTTTGTGTTGCTGAGATATGTCATTCCACAACATGGACAGCAACTTGTTTAATGAATGACTTGATTTTGGAAGTTGACTTGGTTATTTTTGGTTGTATATACAGGAGCACTAGGGTATCTAGGGTCATCTGTTTTTGTACGAAGGATTTACAGAAACATCAAGTGTGATTAAGGTTTCCAAAACGCGGCTTCTGTGAACAATACTCGGTGTACTTCATTTTGTCAAAGCTGCTATTGACTTTTTATAAGGAGCTACAAAAATCAGTAGTCATAGATGCACATTCTTCCTGGCACCAGTTTGCTTAGATTGAAACTAGCATTAGGGTTGATTCACTTTAAATAGGACAAGGGAGCCCGTAAACGAGCATGAATTCTGTCATGTGTTTATGCATATAAAACTTCCAGAGGAGTCTCTTCACAATTGGTGAAGGCATGAATGCAGGAGATGTGCCATAAATGTGATGGCAATTCTTTGTTATCTAGTGATAGAATTCCCGGGCTCTTTCTTCTGCACATACCCAAGACTGCTTTTTTGACGATTCTGGTGTTGTTGCCATCATGGTGCGGGCTTGCTTTTCTTTGACAAACAGCCTGGTGAGATCTGAGATCAATCAAAGCAAATAAATCGAATGGCACCGATGGTAGAAAATCACACACTAACAGTAAAGAACATACAGGGTGATTAGATATGGGGATCATACATGTCTTAGAAAGCATTTTAGTTGAAAAGAATCGCAGTTTTTCTTGGATTTAAAAAATAAAATAAATTCAAGGTTAATGTCCCATTGCAAAGGTTGATTTTCTTCATAGGCTACTCCTTATTTTACTATTTTATATTTTGGCTTCTTGGAAAAAAGGATTCTTAATTTCTACTTTCATATCTGTTCTATAGCCAAATTTGGCTAAATCTTCTTGTTGATAATCATTAGTTTGGCTGTATCACAAAACTGGAATTTTTAAAATAAAAAATGCATAAATAGTGTGTAAGAACCTTGTGTCTTATTAGCATCTGTGATTTGAAGGCCGAGGCTCAGAAAGAATTTGATTTTAGCGCTTTTAATTTTTTAATATATATTTCTGGCTATTATATGTAGCGAGCCCCAAAAAAGGCTGCCAAATTGGGTAGTAGGTACCTGCTTAACTGGGACCTGAGGAACTTCCCAAGGGACCTTCTTTCTCACGGCCCTTAGGAAGGTGCGAAGCTCCCATTGCAGGCCGAAGCTCTTCCTTTCTCGCAGTGAGAAGCCTGGCCGCGATGGCGGAAACAATTCGCATGCCTGCACTGATCTAAGGACGCGACGGATCGCGCACACAAGGGCTCCCCCCCTGCACACAAGTCACAAGGAATTTGAAGAGGTTCTCGGAGACCCAAGAGGCATTGTTGTTGTTGCAAGAGAGATCGGTAAAAGAAGCGATGTCGTGGCTCAAGTCCGCCATCAGCAGGGCAGCCGAGGTCGGGGCTAAGACGAATAATCTCACTCGCACGGCAAGAACTTTTGCAGATGCTGTGATTCAGCAAGCTGCTGGTGGTGCCAAAATTGTACAGGATCGCCTGGTTCGTCCCCACATACAATCCCCGATCCCTTTGTCCTTTTTTCTCTCTTGTGTTGCTCTTCTCTGGAAGCGTCCCTCTCCTTCCAATTCTCTGCTATATCGCCATCTCTGCATGTTGCTCGCCAAGCGTACCAAATGCGCATTTGGCACATTCAGAAAGGATCAGAGTAGGATCGCTCAATTGAGGCAACCAGATGGATCTGATTGTGCACCTCTAGATAATTAGAGTTTTCTCTTTCATGGTCCAGTGGGCATACATACTTACAAGGAAGATTTTCGTTTCTGGATGGAGTGAGAATTGTAAAAGGATTAATTAGGGTATTGCACTGTATGCATCCTTTAAGAGTTGGAAATCCTTCACATTCTTTTGATCTGCCTTTGGTCGGTGCTATGGGAACTGTAAGGATGATTCTGTTCCTTGTTTCTGTGAGACGCTAGTTTTTGACTGAATAATGAGATCCAAATGTGCCATGCCATGCGTATAGCCTTCAAGAGCCAATGCCGCCTCATGAGTCTTAAGTTTGGCCATGATTTTTTAGGGTTTTGGTAACTCCCTTCCTTTATTCTGTTAGGGTGATCAACTCTTTTACCTGTCAAATACCAAAGCCCAATCAAGATTCTTCTTCCTATTTTTCTTTTCAATTACGTTTTTGTCTCTGATCAGAAATTCAATTAGGCTTTTTCTGTTGGACCCTTACTTTGCATAATTAGAAAATGTTTGAAATATGTTTTGATCTTTTATGAAGTCTACTCTCAGTTTCTGATGATGGAATACTCAATCTATATTCTTTGAGCTACTGGTGTTTTATGTTGTTGTGGGTACCCAAGAGAATGATGTCCGAGTTGCTGATCAGCATTGTGGATTGTCTTTTCGCTCAAGGAGTCACGACCACATTGTCATACTTGGAACATTTTCTGATGGCCTTGACCAGAGCTATGGGCTGACTTAAACCTTTCCTCAAGGACTCAGGAGCCACTGGGTTCCAACATGTTAGATTGTGGGTTGATTCAATGGTCACCATTACAGCTGGGTTGACTATTTTGGTTATATTTAGCATCACACTTCAAATATGTAAACCCCTAAACCACTTGCAAGGTGGCCATCAGCCATCACACGAAGTGACTTGCTCATCAGTGCCCTTTTTTGTGAATTCCTGACACTTAAAAAAACAAGACTGACAGAAATTTGCATGCAATGCAACATGAGTTAAGATAGAGAGGGATTTCATTTGACCCTTTGACAACTTGGCAGGATAGTGGTTTTGTGAACTGCAATGTTGTTAACAGGTCTAAATTTTGTGGATGTTCTGCAGTCAGGACGAAATCTCAACAGCTTTAGGAATGCAGTGAGACGGCTAGATGAGGTGGCATTAAATTCCCGGAAGCTTGAACGAGTTCAGGCTCTGGCATGTTGGCTGGCAAACCTCCAGGATATCCAACACAACCTGAATGGTGAGAAATCTACTGGTGGGACCGAATCTCCAAGATCATCACATGATGAAGATAGTGCATCTTCAAGGAGGGCCTCCTCTGTAAGAATCTTTTTGTTTGCTGGCAGTGTACAATGATCTCTTTGCTTAATGTGTTTATCATTTGGTATGCTAAGGACTATCATCCTTATACTACAAGGTGTAAAACTGGATAGTTTTCCTGTGGTTGGTGTTTGGTATTGACCAATGTGGAATGATCTTATTTGAGGCAGGTCTATTTTTTGGATCCAGATATAGGATCAGGGGAGCCCTTAAACTTCCGAGATGCTTTTCTTCACAGCCAAGCTCTTGAGAATATTGTTACCTCAATGGTGTGCAGATCTCTATCCTAGCAGTGAAGTCCTCTTTAGGATTATTAATGCTGGAAACAACCTGTACATCTTGTTGACTAGCATTAAGAGGAGATGTTTGAACCATCTGAAAGGCTCATGCAAGTTATGAAAAAACCCTAAATTTACATGGTACCCATCAAGTTGCCCAGGATGTGTGCTAGAGTAAGCTATTGACTGTGGAATGGTATTTAGGTTGGATTGTATATATGTGGTGAGGACCAATTACAACTTCTTTGCAGTTGACAATCCATAAGAACTAGGTATGCAAATCTTCTTGAAAGGAGGTCGCTGTAAATGGAAGTCATATAGAACAGAGGGGCAGTCAAAGGTGGTTGACACACCCCTGGCATGGTACTTGCTATTTTTGTCAGATCCTTGAAGCACCAGTGGAGGAGGAGGTGTCTATGTTGCTGGATATTTTTGGGTGAGGAGTGGCTTCTTTGTGCTGGTCTGACCATGTCTGGCTTGGTAGCAGAGTTGTACTTGTCACATACAACATGAATCATATGCTGCACTCATCAATCTTAATGTCCACCATTTCCTTGAAGTTTTTCTTTGCACTTACGCTGCATTTGCCCCTAAAAGTTAGCATGTATTGATAATTAGGTTAAATTTCTTACTGAGAAGATTGATTGTGATGCAGGTTGTGTCTGGCAGGAGGACAAGAGCTTCACAATGCCATAATCAGTAGTATTCAAGACCTCTCTAAATCGTACTCAACTTATGTGGAGGAAGTAATGGTGTGCTTGTCACCACTTGCCTTCTTACGTAGTATGTGTATTGTTGTCTAATAGTGCAGTAGTGTATCTTCATTTTGTGTTGCTTCTGTTCCAGAATGGTGCTTGCTTATTTTGATGGGTTTTGTGAAACCACCAGTCATATTTCATCTAAAGTGAAAGGCATTGATATGTGTTGGACAGATTAAGAAGGAGGACCTGTTGCAATTGGCTCGTGATGCTACTACTGGGTTGAAGCTAAGTTTGGAGGTTGAAAGGTATAGCCACTCATGACTAGTCATCATGTGCCTCTTCTGTCCCATTTGGAAAGGGAGGAAACTGGCCACTACACCTGGCTATGGACAGGCTGGCACAGGGTGTTTTTCTCTAAACATGGTTTGAGTGTCTTTAGGGTTTTCCTTGGCTAGTGGAGGCTTCCCTTCAGTTATTAGTGCAGATCTGAGTTCTTGGCCTCCATACAACACCTTGGAGACTCTCACTTATCCCTCCTGAAAGAAGAGAGAGGATGAGGAAGGACTGGCATGGTAAGCCTTCCATGTTCGTGGAGGATATGCGATCAGTTCAGCATCTCTTGGTCATGTTACAGTTCAGGGAGTTATCCATGCTGGGTGTGGGGCAATGAGGTGTTAGGACTACTTGTGCAACTGACAAGACTTTCCATTGGTAGAGACAACTGACAATCAACTGTGCTAGTCACTGCAGGTTAGATTTTGAGATTGTCAACCTGCAACAGCAGATAGCTGAAAAGCAGGGCTTGCTTGAGGCCTTAAACGATGGTGCATCAGGAGACACCACATCAAACATGATTCAGGCATGGCACATCTACCTTATCTGAGTTGGTGCTTTTGATAACCTAATGTAGGGTTCCGTTTAAAGGCTATGCTTGTTTGCATTTTATATATTTGGTGCGTACATGCAGCAATTTGGTTTGGAGGTGATCAATACTGTGGAAAGGACCAAGTTTAGAGTCAGGAAGAGACTAACTCTCTGCAAGAGTTAGAGACCTTATTATACCTTGTAACTAGCCCTCGCATGTTCAAGAAACCATGGAAGGGGCTGTTCAGAAATACATTGCCATGGACCTTAAAGACCTAAAAGAGTTGCAGCAATGTGAATGTTGATTAGGTGTCATTCACATGTCTTTTTATCATTTGCATGCTGATGTTCAATTTGTTTAGATTGTGTGGATGGTTGTTGAACATTTTTATATCCCCTTTTGAGCTTTGAAGAATTTTGTGATACAGCTAGAAGAAATACTGCAGCTAGGTGCACGGCTACGCAGCTGTTTACAAAAGAAAATGCATTTGATACATTTGGGCGATACAAGAGAGGGCAGGGCTCTGAAGGTGATTCTTAATGCATTCAGCCCTTTTTTTTTCTGTTGATCTGCTCACTCCCACCACCTGGTTTCTGTTCCAATTTAGCTCTCTCTTGAGATCTCCTACTTTGCTCATGCAGGTGGAGATGTTGAAGGGACTGACAACCACGTTGAAATCAGTGGCTGCAGATATGGAAAAAGAGATTGTTGAGAACAGGTGTTGTTCTTTGGATGAAATTTTTTACCCTATTCAATGGGCTTGAACTATACTCTTGCCCCCTCCTGGTCCATAATATGGAACTTTCCACATAGGTTTTTTGCTGCTCACAAGGTTTCATGTGCACAGAAGAGTTGGTTAAGATTGGGAGCTGGTGTGTTGGCAGGCAGCAAAAGCAGGAGGCTCTGGATTATCGTGTCACGAAGGCCCAGGAAGTTACAGAAATCGAAAAGGTACACCTATAAGTGCTGTGTTTTCATTTAAACATGAACATTTTTGACAAGCATTCCCAACCAGAATATGTAGGTATCAACATCCATATGCCTCTGTTGAGTCAAGTCTTTGGAAGACAGCTAAATTGGAGTCTCATGTTTCAGTTGTTGAAATCTACAGAATGGTTCTTTCAGCTGTTTCTTGATTTTGAGTTGGGAGTGTTAAAAGTGCACTTTGCCTTCATTGTTACAGTCTAGTCAATCTCAGACTGGTTTAGGGCTTACTTTCTGGTTGCCTCTATATGTTGAGCAAGCTAGCATCATGGCTGAACCTTGATGTTACCTCTGGATGTTTGAAGAGATGCAGTATTTTTGTTTTGGTATAACATTGACCTATGTTGATGAAATCTGTCAGAATGTTGTGTAACAAGTCACTTACCAAACATGTTGCCTTTGAGGGTCACTGAACCTGCAAGAGACTGTTGCTATGGTTCATACCTAATTACATGGTCATCTCAAAATTTATATTCAGGTTGACTTTAATTGAATATGCTGAGAAATTCTCTATTGTTATGAAGATATTGCAGTTCTTACCTGCAGACTCAATCTTTTCTTCCCCTTTTTTTGATATTCTGCATGGATGTTTTTGGTTGCTTTTCCCATGATCTCCCTTACTTCAGCACTTTCTACTGATGTGACTGACTATGAAGCTGTACCTCTCTTAGACAACTTGTGCTAACATTGTGAGTTGGTGAACACTGGCAGGCACTTGCCACTGACATTCGTGATTTGACAAAGAGAAGAGATGAGCTTGAAGCTGAGCTGAATGAAGTAAGAGTCATGAGCCTTACAGGAAATCCTGTACCAATTCACACTTTCTTGAATTTGTAGGTCCTTCCCACATATACAAGGTTTTTCTTCTGTTCATGTGTCCTTCTGATGGCTTCCCATTTCCTTGGAACATTAAAACCAAGATTATGCATCAGTGGAACAAGGTTTGATGAATGTGGGTGGGTTGCAATTACCACATCATTGCAAGTTTCAGGATGTTGTTATAGACTGGCACACAAGCCCAGGTTTTACATCAGACTAGAATCTTGCTCATCAAGCCTATGGCAAAGTGCATTTGTCCCAGCTGCTATTGCAATTACCACCATCATTGTGAGAGCACTCTGTAATAACATCATGAAACTTTTGATGTAACTGTGGCCTAGAGCACATATAGCAGCCAGTGTCCTGGATTTTTACCTTGGTAGGGTTTGAACCCCTGAAAAGAGTCTTGGAGGTTTGTATCTAACAGGGAAAGAGGTCAATAATACAGGAGAAACTGAACCACATTATTTGACCTTGATTTATTGATGATGCTAAGTGATGCTGGGTTGCTTCCTCAAAGGTCAAGGGGTCATTGGCAGCAGCAACATCACGACATATCAACATACAGGAGGAGAAAGAGCAATTTGATGAAGCCAGCGGTCATATTGTGGCACAGCTCTCGATAAGGGTTTGTCCCTGCAACCCACTGTACCTTGCTCATGGTTATTGGATGCTGTTATTCTAGAAGGTAGGCAGGAAAAGGTGATTGCAAGAAGATAATCAATTGTGGTAGGTTCCACAACCATGTCCAGTAGTGTTTGGCTGATATTCAATCCTGCAAACATTTGATCCTCCTCCCCTCATGAATTCTGTTTGTTGCATGGCACAGGAGGATGAGCTTACACATTCCATAGCAGCTCAGAAGGTGGAAGCAAATGCAGTAGACACTTGGTTAAGCTTTCTGGAAGACACTTGGCTTTTGCAAACCAGTTGTGGTCAAGAAAAGGAGATGCAAACCCAGTAAGTTCTTTGAAAACTGTATTGAGTGAGTATGGAAGTGTTTCATGAGTAAACAGGAAGCCATGATATGTAAATAATTAATATTGTGGATTTCTGTCTAAAATCTACGGCTTGATGCTCATAATCTGATAGCTGCTGCCTCTTATGTTCCTAATTAATAAAGCTGAATGTGTGTGCATATGGGCTGATTTATTATGTGCTCTTGAGGACTTTAATGATCAGATATGATATTTACTGTATGTATGCTTGGTAGGGTGGCATATGAGGATTCAAAGAAGCAGTATCTGCAGTTGGCTGCAGCTAGCCTATTGTGTCAGGAGGTATGTCTTATTGTTGACAGAGGTGCATTGCTAAACATCATCAGTTGATATTTTGAGGATACCTAAGTGTTTCTTTTTCAGCGGTCTTGCTTTGTATGGTTGCATGTGTAATCAGTTCCATTGACAAAAGTCAATAGGCCCTGGAGTCCACTTGACTTACGAGAAAGAGAACTATGCACAAATGATGGACTGGCAGGTTGAGCTCAACAATTCGTTAAAACATTTGAAATTCTGTGCGGATGAATTAGAGGCTCTGCAGCACAAGCAGTAAGTTGATCTTCCAGCCTTCACCTGCTTTTTAATGCAGCATCTTCAACTCTGGAGGATGGGGTCTCATGCATGGGTGGATTTGCACCATGAACAGAAGATATTTCCACCTCTTAATGTTTACTTGCTCCCCAACTGACCTTCAGCCTTCCTATTGACTTTTTGTAATCCTGCTCAAAAGTGTAGAAACAGAACTGCTACCTGGTCATTCTTAGATCCTGGCCATCCAATGTCTTCTTCATCAGTCATAGAATTGCAGCTTGTGTGTTGACGGATTTTTCCCATCCTCCAGTCCACATCAAAAAAACTTGAGCAAAATAGGAGATGGTCAAAATGGTCCTCTCCAGGTCACACATTTAAATTGATCTTTGAGGACTCACCTGGCTTGCTACTGCAATCTGAATATGAGTTAGCAAGAGTTCTGGTGCAGGCATGTCAATCAAGTAAATTTTTGCTTGATCTCTGCAGAGAAAACATGCAGGAACTAGGGATGGAAGGTGTGTCTGGTGACATCATAACTGCCAAACACAAGATTCAGGACAAGTACCTGGAGACTGAATCCCAAGTAGGCTACCCTTATGTCTGCCATATGCTCTTCCAGGGCTCATTTGCAGTCTTTCTTTTGAGGTTCTAAAACATGCTCTGCTGCTAATATCACCTGTTCACTGGATGGTCAGGGTCAATGTGTTGAGATTTTTTCCTGCTCTTTTTTGCAGGTGGTTTCAGCTCTGAAGTCAATCAGCAAGCTGAAAACTGATGTACAAGCATATCATCAACTGGGCAAAGATGGGTATGCCATTTCATTGTGTTCACTATTGATTTCATAGTGATTGGTGATTGATTTACAGCTGTATATTGAGCAGTGATTTGTGCTGCAGGGAGGCAGATGAAACAATCATCAAGCTTACTGGCATATTTGAAATGGTTGACAAGTTGAGGGCTGAATTTGAAGGCAGACAACGGCCTTTGTGGGACACTGAGGATCATGGTCCAAAGATTGTTGAGAGAAGTCTGTCATTTGTCCAGGATACACTGGTCCACTCATCAACTGCATCAAGTCAACAATTGCAAGAATCTGAACTTCCAATGGTCAGTAGAGATACAAACGCTTCAGCAGAGCATGGAGAAGATGGTGGTGCAGTTCTTACAGCAAGAGAAGTGATAACTACCAGCCCTTCAGAAGAGCAAGAAGGCTGGGAATTAGATGAGCTTGATGAAGAGCTTTCAAGAGAAGACACAGCAAGAGTATCATAGTAGAAGGATGGTAGGAGTGTGCAAGGTGGATGAAGGATCACATCAAAACATGAAAAGCTCTGATCAGAGCTAGCTTAAATTCATGGGCATTCAGCCATTGCTGTGTGAGAGGGATTTGAAGTTAGCATCATTTCTCAATGTGCTTGTATAGGATGTGGTTTTAGCAGGTCTGGCAATGCAACATCAGACTTCAGGATTGGTAAACCATGTGGTGACCTCACTAGACAGGTCTGAAGAGGGCAGTGGCCAATTCACTCTTCACCACCCCTCTGCCAGCAAGGTTCTGTACTCTTTTCTAAGTTGCTTTTGTGCATATGTAGATAGGCTTATTGATCTGGTATGCGAAGAGGTCGCATAGCATGGATTTCTTGGCATGACTATTCAATTAATGACTTCCTGTTGATCAATTTGGAAAACCCAGTGGCATTTTCTTGTTATGCCTGGTCTCGAGTGCTGGTAGTTAATCTTTAATAGGCATCAGTAAATACAAAATGGTGAAGTGGGATTGGCATATGAAGAACAAAAAGGTTTGGGTTAAATGAATGTGCTAGGGAATGGGCCCTTGGTAGCTGATTCTGTCAGGCAGCTGGTCACTGGGCCAGCCTTGTGGCCACAAACCTGGCAGAATCTGCCACCAAGGGCTCACTCCCTGGTGTAGATAGCAGGCGACCTTCATCCAAATTCAGGGACACTGCCTGAACAGCAAGGTTCCCTCTGTTCAATTTGAACTGGAGAGTCATTCCTCAGGGATGGCCAAATTGCCCCCACTTGCTATCTACATCATGTGTAGTGATGTGGACAGTGTTGTTGTGTCTTCAATCTAGAGAGCATCAAATGTTTTCAATCCAGGATCTGAATGGTTGACCTAGAAAAGTATGAATCAAACAGCTTGTTTGCATGCCTCTGTTCTATGTGGTCTCATGCGTTTTATTCCAGTGATGAGTTAAGCTCGGAGCTGGTATCGGTAAGATGGGCTTTGGGTGCAGAACTTGTCTTGTCCTACCAAAATCAATTCCAGCTCAGAATTGGCTGAAAGCGCCTATAACAGAACGACAAACTTCTTCAAGCGTTTTCTTGAAGCTTTGCAACTTCTTGCAGCAACTTCATGAAGCTGGTGGTCTCAAATCTTGACACCAGTGGGTCACTCTTGTGCACACTCTTTTCTCTCTGGTTGCATATCTCAGATGTAAGCTGCTAGTAATCCACTGGATATCTTTGGCAGAGGAAACCAATCACTGCAGGGGAGAAGAAGAGGTCCATGTCCTAGGTATTGGCCAGATTTTTTTGCTGGAAGTGTGCCCTTTTACGAGTATTGTGAGGAGTTTGCCAATTTTCTACTGAAAGGATTGAAGGCAACAATAGCTGGGTTCCTAAAGTGGGGGCAGATGAAGCTTCCTGCAGGGTGACAGACATACATGTGAGTTACAGGAGATATCAAGACTGAAATGTTTTTTCCTTTCATCAAAAGATGTTCCTTGCAGAGAGGTGCATCATTGGAAGCCAAAGTCTAAGGCTTTTTTGATGTTCAGTTGGTAATGTACGACTACCTCCAGTCCAGCTACCCTTGGGAGTTCTTTCATTTCTTGAACTGTTTATTCCACAAAGAGTCACCCTGCGTACCGTTGAATTTTTGGCTTCTGAGAGATGTCTCTTAAGGCTATACAGTGTGTGGAAGCATGCGGTGGTAGGCACATGGTGGTTTAGGGTTGTGGTGATATTACAATATGGAAACTTGAAATCAGGGGAAACAAATTGAGTTTATCTGACTGTGATTACTTAGGATTGATCTGCCACATGGACAATGCTCAAGTTGTAAATGCATGCTGTTGAAATTTGGTTTTGCATGTCATGAGTAGGATTATAGTCATGTGTGTAACCCGCAGGAATTTCAAGGTCTATGCTCCTTCAATCATGTCTTGGGGATCAGATGTACTACATCATATGTGAGGTTGATGTGCAGTTCCTCTATGGTGCTGCACCAACATGAAAACTGAAGGTGCCTGATGCTTGTTGATGTTTCTGATTTAGTCATTATTTGTGCAAATTGGTGCCTTCTAAGGAAGAAGAAAAAGGTGTGTATGCGAGAGTATGACGACATGGAACCAAGCCAATTGAGAAAGTGGCTGAGAAGGTGGAGATATTGACAGGATGGGCTCCTCTAAGCTTGCAGAAGTGGCTTGTTAACACTCCTTCAGCAGATTTTCACTTTTGACATGTTTTTTCCTTGTTGGTGATGGTGCAGATTCAACCTTTGCTGGGTTGAAGAGGAATAAGAAGCCAGTAAGCAGTTTTTGTTTCTTCCTTTATGTGATAACCAAGAATGCAAATATATGTGTTTGCTGCTGCATAAACAGAATTACTGGCTGTCTGTAGGGTGAAGGTGAGATTGCAGAAGAAGAAGCCAATGGTAGTGTTGGTGAAGAATCAAATGGTAGAACAATGTGGTGTTGACAGAGGGCAACCATAGTTGTGAGTGGAAGGTGTGGTCTCTTGAAGCTTTCTTTTTGCGTCTTGAATGAGGGTGCTGTTGACTACCCAACATCATGGCCTTTTCAGTCATCCCCTTGATTCCAGAATTTCAATAGGAAGCTCAGGATGCAGATGTTTGTAGAAAGGTTTGCCCCAACTTTTATGGACAGATTATAAATTCTTGTCTACATATGCCACAGTTGATGAAAGGTAACACAGTGTAGGTGTAATCTAGAAACTGTAGCATATTTTGGCACATGCAATGGCATGTGTAAAGAGTCAGAAAATTGCAGTACAGCCATGGCTAATAATGTGCTTGGTTTGTGCATGTTACAGTTTCCAAGGCTGTTGTAAATCCAACAAAGAAAAACCTTGTATTGAACATGTGGACAGTAAAATGTTCCCAAGAGTTAGGAAAGCATTAAGAGATCCATGTCTAAAAATGTGAGTTTTAGGAGTCTGGTGGATAGGCCGTGTGTCTTAGTTCTCTTATTGTTGGCACAGGAAATGTTCTCATGACTTTCATCTATTCAGAGCCTCTGGATGGTATAGCAAATTGAGCTAAGATCAGATGACATAGCTTCTATCTTGTTTGCAGGAACAGTGCTTAACATGTTCTGATTAACTGGAATATGTGCATTTTGACAGGTTTTAGGTTGAGTTTAAGGATTTCTTCTTGTTAGCTCGTTTTGAATGTGTTAGCACAGACTGTCCAGCTTTGCTTCAGGTTGCTTGCCTTCTGAGCCCTTTCCAGGATCAGTTTCTACAAGTTGACAACAAACACTAATTATGCAACTAACATGGTTTCTGTAGCACTGACATTTGAATCCCATGGGACTTGCAAGAGTGTAGAATGGGCTAGATTGCTCTTTACTGCCCATTGTGTGACAAGGCAATCTTAAGCAGCACTATGGGTACATCTGAAATGGGACAAGCTTATGAGCAGTGATACCATATGTCAATTCATGATCCATCAGCCCTCTTGCATCCTACCTAAGGGCAGAGCATGTAAGACTGCACCATGTTTAGTATAAGCACCGGCATGTGTTTTGATTTGTTGGGAATAGACATATTGAGCTCTGTACACAGCAGTGGAAGCATCACTAGACAAGGCTCCTGGTTGAGGTACTGGCATAAGTGGTATATGCAGCAATTATCTCTCCCTCTATAGTCTCCAGGTTGGTCAATACTACACCCATTATTCATCTTGGATTTTCACGTTCCTACTGGTACCCAATTTGATGATCTTGAGTGAGTGGTGACAAGGGCAGGGCCATGGGAGAAGATTTGATTACACATGTAACACAACTGGACATTACGCAGTGTTGGGTAGTTAAAGATGGCCTGCCAGCTTTGAGATGGTGCTTCAAGTCTGACAGTGGGGTTTTTGGTTAATATATGTATTTTTATGGTATCTGAGTTGCTCAAGTTTCTTCTGAGATGCTTGTATCCCATCTCCAAGGTCCTCTCCGAGCTTGGTCAGCTCAATAGGACACATCATCAGAAACTATCAATGATACAAGTCATGCTCATTTTGTGTAGTACTTGGTTCAAATTTCATTGAAGTGTTTCAACACAAAATGTGCCTATTAAAATGTTGCAGGCACAGGTAAGCTGTGTGACTGTCGGGTTCATCACCAAAACCATGCAACTCCATCATCATTTAGTAGCAATCCTATCAGAAGTAGATCCTTTAGTTGCATGTTTTTGGTCTGATAAGTTTGGTGGTTCAGTTTGAGTATATGCCACTATCACTATCACAGAGCACACTGCAGTTCCCTGCCAGTGCTATCATCACTAACACAAATGTGCAACAACTGTGCAGGTTTTACTGCAAGCAGACACGATTAGGAAGCTGCCTGTGACATCTGATAAGCTTTCAAAACTGGAGAATCTGGAAAAGGCATTGCATGGATGTGCAGAAGAACTGTGGGAGCATCGAGGATGCTTGGAGAGTGTTCAACAAGATGCCATCTCGAAATGTGGTCACTTGGATTGCCCTGATATTGGGACATGTGAAATGTGGCCAAGGGCAGAGGGCACTGGAACTATTTCATCAAATGCAACAGGAAGGTGTGCGGCCAGACTCTGTTATTTTGGTGGGGGTGCTGAATGCATGTGCTAGCATGGTTGCCCTTGAAGAGGGCAGGTGTGTTCATCAGCAGATCATTGAATGTGGATGCGAAGTCTTTGTGGCAAATAGCTTGGTTGACATGTATACAAAGTGTGGGAGTATTGAGGATGCTTGCAGAGTGTTCAACAAGATGCTATCTTGAGATGCAGTCACTTGGAATGCCATCATATTGGGACATGTGAAATGTGGCCAAGGCCAGAAGGCACTGGAACTCTTTCAAGAAATGCAACAGGAGGGTGTGCAACCAAACTCTGTTACTTTTGTGGGGGTGTTGAATGCATGTGCCAGTGTAGTTGCCCATGAGGAGGGCAGGTGTGTTCATCAGCAAATCATTCAAAGTGGTTTGGAGCTAGATGTCTTTGTGGGGAGCAGTTTGGTGGACATGTATGCAAAGTGTGGGGAGCATGAAGGATGCTTGGAGTGCGTTCAACAAGATGCCATCTCAAGATGTGGTAACTTGGACTGCCATACTTGGAGGATGTGCAATGCATGGGCATGGTAAGGATGCTCTTAAGCATTTTGAACAGATGTGTGACAAAGGTCTACAGCCAGATGATATCACTTTTGTTTGTCTTCTGTCAGCTTGTAGCATGCAGGTCTGATGGATGAAGGCATGCACTGTTATGCTTCAAATGGTCACAGACTACATGATTTCTGCAAAATTGGAACATTACACCTGTATGGTGGACCTTAGCCATGCTGGTCGTCTACAAGAGCCAGAGAATATGGTCATGGCAATGCCCTGTAAACCACAGGTGGCTGCATGGATGGCTTTGCTCGGTGCTTGCAGAATTCATGGTAACGTGGAGATGGCAGAACGTGTCACCAAACGAATTCTTGAAATGGAGCCTGACAATGCTGCTAGTTATGTACTGCTGTCAAACATCTATGCTGCTGCTGGCAACAGGCATCTTTGTGAGAATGTTGAACGTCAAAGAAAAGAAAAAGGTGTGAAGAAACAGCTGGGTTGCACCTGGATTGAAGTAAATAACAAGGTGCATACATTTGTAGTAGAGGATCAAGACCACCCCCAGATAACTGAAATTCATGCTGAACTGGAGAGATTGTCAGGGCTCGTGCATGATGCAGGGTATTTGCCTTGTATGAAATTCGTTCTGCATGATGTGGAAGAACAGGTATTTTATTTGTGTCACCATAGCGAGAACCTGGCTATTGCATTTGGGCTCATCAACACAGCTCCTGGTACTCCTCTCCGAATAAGAAAAAATCTGCAGGTTTCTGAAGATTGCCATACTTCCACAAAGTTCATCTCAAAAATAGTTGGGAGAGCAATCATGGTGAGGGATACCAATTGCTTTCATTACTTTGGAGATGGTGTTTGTTCTTGCATGGACTACTGGTGATGCCAGTAATCTGTCTTGTCAATCATCGTATCAAGTTCAATTTTTTTATAGTAGCGTGTCTAGTGGTATTGTAACACAGTCAAAGTTAAACAGTGTTATTAGATGTTGTGTCACTGAAAAGGTGGCCATGGAGCAGCCTCTCTGGAGTTTTTGGTTTCATGCTTCTGCCATTTGTAGCACTTAGTTCTGGTGCCTCTTTCATCTTATGTATGTATGGAGTTATTTTGGAAACCGAGTGGATGTTGAGACTATTAAAACTGATGATGAGTTTTAAGTGTGGACCGACAGAAAGGTTGCAGGTATTAGTCTTGGCAATTTCAGACACAGACACCAAGACTAATATCAGAAGCTGCCAATACATCATACAGAAGACACTTTCATCTGCTTCTGTTAATTGCTGTAAAGAGGCAATAGTTAAACAGTGTTTGAACTCAAGTTTTCAAATGTAGAGTGCAACATCTGAGTGAAAAATTGCTCCATACCCTACATTGCTATGTAGCTTCTTCATCACTACATTGTTCTTCAACTTGCCATGGTCTGTGAGGGATAGATCAAAGTGAAATGATATGTCATGATTCGTAGTTATAATTCTTGTAGAATCATGATGGAAGACAAAAGTAAGAGTAGATGTTTGATCAAAGAGCTACAAATACAGAAGAACATGAGCAGAAAGCTGAACAAAACGTATGTCCAGAGAGTTGAGAATGTCAGTAATGCTGAGGATACCCCACACACAATGTGCTCCTCTGCATAGTCCACATAGAGATCAGACGAGATCAAGTGCAGAGATCAAGCCCAAGCGCATTCAAGTGCAAAGAACAAGGAAGTGACAAAACAAAGAGCTTAGGCTTACACGTTCTTCAAGTGCATTCTTCAAGACCCACAACCATGGATTCTTCTTTCCATGGTGTTGTTGTGCTCATATGGATGTTCAAGTCCATATGTAATCAAGTCCCAACTCCGAACCAATTCCAATCCAATTTCAAATCCAATTCCAATCCCAATCCCAATCAAATATCAAATCCATTATCTAATTGCAATCCAATTCCAATCCAAACCAATTATCTAATTCCAATCCAAATTAAAATTTCCATATCCAAACCAATTGAAATTGATTATGAAATTCAATCCAATTCAAATGTAATCTAAACCCAAATTCATATCCAATGCAACTAATTGGAGCAAACAAGGTAAAATGTCAAGAAAGCCTTTTGGCCTTGAGTACCTTTGTAAACAATTTAGCCATTTGTAGTTGACCTCACAAAACTATCTCCTTGCTTTGCTTTCTAGAATCTATTATCTGATCCTTTTCGTCATTCACCATTTCGCTTTATAATTTCTTTAATGCCATCAGAGAATTTAGTGATGGCATTTGCAATCACATGGTCACCTATAGTCAATTTCCTCTTCCTTTTCTTCATGTTTTTTTTCACATGTTTAGAACAATGGGGTTGTTTTGCCACTTTGGTTTGTGGTGTGTCCAATCTAATTGAGGGGGCTTTGCTAAGAGGAGTGTTAAGGACAATACTTTCATGATTGTTCAACACATTCACCTCCTAATGCTACAACTGCACCCCTTAATCTACGCCATTTGGCATACCGCTAATCCTAGTAATACCACCAAAAATGTTGTAAGTAGGTATATAGGTAGGTAAACCTAACTTAAACCAAGCACCTAAGCTAGGAACCTAGTTAAAATATTTTAACTTAGAAGCTAAGAATTTAGCTAAGCTAGATAGCCACCTTAATTAAATAGCTTCGTTAAATACAATGCAAGTGTGAAAACTTGAACCTGTCACTTCCACATTGAAAGACCAAATCCTCAACCATTGCACAATATCTTCAACAAACAATAAATTTTGTCATTCTATTATTATGAACTTTTTTTTATAACCTACCTTGAAAACATAGCTTAACTGCTGTAGGCTAACTCACCTACTTTATTTACTTAGCCTACCTATTTACTTAATTACCTAACCTACCTACTTAGTCTAAATACCTCACCTTGGATGCACACCTATCTAAACTAGAGACCTTGCCTAACTTGCACATCTACTATCATATTACCCTAAACTAATCACCTAGGCTAAATATGCTAGGTAATTTGACTACCTACCCATCTAAGTCAAGTAGGTAAATATTTAGGCTAAGTAATTTATCTACTTAGCCTATCTAAATATCTTCTTAACCTAATGACCTAGGTATTTAGGTATTTAGGTAGGTAAGGTATGTAGGCTAGTTAGGCTAGGTAGGTAGATTAAGTAAGTACTAACTTACATGTATTTACTTACCTACCTACTCACCTACCTACTCACCTACCTACCAATCGAATTAATTTACTATTCATTTTTATTACCATTTTGACTAATAGTCAAATTATTGTTGGTTAGATTGGCAAGTCAACATAACAATAAATAGTTAAAATCTATATTGATTTAATTTCAAATATGGTTTAAACAAAATTGATTGTTCCATTTGATTAAACCCTTTTTTTTTCATTGGAGTTTTTTTTTTGGGTCATATTTGATTCAATGTCACATTTGACAAAGTAGTAAAAAAAGTTAGTTTATTCAATTGAATTAATGAAAAGTCACATGTCATTTTAGGAACTAGGGCCTTTGGTAAAGTTGATCATTTTTTGGGTCAAAATGGAATGACTAATTAAGTTGGATGGTTTGAAAAGTTGTCATTTGTAATAATGGTGTAACCATTGTTCAAGTTTTTCACATTTTAAAGTCGTAAATCAAGTCAATGTTGAAAATGTGTGGTGTACTTATACAAAAATGTTTCTAATGACAAAATTGTTGTTGGGCTAAAAAATGTGAGTGTGAAAGAAGCTCATGTTGGTTTACAAATAATAATTACCTAAACCAAAAAGGGAGGCAAGTGTTGACGCAAGCTTGTGCATTGAAAAGTAAAAACTCCCATGAAAATCAAATTCGCTAATAAGGTCATCATGTTTGAAAAAATTCTTGAGTTTAAGAATGTCACAATTCTTTATTATGGAAGGCAAAAATATGTGGCTTTACAACAAAAAATATTTCAAGCCTGAATGTGTGTTATTGCTAAAGTGGTCACATTTTCCTTCAAACCTATGGTATTGACATTTGTGATGAATCAACCCAAGGGCCATTAGTTGTCAAATGCCTTGATAAAACTATTATACTTCCTATGAATATGGAAGTTGAAGTAGTGGAATTTTTCAGCAAACTTGAATATCTGACCCATTTGAAGTTGATATCCTCCTTTTGCATAAAAATATGTGGCTAAAGGTTATGAAGGTGATGAAACCCTTTTAGGGGTTTTTGAGGTCTTTTAATGAATAATTGATTCACAACATGATGACAATCATGTTGGATCTATGCTTCCAGTCTTTGCTCATTGTGAAAAACTTGAAAAGGCACAAGAATGCAATTCAACTAACATTTGAGTATCATGTCAAGGTTGTCATTCCTCTTTCAATGGTGTGCTTTGATAAGCTAAACCCTATTGCCAATGCATTTGATATAACAACAATTGATGTTGTAGGAATGGATCTCGACGAAAATATGTTTGGTGTGAGGGTTTCAATTAAAGAGTCTTTGTGAATAGTAGTTCCTAAAGAATTATCTTTGTTTAGGAGGCTTTCTATTCCCCCATCTACATGTGCAAATCCATTGATTTGGCAATGCATCCATGAGGACTAGTTTTTGAATGTGGGTTTAGTTACAAAACAAATTATTGGAATCCCAAGTTCACAAATAAAGACTAAACAAGTCTTCAATCTTGCTAGGGTGTTGACAATTTAAAAACAATGTCACTTGTAGGTGAGGGGGCATAGACTAGATTATTAATATGACAAAGAATTGGTGCAATGACATGTACTTCAACTACAAACCAAATTTAAATTTGAAACAATACTTGAAAGTGAAAGAGTCTTTAACAAAGGAAAACTATGACTTGATTGAAGAACATAACTTCTTTTAAGAATTGCAAGTTGATGGTGATTAATTTTGTGGGGCTAGGGTGGATTTATGTGAAGTGTGATTGGGGTAGGGAACTTGTGGTATAATTGGGCAAAGTTCTTCATAGAAATAACGTTCAATTCTCGTGCAAGTTACTTTGTTTTGGATTTTGCTCATTGTCGGTTTTGTTTTTGGAGGCTTTGTTTCATATATATATTAAGCAGCTAGAATTGGAAATTTGATGTACATATTGATTGTGTTCCGACAATTAAAAATCAACCTATATATAACATGAAATGGATTTTTTTATAAAAAGAATGTGTGACTAGTTGGTGTACTAAATTTTTTTTAAAAAAAAATACATATCCTTTCTTATGAAAAAAAAATCAATTTTATCAAGTAGCTAGACTTGCGATCGTCCACAAGAGGCATGAGCCCAACTTGGGTAGAGGTTAGACAATAAAATAATTTTTTTGGGGTAAGAATCTTGCCTAGTTCTAGGGACCTCTAGAAACTCATTGTCAAAATATGGCAAAAGGTGAATTTTTTCTTTTTCCCTTAAAAAATGGAAACTTTTTGCATTTTTTTTCCCCCCCCCCCAAAGAAAAAAAAAGGCCTTGTAAAATTTGCATTGGGAGTGACTAGAACCAGAGGTGAATCAACAATTAACCACTGGTTCCACTCTGGGTTAGTAGTAAGAACCAGACTGGAACTGAACCAGAGCAACAGGAGGGGAGATTGTTCTAATTGATGAATCCTAAACCCTAAACCCTAAAAACCCTGACAAGCTTCATTAAACAAACCACCCAACAAAAGGGCAAAAAAGAAGGAACAAGGAGAGACTACCCAAGTCGGAGCCAAAGATGAGCAAAAGCCAAAGAGGGTCACTAAAGGGGCAAAACAAATCCATGGAAAAAAAAATCTGGAAATTTTTCTTAATATTTGGTCCAACTATGGCTATTGAAAATCTCAATTTTTAAAAAAAATTTATCGCTTTTAGTTTTTAATTTCACTTTTTGGCTATATATATATATATATTGAGTCAGCATATATTGAGTCAGCAAACAAAAGGTTGGTGCAATACTTAGTGGATCCCAAAACACAGTTTATCCTTTTATATTTTTGGCTAGCTACTATGAACCATTAAAAAAAAAAAATCTGGAAAATTTTCTTAAATTTTGGTCAAATTATAGGCTATTGAAAATCTCAAAAAACACTTGATTTTACCATTTTTAATTTTAATTTCACTTTTTGGCTATATACATACAAAAGAGAGAGCCAGCAAACAAAAGGCTGGTGCAATACTTAGTGGATCCCAAAACACAATTTTTATCCTTCTATATTTTTGGCTACCTACTTTGAACCATGGAGGGGGAATAAAATGGGAAATTTTTGTTAAATTTTGGTGGAATTATGGCTATTGAAAATCTCCAAAAAAAAACTTGATTTTACCAATTTTAGTTTTTAATTTCACTTTTTGGCTATAGAGAGAGAGAGAGAGAGAGCGAGAGCTTGCAAACAAAATGGCTGGTGCAATGCTTTGGGGGAAGTAAACCAAATTAGTGCGAATTCCCAAACTCTCAAGACTCTTGGGGACAGAGACACGGAGAAGGAAGGCAAGAGAAGAGTGACAAGAAACACTGGGCACTTTGCTTTGTCGGGGATTAAGTATTTTTGTTTGGTGTTTTGCTTGCGGGGATGTTGGGCGATCGTTGTTTGGATATCGCCATTTAAGGCCTCTCTCTCTCTCTCTCTCTCTTTGTCTCTCTCTCCTCATCACACAAGCTTGCAATCTATTGCAAATTCCACCTACGAGGAGAAGATATTGCCATTGTCGTTTCCTTCCTCAAGTTGCAGAGGAGGTCTTAACTAGGTGTTAGAGTTTCGGACGGCATCTTGGTTTTAGGGTTTGAAGTCCTCTCACGCTCAAAGAAAACGGTGGGGTGAGCAGTCAAGTGAAGATTTTCTAGGGAAGAAGAAGAGGGGTTTGATTGTGAAGGAGAGACAAAGGAGATCTTGGCTTATATAGATCTTTAAGTAGGCTGGCTAGGTTTGCTTTGTCTGTGTTGGAAACCCTAGAGACGGGCTTATGGATGGTCTCTATGGTGAAGATGCCACAATCATGGGAGCTCTGGGAGGAGCAGCAGCAGCAGCAAACCCAGCAATGAAATGGAGAGATAATATGGCTCGCAAGTTCCAGTATTACCTTGATAAGTCCACACCGCATGCTGTTGCGCGCTGGATTGGCTCGTTGGTTGTGGCAGCCATCTATTGCTTGCGAGCTTACTACATCCAGGGCTTCTACATTGTTACATACGGGCTGGGTATCTACCTTCTCAACCTTCTCATAGGGTTTTTGTCTCCCCAGGTGGACCCTGAGAGTGAAGGGCCTGCTCTGCCAACCAAGGGTAGCGATGAATTCAAGCCTTTCATTCGCCGTCTTCCAGAATTCAAGTTTTGGTGTGTGTTTGCCACTACTTTCCTTTCATGTTTCCCGATTTTATGTACGATTTTTTTCTTCGTGTTCACGGTCACTCTTCTTCCACGGTTTATTGTTTGTTCTTCACGTGAGAACTTCTCTCTGTAAGGTCTCCTTTACAGGAGAATTTTTTTCTGTATGATCCAGTTAGGGTAACTGGAGATTGTTTGATGTTATCTTGTTGAGAACTACATGTTGAATTATTCAATGCACACCAGATTCTAGAAGCAACAAGAGATCTTTTGGTCATACAACTTCATGAGAGTGCCTCATCTTTGATCTGATGGTTTTCATTGCCTTCTAGTCTGGTCAGAAAGAAATGGGCAACAGAGAGGTACACATGTAGTGTATGGCTTGTGCTACCCAAAGTTCATGGTTATTCACTTAAGGATGACTACAAAGCCATTATCTAGCCTCCCATGATGTTTTCAATGTTTTCTTCTTTTTTCTGAACATGGTGAGCATTCCCAGCATGGGCTTGCTGCAGTTAGAGATTTATAAGACCAAAGAATGGCAGGGTCTCTTCTTCACATTTTTTTTTATGCTTGCACATAGATACATCACAACAAAGCAGGATTATGCATTTGAATGCTCTCAGAGTGTGTGCTTTCTACAAGCAAGAATTGCAAGAGGTTTCCTGCAGTTAGTCCTCATTTGCTCCATCTGAATCTTTGAACATTGATCTTGTAGGTTGTGATCTTGTTTTCTGACTATACATGTGCTGTAATGGTGGGCAGGTACGCCCTAACAAAGGCATTCTGTGTGGCTTTTGTGTTGACATTCTTCACCATATTTGACGTGCCAGTGTTTTGGCCCATTCTTTTACTTTATTGGATTGTGCTGTTTGTGCTGACAATGAGACGCCAAATCAGTCACATGATCAAATATCGTTACATTCCTTTCTCCTTGGGCAAGCAGGTATGCCTTTCTCTCACAATATGAATTTTCATGCTGAGTAATTGTACTATTATCCTATTTGCAACATTGTATGAATGAAGACAGAACTTATAAATTGGATGTGAATCTTGAACGGAAACTATTATTGAGTTCTTCTCAGTGATTTCAGAAGTCCCATTTCTGGCTAACATAAGCGAGAGAGTGAGAGAATGAGATCTGTGAGGGGTGGTAGAGAGAGATAGAAGAAAAAAGAGGGTTTGGGGGTGTAATGTGACATTTTGCAATTCTGTGATAGCAACGTCACATATAGAGTTTTATTGGATGGTTTTTGTTTGAATATGCAGCGGTATACAGGAAAGAGGTCATCACAGGCTGACAAGGCAAGCACTTCAAAAGATTAGCTTAGTGTGTTTGCTAAATTGATTGGATGTGTCATCCTGCCTTTTGACATTCAAACCCTCTGAGGCCCTGCTTGTTGGGCTTACTTCTAAGAGAGGTAAATATATTTTTTGTCCGAATCTAGACGGGTAACTTTGGATGTTCAATATTAAGCTGCCTTTCAATCCGTCATGGTTAATTCTCAGTATTTGGTTGCATCCTGTAGGTATATTGTCCTTTAAGGCTACTATGTATGATGTTGCTTCATTCTGTGTTGCCCTGAAGTATGTGGGCAGCATTTCCTTAGAAACACTCCATGACAGAACAGATTTGATATTCTTTGGCATTCTCAATGCATGATGTGAATTTCTTGGCTCTTAGTGATTGCTCTGAAAGGAAAAACAGCTGCTCCCAGATCTCTGTCATTGCAATAAATAAGAGGTGAAGGTGGTATTGTAGCCTGGTTCATGGCAAAAAGGGAGCTACATCTCTTAAGGTTGTCTTCATTGAGTTTCATACTAAAAAAAAATTCTTCAACTGCAAAAATCTGATAAGATTGCAAGTATAGGGGTAATTGCCCACAGACTGAACCCAACCAATCTTGCAATCTCCAATAATTCTCAATAAATCACAATTCCAATAAAAAACCTCCATAATTCTCAACCTCTTTAATTCACAGAGTCATGACTATGCTCTTGTATGACATCAATTGAAACTTGTATTTGTAGGAATACAAATGAAATCAGTTATTCATCACTGAATTGTTCTGCCCATTATGGCAAGCTAAACCAGCAATGGTTTTAATCTGAAATGTTCCATGAAATTCCCAGAAGATGAACTGTAAGCTCCTCAAGATGCGAATGTGTGACCAAATGAAAACTACATTTTTGGATTCAAGAATCCTCACTCTTTGTCAATTTGTATTGTAATAACATCATTAAAGCACAGATCTTCGTATTTTCCCTTGATGTGCCTTTTTCTTCATCTACAAAGCTCTCCAGGCCATTTGGTAGGTACCTAGTAGGTGCCACCCACCACCCTCCTTCCCTTTTCATTCTCCCAAAACCAAAAGAAAAAGGAAAAAGACTAGTTAAGGTAGATAGGCTGGTGAGTGAACACTTAAAGAACTCAAATGAGGTTGAACCCTCACACATTGTTTCTCTATCTTTGGAAGCTCAAAGAACATTTGTAGCCATGTAGAAGCATGTTCATATTCGATTTTTTTGGTTTTGATATGCTTTTGAATCTTTGTGGACAGTTTCATTTTTTTCTTCAACCCATTTCTTCATATGCTCCACTAATTTTGATGCAATTGAAATTGCAAATTTGCAAGCATGCTTAAGCCTTTTCCTCCTTCAATTTTTTTGGATCAATTGTGTTCATTTGCTCCTTTGAAATTTCAATTGCTTTTTTGTTTGTACTCCATTACATATGGCTACCAACATGCTAATCACATGCACTTATAGAAATGTCCAAGTTCCTACTCAAGCACTCAACATGAAAACCTCCAAAATTTGTATATGTCAAACTAGGAATCTTTGATGAAGTCTCCACACAAGATTTAACTTTCAATTCTAATGTCTAAAACATGGCCTAACCTGGGGCCTACTTAAGTATTTTGAATCACTACCTACAATGACAAATGGAAATTGGTAATGATTATGGTTATTGTATGTAGCAAAAGAAATAAAACATGGACCTTCAATAGATTCATGCAACCTTATAACTTCAATTGCAACAACATGGAGTGAAAGCATGTTAACTTACCCAAAGTATAACCCCAAATGGCAATTTTCCATATGTCCGTGCCAAAGTTTTCAATCTCAAGATGATATGAAAATTTATAGGAATTTGAATAATATTATTACCATATTGACATGTTTTTAACATCTCAATCATTCAATTTGAAAGCAACAACGTATTGGTGTTCTTGGACCCTTTTTTGGACTACAAGTATCTCCAAAAATGTTACATTCAATCATATGTTTTCACCCCACAATTCCAACATTAGGAAACTAAATAAAGCAAACAATAATGACTAACATGAACATTGTATTCAAAGGAGATTTTTGGTTTACACTTAAACAACACCATGAAATTGTTAAAAGTGAAATAATGAAAATTTTACAAACTTGGCACCATAGTGTGAAAATATGAAGGTTAAAAAAATTATAGCATATGGTTTCATGTGCATGTGAAGTTGACTTTGTGAAATGTTCAAATCTTCCAAACATTACAAATTGAAGCCTTCATCAATCCGTTCAAATTTTTTTACAAAATTCTTGTAACTTTCATACCACACAAAATTGGTTTCTTTGAGTGAAAGAGGTTTTGTTCACTTTTCTTTTAGTAAGAAAACTCAACAAACTTCACAAAAACATTCAGCAATGTTGTGACATTGATAAATGCAAATAAAAGAGACATGTTAATTACTTACTTCTTGGATATGCAAAGTTTTGAGTGTAAACAACCTACAAAAATATGCAAATTGGAAGGTTAATTGCATGCATTGTTATGTTTTGTGATCATCCAAAAACAATGAAAGTAAGTCCTTCGCATCCTAATTCACGCACCTAATATGATACTATTTCATACCCAAAATTTATATTATAACCAATTTTGCAATTTGACAAACTTAAAAGAAATTAAAAAGGTGCAAGAATTAGAACGCACCATAGTCTAGTTTCTCCCTTGGTTTATGTTTTAGAACTTAAGCTTATCGTTTGGTTTAGTCTATTCAAGCATTGAAGCAAATATTTTGGCAAGTGATATTACAACAATAGAAGTGACTTTCTTTCAAGTTCAATTCCTCGCTCAAACGAATGTTAAATGTGAACATACCTTCAATAAAACAAATATCCAAATTGAATATCCTTGTAAGAATAATTCAAACATAAAAATGTCAAATCTTCAAGGCATTCTTCTCAATGCCAAAGACTTTTTAACAAATTTTAGATTATCTCCCCCTACCAAATAGGTTCTAATACAAAATTATTCATTCTTTTTATGATGCTTTCATTTTTATGTGTGTTCATGTCAAATCATCTGCAAATAACTTAATAAGGTTAAAAGATGTCAAATCACAAGGCAAAGTTGATACCTCAATTGAAGCTAGAACATAAGTTTTACTAGGGCTTCATGTGTGTCAATAAGGACACCATATGTGTCATTAAAGGCATCGCCAATTACCTTTATTGTGGATTTATTCACAAGTATCATGGATGTGATTAGGTTGTTATTAATAATAAGTTGACGTCAAAGCTTAACAAGCTCCTCTTGCTTGTGCAAATTCAAGTATTCATGAGCTTGTATTGACAAATTGTTGTCATATGGCATTGTCACAAAAAAGGGGCACAATGATATTCAAGAACCTTTGCTTTGTGCAATGTGGTTGTGGCCATAATAGTGGTGGCTTTTACTTGCATTCACATACCACGTTCTTTCAATTTTGTAGTTCTAATTGCTCATTTTTTACAAATTTTGAACCTTGAAAGCATCATTGCATCTTCTTGGGCAAGGTGTGCAAACTTGCCTATTCATGGGACTTTCGCTCACATGGGCACATCCTTCAATATCAACTAGTTGTGAAGAAAGGTGAAACATGCATGCTTAAGCTTGTAGAGTTCCAAGGCATTTTCCAACACATCTTGTAACTTAACCTTCAATTTTTTCATTACTAACAATCGTCCATAACTACCCACATATTTTGCAATATCAGTTTAATCAACCCCCATTTTATTTCCAAAAATCACACATGCCATCCCTCCCCCCCCTTTTCTCCCCCAACTTGGCTTGTGTTCCAAATAATGAAATGTTATGCAATCCCAAAATGCCATAGCTTGTTGCCCATTGCTCATTGTTTGTAATTAAGTCTTGAAACACCACAAGGAAGTTTTGACCCAAACAAGGTTTAACATAACTACTTTTCCTTGCTTGAGAATCAAATTGGGCAAAAACATGTGTCAAGTACCATCCATGCTATAGATTAAGTTTTTAGGAATTGAGGTCAAAAACATGAAAAGCAAATGAGATTAAAAATAAATAAAAAATACATTTGAAATTGATTGATTAATGTGTGTTTCAAATATACTTTTACATTAGAAAAATTAATGAAGTAAATATGTATTAAGTTAAGATATGAAAATCATTATATATTCTAAAAATTCATAAAAATATATATTATACTTTCTTTTTGTTAGAACTTATTTGACACCTACTTAACACATACTTGAAACAAAATTCCACATTCAAAAATTGACATAAAAAAATCACTTATACCATCTATCATAAAAAGTTGGTGGATATCATGTCAACGATTATAGATGAGCAAAGATTCTTCGACACATTGCATAAGATGTTTAATGCCAAGATAATAGGAGTATATATTAAGGACCCAAGCATTTTACAAAGAAATATGCTTTCACTTTTACTGTGCAACATTTACCTTCACAAATAAAATGAAGAGAACTTGCACCTGAAGCTCAAGCCGAAGAAAGGCTCAAATTTTTAAAAACGAGAAATAAAAGTATACCAAAATATGACCCAATTAAACAAACAAAAACCTAGGAAACTAGGAGATATATAACTTACTTTTACAATGTGAAATTAAAAAATTAATGCACATAAAAAAAATCTTATCTTGGATCATGTAACTAAAAAATAAAAATTATGTTTCACAATTTTATAATAGGTTTTGTTACTACTTTACATCAAGTTACATGTTGTTTTAAAAAAGTACATCAAATGTTTGTTTTTATTTTGCTTACACCATATTAATTAAGTGTTATATTAAATATCATGTTGAAGTTGTTGTAATAATATCTCTAACAACAATAGTAAAATAGCATGTGCATCAAATTTTGAATGAAATTAACATCACAATGACATGAAAATGAGCTCGACTCTCACGAATTCATCTACAATATTGTGAATGTCAAAAGACAATTTTTTTAAAAAATGATCATTTTTTCAATAATTGACCACAAGTCACACATTGACTACTATTGATGGATGGGTTATAATGATTGACTCACATGTGACATTTAAATGTTGCCTCTATGTATGTTGTTCAACATTTCCTATTCATAAGTGAAGAAGGTACAAATATTTTAACATTAAATTTGGATGTGAATAAATAGTCAAATTGCCACAACATATCCCTCAAGCTGCTCACAAAGTCTCCAATAACTTAGTCATCATAACTTGTGCCAAGAGTGTGTGCTGATGATTATGTTGACCCAATAGGTTTATGTGGCTGGTGTGAACTCTTGTTAGGCCACCCCATTCATGTCAATGTGAATAGGATGTGTCCTCAATAGCATGCCATGTTAATGTGAGCCTTGTTATGTGAAAGACTTTGGGAACTGGTTTTTATGGCTCAACTTGGCATTTTTAGTGACATAAATGATAGTTGAACCATCTGTCTTTTGCCACCCTACAAATCAAAGAGAAATTGCATTACTTTGTGGGTTGAGTGGTTTTTTTAGAATTTTTAATTTTTTTTTAATGCAGTCAAAATGGCAATCAACCATAGGAAGATGAAGAAAAAGTGACAAACATCCCTAGCAATGTTTAGCCAAATCTGGCTATAAACTGGATATGAAGAACAAATCTTTAATCATCCTTTATCTATTCTTTGCTTACATAATAAAGTTATCTGTAAAAGTCAGGCGATTAGGGAGGTGAGAACGGCCAGTTTCGGCATAATAGACCATCAAATGCATAGCTCAATTTACAAAATGGAACAACTGGGACCCAAACTAGTTTTCTCACCAATTTTGGTCGTAAACTGAGTTTCATCCCCTCTTTCCTTTTTCCCGAGCGCCTCCACTGCTGCTACATGTACTTTCACTGGTCGTACCTGTCCAATTAATATAATTACTCTCGAACCTTGTGCATTGAATGTTGAGTTTCAGCATTTCATACTGAGATTTAATAAATTTTCCTTACTTTGCCTATAGCACTGCAAGAGGAGATAGGGGGTGAAAGAGAAGGTGACTTTACAGATTACTTTAATGAAAACCCCAATATAAAGATTTGATGATTTTTATTCCAGACATATTCCAGACTCTGGGTCCTTTGTTTTTTTGACTGAAGTGGGAAGAAGACACCACTACACAGCTGGTTCTGGTTCTTCTAAAGGCTATTTGTGCTACTACTAGGTCAATGCAAATCAAATACATTAAGTTTTTTGGTGATCCTTAGCTGATGATGATCTCACCATTTTCACCAAAAGAGACTGAAAAGGGATCTGATGAATTCATGTACTATATATAGTCCCTTGTCAGCTTTGACACTAATTATATTATTTGGAGAATTTTTGAAATTAGAAAAAATAAAATTCAAAGAAAAATATTTTTGTGAAAGAAAATAAAGATTTTTTTTTGGAATACTGAGGAATGTTCTAATTTTTCAACATGGAATCTTCGAAACTAATCAATTATTCAACAAACACGTGTGTTGAATGCTGCCCCTTGTACTATGGTCCGCTAAAATTTTAGAAGCACAGTGTGCTTGATACGGTAACAACACATGGGCCAATTTGACACTAATTATATTATTTTCAGAAATGTTGAAAATTTCCCCCAAAAAATAAAAAATTGTCAGAGATTTTTTCTTTTTCCTGAAGGGAAATAAACAATCTGATGGAATATTTTAGAATATATCATTTGTCAAAATGAAATCCTCGATATTAATTAATTAATTAATTAATTGACAAACATGTGTCAAAGTGGCCAAGGTACTACTACTACTACTACTATGGTAGTACTCGGTTGTTGTAGTAGGCAATGCAACTGAATGCATTGGGATTGGGCCAACAAAGAAATGGATGGTGGGTGGACAAGAAACCACTTTTGGCACCATAAGAAATGGATGATGGATGGACAGGAAACCACTTTTGGCACCATAAGAAATGGATGATGGATGGACAGGAACCCACTTTTTCATCCATGAGCCCTAGTTCCTAAGCTATTCACTTAGTAGGAAGATGACCTAAAAGGCAATTTTTTGTGCTATGGGAAGAAAAGAAGCTATTATTGCCATGACCCATGCATAATTTTCAGCCTTATTGGCCTCCATCACTAGGTCAGTATTGCCTGCAGCAGCAGCATCATCAAAGGAAATATAACTAAAAGCTGTTGTGGTGGTGGTCCTTGGGTCTTCTATGGCTTCAAGGGTCTTGTCTGGTAGCCTACTATGCACCCCAGTGTTTACCAAGGTAGGGTTGTGGTGGAAGTAGAAGGGTTTATAGGATAGGTTACCGAGGTCGAACCTTGGTAACTCAGTTTGGTTAAGAATTTGGTGTGCAATAAACTGGAATTGGATGTTATAAATGTATCTGGCTATTAAATTGTGTCTTTTGCTTAAGGAAAGTCTTGTGGATTTAAGACTTTGATTATGATCCTTTGGAAATGATGGCCCCCAAGGCTATGTCGTTTGAGACCCCAATAGTAAATCTATGGGGTGTTTTCAAAGTATACCCTAAAATTAACACACCAAAAAAAATTAGACATTAGATTGTTCTTAGAGTGAGATCAATTGGGGGAGAAATGGACATGAGTAATTCATGACCATTTACAAAACAAGAGTATGAAATAACAAAAGGAGAACATGATCATGAGGATCAAAATCACAACTAGCTACAACTTATTTAAAAAAAGAGCGCAACCAAGAAGATGATCATCATGACTAAGAAGAAGAACAAGCTTGAGGGAAAATTGAATTAAGTTAAAGCTCCTAGTATGGAGGGGGGAAAGCAACAAAACATGGTTATCATCCCACAACTTGGTGTTACAAATTCCAATTCAAAATATTAGGGTTCATGGAACATTGATATTCGTATGGTTGTAGATCTATTGTTTTTTAATTAACCCATTTCAAGTTTAAATCAGAATCACACAAATCAATGTGAATGTTTACTTAATGAGATATGTTCATTTTGGACAACATCCATTTTGATAAAAGGTGAAGAATTGTTCATTTGTTACGTGTTGAATGTTGATTTACAAGATGCCATGTGTGTTGAGACTTTTCATATCTAGCTTAGGAACCCTCAACTTCAAGATTGCATAACTTTCTCATTTCTACTTTGTTCCTTACTATTCAAACAACATTGGATGTGCCCAAAGGAGGGCTACATTTTCTCTTTTGACACCTTAACGAGTCATACACTCCCTTGAGATTTAGAGAGCTCTAAGATGTTACATGAACTAACACTGGCTTGCTTATGTCTTGATGATCTTCTTTTTATTGTCACTTTCCCTTTATTATTTCAATCTTTTTTTGTAATTGGTCATGATCCTCATCTTCTTAGTCACGTTCTCCTTTTGTTGTTATTCATGATTTTGATCTTCTTGGTGGTTATGATATCCTTCTACTACTTTGTCCTTTTATTTTGAAGTTGGTTGTGATCTTCATATTCCTTGTCCATTTCATGATTGTGATATTCATTTAATTGGTCATAGTCCCTTTACTACATGTTGTGATCCTCACCTTCTTGACCATGTTGTATGTTTGTTGCAAGTTGAGATCCTCATCTTTTTGGTCCATTTCCTGACTATGATCTTCATTTAGTCAATCATGGTCCTTTTTCTATAGGTTGCGATCTTCATCTTTTTGTTTATTTGTTGCAAGTTGAGATCTTCATCTTTTTGATCGCATTATCCATTTGCTACAAGTTGTGATCTTCATATTCTTGGCCACGTTATTTATTTGCTACAAGTCATGATCTTCATCTTCTTCTATTCCTAATCATGGTTTTCATCTTATTGTTCATGATCTTGATCATTTTCATGGTCTTGATCTTGATCTTCTTATGTTTTTACTCATGATCTTCATATTCATGCTTGTGATCTTGATTTTTTTGTGATTTTGGTTTTCATTTTTTTTTATTCATGGTCATGACCTTCATCTTCTTAGTCATGATCTTCATCTTCTTTGTGATTGTGATTTTCATTTTCGTAGTCCATTGTTTTAATGTTATTAATCACGACCTTCATATTCCCCATATGGTGTCCTTTTGTTCCTAGTCATGATCTTCATGTTTCTAGTCCATTATCCTTTTATTATTGGTCATGATCTTCATTTTTGTGGTTGCAATTTTTAGCTTCGTGATTGTGATCTTCATTTTCTTGGTTGTAGTTTTCATCTTTTTGGTCACACTCATAGTCTATTGTTTTAGTCATGATCTTCATCTTCTTGGTTGCCATCCCTTTATAGATAGTTTCAATCCTCATCTTCATGATTGTGATTTTCATCATTAGTTCATGCTCCTTTTGTTTCGGTTGTGATCTCCATCCTTAGCTCATGCTCCTTTTGCTTTCAGTCGTTATCTTCATCTTTAGTTCGTGCTATTCTTGTTGTTAATGGCAATCTTCATCTTCACCTCATGTTCCTCATGTTGTTGATCATGATATACTTCTTCATGTTTTTACTTTGCAACAAGTACAATGTTCATCATGGTTCTAATGGATTTTATCAACATTCACAATAACACATGTTAGGTTTTGTGATCAGTTTAAAAAATAACTATTGTTTTTCTTTATTACGTTTATAACTATTTGGTTACAAAAAATAATAAGGAATTGCAAAGGACATCAAATATCACATGGCATCATGGTTTTGTGACTATAGTTAATATGACAACTTGTTCAAATTTTTAATAAATATATTATTAATTTTGGATTTCTATTAATATATTTGAATGATTTAAAATTAAGAATTCAAAATAACATTTACTTTTGTAACTAATAGTAATTAATAATGACTCAATTTTTAATGATGATGATGTAACATGCCACGCGTCAACAAGATGTTACAATTAGTAGTCAACATCATGACTCATGATACTAATTTTAATAAAATTACATTTATTGATTGGTAAAAAATATTCATAATGCCAAAACATGTTTTTTATGACTTGTCCTATGTAACTACAATGTCTAATATGACTAAGGAATGGTTAACAATGTCTTGAGCAACTAATAATCAACCTAATGACTCATGACATTAATTTCAATAAAATTACTTTTATCGATTGGTCAAAAATGTTCGTAATGCTAAAACATGTCTTTTATGACGTATCCTATGCAACTCTAATGTACAACATGATTAAAAAAACGATTAAAAATGTTTTTAACAACTAATGTTCAACTTAATGATTCATGACATTAATTTCAATAAAATTGCATTTATTGATTGGTCAAACATGTTTGTAATGCCAAAACGTGTTTTTTACAACTTGTCTTATGTAATTACAATGTTTAACATGATTAAGGAAATGATTAAGAATGTTTTTAACAACTAGTAGTTAATTTCATGACTCATGCAATTAACAAAAATGATTTAAAAAATAACTACAATTGCATAAGACTAATCATTTTATCAACCAAATTTAATTTAAATAACCTAATTTAGTTTATAATGTAATGAAAATTTAGCCAAATTTAGCCATGTATTACTTCAATATATAATGAATTTTATCTTAATGTTTTTAAATTTAGCCAAATATAACCTACATATTCAAATTTAATTTAATTTATCATTGTCTAACCACATTTAACATAAAAATTATGTTTAGTTTCATTTATATTGAGTTAACCATGTTTAGCCAAAGTAATTATGTTTAGCCTTATTTATGCTTGTTTAACCATATTTAGTTTAAATAGTTGTGTTTAATATAATTTATATATTAATTTAGCCATTTTAGCCTAGGTGATTATTTTTAGCCAAAATTATATAAAGTAATTGTGTTTTGCCATGTTTAAAGTAACTTAATCTTTGTCTAACCTAAATTAACTTAGTTTAATCTAGGTCTACCCTAGTTTAATCTAACTTTAATCTAAAGCCTAAGCAGTCCTAATGAGGTTAGACTAGGTTAATTTATTTTAGTGTAGGGAGGCTTAGGTTAACCTAGGTTATGTTGATCCCAAACATATTTTCACTTTGTTGAATTTTTGTTTGCCAAAAGTTTTTGAAAACAAAAAGAAAAGAAAAGATACATCTATATGCACTAATTTCAACCCTCACTTATACATCTATTTCATTGGTTTATGTGAACAATTTTCTAAAAAAATAAAAATGGAATAAAACAACAAAATCATATATTGTAAAATATTTCAAGGAGAACATTCTTTAGTTCAAAACAAGGAACTTGTATACAAGTGAAAAGTTTTGATAATCTTGTGGTATGTCCATAGATATAGAGTCCACCAACTAAATATTAAGAACACCTTGTATCTTAAGGTTTAAAATAAGCTATGCAAAACATATATAACATAACATCCACAAAAAATAGTAACCACGTCTCTCCTTTGCTTGATAGGTTAACCTCAATAGCCATAGCCAAAGCAATAGCATTTGATGAACCCCACAACCCAAATTGTTTTTCAACATCAAGGTGATGACATCGTGTTGATCATTAGATTTGTAAGATACATTTCATGAAGAACAAGCCTCTTGATAGGAACCCACATGCACAACAAGCTTTTTTACATTTTTCACCAATATCCAAAAGAAAAATCACATACTTAATATGGTGATCAACACCTTGGGTCACATGAAAGGGTTGACCATCACATATCTTGAACGAAGCTTTCATTGCATAGTTTCTTTTCTTTTTCCTCTCTCTCCAAAAATGCAACTCCCAAAAAAACCAAAAGAGCAAGACCACTTCACCACAAAAAAGAAAAAGAAGGCTATTTCGTAAGATTTTTTTTTTTTTTTTTTTTTTTAAAAAAAAACCAAAAAAATAAAAAATTAAAATTTAACCCAAAATTT
>Ga0116227_10000572_pt1 | contig 73391 bp, 63 predicted proteins | sample S1TSphgellanicum_FD_89693 | JGI IMG/M metagenome (GOLD analysis project Ga0116227, IMG submission 89693) | Host-associated microbial communities from peat moss isolated from Minnesota, USA - S1T2_Fb - Sphagnum magellanicum MG | ecosystem: Host-associated > Plants > Peat moss > Unclassified... | reverse complement strand
TGTCAACAAATGATCGAAGAACCAAAATCTAATCATTTCCATTACATTGTGGTTCAATAAACATGATAATAAAAATTTATTCAAATTATGTGATGTTAGAAGAAAATATTAACTTTAAATTTTTTTATGAAAAAAACGAGGGTTGACATTGAATGTTAAACAAATCCATAGTGACTATTGAAACAAACAATTACATTAGAGCATTAATTGACAAGCAAATACTTACTTTTGTGGCATTTAAGACACATGTAGTTGTTTTGCCATTTAATGAATCAAATGTTTTGTGTGTGCATTTGTAATTGGTATTTTTCGAAATGAGAAGAAAATAAATGTGTTTAAAGTTAAAGATCTAAAAATTTATGAAAATGGCATCCAATGTCAAAGAGAAGAATCGACACTAAAGTGTATTAACAAATCATTACCAAACTCACATACATTGTCCCATTTATAATGAGTGAATAAACATCATTCCTTCAACATCTGGTGCAGAAGTTGTGGGAATGAAACCATGTAACCTAAGTGACACTTTACACATTTTGAAGGAGCTAGAGTCTACCTTACCAATCATTTCCCATCCAAAGGAATAACATTTCATCTATCGCATGTAAATGTGTTTTTTTGGTAGGATTCGTTCCACCCATGCTGAATGCCAAAATCTTCATTGAAGATTTAAAGTGCATTTGGAAGATCTAGGATAGGAAGTTTCGAGAATATTTAATGTACAACATTATCTATAGTTACATTGTTTCTAACGATGGACATGGGTATGACGTGTTGGAACATCTAACTTGTTGTTTAGGTGTGTATGCGTTACGATATTATTGCAAGTTAGAGGTGGCATACAACAAGTACTACTTGAAGCACACCATGGCGATCAATCATAACACGACCTTTGTCATGGTTAAAATAAACCTCGACGCACCCCCAAGTTCCTTGATAGACTCAACTATAAGTTTAAGGTGAAAACAACAAAAGGATAAAAAGTTGGGGTACATTCCCTAGTTTGCAACACTTTAGGGGTAGAGGGGCGTGCTAGAGCTCCGGAATGGGGACTAGGACAAATGACAAGTGAATTAATTATTCACATGAGCCTGCACAAACCAAACAACAAATTGATTAATGCATAGTTGGAGCATTTTTGGTGCACGAATAAAGTATTCATTATTCATTTTAAATATTAATTTATTAAATTATTAACACACACACACACACACACACACACACACACAATTTCACTATTTATTATTGATATTAAATTTTATTAATTAGATAATATAATGTTATAATTAACATTTTAAATAAATTGAATCCTCAATTTTATATGTTTAATAATAATTTAATTAATTGGTTAATTACATAATTATGTAACTAAAAATTATCAATGAATTATTATTATACGTAATTAGTTTATTAGTTGTTTTGTTAATTATTTAATTAGATAGTTTATTAGTTAGTTAATTAACGAATTGCTAGTTTTCTCATTAATTGGTTAACGAGTTAGTTAATTAGTTATTTACCTATTGAATTATATAATTTACAAAAATAAAAATAAAGATAAAAGATATAGAAATAACTTTTTAATTGTAAATAATTTGCAATTAAACTCCAAGTTCAAAATCTATCCCATGAGGTTTGTGTTCCATTTTCATTTTGAAAAGTATATAAAGAAGGTCTTTGCCTTCCATTTTCACATTCAAAAAAATATGGGCCATGCGGGATGAACCAATTTAAAGGCTTAACTTAAATTTTTTTAAAAAAAATTATGTACCTACCCTTAACTACCCTACCTCCCTAACCAACCTATTCACCTAACTATTTACCTATCTAAGTAGATATTTAGCCTAAATAGGTAAGTAGTTGTTTAATCTAAATAAATAGGTAGTTAGTTAATTAGTTCAAACTACTTACATACCTACGTACTTAAATTGGTTTTGAAAATAATTAATTAATGTGCCATGTGGCACATTTTGATTATGCCACATGTTGCAACATACCTATTACAAGATCGAATTATTTTCGAATTGAATAATATTGAGGAACTCATTTATTAAAAAAATTATAAATGTAAAAAATATATGGAAGTGAATTTTTAAAAAATGTATGATTAGTTTTTTGTCAAGTTTTTCATTTGATATTATTTTGAGAATTGAAATTTTGATTAAGTATGATATTATTACTAAATCATTGATGAATGTTTTTTCCGTTTCATCAATTTTTATTTGAATTTTCAAAAACTTCAATGTAAATTAAATAATACCTCATTTCTTATTAATTGATTTGAATTCAATTGGCTTTTAATTCCTATTCAATTAAATTAAATTCAACAATTGGATTAAGATTCAATAGAAGAGAATTGGGATGCAATTGGTGGAGAAGGTATTGGAAATCTATGGTGTTGGGGGAAAAAAGACTTTTAAAAACCCATAAATTTGAAAGATATGATTTATAAGATACAATCTACAAAGAAATATTTAATTCATTTAAAACCTATATACAATTTCATGCCTTTTTACTTGGGAATGGACTAAACAAATTCTAGTTTGGAATTGTCAAAGTGACAATTCTGATTTATGGAATCTAAAGTTGTCCTACTTTGATTAGTTCTAGTGAATCATTGCCATTGGAATTAAGAAAAGGGATACTTAATTGAAATTGACAAAAAATATGAATCTCAACTTGGAACATGTAGATGTAATTCATTGATTTATTTGACATTTAAGAAAGTTATAAATATTAAGATGGAAATTTAATCAATAGATTTTATTTTTTTTTCTATGAATTAAAACTTGAAGGCTTAATTTTGTGCCAATTTTATGCCAATTGTTTGCATACTAATAATTTATTTCTATTTTAATTCGGTTAAACAATGTTTTGAAAAATATAATTGTCATACTTTTGGCCCACATTAGAGTGTTCACTTTATTTTTTCACATAAAATCCTCAATTATCATAATGAATATTAGATAGTAAACAAGGGAACATTTAAAAACAATGTGTTTAATAGGTATACAATAGTTTGAAGGTGAAGGAATAATCTTGAATTTATCATTTGAGCATGAATGAAAAAAGATTAAATGAACAAATAACATAAATCTAACATGCTTGATTTTCATATTAAAGTTTTTGATGTATGTCAAAAGTTAGTGTGATTAAAAGTGTTTTTCTTACATTTAAAAAATTGCATATCTTAAAAGTTAAATTTTTTTAAAGCAACATTGTGATGCATGTAATAAATATTAAAATATTGAAAATCACTTGTTAAGGATTGTAATAAATGTTTTTAACATATTTAAAATAGTGTAACTAGTGGAAAAAATGGACTTAACAACCTATCCCAATTTGTCATATCACCTTGCACATTTTTTTTTTGGCACAAACTTGTCATATCTAGGGCCAGGTCAAGTATTTTAGATTGTTGGTGCTTCAATTCATTGCTTCTAAGCTTCATAAGATTCATTAGTTTTAAGTCCAAGGCCGGTTGCAATTTTTAGGGTTTGAAAACCTAAACCTAAAACCATGTTTGGACCCCAATTAAAACCTTATTTAAAACCTAACTTAAAACCTACCTAAAACCATAAATTTTTGACAACATATAATAAATGCAAAAAATAATGACAAAAAAAAATCATAATTAAAAAAAAAAAAGCAAAAACATTCAACAAGAAAGGTTGACAATTGCATTTGTAACATTGTGAAATTTTGGCATTCAAGTTTAAGTTAACACTAATATTCTATTAAAATCCATTTATGGCTTAATGGTTGGGACAATCTCCTTTATGAAGGAGGTTGGGAGCTTGAACTTGGGGAATTACATTTGTCACATGTACGAAAATTATGAAAATGAACATGAAAAGACAAATTTAAGTTTATAACCAAACATAGAACATAAAAACAAAAACAAACAACAATAAGTTAAAAATAAAAACATGAAACGTGTAAACAAATATTTATTGATAAAATGTGAAAATATAAACACAAACAGAACACAACAAGGCTATGGAACAAGATCATACCTCAAACTAATGTTAAATAGACTGAACGCAATAAAAAGTTTTATTTTTACTTATACCCTTTTGGAGACGTAGTTCATAAAAGCTTTTGTGGGGGTTTCCATATGCCCATTGATCAAAGAACCTTTTTGAAAGCCTTCTTAACCATAAATGAACTATGAATTAACTAGGATTTATTAAGAATGAATTAATTAAAAATTAATTAAGAGCAGACTAAAAAATTTAAGAATGAATTAGAAACTAACTAAAAATGAATTAATAAAAAATTGATAATTATGAATAAACATTTATATGAATGAAGTCTATTCATCATGTGAAAATCATGTTTGTAACAACATCCCCTTTTTGTCTATTGGAAGTTAAACCTTAAACTAAAGATTTAAACCTTGCAAAAAAATGTCATAAGACCTTTGTGTCAGGTCTACCTAACCCTAGCTTTCCCTAAATTAGGTTTGGGTCTTTGAAATGGTCTTGATTCAGGTTAGGTCTTGCAATGAATTCAAACTTGGGGATCTACGTTTTCTCTTGGTCTATCATAGGCTAAACCCTAAACAAAAAAAATTAGACCTTGCAAAAAATGTTTTAATTTTCTAAGGTTAAGTTTGCTTAACTTTTAGATTTCCTTAAGTTGAGTTTGGGTTTGGATTCTTGAGGATTCAGACCTTGCAAAAAGTGTCGTAAAACTCTTGAGCTAGATCTACTTAATTAACTTTCCTTAAGTTGGGTTTGGGTTCTTGAGGATTTAGACCTTGCAAAAATGTCATAAGACTTTGGGGCTAGGTTTACTTGACCTTAGCGTTCCTTAAGTTGGGTTTGGGTTCACGATGACTTAGACCTTGCAAAAAGTGTCATAAGACTTTGAGGCCAGGCCTACTGGACCTTAACTTTCCTTAAATTAGGTTTGGGTTTGGATTCTTGAAGTGATCTTGACTTGAGTTAAGTTTTTTGGTGAGTCTTGATTGGTGTTAACATGTTAGGAATTGGACTTGGATCAAAAGTGGATAAAAAATATTGAAACCAGTCAACATTACACATTATTAGTGACAATCAATTGTTCAAAGATAATGTTAAAAAATGCACATTTAGTAAAACACACAATATTCAATTTTACATTAAAAGTTTATTTGTAAATCATATAATTATTTTGGTAAACATTCATAATTCTTGGATCAAAAGTTTGAGAATGACACATATTGTAAATCGCATATTGTAAATTGATACACAGTTGTTGACAATAACTTGGCATAAAACCATAATCCTCTAGGTTGGCAACTCCTTGTGCTCTTTTACATGCATGATTAATTTCATACACATTACCTTGAAAAAGAGGAAACATTTTATGATCTTGGTTTCTCTTTGTGCCCTCCCAATGTGCCTTTCACTTGGTGAAAATATGCATCACAAGGAAGTTGTAGGGCATTGATTATGCCTACATTCTATTGTTTCAACAAAGACTATTTTTGTTTTGCTATGTCAAATCATAAATTCAAATTGGTTGCTTTCAATTATACGAGTTGTTGGTTCAAGGTTGATATTTTAATAGGGTGTTGTGGTTTGCTTCGATTGAGATTTGTGCCTTTGGACAATCACAATCTCCTTCATGCATACCTCAACATATATACAAAGGCATTTGCAAAACGAATGCTTGTTTGGATTGGCTTATGTAGTTGTTGGTTCAATGTTAATATTTTCTTGCAATGTTTGGTTTACTTGGAATAAGGTTTGTGCATTTGTGCATCTACACAATCACCATATCCCTCATCCATAACTAGACATGTATACAAGGCATTTGTGAAATTGACATGTATACAACCCTACACCCTGGAAGAGATTTGATAGTGAGAACTCATGTTTTCAAACCTCTAAGTGCTAAGATCTAAAACCTGATTAAGCCTCTTCAGTCTCAATTCCTTTTTGAGCAAATCTGGACTTTGCAAATACATAAGAAAGAATAGTGAAATTCACAATACTGGCTTGTGTGGTGGCATAGTGCAGGTCAAGAAATGGGCATGTGGGTGGGAAGAGGGTATGGCTCTCACTAACCTTATTGCACCCAATCCATATCACTAAACATGTGATGCTTAGGGAGTCTGACTTCTCAGCAAGATTTTATTCTGATACTGTTGGACTACAACTCTTTGCATCACCTATCTTTCAGGTAATGTCTTCCAAGGATTTCTCAAGTATTACACCATTTGTTCTAGCCATGCTTGAATAAAAATGAGAGCAAAATCCTACACCTGCTCAGCATGTGAATTGACCTACTGCAAAAAATCCTAGGTTCCAATGCTCTTCTTATACTCAATTATGTTGTCTTGTTTGCTTCATCCCCACGACCAAACACCGTTTCAATGTCTTCTGTGATCTCATCCCACTTCTCCTGCATCATTCATATTGATATACACATGTTAAACAAACAGACAAAACAAGGCATGAATAGATTTAGCCTGAAAAAATTTCAGGATCCAAAGAGAGCATTGTAAGACAGAGGATGAAACAAAGAGAATCAAAGACTTTGGCTGTGACAGAAATTCCATCAAAAGGTCGAACCACAATTGGATATAAGATGAAGGACCATACAAAATTTCAGGGTTAAGAGGAGCAATATGTTACCTGGAATGATTCAAACCATTCTCTCTCATAATCAGCACGAGTGGTAAATTCACCAATATCCTCTCGATACCATTCCTTGGTGTATGTCACCAGGTCCATTACTTGCTCAACCTCCAGCACCTCCCATGGCCGTAGTCCTGGGATCTCCTTTGCCAATTTCTTCCTGCAAATACCATAGAACATATGTCATTTCATCTGAGGTTACCTAACTTGTTCTCAATGTTCAGTACTTCAAATATCCATATGGACTACTTCTCCCATAACAAATCAAAGGTATGGTTGAACCTAGTCATCTCCTTTCATTATGGAGTCCTTTGTGAATCCTCATGATGTACAAACCATTTCACAAATTTCATGCTGTAGCACATAAAGACATACAACACATACCTTGCTTCATAAGAAATAAATTTGTAAGGCATAGTCTGCTTTTGCCCCTGCTCAAGAATATCTGTTAGCTCTGATCCACTGGCCCAAAGGAACTGGGAGTGCATGGGAGAACTCTCGCCTGGCCAAAAGCCCCCATTCAGGCGCATAACTGCTTTCTCACGCTCCCGTTTCTCTGTTGCCTCATTCTGCAGTTGCTTGTATGATTTGAATTCGTGACCTTTAAGGGGTGCCCATGGTGCAATTCCCCGTGCCACTTTGTGAACCAAGGCTGTTCCCATGGTTGCCAACTTAACTGCATGGCACAAATCCAAATTACACAGACCAGAAAATGCGAAAGCAAGTATTAGTCATAACCACTCATCAATTAATCTGTGCAGACAAAAGTCTTCATAACCAATACCATATTGCTTCAGATAACTCAGACTTGTGACTAAATATGTGCACAATTGATGAAGACTGAGATTCACAATGAGTAACAATAATTGAACCTTTCCAAATTACAATGGAAAGCTTTTCCTATCTTTTTAAAGACTCACAAGTTAACAATTTAGAACCTACAACTAAACATGCATTTTGACAGATTCAAAGATATTATGAAGAGATTACAAGTGTTTCTTAAGAACAACAATATAGCAGTGTGGAAGGAAATGAGGTTGAGGAGATTACTGTCTGGGGTAGCTATGGCAGTTTCAAGGCCATAGACCATGCCAATAGGTGCCCACTCATCCATGTCATCACCCCAGATGAACGTGTTTTTGTCCACAATCCCTGCAGCCCAGGCCGTCTTGAGATTCACAAGCTCCATGGGGCCGCGTGATCGGCCAAGTCGGTCCTTGTAGTACCATCCACCTGCCCTCATCACATCTGAAAAAGAACCCATTCCCAAGTTCAAGAGTAGCCCCATTCAATCTTTCCCATACTCCATCTAGAATGTTTACAGGGAACTGATTGCAATCAACCTTCCCAACAACCAAACTCTGTGTATATCACAGAGAATTTCTAATTACAAAAAAAGGAAAGGGAAAAGAAAGAAAGAACAACAAAAAGATCCGATTCATAAGAGCATAACAGAAGAAACAGGCAGTAAATCCAACACAAGGCACATTGGCAGTTGTTACAAGAAGATCATGAACCTCTTAATGCATGCAAGAGTTGTAACCCTAACAAGACAGAAGATGAGCCTCTACTGACAAACAACACCTGTGATCAATCATCTTCAGAAACTAACAAAAAAGAATTTGACACTAACAAAGCATGTGGGTTTTATCCATGCAATGGGGATGGATTTGTATCCGAAACATTTGGCGCCTCTTGAGGCAAATCCAGAGGAGGAAAAAAAATCCAGCACATGGGTGAGAGAGATATATCGACAAACATTCAAGATCCAAAGGCAAAAACCCCACTAAAACCTCACATTGAAAAAACCTTCACAACCATTTCGGCTGCAAAGAAACCTTGCAAATTTTCAGAGGAGAGGATGAGGAAGTATCACAAACAAACCTGTGAAAAAAAAAATCCTCAAGGGTTTCAGAAACCATGGCTAGGGTTTCAGAATGGAAAGAGAAGGAACGTGAGAGAGAGAGAGAGAGAAGGAGCTTGCTTACTTACAATCAGAGTAACGTTTGTCAAGCCATTTGTAACCAAGCACTTGTTGGACATCAATGGGGCGCTCAGGAGGGTAAGGCCGCTGCCTATAACCCCATAAACCAAACTGAAACTGCTTGAAGAAATCCCAGAATCTGGACTGCACCTCATCCTCGCTGTTCAAAGCTTTCCTAGGAAGGTCAGGACCGCCATAAGGTCCTCGCACATAAGGCAGAGATTTCCACAGCTTGGCATCTTCTTTCCGGGTAGGGTTTGCATTCTCCTTCTTCGCCTTCTGCAATTCCAGCTTCGCAAGCTCTTGTGACCTCAACAGAAACCTAGCCACTTCCGACTTTCGGAACTGCTCGATGAGCTTCTCGTTCTCCGCGATCTGCTCTGGCGTTGCAGCTCCTTCTTTTTCGAACACGCCATCGTCCATCAGCTCTTCCTCCACTTCTTGTGAGTACCTAGGGTCCGGAAGGCCTTCTTCCTGCTCCATCTTGTAAGCCTCCAACCTCTTCTTCCATTCATCTCCGCCGCCATCTTTTTTGGGCCCGTCAGTTGCGATCTTCTTCCCTGCCCCATCGCCCTTGTCCCTTCCTCTCCTCCACCTTCTCATTGTGACAGCCGCTGCAGCGACAAGAAATCTTCCACAAATCCGAGCTGCTGCAAAATCGCCAGCTTCCAAAAGCACAGCGCTCAAGCGCGAAGAAGAGGAAGGGAAAGAAGATAAGGAGAAGAGGCGGGGGTTTATCCGTTCCCATGAATGCGTTCCCATTAGATGGGAACGTTACCATGTCCCTGAAATAGCAGCGACTAGGTAGGTAAATAAGTAAGGACCTACTACCTACCGACCTACCTACTAGGTACCTACCTACTAAGCAGTTTGAAAATTATGCATTCTAGTTGCAATTCTTTAATTTGTTAGTGCCACATAATTAAGCTAAAATTTGATCAACCCATTTGGATGTCATGGAATGGATGGAGAAAATTGATGGATGAATAAGTGGATGGATAATGAAGATAGCAAGAAACAGGCAAGGGTTTAAGTGTTCCTAGTTTTGTTCCCATGAATGCGTTCCCTTCAGCCGGGAACGTTACTAAGTCCTTGCAAAAGCAGCAACTAGGTCTGTAAATGAAGTAAGTACCTACTACCTACCTTCTAAGCAGTTTGAAAATTTTGCATTCTAATAGTGCAATTGGATCTTACTAGTTTAATGGTGTCACAAATTAAGTTAAATTTTGGTCAACATATTTGGATGTCATGGATGATGGGATGGATGGATATGTAGATGGATGATGAAGATAAGGAGAAGTTCAAATGTTTTCATGGAATTCATCGGTCTTTGATTGTAGCCTTTGGACAGCTTCAAATCTTTTTATGGATTCATTTGTGGATGGAAAATGAATGAATGAATCAAACACCAAGGTTTTCATTGAATTAGTTAGTCTTTGATTGTAGACTTTTGTTGGGTTCATATCAATTGCTTACCTTGTTTCATTTTCAATCATTCAACTTATTTTGCTTGCATGTGGATTCATTTGTTTGTCTTTACTTGGATAGCCTATCCTTCGAATTTATAAGTTTAATCTTTCACAAACATGGTCCCATTATGTTGTAAATTTGAACTTATGCATTTTTTTTCACTTAGGTGATTCTTTTCTTTCAAACATTATTGTTCATTTATTGATTATTTTTAAAAATTGTGTAGCAACTTTATAGTTCAAAAAAGGTAATAATACAAATACGGCCCATGTTGGGCATCCTTTATCTATATAAACATACTTACAATTAATATACAAGTTTTATAGTCATAGAAATTAGGAGTAAAAAGTCTCATGGACCAATCTGCATGGGGTGCATGGATGGTTATTTGATCATGATTTGATTGGCATTAGTTGTTTCTTCTTTATGTGGTCTTACTATAATCTTCATGTGTAAATTTGAATGTTAACTATATTTAATTAATTGTATGTAATTAATGAGAGTAAATACTAGCCCTATTTTACTTTCAATACACACTCATGATCCCAATTTTGTTCTTAAAAAAATATTGAGAGTCCCTACTATTATATAAACTACAAGATAGATGGCTACTATTCTTATATGTTCATGTACTAATCATTTTGCTTCACACATGTACAAAGTCTTTGCATTCCCATTTGTTTTCTAAAAAATTGAAATTTAATTCAACCTAGCAGTTTTGTTAAAATATTTGCGATTTGATCATTTGTGGTTACATAAGTTAATTTTATTTCCCCATAGAGAACTTTTTTTATACGTAATGGTAATGCACCTCAATATGTTTGGTGCAAGCATGATAGATTGAGTTTTTTGCAATCTTCATACAACTTTGGTTGTCGATGTACAATGGAATGATTCTTTGAAGTACACCAAGTTGTTTTAGGAGCACTCTCAACTAGGTTGCCTCTTTTGCACCTTCAGTTGAACTGAGTGCAACAATTGGTGTTTTTTCAAACACCATGTCACCGAGCTTCTTCCAAACTTAAATAGGTAGCTTGAAATAGACTTCCTTTGTTCATGTCATCAACCCAATCTACATTAGTAAAACCATGTATGTCATTTTCGTCCTTGTATTGGTAAAGGATTTCATAATCTTGGGTACCCATTAGATACATGCAGATGTGATGGGCCCCTTCCATGTGTGTCTTTCTTGGGTCGGTTCATGTATTTGTTAAGTATCCCCACCGCGTAGATGAAATCAAACCAGTTGTCGGTGAGATAAATCAACTTGCCAATAATTCAATGATATAAGGTTGAATTAATATCCACCTTTCATTCATCCTTATCAAGATGGCATTCACTAAAAGGGGCATGGGCATTGGGTTATATCCATTCATCTAAAATTCATCAAGAATGTTTATGACATATGCACATTGGCACATAAAAATGCCTTTATGCAAAGATAAAAGCTCTATTCCTAGGAAAAATTTTAAAAGTCCAAGTTCGGTCATTTCAAATTGAAAAAATAACTAGTTTTTCAAACAATGAATAATCTCAATGTGGTTTCTTATAATTAGATGATCATCCACATAGAGCAATATGATCAGCATTTTTCCATCCTCTTGCAAATAATACAAGTTGTGATCCACATTACTTTTGGTCAAGCCTTGGGTTTGCAAATATTGATCTATTTTTTCATACCAAGCTCTTAATGGTTGTCATAACTTGTACAAAGTTTTATGAAGCTTGCACACATTCTATTCCTACCCCTGGATGTGGAAGCTTTCAAGTTGCACCATGAAAACATCCTCCTTTAGATCATTGTTCAGAAATGAAGTGTTTACATCCAATAACTCCCACTTTTTGTGAGCCACAAACACCACTATCAATCTCACCATGTTCCATTGAATCATTAGCATAAAAGTTTTGTTGAAATCAATTCTTGGTTTTTGTTCATATCCTTTTGCCACTAATCGTGCTTTGAGTTTGTCAAGCTTTCCATCAAATGATGGCTTTATTTTGTACACCCATTGTGCATTGATCAGCTTCTATCCCAGTGGGAGGTCAACAAAACTCCATGTTTTGTTTTCAAAATAGAATCCATTTTTTGAGTCATCGCCCAATTCCCCCTTCTTGAGCTAGACACCTCATTATAACACTACGGTTTTGACACATTGTGTGTCATAGTAAGAAGATAATTTTCTTCTTTAGAAAATTCATATGAATCAAATCATGTTAGTGCTCCCCAATAATTGATGATCCAAAATGGGGGTTGTTGCTTTTTAGTTGGTTGCTTTAAGCTTGGTGTGGGAAATTGTGCAATTGTAGCCTCTATTCCACCTCTAATTGTAAGAAAGGTTGATAGTGAGTTAGAGAGATTGCTCGAAGGCATTTTCATTCCTTCATCGAAAATTTTGTGTGGTAATTTGTCTCCCATGTCATTGGATTCTAAGAAATTATTTTCTTTCTCTTGATCCAAACCATGAGATTCTTGGGGTGTGATGTGAGGTGCCAGATTGTTTTCAAACCTCATTAGATGTGTTTTTCTGTGAGTTTGTTTCAATAGTGCAAAATCATCACCAACCAACCACAAAATTGGGTTAGGTTTTATAATTGTTTTTGATGTTACAATTGACATTTCGTCAAATTTTACATCTCTACTAATAATGATTTTTCTATGTTGAGGACTATAACATTTCTATGTTTTAGAATGACCATCATATTTTACAAAGATTCCTTTTCAGGCATGGGCATCTAGGTTTTGTCTTCCTTAAGGCCATGGATATATACTTGACATTTGAACATTCACAAATGATTTATATCAAGTTTCATTCTTGAGAAAATTTGTTTCAATATAATTTGGTAGTTAACTTTCGTTAAACATCTATTGAGTAGAAAGGTTGTATTGTTAATTGCTTCAACCCAAAAATGGTTTGGGGTGCCATTTTTAAACACCATTGATGTGGCCTTATCTAGAAATGAATGATTCATCTTCTTGGCAACCCAATTTTGTTGGGGGGTCTTTTGCTTGGGTGAATTATTGTATGATGTTATTATCTTGACAATGTTTTACAAATTCATTTGAAAAATGGGTGGCTCATTTTTGTGACAAAACAACGTTTTTTTTCATGGGTACCTTTTATTCAAATGCATATGATGATTGATGTATCCTTAAATCTACTAATTGGGACCTGAATCTCAACAAATAATTTCATTATGAAGAGAATTGTGTGGTCATTTATTGATAAAAAATTCATTTGTTAGTAGTAATGGACTTTTGAAGTTGAAAAATATGGATTGGTCATTTAACTAAAACATCACAAAATAGAAAAAATTATTTTGATTCACATTCCAAATTTGTTATTGGAACTCAATATATAATGTAGTACAAGATGATAAATTCTATGAAAATCTTTTCTTTGAAAACCTTAATCATTTAATAGCTAGGGACTTTTGAATGGTTAAAATTTGATCATATTTTCATAAATACATATGAGTTACAATTTTTGTATGTTTTTCAAAAACATATGTTTTTGAAAGTTTTAGATGGGGCATTATTTTTATGGACTTTGAAGGTTTTTCTTTTAAAATTTCCTAATTTTAAAATGACATTAGCTACATTAAATACAAGTTTTCACATAGATTTGGGAAGGTTTGTAAAGGATTGAACACATATTATTCAAATATTAAAATAATAATATTTTAAAAAATAACAACCATGTCCATTTGAATCATTTTAAAAAATCTTGTATGGACTTGTAGGGAGTGAAAAAATTACCGAAAATGAGCCACTTGGCTATGCATCTACCCAAATATTTTCCTTTTTTATCCAATAATAGGACTCGGATCAATTTAGTAGTTTGGCTTTTTATTTCATGTTTAAACAAAAAGAATTTGCTAATGCTGCGGAGTGAAGAAAGTGGCTTATTTAAGTTTCACTTTTCTTTATCAAGAAATAAACCCAAATGTTTTGTGATTTGTCATCTACAAAAATCATGAATTAAAACAACCCAATTAATGATTTGACTAAAAATGGGCCACACAAGATAGAATGTATTAGTTGAATTAGTTATGTTACTTGTGTTTGGCTCTTGGGAAAATGTTATCAAGTTTGCTTCCCTAATTGGCAACCGTAACATATTTTTTCAATTACAAGCAAGTTTACTAATATCCTTGTTGCCATTTCATTGTGAGACATAAACTTTAAGCCTTTATAATTCAAATGGCCCAACCTACGGTGCCATATCTTCACATCAAATGAATTGTCAACTACATTGACTTGTGATGATTCAATCAAGGTTTTCATATCAAGGCGATAGAGACCATGAAAAGCATCTTGTATCCTTCTCATTGTCACTTGATGATCTTTCCTACAAATTACAAAACATTATTTTTCATCAAACATTACTATGTGACCTAGACTTGTTGTTTCTCTTACATTCAACAAATGTTTTTTAATCCAAGTATGTATAAAACATTAGCAATCCCCTTTATTCCACCTCACGAGGTTTCAACATTCATAGTTTGTTTTCCAACAAGATCATGCGACTAGCCCCTTGTTATTTTTACCACTAGAAGAAATCTAGGTTTTAGTTGCAGACAACATTTGCAACTATTTTTCCCTTACTTGCATTGGGATAAATTATAAATAACATTAGTCACAAATGACAACCATTCATATATAAAAAAAAATTAACAAAATGCATGTTCATCTATTAACCCACCATATAAGTATTATCACTTACAACTAGTTTGCAATTAATTTGATCAACCTTGTGCTCTTATCCTATGTTGCCACATGTCATTAATTTAATATATTTTAAATATTAGTATTATTATTTATGAAAGTTTGAAATAATCTAACATGTCAAATTTTTATGTTTATTACAACTTTAAGCTAATAGAACTAATGTGGTTTGTGCCAATCACCCAATTGTGAATATGACCTTGATAATAGAGCTAAATTGTGAATTTTAATAAAAAATTAAATTAATTTATAGTGATGAAAATGACTCAAAATCCAATATTTCACTTGCTTTAAGTATAAAAATTGTGAATACCTACAATAAATCCCATTCATCAAGGGCTTTGCAATAGTATAGGTTGCCTTGCTTTTTCTAAAATATTTAGTTTTAATATTATTGAATTTTCTTTGATAAAATTGTTCAATATTAAATAATTCTTGCACTGTAAGTCTAAAACTACCAAACCACTTGGTGCACCCTTATTTATTGAGGGCTTTCAAATGGTGTCAAGAGCACAAATGGGTGGGGGGGGAAGCCAGGGTGAGATTGTGGTTTAGGGAATTTCAAATTTTACAAATAAAACAATCAAAATACCTTCCTTAATAGATGGATTGCCAAGTTAAATAAAGTTATGCAAATGTTCAATATACACACAAATTAAATGTGTTCATAAGAAAATAAAGTTACATTATGTCTTCACAGGTTTGAAAATCATGAAACAATTGTAATCATTTTCAAAATACCATTATAGGGACTTAACTTATATATTAACATAAAATGAAATGATAAAATAAAATGTAACAAATTGGTCACTTGATTACATTATATTGCACAAATCTCAAGTGCATGCATACTAATAGAATCACAACAAGTGTAATCAATTGAAAAAAAATACCAATTGCCTATCCCTCAACATACACTACAATTTTCCATGGTTTACAAAGAATTTGATCTCAATTTCTTTTATTGGGAACATCCAAGTTTAACCTCTTGGAATTAGAAATCTTTAATGAAAGATGATGTTTAATTGTTTTTATCGAATACACTATATAATGATAAAAAATTGTTGGAAATATAACAATGGTAAATGCCAAGGATAATAAAAAATGAACAATCGTTCACTTGAAAAGAAAAGGGTTGCCAACCGTTTAAGTGTAATTTCTAGCTAACAAGGTCAAAAATTGTACATGTGTTTCAACAATAGAAAAATTATGGACATGTAAGGATTCATTTGGAACATGTTTAAAATCCCAAAAAAGGCCACTTTAGTGCAACTTCTTACAACATGTGAAAATGATTAGTAGATTGGACATTATTTTCATTTTCAAATCTCTAACTATTTATCTAAAATGGATAGCATATTTCCAACTCTTATATATGCCATATTATTCTCTAAGGCCTCCGAGGAAATTAATGGAATCATAAAAATCCATTGAATAACCTCAACAATACCAAGAGGCTCAACCAATGAGTTCTTTGGAGGTGGATTTTCATCATTTTTCCAACTGAAAATTTGGATTTCAACCTATACAAAGGATTTTTCATTAAAATTTTGACCCAAATTTGCCAGATTTCCAAGGAAAAAAAATCCAGATCATCCAATTTCCATAATAGGTTTCAGTAGGTGACCAAGAATATAAAAGGATCCTTACATATATTCACTTTCATATCTAGTTTAGAGTCAATTTTGGCTAATATTTCTCTTGGATGGCCGGGAAATCCTTTGAGTGTAAAGTCCGCCGATTTGATTTTTTAAATAAAAATCTCGTGATACCCAAAGGGTACCTGATGGTACCTTCCGGGTATCATAGGAAAAAAGACCCATTCCGTTTTCAGAAAGCACTAGGGGCTTTTATGCATTATAAGGTCGCCTCCAAATACAAAGGAAAAATTAGGTCAGGACTTTACCTTTTTAAAAAAATGGCCTCACTGTTTGTGGAGGACAGATTCAGCTAGATGACGTGTCCTCCAGGTACATTAACAATAATTCTGCCGGACTCAAGCGTCCTAAGAGCATCTCCAATGGTGCTCAGTATGTGACTCTAGATAGTAAAATTTATTGCGGAAAAGTCAAAATGTGCCGGTTTAGCTTAGGACAATGATTTTTCTGCACCAAATTCGTCCAGCTTGCCGAGGCTGGTAAAAGGCTAACACAGTTGTGCACCTCTAAAAAGAGTGTAATAAATTGGACCTAACCGCAGCTCAGTATTTCTGATTGGTCGAAAATAATGATTGGTGCAGGTGGTTTGCTATTAGTAGTCCCCACATATATGCAGTTCCCGGTTCAGTTTTATTGGTGGGGTTGTCAAAAAAACACAGCTAAACTTAGACATTAAATTTTTTTATCCAAGAGTGACATAGTGAGCACCGGTGGAGATGCTCTAACACGTAGGCAGTCTAGGATAATGGACTGTACAATCCAAGTCCACCTAGGGGTATAACACGTGTCAACATTGTAACACCTGGACTAATCCCTTTCACAATTGTTGGCCCAAAACTTGAGAGAATAAGATGACAACTGGCAGCATCTAAATGAGCTAACAGTGTGGTCTTCAATGCACGTGGCAAGGTCTTATGCGTTAAACTGGAGCAGGTTGTTACTTGAGAGGAGCTTTTTGATATGTATAAAATTGTCATTAAAACTTTTGGTTTTTTTATTATTTTTATTTCAAAAAATCTCCACTTTGCTCGTTTTTCTATGAAAAGAGATTAAAAAATTGTCCTCTTATTGGGCATTTGGTGCAAAGAGACATATATATAATATATACCAGTGTTAGCCTGTTAGGCGGGTATTAGAGATTGCTCCAAACCACCTCCGGTCATGAGGGGGTTCTTAGGCCTCATAGTCACGGTTCTCAAAAAAATCAAAGGACCAGTTATAATATGTGGTTTTATACAAAACCACAAATTCTTGAGAAAAATAACTTGTATACTAAAACTACTTTAAAGCAGGAACCTGAGGTTCTCTGATTCTACAAAACTTAGAAACCAGAACCTGCGGGTATTAGTAACATGAAATACCCGCTTAAACAGTGACTGACATTGATACCCTGCACCATGTAGGTGAAATTGAAAAATTTATTTTTTCGAAAGTCGCAAAAGGGTTACGTGTCTCACCGTGCTTGCATTTCCAATGGTATTTATATTTGGACAACATAACCTTGGGCTTTCAAAATGGTGTTATTCGCTGGAGCAGTAGCGTCTCTCTGTGCTCTTCAACTCCTTGTACAGAGCGAGTCTCCTCCTGCTTCTCCGGCTTTCTTGCTGCACCGAGTTTTCTGAGGTGATGTTGTCAAGATCTCTTTCAGAAGTATTGAGACTCAGAGTTTGATTACTTTCTGGATTTCTGTTTATAAAACTTTCTCAGGCGCTGGAGTAATCAAATTTGGTTTTAGATGCAGGGATGTCTAGGTCTAAGCATTGAGGATACAGCTTGAAGTTTTTCTGTAATTTCAGAGTTTCTCTTGTTGGTTTTTGGTTTTGATTTTTTTCCCCCCTAAGCCTGGTGATGGTTGATCTTGTAGCTCTGAGATTTTTTGTTTTTTTCCCATGGTTTTGTTTTGTTGTTTAGAGGAGCTTCTGCAGAAGAAGAAGTTCATGTGTTGTGTGTATGAACTGTGTTTTGGTAATTGATCTTAGCTGCATTATCAATTTCGGTTGTGACCAGCTGCAGTCGTCTTGGGGCAAAAAAAAATTCTTTGAGCTAATGTTGTTCTGGACTTCGAACTTTGATTTGCGTTTTCAGGAAAAAATAAATTCCGTTGCTTGTTATAACTTCCGGATTCGTTTGACGAGCTTGCAATAGTCATCATGGGGAAGGGAGGCGTTTTAGCTACGTGTTGCGACATCCTGATCGCCATCCTCTTGCCACCTCTGGGCGTGTTCCTAAAGTATGGTTGCATGGTAAGGACCCAAGTTCCGCTACTACTTTTTTCTCCTACTTTAGTTCTTTCGAGTCCATAAGCTCCGATAAAGACTGAAGAAGACTAGCAGACCTAGTACACTAATATTCAGACATTTTGTAAATTTTGTAATGCCAGTAGCTTGCCAGTCTTTGCTCATAGTTCCGCTGAATTCATGAAAGTTCTAAATCAGACAGTGCTGGAAGCTTCAAAGTTGTGGGGCTTTTTGCTTTGGCAGATGGAGTTCTGGATATGTCTCCTCCTGACAATCTTGGGATACATCCCTGGCATCATATATGCCCTCTGTGTTCTTGCATGATGATGCAGAACACGAAAGCACAAACCGGCCTGAATTAATATGGCCTGCAATGGTTTGCACTGAATCATCATCATCATCATCATCATCATCAGTGTAAGTACTTCCCTCACTGCAATACCTTTGGCCAGCAAGAAGATTCAGCTGGGAGAGGCCAAATAAAATTGGAGCTTGGAGCTTCACTTGGAAATTTATGAGAGTTTCATGATATAGACAAGGACTTGAGCTTGAAGCTCCAGAGTTTCAAGATATAGAAGGACTTAATGAGAGCTTGTACATTGCACTTAGTGGGATCCATCTTCAAACTTGTTAGGAACAAGAAGTTCACATGAAATTTGCAAAGAAGATCAACAACAATTACTTGTATTGAATGGTCATATCATATATGTGTTGTTTCACGGCCATGTGAAACATCATAGAATCAATTTCATTGGAGTGACAATTAGTGAGATTAAGACAATGGAATGCAACTTAGTTTTGTTGGTGGATCTAGAGCTGTTATTAGACTTGTGTTATCTTGGGAAATAAACAATATCAGCATTTACAAGTGTTATTGTCTTGTGAAATATCACAGTAGGGCTGATAGGCTGGTGAGTGAACATTTAAGAATGGAAAAGCAGGTTGAGTCTTCACACATTGTTCCTTTGCTTCTTTGGTGCACTCATCAAGTTTTAAATCACCCAAAAATGAATTAAAAATGAGGAAGATATGAGTCTGGAACTAGACAGGAGTCTAAAGCTATTTTTACAAAAAAAAATTTGGAGTAAACTATCATACATACTGGGCTTGTGTTTTCTGACATGCTCCTTTACTTCTGACAATAAGAAAAAAACACTTGTAGCCCTCTGGTGTACTAATATAAAAATTGCTCAATTTGTTTAAGGAATGAGAAAATACAGACAATAAGAAAAAATATTTGTAGCCCTCTGGTGTACTAATATTAAAATTGCTCAATTTGGTTAAGGAATGAAAAAATACAGAAAAGTGTTTGATGATGGGCAATTCTACCATAGTACACTACCACACCTACTACTGATGTTTGACACAAAATAATTCACAAAAGGTCTAGAAGAATAAAAGAGAATTTTATTGACATTTGCTGAAATTGTTGAGAATTGAACTCTCATCTTGGGGCCACTTTAGGTGAAAGTTTACTATTAAAATTTGCCAACACATCATCAATGCACAGATAACAGAGAAAGAACCTGTGGTGTTTCCAAGTAGACCCTGCTCGTATACTTATTCATCAATAGTTGAAATTCTCAAAAATTAAATTTGAAACTGTTGAACCTCCTTGTTTTCTAAAGTAACTAAAAAAACAACTAAACAAACAATTCGATTGTTAGTCATAGGTAGGATAATCCTTGCAATTACTTTTTGGCAATAATTGTGAAATTTGTATTTGTGTTTGAATTGTCATGTCACATGGGTTGTTTTGTGATCATGTTAAATATTATGCAATCAATTTTATTGGAGTGAGAGTTTTCAATGTAATGAAACCATGTCCAAATGCATCTTAGTTTTGTTGGAAAAATAGTTTAGTAAAATGAGACTATGGCATGCACCTTGGTTTTGTCGGAATGATAATTTAGAAAAATGAGACCATGGAATACACAGCTTGGTTTGGTTGGATCTAGAGCTAGGACAAAGTTCGAGAAGTTTTAGGATCTAAATGTTCCCTATGTGTTCCTAATGGTATTTCATGATGTTCTCAATTTTTTCTCTCTCTAAGTCGTAAGAGCTCCTAGCCTTGCCTTAGTGACTCATAAGGACACAATTATGGTTAATTTTCCTCCTGAGTAGGATAATTCCAATGTTGGGCGGTACTCACTTTTCCACAACAACTGCTGGTTCCAACTTTTAACCTAGTTTTAAAGAACTGGGCAGTTGAAAATTTTTTAAACTCCTTCAGAGAACCAGCCAGGTGAATCGGAAAACAAACCCCCATCTGGTTTTCACACTACCAATTTTTATTTTTTGTTAGTCCACAATTTTCAAAGACAATCCCTGCAACTTGATTATCAAAAATAAATAAATAAATAAATAAATATATATGTGGCATAATTTTTTTCTAATTCACAAAATTGAAATCTCACAGCTAAGTATAAACTTTAATGTTATTATCATTGCATGTAAGTTTCTTCCTTATCTTTTAACATAAGTAATAATTTTTTAAAAACTCATATTCATCTAACAATGCAATAAAGTTTCTTATCAAAATTTGTCTTATAATTCATTTATGTCAAAGAGACCTGTTTTGATTGTCTAAGTTGTCAATCAACTTTTCCATCCATTTTTTAATTATCATTTACTTGATAAAAAACCTAACATAATGCAAATTTGTTATGACATCTTCAAAAAACTCTCAAAGCATGTAATTTTTCAATTTTGATTTACATCCTTTTATGAATGGAGATAGTTTCTATTTGCGAATTAGGGTTTTCTTATGAAGTGTGTTTAGCAACAATTCCTCTTCCATAAAAAATGCATTGAATTTTTTTCATAAAAATCATTTAAAATTTTGATGACTTTTTCATTTTGACTTGATTATTCCATTTTTAAACAAAATATTTTTCACAAAAAATTACTAATGGTGACGCACTTTCAAGCCCCTTGTTGAACCCACTTGAGGGTTCAACTATGTAGAGTTGAAGAAAGTTGGGACTTGAAGATCGTTTTCAACTTCCAACACTAAAAGGGAGTAGAGGGGTGTGCTAGAAGTCCCAGGACTAGACTAGGAAGAGGGACTAGATTATCAAGTTCGAATATGCATCCAAAACCAACCACAAGAAGGTTAGTTAGCATTCAGGAACATCTTTGGGTGTTGTGACAAATCACATGCACTTTGACACACAAGACTCACCATGGCTTGAACTTGGGGGAAATCACCACCTTCCCCCATATAGTATTCTTTGCGTCTCACTGCGAAGGCTACATCCGAATGGCTCTTTTTTCTAGGACTCCCAAGTTGGAGTCCCAAAACTGTCCCGGGTTGGAATCTTGGGACTTTGGACGCTTATAGCTCTTCGTCCTGAATTCGGATCAGGACAAGGTTTAAACCAAAGTTGTAGCTCTTGTCGAGAGCTTTCCAACGCCGTGTCGCACTCTTTGAGGCGACGTCAGGAAGAGGTCGATTCCCAACTTTTAGTGGTCGGGAGTCAAACTGACAATTTGACTCCCAGCCTTTCTTTTGCCCATAACTTGGGCTGCATATGTCCAAATGGCTAATGCGAAGTCATTTTAGGCATTTACACTTCAAGACCTTTCCATTGATATAAAGAACGCACAAATGTGAGGAGATTTGACCTCTCAAATCGTCTTCTAAATTTTTGGGAGTCCTGAAAGACTCCATTTTCTCACTTTTGGGAATGTGAGTTGCATTCTCACACTTACCCCCAAAATGGGGTTGCGACAAATGGGATGGAGAAGCCAAAAATAAATATGTTTAAAAAAGAATTTTATGTTATAATATTTTAATTTAATGAACTACTTAGAACAAAACAAATGAAACAAAAAACCTTAACAATCATTTACAAAATTACTTGATTTTATGCATCATGGAATCAATGCAAATGTAAAGTGAATGTGATGAAAGTATATATATATACACACACACATAAAATGAACAATTTCACAAGTAAAATTTTTTTTAAAAAACAAAATGAAACATGAAAAACTTACCAAATTTGGAAAAGAAAATTTCAAATTAATTTTTTTAGAAAAAACTTAGAAAGATATTTCAAGGTTTGACAACAACAAGGCACAATAGCAAGATGAAACATCAAATAAAACAGTAAAATGTAACAAGGCAATGCAACAAGGTGTGATAGGAGAATGAACAAGGGGGAGTAGCAAAGCAAAGAAATAACAAGTGCATAAAGACAAACCCCATAACAAAATGATAAAAAATAAGTGACGTTCAAACAATTGTTTCATCCTCTTTATATTTGTGGAGTGTGAAACCAACACCTCCATGGACATAATGATAACACAATACTGCCCCTAACCCTAATCTCAATTTCTTTGTATTTCCTAACTTGAAACTAAATTGAACAGACCTTACCAACCACCTTAGTCCCTAGATGCTATATAGACCCCCTAAATCTTATACCCTAAATTGCTATTACTCAAAACCAAATGCTATTACTCAAAACCAAGTGTGTCCTAATATTTGGGAAGTTATTCATATTTTAACATTTAGATACCTTGGGCAGTTCTCATACAACCAATTCTCAGCCCAATTCGCTTAGGATATCATCATTTGTGATTACTCTTGATTTCAGGCTTAGAATAGACTTTAAAACTTGATCGATTTTCACCTCATTTTTGAGAATCAATTTTCAAGTTCCTTAAAATTGTACAAATATTATCGAAGTTGACCTTGTTCTCATAATTAATTATATATTTATCATTGTTCAGAATTTAACATAATAATCAGCTGTCTTTTTCAATGACCAAAACTTAACATAATCATCAATGTTAAAAAATGAATGTGTCCGGAAACCTATGTGAAGAATATGGGTAGGGAGGGCCCTCATTTCTTTGCAAAGAAATAATGGGCGTGCCCTTTCCTCACATAACCCTGTTATTTGTTCAGTTTTTACTAGGAAAAATGCCCTAACAACCACGACACTATGCCCTGGGAACTCGGTGTAAACAATGTCATGCAAAAAATAATGTTTTACAAAGTATTTGTGCACTAAAGTCCCCCTCCAAAACCCCACAAGGGTACCAAAAGGCGAAAAATAAGAACAACCCACCAATGCGACCCTCAACCTCTCTAACCTTTTTCTAGTTTTGGGATTCACGTTTGATGCTTCTAGGGCTGCACATTATTTTGTCCTAAAGTGGCGGTGCCTCTATGGTTCACAACAGTGTTGATGTGGTGGTACATAGGCCTGGGCTTGGTCTCAATACCAATCACAAGGACCCTACCACAATGGTATACCAGAAAGGGAGAGCAATGCACATCCACGTAGTTGGAGGAGGAGCTGCTGGAGGAGCTGCTGGGACACAGTGCAAAGAGACATTCAATCAATTGTATTTTGTTTGAGTGTTTCCTCGTCTGTTGAGCAATTAGGGTCGAGGTACTAAACAATGATCACTCCCAAATCTCTCTGTGTATGCATTGGTCACTATCATTATGGTTACAGAGAGTCTGACAGTGCATTTGAGCTGTCTTCCTGTGTGCATGGAAATTTAGATGAAAGGTGATACTTGCCACCAAGAGTTGTGACAGTCATGGAACATTAGACACTGAGTATTTGATAGATTGCTAGTTGACCTAATCTCTTTCATCTGATCTTGAACCTTGTGGGGACACAGGGTGTGTTCTACTATATCGCCTAATTCTCTATCCATGCCAGTGTTTTGTTCCCACAGCTCCCTTCTAAGCAGCATGGCTCCAAGGAGATGATCTTCTTATGGTTCATCTTCACAAACTTGACTAATTCAGATGCATATTGTCTATGCAGGCATAGCAGCAATAGTACTGTGTAGCAGCAATGCTTTTCTTCAATATGGATATGTTGTCTGATTTTGGTTTTCATTCAGTAATTGTGTTCGTGATAAGGGCTTATGGTTGTCTGCTTTATTTTGAATGGGTTGACATTTCTCCAGCCTCAAAATGCTATGAAACCTTGGGAATTCAACAAAACTTATGTATACGGACACTAGCTGCATTTCAAGATTTACCCAATTCAAACACACTCAACCATTCAGGGTTCAGGGGACTAACCAGGATGCTAGATCCTTGCATGCAATCTATGACCATCAAGGGGGTAGATTGGAAAGGGAAGTCTAGACAAGGCTGCATAGTCCTTTTCCCTTAGGAGAATGTTGGAATAACAAGTGTGATAACCACTGCAAGGAGAAAATCTATTGAAACATAGGATTGTGCCTGGGGCATCTGGGAAAACATCTCTGTTTCCATCTCCATCCCCAATTGGTTGCCGATTTTTGGTTTTCTCCCTGTTTTTTGTGTTCATTTTTTGGTGTCACCTTAGGAGTTGTGTCTGGAAAAGCAGCACAGTGGTTGACATATTATTATAACTTTTTTATTCTTCTGATTCCAGATATGTTTCATTCTCAATAGAAATCTGCATCAGAAAACTCTCTGCACTTTGCTGCAATGTGTAAGATGGCATTAGCAGTGGTAGCAAGCCAGGGATTGTGCATATCAGGGTTGGAGAAGACCTGTTCCTCCTCCTTGAAATTGACACAGCAGCTTTCAATCACTAAGATGTCCAGGGAGAGTTCTTCAGCATGCAACAAGGATGTGAAGGTGGTGCATGCAGCAGAACCAGTGAAGAAGAAGAGTGCATCAGCAGCAGCAGGGGAGAATGGAGGAGTTGCTGCTTAAGTGCTGATGGTCTCTGGACAGCTGGAAATCCAAGACAGCTCTGCAGCAGCCAACATACACTGAGCGGCAGGCACTGGAAGGTGTTCTGAACACACTGGAGAGCTCACCTCCATCGGTGTTTGCTGGAGAAGCCAGGAGTTTGGAAGAGAGGCTGGAAGACACTGCCCGTGGAAGAGCCTTTCTGTTGCAAGGTGAGGATTGTGCTGAGAGATTCAAGGAGTTCAATGCCAACAACATCAGGGACACCTTCCATATTCTGCTGCAGATTCCCTTGTCCTCATGTTTGGAGGCCAACCGCCAGTTATGAAGGTTTGTCTCCTCCCTGGTTTTTGGAACTGATTTGGTTGCTGATACTTGCTTTCTCTTCTTGAGGTACATCCAGTCTAGGACATGCATGCAATGCACTCTCTAAGAGCAGCTCCACCCATGCTCAGTATGTGGGCCTGAACCAGTATTTCTCACATCCAAGTTTAGTTATTTACTTCTCCCAACCTCACCCATAAAACTGAAACTGGGACTGCTATAGGTGAGAGACTATTAATAGCAACCCACCCTGGACCAATCAAACCATCTAGCCAATCAACAACAGGTGTTAGGATGTGTTGGGCCTTTTGCCAGCCTCAGCATCTTGTGCAAAAAACCTGGGCCAAAACCATTTGCTGAGCCAAACCAGCATGTTTTGACTTTTCTTCATCCAAAATTTGCTGTACAGTGCACTGTGGAGTTGCTCTAATACAATGAAGTAGTACCTAAAGAAGGAGCTTGATAAAACCTAAAATCTTGGGAGAATAGCTGGACAGTTTGCAAAGCCAAGGTCAGCAGACTTTGAGGATGTGAATGGAGTGTAGCTGCTGAGTTACAGGGGTGACAACATCAATGGAGATGGTCCTGATTTGAAATCACAGTCACCCAATCCTGAGCGTATGGTGCACGCCTACAGCCAAGCTCCGGCCACTCTTAATCTTCTTCAAGCTTTTGCAACAGGAGGCTATGCTGCCATGCAGTGTGTGACACAGTGGAACCTTGACTTTTCTTCAAACAGCAAGCAAGGAGAACTGCCTTCCCCCCCCCTTGTAATTGCACCTTTTTCTCTCTTTCTTTTCTGAAAGCATTGCAATCAACCAGAAACAGTAACCTCGATGTGTTGTCACCCATATGTTGCTATGAATTGACTCTTGCTCTGTGTGGAATGATAACTTTTTTCTGAGGTGAAGAGGGCCTTTTATGTTCTCTTGCACCTGCAAATGGATCAGTGATTATATCTTAGATCTTGCTCCTGTATCAAGTGCATATCATATTATTCCTGTTGGCTGGGATTCCATTTGTGACTGAGTGAGAAGGAAGGGATGCTTCTAATTCATGGTGTCTAATTTCTGTCTTTTCTGTTGAATCTGAACTGAAATTGCTTTTTGACAGTTATGCCAGATCTTGTCGTATCTGCAGTTGTGTACTTGCTTGTGATGTAAAGCAAAATAGTCCATAACAAATCTTCCAGTGTGTAGTTCCTTATGCAAACACACAGGAGTATGTAGCATAAAACTGCAACTTGAGATAAATTGTGTGTATCAGATGCATGATAAGTGGCAGACAATCAGCTTATATGGTTATCTGTGGTTAACTTTATGGAAGATTTTAGGCTGTCACAATTGAGCTTTTCTTGTGTCTTGCATCAAGGGCACAACAGAAATTTTGAGTGATTGAAATTGCTGGACTAACAGGGTTGCTGGTTGCGTGCCACTATCACTGCAAGAGCTTGAGGACTCTTTGAATCTAAATGCGCATGCTAATACTCAGCACAACATTTTATAAATGCATTGTGAGAAAGTTGAGCTGGATTTAAACTGCAAGTTGGTGCAGATTCTCATGTGTAATGATTTTTCCCCTTTCAGATACTGTCAATTGGCACACTGGGTAGATTAGGCCTTGGGCTTGATGGCAGCATGTGGACTTACACTGGACAACCCAGTGATGTCAACCACTAAGTTTTGAACCTCATATGAATGTCTGCTGCTCCCATATGAGGAGACACTCACCTGTGAGGATTCTACCTCCGGACTCTTCTATGGTTGCTCTGCACACAAGCTCTGGATTGGTGAGCACACTTGTCAGCTTGATGGAGCACACATTGAGTTTCTTTTTGGAGTTTCCAATCCCTTGAGGTCAAGGTTTGTCATCTTTCTGTAACAGAAAATTCCCAGCTTTTTATTGAGCCATTTTTCGACTTGATGAAGTGTTCATTGGGATCAGTGTAGTTCTGTCATGAAGTAAAGGTTTTCAGCTTAGGCCCTTTCAGAATGCTAACAGGTGGTAGAGAATTGGCAAAGCAAAGTTGGGTTGACAAGATATCCCTATGTTTCTTGTGGAATATTTGCTGCAGTTGAGTGACAAGATGCCTCCAGCAGACCCTGTGAAGCTTTGTGAGATTTTGAATCCACACAACAAACCAGGAAGGTTGACTGTGATTGTATGCATGGGTTCTGAGAAGCTTAGTGAGAAGTTCCCTGCTTTGGTGCTGGCTGTGCGGAACACTGGACACATTGTGACCTGGTTCAGTGACCCCATGCATGGAAACACCATCAAGGCCACATCAGGTCTGAAGACCCAAAGATTTGATGCCATCCTCATGAGCTCAGCAATTTTAACACCCCTCTCCATACCATGATGTGTGGATGAAGCTTGCTTGGTTTATTGGGGTTATCCTTAAACAAATATTGGGACTTGGTGTCCCCAGAATTTTTTTCTCTCTACTGCCCTTCACTCCCCTTCGTTTCATTGGCACTAACAGAGTTTCCCAGATTGCTTTGTTTGCAACATTATTACTGTCATCATCTCAAACCTTATGATGTCTACTTTGTTTTTGTTCTGGTTTCCTTTGTTTGCCAAGTCCCTGTCCCCATAAGTCTCAACAAGAAACTTCTATTCTTTCAAGTACCAAATGGGACCACAATAGACATCTTCACCTTTCCTACATTTTTGTCTAGCTAAGACTCAAAAGACCTGACTGTCAGTTTCCTTCTTTTGTGCAGGAGGAAGTGAAAGCAATCTTTGATGTGCACAAGCCGGAAGGCACTCATGTATGCGGCGTGCACTTGGAAATGACAGGGCAGAATGTGATGGAATGTGTTTGAGGGGGGCAAGAATCTGGCATTTGAGGATTTAAGCTCTTGCTACCACACACACTGCGACCCCCACCTCAATGCCTCCCAGGCCTTGGAACTCACCTTTATTGTTGCTGATCACCTACACGAAAGATGCTTAGTGCCCAGGGGCAGTCTTGTTGAGGAAATATCTTCATTGGGCAACTTCTCTGGTAGTAACAACTTCCCATGTAAAACCAAGTAGGCCAGTTATTTTGGTAGTTCATGTTTGAAAGAGATCCTTCCTGCTGCCATGTCAAGGTGGTTGTCTCAAGGAGATTTAGAATATGGACACAATTTGATTCATTGAGAAGGGGGCTCATCATAGGTAGTTCCTCTCTGCAGGGTCCTCCCAATAAGGCACCCTACATGGTAATGAGACAAAATCCATATAATGGTTCTTGTTGCTTGTGGTGTTGAGTCCTTGTTGAATTGAAAGACAAAACAGTAGACTGTTCAAAAGAAAAAATTCTTTTGATTCAATAGAGCTCATTGTACAATTGTGAAGTGCTTCATGCAAAATAATACAATCACTGAAATTGAGAGGGGATGGATTGAGGAGATACAATGCTATAATTTGAAACGGTTTTCCATGATCAGCTTTTTGTAAGAAGATGCAGGATGATTTACACAAAGTTTGAATTTGTACTTTCATTTCCCGCAAGTTTGCTTTTCATGAGCTTAGATTTTGATGTGATCTCATATCTCAAGGGAAAGGACCATTTGCTGGCTATATGAGCGTCTGGTTAGACCTATTTCTGTTGCTGCAATGTCTCCATAGAGGGGTAGTAGCTGCATCCTCCTCTGCACCTGTTCCAACAACAATAGGTACCAAATTCGAGAGTTGATGCATGTTTCAGCAACAGACAAAATGCTCAAACACACAGAGGTGCGAATGAATCTGCAATGAGCTCCAAACCCTAAAAGCCTCCTCGATCTGCAAACGCAGGTGCGAATGAAATTGCAATGAGCTCCAAACCCTAAAAACCTCTTCGATCTGCAAACGCAGGTGCGAATGAAATTGCAATGAGCTCCAAACCCTAAAAACCTCCTTGATCTGCTGCAAAAGGACTCGTCAAGTTGCGAGTGGGTATGGGTGGGCCCAGTGGGGCTTTGCTCTCTGGCAAGAATCTTCGATTCCCGGATGCGGCGTGTGTTGAAGCAAAAAAACATCCACCGGCGCAACAGCGGCGAAGATCGATCGTTATCCAATTCCTTCATCTATGCTGCTCTGCGCCTTTTCAAGCTCCCTCTCTGCAGTTGTGGCCGGAGGGTGCAACTGTTGAATAAAGGGGGGAAAAAAAGGGTTGATTTTTTGGTTGAATAACGAGAAAGGACATTATAGAATGGCGATGGCGATGGCGGTCTCGTGGTCCGCGGGAACAACACCCTTATTAGTTGCGTGCTTTCCGAGTGCAGGAAACAATTACAAGCTTGTTGAGTGTAGGGGTAATCTGTGGAGTTCAAGAAGAGTGCGACCTGGTGCAGGAACCCTGACGGCTTCTTGTTGTTGTTGGTGGTGGTGTTCTTCTTCTTCTCTTCACGGGAGGCTTTCAGATGAAGCAGCGCAGGACAGAAGTCTAGTAATAGGGCGACAGGATGGCGCATATTTTGAACGAAAGGAGGAATGGAAGAACAGTGGTATATGGAGGAGGAGCATGGGCGGCCGTAGAGAGGCTTTGTTGTTCTTGGTTTCGAGCTTTTCGGCAGTGAGTGCAGGTGGTGTAAGGGAAGCCAATGCAGCAGAGGGTAAGAGATTTCGTCTCTACTGCAGAAATTTCGTCTCTGTGAACTGTGTCTGAAGTAGAGAACAGCAGGATTTTGCTGTGACATGTGCAGTCTGCACTGCTAATTCCAGCGTTTGCTTGCATTGTGACAAGCTTTCATGCATTACAACAGTTTGCTCTCTTCAAGGCAGATGCAACCCTAAAGGAAGCGTTTTGCAGAAACCCAGCAGCAGGACGGTGCTGCAGTCCCGTTAAGCCTGGAACCCTACAATGATGAGAAGGAGGGCTTCAAATTGTTGCGGCCAGTTCAATGGAACAAGGTAGGTATGAGCTTGCTTCCATTCCATATTCCTGTTTTCTGAGCTTCTTATTGTTGCACGCAGGATTTTTCTGTCTGCCTCATAAGATCTACAGAAATAACAGACCAATTGGCAGTTTTGACAATGCCTAAAAATACAATAGGAAAAATTGGCTGGTTCTTTACGAATTCAAACACCACTGGAGCCCAATTTATAGGTGGGGGAGTATGTGACATCATGTGTGATGATATGGTTTGTGAAGAAGGATCTGTAGTTAAAAGTTGGAAGATGTCCAATGAAGCTTTATGTACTAGTACATTGATGCAGAGCTTTTGGATCAATACAGGTGGAAAAAGCAGGAGCAACACTTCTGTTTGAGGATCCAGCAACACGTGGTAATACCATTGGTGTAGTGGTGAATCCTGTGCGAATTGCATCACTCAAGGACTTTGGCAGCCTTAATGAAGTAGCTGACAAACTCATTGCAGCAGAACGCCGGAAGGTGACTTCCAAGGAACCTTTGTACTTGAATCTACAGGATGTCAGGGACATGCAATTCAGTTCAAATCTTGTTGCATATTATAATTGTTGTGCACCATGACTTCTTCATCATGTGTCTCTTTCAAAAAAGTGGGTCTTGCTTGTTTCTTGTTGTAGCCAAGCACAAATGATGCACAACTGGTGCGGGTGCAAGAGCGTCAAGCACATGGGGATACACCACTATATGAGTTGGAGTACACATTAGACAGCTCGAGGGGCAAGAAGCGCATCCTCTCTGCAGTGACAGTAGCTTCGCGCAAACTTTATATTCTTAATATCGCTTATGTCGACAGTCCAGCAACACCTGCACCAACTGCTTTAGCGGCTGCTTTCCAACAAATTTTGACCTCATTTGATTTACTAAACTAATCAGCTTCTTGCCAATTAGTGGACAATTATATCTCTATTGGCAGTTGGGAGGAGGCGAGCTGTAGGAGATTTTGGGCTATTGATCATGACAGCTAATTGCAAACAAATCAACATCAAATCCATGTGAATCCAGATTTTCGAATGATTTGTTCAAATCAAGATTGCAAATCCAATGCTGTCATGAGGCACCAGATTATTGAAGGCAATCGGGATGATGTTTTGCATCTGATTAATTAAAGCTACCATGAGTATTGCCATGGTTCATCAAAATGCGGGAATTGAGAAAACAGTTAAGAATGTGAGAATGGAGCAGATTCGAGTCATAGATTTCCAATTGTTTTCATTGCAATAATAGGGTGTGAGCCATCCAAAAAGAATGCAGGACTAGCACAAGGAGGCCAGGACATCATACTTGCACATTCTCTCCCTACTGTTTAACCCTAAAAGCTTGAACTGTTGAGAGTGGGAAGATGACTGTTGAGAGGAATATCAAAGACATCATCCAAATCTAGGGAGAAATCATCCATCGACGTCTCGACCTCAAAATCCATCGCAACCGCCCGTTCCAAAATCGTCATACACTAGCGGATGAGAATCAGGATATTCCTCCATTTGGGTCCGCTCGTTCAAGTTAATCATCCGCGAGGGAACGACTCCCTAGTTGATAATCTAGTCCTTGGTCTTCTCTGTTTGTCTCTCTCTATATCGCGCTGTCTCGCGAGTCCGCTCTCGCTCGCTCTCTCCGTCTCTCGCTCTCGCACGCTTTGCCTTTAGTTCGCTCTCTCGTAACTCTCTTTCGTTTTTTTTCCCCCTTCTTTCCATCTCTTCTGGTTTAGATTCTGTAAGTGGTTGTTGGATTTGCGGTGACAAAGGCCGGAACAGTTGCAGTTTGGAATGCGTAACTGGAAGTACTTACCTAATTGTATGTCGATATTGCTACGGGATGTAAGATATGTGACAGTAGGATGGAGAAATCCGAGAAAGAAAGCTGACCGAGTAGTTGGCTGGGAGCTCATGTTTCGTCAAGATTGGCACCTTGTGGATATGTTGATGGCACCTATATGAAGTGAAGAGTTCTTGAATTCGCTCCGGCGATGCGGCGGCAGCTCACGCTCGCCGGGCGCCGCTCACGTCTTTTCTCTGGTGGGTTTCAAAATTTGAAAACGCTTCATTCCTTTTCCTTCGATCCATGTTTGTATTTAGGGTTTGGAGTTAGAGCTCTATTCTTGTTTCTGAGAGCTACTCTAACCACAACTTCTGAGGAGAATTCACAAGAAAATCTGGAATATGGTGCATCAAGCCCAGGGTATAGTTCTGTCTGCAGTACTCAACTTGCTGTAGTTTTGGACATCTCTGTTGTTCTGAAATTCCATCATAACTGGAGCAAGGTGCAAGTTGGTTGTTGGAGTTGGAGTTTAGGGTTTATTGGACCCTGTATCTTAGTATCTGACCTGCACAGTTTAAGATTGAGGAGCAAGAATTGTGTTCTGAAGTTGTGGGGTGATACCAATGCCATGTGAATGTGTCAGAAAAACGAACACACCAAAATCATTTACTTTGGTTTGGCCAGAACTCACACAATATTTGTTTGTGAACACCTTGATGCTTTTGTGGAGTTTCTCTCTGCAATCATAGTGATTTTGTTCTGGAATATGGTGAATGCCAACTTTGGTGTGGTACAAAAACAGTATTGTGCAACACAAACTTCATATCTCTTATCATGCCCCATAAGTGAACATTGTCACATGATGAAAAGGAAGTGCCCCTGAGTCAATATGTTTCTTATGGGTTGTTGCTGTTTGGGCAGGCCAGAGATGGATTGTAGAGAAACTCTGGCAGGAGTTCTTCTCAGATCCTTCACAGTGGTGGGATCATAGGTCAGAGAAGGTAAACAAAAACCACAGCTGCCCATTGCTGCCACATTTCTCTTTTGATGCAGGAAATTTGTAGGTTTTTCTTGGTTAATGAGTTCTGATTTCCCAGTCTGCACCATCAAATGTACAGCCTATCAGCTGAATTTGAATTTCTTGTTGTAGTTGAGTGCAAGGTATCCCGATTTCAAACATAAGAAGAGACAGGATGCCCTCTGGCTTGGCAGCAATTTGAATCCATTGTGGGTACAAGCAGAGCTGGCTGCAATGGCACCAGGGACTGTACAATCAGACACATTTGCTTGGAATCAGAGGTTTGCAAGGTATGTCAAAGCTGGGCAACATGAGAAGACAATCAGGCTTTTTCAACAAATGCAACAAGAAGCCATGATTCCTGACACATTCACTTTTGTTCAGGTGCTCAATTCATGTGCTTGTTTAAGAGCACTTGAAGCTGGCAGAAACATCCATACAAAAGTTTTACAAAGTGGCTGTGAGTCAACTGTCTATGTGGCCAATAGCCTCATTGACATGTATACAAAATGTGGAAGCATTGAGGATGCACAGAGAGTGTTCAACAGGATGTCCACGCGCAATGTGGTCTCTTGGAGTGCCATGATTTTGGGACATGTGAAATGTGGGCAAGGGCAGAAGGCATTGGAACTTTTTCAGCAAATGAAATTGGAAGGGGTGGAGCCAAACCATGTTACTTTTGTTGCAGTTCTAAATGCATGTGCCAGTGTCATGGCACTAGAAGAGGGCAAACATGTTCATGAAGAGATCATTCAACATGGTTTGGAGTCTGATGTCATTGTGGGCAGTAGCCTTATTGACATGTATGCCAAATGTGATAGCATAGATGATGCTCAGAGTGTGTTCAACAGGATGCCAACACGCAATGTTGTCTCCTGGAATGTCATCATCCTGGGGCATGTGAAACGTGGGCAAGGGCAGAAGGCACTGGAACTTTTTCAGCAAATGCGACAGGCAGGGGTAGAGCCAAATGATCTCACTTTTGTGGGCGTTCTGAATGCATGTGCCACTTTAGTGGCACTTGAAGAGGGCAGGCATGTTCATGATCAGATCATTCAAACTGGTTTTGAGTCTGATGTCTTTGTAGGCAATAGCCTGGTTAACATGTATGCTAAATGTGGGAGCATAGAGGATGCATTGAAAGTTTTTAACAGGATGCCCACACGTGATGTGATCTCTTGGAACACCATGCTTTGGGGCTATGCAATGCATGGGTATGCTAAAGAAGCTCATGGACATTTTGAGCAGATGTGTGAAAAAGACATAGAGATAAATCACATCACTTTTGTTTCTCTTCTATCAGCTTGTAGCCATGCTGGCCTAGTGGACGAAGGCCTGGACTATTTTGATTTAATGAGTTCACGTTTTAGTATTTCTGCAACAGTGGAACACTATGCCTGCATGGTTGATCTTCTAGGCCGTGCTGGCCATCTGCAGGAGGCAGAGCATCTGATCATGACAATGTCCTGTGAACCAAATCCAGCTGTGTGGATGGCCTTGCTTGGTGCTTGCAAAAGGCATGGTAATGTGGAGATGGGTGAACGTGTTGCAAAACAAGCTATGCAAATTGGACCTGGAAATGCCTTCTACAGGAGACAGCAAGCTTCTGACCCTGACAATTCCCTGTGAACCAAATGCAGATGTGTCAATGGCCTGGCTTGGTGCTTGCAGAAGCCATGGCACTGTGGAGATGGGTGAACATGTTGCAAAATAAGCTATGCAAATTGGACTGGCAGCATCTGATCCTGACAATGCCCTGTGAAACAAATGCAGAGTGTGGATGTCCTTGATTGGTGTTTGCAGAAGCCATTGTAACCCAGAGATGGGTGAACATGTTGCAAAACAAGCTCTGGTGGGTTGTGTCAGATACAATATAAATTGGAACTCTGGATTTCTGTGTCAGACTTGGGAAGATCCCTCATGCAGCAACCTGGATGTAGAGAATACATTTGGTGACAATGATCCAGGTGAGTCTTATGCTACACCAAAAAAGAAATTGGAGTTAGAAGTTTCTCAATTTTTTTGTCGGAGCATTTTTGTCTATATAATTTACCATTGTCATATGTCCATTTGCTCCTCAATTGGCATTTACAGTTGAGCTTTGTGCAATTTGCATACATGGATTTAACTACTGAGTGAAAGGAAATTGGGTGTCAGTGGATGTGGTTGAGATAGGCAAGAGGCAAGCTGTAATTGGGGAGGCTTTGAACGTTAATGCAAAAGATAACAAGTTGCAATGTGAGATTGGTTCAGAGACTACAAAATTTCAGATGGGAAACCTGCCAGCAAGTTTGGCTTTGGGGACCAAGCAGCAGATAGGGTATCAATAGCTTTCTGGATTTATCTTTCCTTGACATGCAAGTTGGGTTTGCATAAATATTACAGGCTTGAAAACTCACCTCAATGTCTATATCCCACCCATATAATGGAGTAATAATCTTGAAGAATGAATGAGGATTAGTCACCTTGAAGAAATAGATGAAGATCCCTTCTCTTTCAGTCCCCAAATCACTCCTGGGTATGCAGGACGTTCATTTGTTGTGATGTCATTTTGCAGTGTATTGCAGGAGTATGCTTGGAAGGTAATTGCAAAGCCTAATGAAGCATGGGCAAAACTGGTGAAGAGGTCGGTTCCTGCAAGAGAGCTATCTCTGGTGTAACTTTTCTAAGTTTCCAAAGATATCTGAAAAAGTTCACTAACCTGGATCATTATGCCAAGCTCTTCAGATAACATCAAGAATTTTTCTTGGGGGTCAGGTGATATATGCACCATACACATTTGCTGATGCCATAGACTTGACAGTGAAGATGCGACCTCCAAGTTGATTTCTCTGCAGGAGGGAATATCAATAGGTCTTCATCCTTTTCCACCAAAATCAGTTTTGCTAGATATCCTGGAAGAGTTGCATTGGGAGAGAGAAAAATTGATGTTCTTTTCATGTAGGTACTAAAGCTTGCTTATTTGTAAAGCTCAAAACAGTTACAGGCAGCATCACAGTATTGAATTGTTGGCACTCTGACAGGTTCACCTTGGAGTACAACCCGAAAGCTAGAAAATTCAAACTGGAAAGTTTGGACTTTTGTCTGATAACGACACACAGGAGGAGGAAGCTTGTCCAAGTTGGAAGTTGGACTGCATTTCGTTACTTCCCATAGGATGGTAGGATGTCATGCAATAGTTCTCTCTACAAGATTCAATGCCAGTAAGGAAGCAATGATTAAATTATAGCCTAAAAGGAAACTTCTGATGATGAAAAACTTAGAAGATCAAAGTGTAAAACCTTCATTGAAAACTGGATGTACAAGCCAAGGTACTGACATGGCCAGTGGTAGAGGTGCAAACTCTTGCACCACTTAACATGTAGACATGTGGTCAATGCTAGCAGCAAAATCTAAGAGCATGATGAAATAATCTGAAAATGTTATGAGAAGGCTGGTTGAGTGATCACTCCACATTGCCCTATATACAAACTCTTCAGCAGCTTTTATAAAACTTTTCTGTTTTGAAACATAACTCAACGCTGATATTCACACAATTGCATCCAATATCATCAGAGCTGTTGATTTTTACAAAATGGCTACAAACCCAAAACATACTGGGCCTTGATAATCTACATATACCACAAATATTACCACAGACTTGTAGTGAAGCTGACCGCTCTCAACCTGATTCATGCATCAACAATCATGTGCAAGTCAGGATCTTCCATTTACCATCTCCACATTTCTGGAAAGCAAGGTGCACATGTAAGTACCATGGAAACTTCAAACCAAAACGAAAAGGATTTCAAGAATCTCAAGAAAGAAAGGCACAATATCATCATCACCTTCTTCCAGCCTCAGAGAATATAGATTTAAGAGTTACATGAGCTGGTTGTGTGTGTGTACCTCTGAAGCCACCTCTGAGTCATCTTCTATGGTCCCATGTGTTGTTCCTACAACATGACAACATAATGAGGATGCAGATTATGTTGGGTTTAGGTTCGCAAGGCGCCAACGAGTTCAGAAGAAGGAAACCAAAAAAAGGAACGCCAAAATAGACGCTCAATCTTGCTCATCAGCTCCAGAGAGAATGATTGCAAACCTGCAGGATTGGCAGCAGAGGAGCTATACTCATTTCCTTTCACTTTTCCTGGTAATCTTCCATGGTGTTCCTCTTCAGTTCTGCGATCTGAATTGCAAGTATCGCCAGTCCCTGCTGCCGGTTGCAAGTTGTCTAATGGATCTAGAAGCGGATCCAGGTCTTTAGACCCTGAGCTCTCCTTCTTGCTCTTCATGCGGTGTTCCATATCAGCAAATTTGCCTTCCACCTTCTGCAGCAGAGTTTTGTGTTTCCCATCGTCTGCAGCAAGAATCACAGCAACAGAAAAGAAAATCCAGAAGAAACTCTGACAAAATCAGTAGGAGGTGAAAAAAAATCCATGAAAAAGCTTTACACAAAAGCAAATCCAGAATCAACGATAGACTTGCTTCTTGCTTGCCCTCTCCGAGAGAACGGACGGAGGCTCGTGGAGAACTCAGCATCGACATCCTGACCTTCTTCCCGCTTGCCACCTTCCAGTTGTGAGGACCTGCCATCTGCTGCTGTTCGAAGAGGTTCCTTCGCCATTTGTTCTGCTGTAATTCCAAGAACCTCGCGCGGCGGGCGCACAATCTTAAAACCTAGGTGTGCGCTACAACAATTCTTCTATCGAATGCTTTGACCAAAAAAACCACAAAGTGGAAGTACGAGAAACAATTAATTTCATTGTTTGCAGACATGCGCAAACATTCCTTCAAAAGAAAGACAAGAATACTGAGAAAGGATGCAAGGCAAATGTCGAGTCGTATGTTGTGCGACTTGGCAGTCGCATGATTCTCTGCTACGTGTTGAATTATTGTGCGAAATTCCTGACGCCGGGCTGCTGGCTGGACACTGAGAAGGAACAACACGTGCAAATCCGCGTCCTCGTGAAAATGATCGAACAAAAAGCCTAGATCCCGTGCTCGCAACGTGAACAAACTTCAAATCTCTAGAATTTGTTGGAGCTTTTTATTAAAAAACGAGCGAGCTCCAGATCTCTAATTTACGGTTGGAAATATATATAACAACATGTGCAAGCTCCAGATCTCATGCTGTAGGTTTTGATTCACCATGAGCAAGCTCCAGATCTGTAAGTGCTGTAGGTATTGATTCAACATGAAAAAGCTCCGGATCTCTAATTTGCTCCCGCAAGTATAATCAAGCTGAAGTTTTGATTCCAACATGTATAAGCAATTAGCTCTCCAGTCTATCTGTAAATCTTGCTGTCAGAAGTATAATTGCTGTCCAGAGCCTTCAGTTTTCAGACCTGAGCATGCTCCAGCTCTCTACTGCAAAGTTTGCTGTTGGAAGTATAATTGCTAGGACTTTTGATTTGAACCAGGAGCATTGAGCTCCAGATCTCTACTGCAAGTTTGCAGTGGGAAGTCAAATTGCTAGAGCTTTTGATATGAACCATGAGCATTGAGCTCCAGATCTCTACTGCAAGTTTGCAGAGGGAAGTATAATGGCTTGAGCTTTTGATATGAACCATGAGCATTGAGCTCCAGATCTCCAGTCCAAGTTTGCAGTGGGAAGTATAATTGCTAGAGCTTTAGGGTATAGATTATCAAGAATCTACATAGGACTTACTTAGGGCTTGTCTAAGGGCTATTGAGGAGGGTACTTGGGGACTTACATAGGTTAATGGTCATTTAATGACAATTTGGAAACTACATAAGGCCTCCGATGAAAATATAAAGAGATTTCTTAGGTTAGGGATACCTAAAATTATTTAGAAAGTTTACTTAAGTAGCCTAAGGGGGGAAAACACTAAACAAGAGCGATGAATTCAAGCCGATATCAATCTCAATACAATTGTAGGACATTACCTAGTGAGAAAAATATTTTCGATTTTTTTGACTATACCCGAATTATGAATTATAATTATAATTATCTTTTTTTACACAATATCTCAAGAGGAAAAAAATGATCTTTTAGTTAAAATCTCCACTATTGACCAAAAGATTCAGGGTTGATATTTTGGTCAATTTTTTTTGTCTTTCCATGAACCAAATGAAGGGGACAAAAATGACCTTTGGGCAATCATTTCAAGCTAAATGCCTCAAGGAGAAAGGGAGTTCCCTAAAGGAGGAAACAAAAAAAGTAACCCCACCCATGTTCCCCCAGGGAAAAGTGGACTAAGTTGTTTTGGGGAACAACTTTCATTAGGGAGAGAAGGACTAAATTCCCCTAATAAACACAACTTCCTTGATTAGAAAGGGATTAAGTTCTCCTAGGAGCTGCAAGCAAGCTCCTGAATGTTTGACAAAAAAATTTAGGGAACAAATGTTGTTCAAATCAAACATTTTTTATAATATTGAAAAACTCTTAAAATGTAAATATCTAAAATGATCTTGCATTCTCAATTTGACGTTATGAACAAAAAATTATGATGAAAAAAAAAAATTAAGTATCAAATTTCCAAAGGCGTATATCTCCAAGGAGAAGGTTTTTTTCTTGGGGAGAAAAAGATTCAATTGCCCAAGGGAGAAGGGGTGTTGAAAAACTTAATTTTTTAAAAAAAAGTTGTCATTTAAAATAGTTATGTTTCAATGATATAAAGAATGTTTGATTTGAATGATCTTTGCCTGTTGAATTTTCTTGTTAAAGATTCAAAAACTTGCTCTTAGGAAGAAATTGTTCCCTAGGACAACTTAATCCCTTTCTTGTGGGGAGAAGGCAACTCTTTTCCTCCAAAAGGAAAAAGTCAACTAAATCTCTTTTTTAATTTCAATTTTTTGTTCATTGTAACTTTTAGCTCATACCTTCAAATCAAGATAACAAGACCATTTTATATCTTTGTGTTTCAAAAGCCTTTCAATAATATAAAGAATGTTTGATTTGAATAACATTTGCCTCTTGAACTTTCTTATCAAACATTTAGAAACTCGTTCCCCAATGGAAATTGCTCCCATAGCAACTTAATCCCCCTCCCTTCCTCCCCAGGGGATAAGTCAATTTAGTTGATTTTTAAACTCTCAATTATTCTTTTGTTATAATTTTTAGCTCATAAATTCAAATTAATAATGCAAAATCATAAATATCTATGTTTAAAAAGCTTTCCAATGATATAAAAAATGTTTTATTTTGAGAAAATTTATCCTTTGTATTTTCTTGTCAAACATTCAAAATTTTGCTCTTGGAAGGAAGTTATTCCCCGGGGCAACTTAGTCATTTTCTTGTTGTGAGAAAATTGTTCTTTGAATGAACTTAATCCATTTCTCCTCAAGCTAAGTTACTTCTGGGGGCAACTTAATCCCCTTAAAGAAATTGTTCCCCTTCTTTTTAGAGGAACATGGCTACAGTTACCATTCTTTTGGAAAGTTCTTTTCTCCCTAAGGCATTTAGCTTGAAGAAGTTGCCTAAATGCCATTTCTTTTCATCCATTTTGTTCATGAAAGAAAAAAAAAAGTGAAAAAAGGATCAAACCTAAACCCTTTGGTTGAACATACCTAGGTTAAGGGACTCCTAAAAGCCTATTTAAAGGTTACCTATGCCTAACCTAAGGGCTACCAAAAAACCTAACCCAAATACCCATTCCTAGACCTTAAAACCAAAATTACAATCCAAAACACAAATCCAAAACCTTGGTTTTAAACCCTAAAACCAAAACCCTAATGCAAAACATTAATCCTAAACCTTCAATCTAAAACCTTAATCCAAAACTATAATCAAAAACTCTAAAACCAAATCATCAATTCAAAATATTAGATTTGAAACCTAAATTTAAAAAACTTTAAAACCAAAATGTTAATCCAAAACTCTTATATTAAAACCTCCAACCAAACTTCCAAATCCAAATACACTAATACATAACTTTCATCCTAAATCGGAAAACCAAAACCCAAATTTGAAGCATTTAAAACTGTCCTCCAAAATGTTAATCCACAACCTTAGTCCAAAACCCTAAAACCAAATCTTTAATCCAAAGCCCCGAACCCTTTTAGAAGACTAAAACCTTAATCCTAAACACTACTCCAAAACCTTACAATCAAAATCTTAATCCATATCTCCAATTCAAACCCCTAAACCAAAAGCTTAATTTAAAACCCTAGTTCAAATCTTCCTAAACCCTAACCCTTACTCCCTACCCCAAATCTAAACCTCTAAAACCAAAACTTAATTCCAAAACCTTAAAAATTTTATCCCTGATTATAAACTACACACCTAAACCCTAAACTCAAAACCCTAATTCAAAACCCAGCTAATAAACCTTAAATCCAAAATCTTAATTTGCAACCCGAATACCAGACCTTAAAACCCAAAACCACAATCTAAGACTGCAATCCTAAACCCTAACATAAAACCCTAAAACTAACAAATTAGGATCTAGGCTAGGGTGGGGGTTGATTATGGGCTTAATTGTGGTTTGTATTAACTAATTACCTCTTTAGGATGATTTTTGTCTTAAACCTGATGACAAAGTATTGGATGACAAATCAATTCTGGTGCACAATGGATGGATAGAGAAACGTGGGATTGAGTTAAAAGACTTTGAACCGTCCATCTGAATCACGTGGCATGATACAGAGCGTAGGATTAGAAAACAACGGTTCATGTTACACATGGTGAGCATAAGATGGACGGTTGGATATGGTCCAAAGTAAACAATACCAGTCCCATCAATCTTGATCGTCCATCATGGATGTGATGCAATATCCACCGTAAGATGATAGTCTCATGTGAAAGGGTTGTTAGGGTTTGGAGCTCCGTCGCGTACTCTTTCTCTGCGTCTGCGCAAATCTGTCTTCCTCCTTTTCCTCTCTCTGTGATCAGCGGTTTGGTGGCTCGGTTTTGTAGTCATGGCACCCGCAGTAGCGGCCAAGAAGCCCGCCGGTGGTACCAAGGGGAAGAAGAAGGCGCAGACCTTCACCATCGACTGTGGGAAACCCGTGGAAGACAAGATTATGGACATCGCTTCTTTTGAGAAGTTTTTGCAGGATCGTATTAAGGTCGCGGGGAAGGCCGGTGTGCTGGGCGACACTGTTACCATCACCAGGGAGAAAAACAAGATCAGCGTCACTTCAGAGAATGCGTTTTCAAAGAGGTGAGTTGATTCTTATAAAGATCTCTCTCTCTCTCTCTCTCATCTTTTCTGTGTCTCACATGTCGGCGAGTCCTCATTCTTGTAGAAGGTAAGTACCGATATATCGAGTTTTAACATAGAGTTTTCCTTCCATGCTGTTCCCTCTTCCCGGTTCTGAAAGTCCTTGTCTGGATGTCGTTCTTTGACTTCAAGTCAATTCTCATGAGAGTTGTCATACTCGGATGGATATGAACTGCAGCTGGCAGATTTTACTCTTCCTCTGGAGACCTGTGTTATTGTTACTTATCATTGTTGTTCATACTGCATGTTTGGATTTTTTGTTTTCTTGTTCTTGTTTTGTGTTTGTTGAGTTGTCCTTTGCTTTTCATCTTTGTTAGCCTTTTCTCTGGAAGTATTTCTGTGACCAGAAAGAAAGAAGTTTTAACCTTGCTCCAGCTTTTTTTAATTATGAGAATGGAGATTTCTTGATTCTTATGAGAGATATTTATCATTGTGTTGAGTTGGTCCAATGGGCTTGAACAGTCTTCAGTTGTATTGAACCAGTTCTAACAGTGCATATCCTTACTTTGTAAATGTCATCAAACATCTCTGAGGTCGAAGTTTGTGTGGCTTTTTGCAGGTATTTGAAGTACTTGACGAAAAAGTATCTGAAGAAGCATAATGTGCGGGATTGGTTGCGTGTGATTGCTTCCAATAAGGATCGTAATGTCTATGAGTTGCGCTACTTTAACATTGCTGACAATGAGGCAGAAGATGAGGATTAGGTTATTAAACTTGGGTCAAGGAAATATAATCAGCTTTGCATTTTGATTCATGTGTGTTGAAGGCATAGGCATTTTCTGCACAAGCTGTATCCATACAGAATGTTAAAGGATTCCATATTGAATGGTACATCATTCTTTTTGCATTGCTGGAAGAGGTAATTTGGCATCCAGCTGTGGTATTCATTTGCATTTTTTTTTGGCCACACGGTGTGAAAAGTAAAGGTGGTCTGTTTGCCATTTTTGGAAGCACAGTTATGAATAGTTTCAGATTAAGAGTGTTGACATAACTGCTAAACTGGATCAGACTTCCCCACCCCCCTTCCAATTAAACCAGGTCCAGGATACTCCAAACAGTCAGATCCTAAGTTGGAGCACTTCTTGCTGCTGTAGAGCTGTGGCACACACTGCTGCAGGTTACAAGTCCTCTCAATTATTGGAGCTGGCAATCAGTTTCTAGATTCAGTGACAATTGACTTTGGTCTGTCATCTAATTCCTGATGAAGCAATTGAGTATTTATGGCAGCTCTTCACTGCAATTCATGATGAAGCTGATGGTCTGGCACTTTTGTGAGGGGCTCTCAGAAGGCTATACTGCACTCATTGTTGTTTCTATCTTCAAAGTGTTGTTGTGGAGATATCTTCTCTGCAATCTTATAGATGTGATCAATCTAGCCCTGCACATTGCACAATAGAGTTGCACAAATAGGCAGACCCCATGTGACCATGTTTTAGTAGTCCGTTGTAGAAGTTGAAGGGTTCAGTTAATTGCAGAAACAGGAAAATGCACTGTGGTGTTTGAATTTGTGCAGCTATGTCTGGAAGGAAAAATAAGGTTTTGGGAACATGGTGTGAAGGCTTTCGAATAGTCAGCAGCATGTTTTGTCAGCCTGATTATTTGTGTATGAAGATTGGGAGGGGCCATTTGAGTAAATGGAATATGAAAGAGCTTATGATTTGTCTACAGTACTTTGGTAAGTTCTGACTCAAAAGTGCTATCAATTTTGGCATCACTCAACTTTGATCACATTTTGCACATCTTGGTTTGTTTTGGCAACACTTGAGTACAGTAACTGCAAACTGCACAAACCTCATGGAGAGAGCTGCCCATGAACACAATTATCTTTCTTTTGAAACTGAAATAGTTGACCCTAGGTGCTGCAGATGCGCTTCAATTGCAACTAAACAAAATTTTGCCAAATTGTTGTTTTAAGGTACAAATCTTTGGTGAAACTGTATGGATGATGAAGTTCCTTTTTTTTTGTTGGAAGTGTTGGACTGGTATCAACGTTTGAACATACCAGTCTGGTCCTGGTATTGGGTATGTTTTTTGAAAAATCACACTAACCTGGCCCCTAGTATGGGGTCCTTCTAAAAACTTTCATACCAGTCTGGTCCTTGGTATTGGGTTGGATGCTGATTTTAGCTTGGTATGAAGCAGGTATAAATCTGGTATTGGTAGAAGGCAGGTTAATGCCTGGTATTATCTCAGGTCCCCTACCAGGCAATACACCGTATGTCACACCTGACTGGCATGTTCTTCAACATCAACACTCATACCAGCATTGTATGCCCCAGGTTGTAGTCTATAATTCAGTCCAACACTGGCATAGACCACATGCCTTGTTTCTTCTTCATGCCTCTACATCAAGAATCAGTAGTTGCCCCCCAAAACAATCTCTAACTTTTTTGCATCAAGAGTTCCCACTTAATTGCGAGAATGATAATAGGCAATTTCACAAGAATTGATTGACCAGACTAAGCAACAGATATACATACATTGAAGTGTGAATTCTTCTGGTGGTGGATTAGAGTTCAAATAATATCTTGGTTCAAAGATTCTAATTCAGATTTGCAATCCACAAACCCAACTCTGAATTTAGTACTTAGGTTGTGATTGCCTTTCTCGTACAAGTTACCTACATGCTGGACAGTGTTCTATACATTGGAATTGAGTGTAAGAAGAGTTTCATGGAGTAATGGCTCTGCCCCTTACCACAAGTTCAAACTTCAAACCAGCAACAACTGAAATACAAAGTGTTCCATGAAGTTCCCAAAACATGAACTCCCAGTTCACGGTGATAATGTTCGCCCACTGAACATTCTCAAAATGTGGGACCAAATGCCAACTACATCATTCAGTATTCTCTCCCTTACAGGCCAAGCCAATAATAAATTCATAAAAACAAGCAAGCTTTATCCAGACCTATAAACAAGATAGGTGCACAGCATCGGCCAGCACAACCAGGGAGCTGGATAGATCCTCTTTGTCAAATCAACAAACCAGCCAATGGGCATGAAGACTTTTTGCCATGATACCAGGAGCCAGTGGAAGCCAAGAAACACAAAAATATTCATTTCCTTGGATTGCAAGGTATCTATCTGCAAGAAATTTAAAGCATGCAAAATCAATCCGAAACCACTCTCCCAATGTACAACAAGTTGGAGAATAGTCATCATACTTTCTGCAAACTTATCGATTCCTCTAAAACAGATTTACAGCCGTTTCTAGATGATGAGAACAGATATGTTTTGGAAAGAAAAAAGAGAGGAAAAAATATGCTGTCCCGAAAAGCACTTGTAAAATGGGTGCCATACTTTGACAACACTTTTGCAACTATTGATTCAAGTAAATAAAATGAGAGTCATTTCTAGATGGTGAGAAGGGGGATAATATGTCCTGGAAAATGGCCCCCCCCCAAAAAGAGTGAATAATAAAAGAGCTCAAGCTGTATAGATATCATACTTTTGCAATGGAAAAAAATGGTGAGTATCAAAAAAAAAAAGAGCTGTTCATAAATACCATATTTATCGAATGAAATTTTTTTGAGAGAATCAAAAAACAAGAGTTGGATAGATATCATACTTTTGCAAAGGGAAAAAAGAGGGTTCCAAATAACATGAGAGCGGTATAGAGATATCATACGTTTGCAAAGGGGAAAAAAGAGAGATCCAAATAACAGAAGAGTGGTATAGAGATATCATACTTTTGTGAAGGGAGAAAAAGAGAGATTGAAATAACAAAGAGTGGTATAGAGATGTCATACTTTTGCAAAGGGAAGAAAAGAGAGATCCAAATAACACGAGATGTATAGAGAGATATCATACTTTTGCAAAAGAAAAGAAAGAGAGATTTTAGAAAAAAACGAGCTACATAAAAGCGATATATATCATAATTTGATTCTAGTAAATTAGATCACAGCCATTTCAGATGATGAAAAGTGGAAATTGTTTTGGGGAAAGGAAAGAGAATGAATCCCATTTAGTACCTGACCTCAATCTGGCCTCGAATCTCCAAAGGAAAAGTGCAGAATCTGTATTGATGATCCAGTGAGAGCTTTAGAAGGAAAGGGTACCTTACCCATCTTTTGTTCGAGCTCTCTGGTACAGTTATAGAAATCTACTCCATTGTTTGATAGCCAAGCCAAGGGTTGGCTGGCCATGGCTAGCTGCAGGTATAAGAAGATCGGTACAAGAAGAGTTACATGTAAGGGCAACAAGAGTTGGGAGGAGATTGACTTCTAGGCATTGAGGTGTTGATTGATTACCTTGCTTGAATTGAAGGAATTCAACTTGGTCATCTTTTTGTACTGATTTTGTTGTTGCTCTAATGCAAGCTTTGTGATTTGCAAACATACCAGGAACCTTTGTCATGGAAGATTTGCTCCTCAGACACAAGCCGCAGCAGCAGAGGTAAATTTGTTCTTATAGAGCCTGAAGTCTATCTATGACTGTGGCATGCAGAACCACGCAAAGCTTCAGGAACAGGAACACATGTATGTACCTCGTTTGTCCGTCCTATTGATTTTGTTGTTGTTGTTGTTCTTGGAAGACTTTTTGTGATCTGCAAACAGCAGCACTGTCAAGGTTCAAGGCTGGAGAAAAGCAAGGCTCACCACTGAATGATCAATTTCTTGTTCTTGGGTTGATTGCCCACATGAGAAATTTCATTCCAAGGAAGGAATCCAATCAAAACTTGGATCCCTGCCATGCTGGGATGCTCCCATGTATCTTTGTGGAAATTCATCATGTGGACAATCGACCCGAGATCAGGGAAGTTGATCAGATTCATAGGAAGTACGAGTGCAAACTTGATCATTTCTCAAGATTTTTGGAGCTCCTCTTGTTTCCATGACATCATAATTCACTCTGTCCACCAGCACTTCATCTGACATGCATGCTGGTATTCAGCTTCTTCTACTCATCTGAGGCAATTCCATCACATGAAATCAATAGATTAGCTGCTGATCTTTTTACAATGAACTGCTTCTCACAAAGTTTCTCAAGCTGAATTCATTCCAATTCGAAGTCTATGGATTTGTCTCAACTTCATGGCTGTGCTTGCCTCTCATGTTGTTAAGCTTCTCAAATGCTGCAGCAAGCAAACATGAGAGCATCTGAAGCATGATGTGCAGAATTCCAGAACACATGGCCAATTATACTTGTGGTTGCAGTTTCAGGAGTAGCTAATTCAACAATCCCTTTTTGCACAAGCATACGACCCAGTGAAAATGTGAGTCCAATCATCCCTGAATTCAAACCTTAAGCTTGATACTGAGTCTTCTTCATTTGAGAACTTGCTACTTCTGCACAAATCAATAATTTGGGTCCCAAGAATCTCTTCAATTTGTCAGTGCTTTATGATCACAATTTTTTTTAAAGCAACCAACATTTGAGCAGTTTTTCAGAAAGGAAAGTATATATCACTGGAACAATTTTAAGTTGAAATTTGCAAATGCTGAACTGCAGCTGCCACACAAGCACCTCCGGATGGAGAAGTTCTTTGATTCTGTGTAGCAACTCGGAGCCCTTTGACAACAAAGCTTGTTTGAGATCCAAGATGAGCAGATTCAACTTGCTGAGATTTTGCTGCAGCCTCTCAACATTAGGCAAGGCATTGGAACTATTTGCGTTCAAATGCAACACAAGGCATGCAACAACACATGTCATTTTTGTAGGGGTCCTGAATTTCTGTGTGCCAGTGGAGCAGGCTTTCCACAGTCAAGTCCAATTTGGGTTCCACAAGCAGCTTGGTGCATTTTCACAATTTTCTCATTAGATACATACTTTGTGCATATCACTATTGGTCACAACACAAAGTCCTCACAAGAGGACAATCACAGATGAAGAACACACAGATTCAAATTGTACATACAACAAAAACTATCTTCATGATCTTTCTTTTGAGTGTTTGGTGAGGGAAGGTATGCATATTGCAGAGCCCAAAGATACTAACAACTGCTTGATCAGGTGCTACACTCATTGTTAAGTCTGGTTTGACAATTCCATTTCTCAGAACTCTCAATTGCTAAAATCCCACAAGATTCTTCTCCCCATTACTCCTACAATCCCACCCACATTGTTGGGCAACCCTGGTAGTTCTGGACTTAGGGAGGTCTACAGGTCTGGAGATGGTGGTTGATTTGTGTCAACCATTAGAGGGAGGGATAGAGAACAAGAAGTAGAGAGGCCAGTACACCAGGCCAATCCTTTCTTTTGCCTTTCTTTCCCTTCAAACAACACTTCCTTCACCTTCTCTTCTTGTCAAGCTTGTCAGGTATTTTTCTTCTGCACTTTCTCTTCTCTCCTAGCTCAAGTTGTTTCTTTCTTCATCTTCTCTTCCCTTCTCTTCTCTTCAAGCTTGTTGGGTATGGTTCTTTTTTTCTGTCACTCTAATATATGTGTCTCTTTTCTTCAATTCCAAGGTTTTTTTTTTGAGTCCCCTTCTCTCTTTGTAGGACATTTCTTCCTTTTGAACTGTATTAAATATTGAGCTCCATTTGTTTGTTATCTGCATTTGCTCCATTATATTTGAGTTTGTGGGTTCTTTTCATGGTGTCTCCTCGTCCATTTTGAAAATGTTAGATGTTTTTCTTGTGATTGGTTTCTTTCTCTACTTCTAGAGATATCAGATTTGATGTTTGCCCCTGTTATTCCTGCCATGTTTGTTCTTGTAACAATTCCCAATTTTTGGTGGCTTTTGATAATTTGCATGAGATTTCCCTCCACTATCCAATATGTTTGATAACAGCAGCTAACTTGACCTACACAAGAATGTTAAAGGGAGGTGGCAATTGAGGACATTAGTTGAGTGTACTCCCTATTTAAAGACATGAAGTGAGTAACACAATTTCTCATCGAGTATCAGGAACAAGTTATGTTCAAGGAAGTCCAAAAGATGATGGGGCAATTGCTGTGATCAGATGATTCAACTTTTTGCATTAGGACTCAGACCAGAACATCATCGCATGTGCAAGGGATGCACACATGGGGCCACAACAGATGGTAAGGAACCATGTACAGGTACAAGAGAAAACATGAGGACAGTTACCATTATGAACTTTGAAACTTGTGTGACCAGACCCAGTCTTGAATTATCATGAAAAGATTATTGTGTACAGAAAGTGGGCACTTGGCACAAAAACAAAAAGAGTACCTAATCGTGTACCAAGACTTAGTAAAATGTAGGCAATCATCAGTAATCACTAATGAGGCTGTAGAATTAGAAACTATGGCAGTTGAGAGTTCTACAATTCATTGTTTCCAATAATATGGCGTTTGAGAACAGGGATGACAATCTCTGGTGAGCTGAATTGAGGTAGATGGCCTTCTGTGTGGAGAACCTCAACTACGGTAGGACTTCCAAGTGAGCAATGAAGGTAATCAGATACTACCACTGGAACTGCCAAGTCCTTGCTACTCTGTAATATATGACAAGGTACTGTCACCTGCATCCACAATACCATACTTGATGAACATCTTAGTAAGATTGAATAATGACTGACAAACGTACAAATTTGAAGTCAATCTGTTTCAAGGTCAACCCCATATCATGGTGTTGTTAAACCAGATATCCATAAGTTCAATAAGATGCACCTAATCCTTTTTCAATGTATGATGTTTGTTATGCTTGCAAAGATGTACCCTGAGATTTTCAGTTTCAACCATTGAAGAGCAACTCTACAGGTGCACTGTACAGTAAATTTTGGATGAAGAAATGTCAAAACATGCCAGTTTGGCTCAGCAAAATGGTTTTGGCCCAAGTGATAGTAATTAATCATCTTACAATAGTGCAATGCAATGTATGTGAACAAATCACCTGTGCCAGTGTGCACCTCAAATCACTTTGGAAAATGGTTTTGGCAACACTGAAGGCTATGTCAGGCCAAATGTTGAACAAAGTTCGCCCAAATTCTTGAACTGCTGGAGATTGAATGTCTGCTCCCACAACCAAAGGTGAAAACCCACTGACCCATGCCCTGAAATTTGATTGCATGGCTAGAAACAGTTGGTTCAGATCCTCTTGCTCAAATCCCCCAAAGTAATTGCATCATTCAGATACCTGAGAACCAGCCAAGTAGCAGGATGGATCAATGGAAATGAATAGCATTGACTTCTATAAGTGTACCAAAGAGATCAAGAGGAATGGACATGCAGCAAAAGGAATTAGTAGTAGTAGTAGTAGTAGTAGAAGGAGTACCTTGGAGAAGCAGAAAGCATAATGATTTTGGAGAAGAAAAGGGGTTGCTCAATGGAGGCAAGGCATCCCACCATGCCAGCTATTGAATGTCCCACATAAATACAAGACTGGACCTCAAGCTCATCAAGAATGGAGAGCAAGTCATCTGCATAGCCATGGAGGGTGGAATAACATTGGAAACTGAAATGCTCAGGGTTTGTGGTCCCAGCACCCATGTTGTCAAAAAGGATGATGTGGTAGTCATCAAGCAAGTGTGGCAACACATGCTTCCAAACAGATTGATCAGTGCCAAAGCCATGACCCAGGACCATGAGCTCATCACCAGTACCCACAACATTTACATTGTGTGCTGTAAGTGTGGGAGATTCCATGAGATTTGAACACCCATTTACTCAATATTCAAATGATCTCTAGTGCACGATCTCTCTTCAATTGTAGTAACCTTTCCTCCTCCTCCTCCTCCTCCTCCTCCTCCTAGCACCATTGTAGCAAAATCATTACAAGACCCATTGCAAACAAAACCATTGAAGCAAAGTCCTTGCAAAACTCATTAAAAAGCATTACAACTCAGTATCTTCTCCCCCAGTGTTGTTTTACCAAATCCTCCAGAGATCCCGCCAAATATTTCATGAAACAATACTCTCTACCAACCTCTCAAACTGCGAAAGCTACGACTAATGTCTCCTACAAACATTGGAATTCAACCAACCAACCAACACTCCTCCAATTGATGTTGTTCAAACACAAAAAAAATAAATTGTAAAAAAACAAATCTAGAGCACTAATGAATCTAACTCTAAAGGCCATAACAAGATTACCAAGTGACAAGACATTCTCACATAATTCATATTTCCAATATAATTCTAAGGAAATACTGAAGATGATGATATCAAAAGTAAGAAAGAAAATCAATAATAAAATAGAAGGATCTCTCCAAGGGCGTGCAAATGGGCCTCCATTTTTGGGTGGGTTCACGAATAAAACATATAACATAATATCATGTAGGTGTTTGTGTGTCTTTGTGTTGTAATTAGGTATTAATAGGTACACTTCCTCTTAGGAATGTGTTCCCATATCAAATTCTCAAAGAGTTCCCCAAGTTCATGAGTGTTTGAACTCCAGACAATGTACTTCCTTTTTGAGAAAAAAAGAAGTAATCCAAACCCAATCCTTCAATCCAAATAATCTCATACTAGCCTACCTAGTTTGCATGGGTTTTTTTTTTTTTTTTTAAATACCTATTAAGGTGAATGATGTACCAATTTTTCACAGGAAGCGAAATTCAATTAACTTGTGATCAGAGGAAGTATTTGAAAGTTTTATTATTTTTCACCAAATATTTGGTCATTGCATTGCTCCCAAATGTGAGTACCTATTTAATGTTATGTTATGGGTTGGGTTGAGGGTTCTTTTTTCATTTAACTTGATTCTTGAGCATTTGAGAGTCAAGGTCTGGGCTCCTTTTTTGTTTCTTCCATTTCCCACATGGTTGATGACCTTTTATCCTTGCAGATAGGTTTCTGAAGAACCATGAGGCAAGTTTTTTTATCATAGTAGGCCTCAAGGGAAGAAATAAAGGCAATGGACCTTTTGGGGTGTGTGGGGGTGGCACCACTAAGTTGGCCTCCAATAGCTAGGGGTATTTTTTAACTTGGAGAAAGGCTATCACTCTAGTTTGTAGCTTGCATTTTTACAAGAGGAGTGGATTCCTAATGATAGGATAGGGCCATGTGTTATCCAAGGGAAAATAAAAGGCATCATAGGGGAGGGGATAGCTAATTAGGTCACTTGCCACACTACATGCAACAATTGAACATGGGCACAATTTGAAGCAAATTCAAATTGGACTAATGTTAAAGTTAAGTTGGGCATTTAAAGTTTTATATCAATTGGTCTCATGATCAAAAGTTGGCTCTCCAAAAGAGTATTAGTATTTATCTTGGTTTGGACTTTGGACTGATGTTGGGCAGGTATATTAATTTTAATATTTTATTTGGGTACAAGTAAATATGGATTTTCAAAAAAATGTGACTTGGATACAAGTAAATATAGATTTTTTTATAAATATGAGTTTGGTAAAGACATATGGATTTTAAGAATTTCTAGACTAGCTAAGGCTATAGAGGGTCTACAAAACTATCAACTTGAGTAAGGGTGAATGTAAATGATGAATATTTACCTTGTTTCAAAAGGTAAGGATAGGGAATTCTTTAATTATGTAGCTTATATTAATTATGCAGGTATTAGTAGGTAAATGTAGGGTAAATCAAAATATTTACACACGTATCACACATTGCCACATGGAGAAACACATAGTTACAATTGGCATTGCCAACATGAACACATGGAATTTCAAGCATCCCTTTTTTTCAAATAACCAAAATAAAATGAAACCAATCAACAACCTTAAAAAGACCTTCAAAGCATTCTTACAATGGCACATGATAATTAAATCTAATAGGGGTTTCAAAACATATGGTAAGAATTTTTTTCAAGGTAATGAGTGTAATGAGGATAAATCAAATGCCAAAATCAAATATATTCAACAATGAATCGCCATAATTTGAACAAATCTATCATAACCACATATGTTTGAAAATATGATGAATATTGTGGTACATTATATTTTTTCATATACATTTTTCTTACCCATTTGAAAACAATTCCCCTCCCCCAACTAAGTGTAAATTGCAAATATATACAAGTTGGGTAGAGTGAAAATATGGTACATTTAAAAGAATTTACCAACTAGAAAGGGTAATTCAAAAGGTCGCAAAAAAAACTTCACCACCCAAATAGGATATGTGCATTTACCTTATTATATACCCATGGGTATATCATGGTAAAATACTTACCTTTCCAACACCACTATTGTATTTTATTTTAATGAAACATTGGTATCAATATTCATATATATCAGTGTTGTCTAAATTTAATTTGTAAAAAAAGCCTTTGTATTAAAAATTTTAAAAATTAATTGGTACTTGTCCTTGTTAAGCATATAATTAACCCACATCAACTCCTTAAACCTAGGTCATGTTTCACAGCTTGGAGAAGGTCTAAAGGGTGGTACAAGTTGTACCCCTTATGCATCCATTCTCTTACACCTCATGTTTTCAATGGTTTAAGTACGTAGATCCAATCTAAAATAGTTTTAATTGGATTAAGGGGATGCACGGTTTATTTAGTTATGTCTATGGTTTGTTCCTCCTTATCTCTCACTCATCTCATATTTGCATCCCTCTCACTACCTTTCTTTAAATAACAATTAAACATACCCAAATTTACCTAAAGCTAGCTACAAGACAACAATTCTTAGAGGCCAAGGTTGTTATTTCATGAGCTTATGAATGTGAACATGAGATTGTCAGCATGAGCCTATCAACAAGATGGAATCCTTTCAATAATATATTGATGACATGGACAAAACATGCTCAAAATATTTTTTGTCATGCAAGACATAATATTTATTGATGTGGACAAAATTTTGACGATGTGGCAAAATATTTTTCCATGTGGACATGGATGAAAATTGAAATGGATGAACTTTTTGGAAGAAAATTAAATTAAATTTGTTTTTACGAAAATTGCAAATGATGTTATTTCGATGAATCTAGACAACATGGGTGGGTGAAAATGATAGTTATTACTAACATTAAATTTGTATCTTATATGTAAACTACACCATTGGGCAAACTATCACATAACTATCAAATGAACTTTGTCTTATTTCACATTCATTACATGATAATTGAAGAGGAGAGCCAATAGAAAATAGAGGTGGATATTTGACAACCATGCATATGCATAGTGGTATTTACATCATCCAAACCACTATGCAATTGAAACTACTTTACTTTAGTGAGAAACAAAGAGACTTATAATCCTAGGCAATTATAACATCAAAATTTCTTAAATTATGTGCAAAATATTCTATCTACACCTTTGTAGCTTTAGTACGACTTGTTATTTTATGAACTTTGTTCTAGCTTCAAGTTGAATGATGAATGAATGTTTCCATCAACCCATAGAGCATCATATTTTGTAATATGTAATATAGATGTTTACAATGCACCCACTTTCTTCAACCGCCCAATGAGCCTACCATCATTGACATAAAATCCATGTAGGTGCAAGCAAAGAAATCACCAATCATTGCCTCGTATTGTTACAATTTTCAATTAGACTTGAAATGATTTGATATAGTCATCCATAGTTGGGAGGAAGAACATTGGTGTGTGGTAAAATTTGTGTGACAAGAATACATTTGGCCTCCCACTTATTTTGTTGTTGAATTGAAATCTTGAATGTTGAAAGACAATGAATATTGTTTTAGTTTTGACTTTTTTGCCAAACATCTACATCCATCAGTCTATTGATAGGGACATATCATCATCAACAAAGAGATTTCTCAAAGCACACCTTATTTCTTGAAGAGGAGGAAACTAATTTCTTCCAACATCATCACCTCATCTTAAGTGAGATTCATCCCTAATTGCACATCCCATATTGTAGGCACAATTAGCCTACCAATTGCATACTTCCTTTCAATACCTCTAACACAATGATTTTGGTCATCATGACAAAACTAGAACTTGTGTAGCTTTAATGTTGCACTTCTAGCTATGCTTCAATTACCAACATACCAAGGAGTAGGAATGCCACATTTTGTTTTCTTCAAAATGATTATGGCCTTGCAATAGTAGTTTGTCTTTTTGCAATATTGAACAATGAATGTTGAACTTGGGGGGGCATTGTTCAATTTGCTAAACATCATCACCACAAAGATGTTCCAACATTTTCTTGTCATTGTGAGTGAGAATTAAGAAGCCCTTTTGTGACTCATTTGATTTGGCAATGCATTAGGTGCAGAGTTGATATGGGGTGAAAGCACACTAAGGTGTAGTAATTTCCAACATATGTTGAGTCTATACTAATGTTAAATAAAGTTCCACATACATTGTAATAGAATACATTATATTGCACAAGTCATATGACAAGCAACATTTTTTTTTTTACTTTTAAACTTTATCAATGATAGATAATTGTATAAAACATTTACATTTAAAAATTGAGAAGTTGAATCATTAATTCAAATGAATAAAAAAATTTATTAAAAAATCCATATTTCATTGTATATATCAATTAATGGTTTTCAAAATCTTTCAAAAATGTTTTCTTTTGTATCGATGGCATCCTAGTACTTTCCATATAAAAACAAATCACTCAATTAAACATTTGAATAAAAATAATGAGTCCATAATCATATGATATGGACTATGTGTAGGTTTTTAACAATTCAAAAATCCAATATATTATGGTAACTCAAAATCCATTATTGATATTCATATGATGTGATCACTTCATATAATATATTATTTTGTTGAATCATTTTCACAATTTATTCATTTAATTTTTGTTCCATGGCCAATAATTAAGTTGTGACATAATTATGTATTACATCTTAATGTGCTTTCACTCGATGAATTGAGATAATTTCCATTCATCAACAAGAGAAATTTACATGATCGTGTTTGTGCAAATTTTTTTTTGAACATGGTGGAAGATCTTGTTTTTATTTAGTGGATCCAAACACCTCCTCACCTTCCAAGTAGGGTATCTTTGATGTATAGGAAGAACTTGGAGCGAATTTTGCAACTATTACAACCATTTGCAAAGGATCACCAAACTAACTCACATTAAGTAATCATAATTCATCCATGTCCATGCCAATCCTAAAGCGACCACCATGCAAGAAGACATAAAACAATGCAAATTGCTTAAAAGTCTGCATATAATCATTTAACATCATAACATACAAGTAGGCCCTTTTCTTGGATTGTTGTAACCAAATGTTGTGGATCATCTTCAATAGGTTATAGGTCAGCATGTTTGTTTGTTATTCCAACATGAATTTATGCATTTGCATTACAAAAATAATTAAGAATGTAACATATGAAGAATTTCTATACATTCACCAATAAAATTCTTGGCCTTTTTTACTAGCAAATATAGCAATGAAGTACCCAATTTAGATAGGCATCAAAAAACCACTTTGTCATTTTGGACAAGTTGATTTCAACATGTATGTTGTGACTAGGTGAATTTTTTTATTGGAAAAGTATGGACCATTTGACTAGTCATTTTGATTGGTGAACATTGGACCATTTGATTGGTTTAAAAATTTCCCATATATTATTTTTAATAAATTATTATCAAAATAATATTTTTGTGGTATTAAGTAGGTAGGTCATAAAAAGGTGGGTAAATAGGTGGTAGCTTAACCTAGCCTACTTGACCTAACCTAATATAACCTACTTAGCTACTTAACCTAGCCTACTTATCTTAACCCTTTAAACATGCACATAGGTTATAAATGTTAAAAAATTGAACCTTTTGACCTCCCCAATAATAAACCAAGTCCTTAACCAATGGACCACACCATCAAAAGGTGTTCAACTTGTTAAGTTTTTTATTTCACATGTTTATTTTGACACATCACTACAAGACTATGAAGTATGTAAGTAGGTAGGTTATAAAAGGTGGGTGGGTGGGTGGGTGGGTGAGTAAATAAATAAATAAATGGAAAGGTAGGTACTATGTATGCAGGTTGGGGGTGGGTAGGTAAGTAGGTGGTAGGTGGGTAGTACATTTAAATAGGCAAATGGGAAGGTATGTAAGTAGGTGGGTAGGTAAGTAGATAGGTGGGTGGGTTTATAAGTAAGTATATAATAAGCATAAAATATTTCATTTGACTAGATTACATTGGTCATTTCGACTAATGATGTTAATTTGACTATATGTTCTATTTGATTAAAACCCATTGGCCATTTTTATTAAGATTGTTCAATTTGATTATATGTAATGATCAAATAAGTCATTATAGTGAAGTTGATTGGTCAAAAAATACATTTGTTCAAATTTGACATTTTATGCATAGAATAGTACCTTTGTAATGTATTTATTTATGAATAAAATCAAACTTTGAATACAAATGTGTCATTAAGTTTCAACGTGTTTAAATGAAGGGGTTTAATGAATATAAAATGGTCCTTTCAGGTACTTCAACCATACTTTGACCCTCCTCATTAGTAGTTCCAGAAGAATACCAACAAGATTGAATTGTAGTGTGGTGAAAGTCGGCCTCCTCCAAGGATTTTGCATTCTTATAATTGAAATAAAAGGTTTTGTGCCGATCTTGCAACTTGGTTGCAAACAATTGCTTAATATGTTTGTCAAGAGATTAAGTCGAATTGAAAAAATAATTTCATTCATTATCAATCATCTTCACAATAGGATCTGCACTTTTGTAAACAGTACAAACTTCATTCTAATTTGCTTGGGAACTATTCATCATGAAGCCCTTAATATTGGGATTTGCGAAACCTTTCTTCAAAACAATTGTGTTTAGCTTCCTCCACAATATACATTGAAATTTTGATTTATTTATATTTGTACATCATTTTCTAAAAGAAGAAAGGCAAAAAGGAAATCATTAATGACAATGCAATTTAATTCTTGAACATGTGCATTAAAAAGACCAAAAATCTAGAGCAATAATTGCATATGCTTCCAAGTTAACCAATGTTTGCCATTGATGGTGATGTCTACAATGACAACAAACTATGAATGTTTACAACAAAAACTTTGAACACCAACAAATTAGGAAGCAAAAAACTATCACAAAAGTTCAAATAAATAGACAAAATATAGTGTATATAGACAAAACAAGATGAAAGAAAAAAATGTTATGGCAAAGAAGACAGTAACAATGCAATCAACTTAAACCATGATTCTAATGTAAATGAAGGGCATGAGATGATGGTGTTAAGGTAATGGTGCCATATCATCATGATCTTATGTGGACAACCTATTGATTATCAATTTAGAATTATGGTTATGATAACACAATGTTAATAGTTCTAATGTTAAACCCCAATAATTTGGTGTTATCCATTATCTTTATAATCCACCTATGTCAAAATAAGTTTTTTCTTTCTTGGAGAATTTTTGTAACTTGGCAAGAAACATAAGGATGTTGTGAAAGATATAAAGGATTTTTTTTCAAAAAATTGGATTCGAGTTGTCACATTTGAAAAAATAAATCATAAAGTTTCCACATTTACATGTTGAGGCCATGGTGTTCACCATTACAAAGTAAGACTCTATGTTTTTTTTGTATTGTCCTGGTTTACATTAGTTAGATTTGACTCATTAATGTTGTAGATGGTCACCAAACCACCCACTTGATAAATTTTTTTTAAAAATAAAATTGGTCCAAGTGTGGCCATACCTTAGGACTTGCAAATATGTTATCAATACCAAACATGGTACCATAAGGAGCTTTCACATTTGTTATATTTGATAATATATGATGAACACTATTAAAATCCAAAACTTCACATCTTTGATTATATGTAAATCTAAGTAAGTAATCAACAATTTGATAAAAATTATTGCTTGGTTTAAGCTCCTGTGGCATTGAAGTTATAAAAACATCCAAGTGATATCAACAATTGGTGCCAAGGTTCAAGAGAAAATATAAGGATTTTTAAGTTGATTTTATTAAATATCATTGAGAGATTGTCAAAAACGCAAAACCTTGGAAATTTCATCTTTGAAAATCTTGTCAATATTTTTACATTGTTGTGTTTACTAATGTTGAAACAACACCCTAACATTTTGTAAAGAAGATGCCCTTCAAATGAATGTGGAATATAATTTAAATGAAAATTAAATGACTATGTTTAAATTTTTGGATCACCTTTGATTATGTATGTGCTATTATTATTATTATTTTAATTTAACCATGCTAGGTTGTTACCATACTCATGACTCATATTTGGCATATGACAATGGATGTGTGAAAAAATAATTAATATTAAGAAAATTGAAAGCCCCAATTTGAATATTCCAAAATTTTAACAATAGTTAATAACTATATTAAATCTTCAATCTATTAATGATGTTATTGAGATATATCAATAGTTTGGATTGTCCTATAGGGGGACGGTCATGAGTTCAATTCTTTAAAATTTTGACAGATTTCGCTCAAGACCTTCTTTTTGTTTGATATACCCTCTTGAAAATTAATTAGTGTTAAACATCAATCATATTTACAATATATACCATTCCAAGTTCAAAAATATCATTATATCAAAACTCAACAATCATGATTAAGACATGTTACAAGTATGTTCTAGTTTTGATTCTTATGCATCATATCATTTATGCATAAGTGGCTACTTTTCATGGTCACCAAGATGACATGACTAAGTACATCTTGAGATGGAGGACATGGGATGAGAGAAAGAGAAGTCCATAATCCTGGCTGATTCAACAATCAATCGAATCATATGCAACCATGTGGACGTTTCAGATAATCAACTATTGAAATTATCCGTAGTAAAGTCACCCTCTGTTTCACCCCCTATCTACTCTGCTTTTGCCCCCTATCCCCTCTTTCAGTGGTATCCTTGAAGTAATGAAATTTTATTAAATCTGGGTATGAAACGCTGAAACTCAGCATTTAATGCACAGGGTTCGCAAGTAATTATAGTAATTGTACAGGTAGGAGCAGTGAAAATATATGTAGCAAGAGTGCAGGCGCTCAGGAGAAAGGAAACACGGGATGAATCTTAGTTTACAACCTTGGTGGAAAAACTAGTTTGGCTCCCAGTTTCCTTTTGTGAAATTTTCATTCCCAGTTACGCGTTTGATGCCCTACTGGCCGCTCTCGCTCCCTAATCAATCGCCTGACTTTATGGATAACTCTTGGGTCGAAAACGTGATTATGAAAACCTTGGCTTCTGCCTGCCTGCTCCTTGAAATTCGCTGGCAGAAAGGGAGGCAGGCAGACAAAATGCGCACATGCCGCCTCAATCCTCAATGAAATTTCTTGCCACTGCTGTTGTGTCAATCAAGCTTTTCATGCTATTGGCAAGAAAATCCTACTTCTCCTCAAACAAATCCGTCAACAATGCTGTAGAATCATCTTTCCAATCTCTCTTGGAATTGGATGGAGCTGGAGGTGCTGTGTGAGGCACAATGAACAAGGGAAATGAAGAGCTCGCACCCATCATCATCTGGGACAGGAAACCTGGCTCTTGAGACGGTTCCATGGTGAGAAAGACAGAAGAAAATGTGATTCAAAGAAAAAATTGAGAAACAAAGTGCCTGTATTGTGTGCAGTGTGAAAATGGCTATGCAATGCAGGCAGGTGAGCACACTGGAGCACGAAGGTGAACGGTGAACCTGTATTGTGTGCAGTGAGAAAATAGCTATGGAATGCAGCAGGCATGTGAGCACCCGGAGCACGAAGTTGAACGGTGAACCTGTATTGTGTGCAGCGAGAAAATGGCTATGGAATGCAGGCAGGTGAGCAAGCTGGAGCACGAAGGTGAACGGTGAAACTGTGTACTGTGTGCAGTAAGAAAATGGCTATGGAATGCAGGCAGGTGAGCACTCTGGAGCACGAAGCTGAACGATGAAACTCGTAGACTCGGGCAGAGTTCTAAACGGAGCGCTGCAGTTCGTGGGCAGGCCGATCGTCGGGATTTTCTGCCTGCCAGGTTTTGTGGCCGATCGCGGGCCGATCTGCTTCTCGAGCGGCAGTCGGCCGCACTTCTTCCCTCGTGTGCGCGACCCGTCTATTGTTGCACCAAGATAATCAAACCCCCTAATCAAAACCATTGTTGTTTTCTCTTTAGTGAAAAAGTGGGGATAAGTTGTTGATGAAGACTTATTATAGGTCTGGAAATCTTAAGACAAGAAGCTTTTTTTAAAAAAACAAAATCATCATCATCTTCTTCATATCCAAAATTTGGGATCTTCTTCTTCTTCTTCTTCATCTCTCACTGGATTTTTTTCCTCCTTGTGAGTAGAATGAATGTGTACCAAAAAACCCCGCATTGGGAGAGATTTTTGTCTGCAGGTTTTTTCGGTGATTTATGAAGAGGAGGAAGAGGAAGAGGAGGCGCTGGGTTGTGTTTTTCTTGTCTCTTCTTCTTTCCCTTGGTGACCCATCTCTTGGTTTTGTAGAAATTTGAAGCAGAAGCATTGGAACTGAATTGCAGTAGTGTGTGTTTTATCTTTGAGAGTAGCTTGCATTTTTTGTGCTTTCTGAGCTTTGGTTACTTTCCTGTCAGTGTCCCATCTCTTGGTCTGTCTGTCTGTCTGTCTGTCTCTCTCTCTCTCTCTCTCTCTCTCTCTCTCTCTCTCCGTGCAATCTGCACAGGACAAAGAGTGCAGAAAGGGGAGCAAGAAATTCACAAGCTTCTTCTGAGAGAGAACTGGTTTGGCTTCGGACAGTGTACCACGGCCATGGCTAGAGCTGCTGCTGCATGCACAAGGTCGCCCTCTTTGATCATCCCCTGTTGCGTTTCTATCTCCAGGGATGATGCAGCTTGCAGCACCAGCTCTGGTTCTTCTTTGTATGCAACGTTTCCCAGCTCTCATCGCTCCTCCTCCCCTCGTATCTCTGCCGCCGTGCACCTGCAGCGTCCTCGGCTCTCTACCAGAAACAAAGCTCGCTGTTCTTTGGTCAGGGCGCGTGAGTTGAGTTTTTTTGCTTCGTGGAATGGCCGCTCTCATCTCATTCCTCTTGTCAGTTCTCTAAGAGGTCTGCCCAATCTCTGACTCATCCTCTTTCTCGATCTTGTGTAGTTTGCAATTCTGTTAAACCAAATAAGTGGGATAGCATTCTTTGAAAGCGTTCACTACTGCTCTGCACTCTCTTCCATGTTGCCCTGTTATTGCTGACCCCTTTGCCCCATGGGGTGTTTCTTCTCTATATGGGTGTGTGTAGTCAAGGGCACACAGGTGAGGAAAACTGGTGTGCAAGCTTCATTGCTGGGAGTGGGTGCACCAGAGGTATTGGTAATAGGAGTGGTGGCACTGCTTGTATTCGGCCCAAAAGGACTTGCAGAGGCATGCAATCTTTCTCTCTCTCTCTGTCTCTCTCTCTTCTTGTCACTCCTCCAGAGTCGAAACCCTAATGCAATCCCTCTCTTCCTTTCTCCCTTCCTGTCACTCCTCCACATCCTACCTACATATGGTATCATAGATTGGAAAGCTCCCTTAAGAATCAGGCTCGTGGATCTTGGAAAGCAGCTGAGAAACTGAGGATCTGAATGTTTCTGTGAGTGCATAAACACCTGGAATCACTTGAGGTGGCATGACAGGTTCTTCAAACACTCATCAATAAGAAGAACAATTGTTCCTGTAGTTTTTAAAATTTCTGTCACAGTACTTTGGTTCTGCAAAGAAGATTCTAAGATTGATTCTGATTCTGAAGAAGCTGCAAAAAGCTGAAGTCCCTCATGATCACTGATACTGCACTTTTATATATTCTTGCTAGTATTCAAAACTGTTGTAAGGAGGAAGAGCTTCATATACAAGCAAGCCAAAGTTGCAAGAGAATAATATGCTGTGAGTACAATGAATCTGAAGAAGAGGAAGCAATCTAAAGAGATGAAATGTGTGAGTGCAGGTGGCACGCACATTGGGGAACTCATTGCGGGCTTTTCAACCAACTATCCGTGAGCTCCAGGTAAAAGAGTCAGCTGAATTTCTCTAATGTGGGCTATTGGGTATTGTTGCTGCGCTGTAAGAGAGAATGTGGGATAGCAGCAGCAAAATGCACTTGAAGAGAATTGTTGGAAAACCCAAGTTTGTAGTTATGAACTATGAACCAGTGTCGGTCCAGGTCCAGTATAGAGGTCTGTGCCAGGTATTGACAATGGCATCAATACTAGTAGCAAGGACCCTACAAGACTGGTATGATCTGAGGCAATTCCAGCCTGGTTGGGACTAGGGACTTGAGGTAATACCAGTCTTGTACCAGTTTTGTGTCAGTTTCAATACCAGGGATATAATTGCCTCATGCCAGCCAAAAATACAATGCAAACCGGTTTCACTATGAGACAGACTAAATGGTCAATGGTAGGCATTGAACTGTTGCCTGTTTAGTCTTGACACATGCGGTGGTAACTGGTTTCTGCAGCAAGTATCTAAGGAGTTCAAAAGTACTTTGGAGCAAGAGATAGGTTTGGATGAACTCAGTAACCCTAGTCAAGCTCCAACATCAACTCCACTTTCCCCCTTTCAGCAACCTACCATACCATTCAAGGAAGGTAGGATGCCATTTTGTGTGTCTCTCAAGCATCTTGGTGTAGTGTATATGTGTCTTTCTTTGAGTTTGCAAAATTTGAACAACAAAATCCCTTTCAAAGAGAAGAGATGTGCTTTTGGGAAGTACTGTTGAATCAGCATTCTGATCAGTTAAGTCCAGGATGAAATCCTTGGTTTTCAGCTAATCAAATGTAGCAAATTGTGTCAGCTTGCAGCACTAGAATAGCTTGAGATTGTGCCAGCCATCTAACTGAGGGCAAGTTTGGTCTGGGTTTGGGTTTGGGAAGAAGGAGAAGTCACAAATGAACCCAGGGCTTACACTACAGAAGACTATCTACGGATGACAGAAGAGCAAGCCAAGGCTCTGGTCCCAGAAGAGCAGCGCAAAGGTAAATCTCATAAAGAGTTTTTCTATTGCTGTTGGATCTCTAGAGAAGAGATGCGAAATAATCTCTACTTTCTGGAAGACTGTATGATTCATGCTGTAGGTCTCTACTCTCATTGCTACAAGTTTGCAACCTGAATCAGAATGGTATAGAGCCTGTGAGCCTTGGCAAAACTCTGATTTCAAAACCATGGGCTCTCTGGTTTCTGACTCCTGTCTGGTTTACTGTTCAGTGGCGGAAGCAGCAGCACGGGGAGGTCAGCCACCACTGAAACCTGTAACAGAAGTCACAGATCAAGAGGTTGTACAACAGCTGGAGGGAAGTAAGGACAGAACTCCAGTAGACAAAGTAGAGAATGTGAATGAGAGCAGTAGTTTGAAGTCGTAAAGAATCATGTGTTCATCATCCCCCTAAAAAGTGTGGTAGGATTTGATTTTACTGAATTTTGCTGAGTTTTGAGTATTTGGGAGTCATTGGAGTTGGTGGACACAACCCTACTTTCTGTACCTTCACAGAAAGCTAGCAACATGCATTCCAATGCCTCTTGACATACTTGTGAGAAACACTGAATTAATGGTGCAAGGAACAAATGGAGTGACTCACCAGAGAAGAGGTGGTCATTTGGTTTAGCCTTGTGTGAGTATCATGGTTGCGTGCTGTTTTCACTGTCAATTGAGTGCAAAGCATCTAGAGTGAAGTCAAAATTTCTGTTTTATTAACTTGAGTGCTTCTTAGACAAAGTGCCAGAGGTGAAAACCTAACAGCTGGTTGTTCTCCAGCAGAAACTGGGGTATGGAAAGCAGATCAAAAGAGGCATTCCACTACTTGAGGGACCTGTTTGACTGACAGTTCTCCCTTATGAACTTTTATGTGGTGGCTAATTTACATCCTCCACCCTCGAGGTTTGGAGCTGCATGGGATGATCCAGCATGAAGATGATGTACATAACCTTTCAACCAGTGGAACCTTGACTACCATCAGGATGGTTTTCGCAGATTAAAGCTAATTCTTTTCTTAAGTACTCCCACTTTCACCCCACTCCAGATAGACGGCACTGTGGACATACTTGCCAATTCTTCAATCAGCTCCATGTTCTTCTCCAGCACTGAACCAAAGATTGTATATCTAGGGTACCACTCCTCGTGATTTGCCAGGCTGATGAAGAAGTCCGGCCCACCTTCCACCCAGCCTACCATGCCCCTTTTGACCTGGAGGCGTGCTTCCATTGGAATATCCTTTAAAGGAACCCCCTGTGCTGCTAATATGCCCTGCAGGACAGCATAAGGTGGACCAAAGGCAGTCTGCACAAGCATCAATCCCACAACCTTAGTAGCTTGATCTTGCAATCCTCAGCAAAGTGGAGAAGCCAAGCCTACATGAAAGCAGTGAATTACAACATGAGTGCGTGACAAGACCAATGAGAGCTTCTCTTTCAAAGCAGCACCAGCTATCCCTGTCCTTTTGCCAAAGACTACTAGCAATCTGGCTACCATGATGTCATTTTACACACAACACATGCAGTTTCTACACAAAAATTCCTATATCTCTATGATACTGCTTCGAATGTAAGACAATAAAGTTTCAGTCAATTTAGTTTTCCAGTCAATTATGAAACTTCTGGCACCATTACCTTGGAAATATGGTTTCCTTGAGCATCCCAAAACTCTGCCCGGCCCTCTGCACGGTAAAGGACACAGTCTGAGCAGTGGCGTAACCTGAGCAGCTCCATGATATAAGCCACTGATTGAGGTGCACAATCAGGCATCAACTGCACCACTCACAAAAACACACAATTCCTGTGTCAAAATCCATATCTTTAGAGCCAGGTTAAGTCCAATGACAGAGATTAGCTAGCAAGTGTCTCTGTCAACAACAGATTGTGCTTGCAAAGATGTGCTTTATAACAGCGACTCCCAACCAGCAGAAGGATTCCAGAGCAAGCTCATCAAAACTGTACACTCTTGATCGTTGCACACCTGACAATGCTCTACCACTCTGTCCCTTGTTGCAATTGTGCTTTGATTTTCTTAAACCTATGTGTTGTCAACAAATCCTCTGCAAACTTGAGTGATGTGACTTGATCTTTTGTTTCTCATGCCAAGCTCACCTGTATGTGCACAACTCCACGCTCTGTCCCCAATTCAATAACACCCTGTTTCCATAACCCCGTCCAAATCCAAATACCCTTCTCTCCCGTAAGTCTCTGAGCTTCTTCCAACATTTCATGTCACAAGACAGAAAGTTTCAGAGGGCAGAAGAAGAAGAAGAAGACCTACTGTTCCTTCGCGGTAGATGAGACCTGATGTCCATGCAACATGTGGCCCTGTATCTTGCACCTGTGGAGCTAGCAGATCCTCCTGTACCTTGAGCCAACACTGCCACCACAAACCAAAATGCATTCCTTCTTCAATCAAGCTTCCTTTGTATTCTTGCCATTCATTCCACTTGCAAAATCTCCAACTTCCAAGTAGTTATCTATCTGTATGCCCCAGAGAAAACCAGTTCAAGCTTTCGCAGATATGGCAATGCATCATACTAATGATGCAGACAATTTTTTCTTGCAGATTTGGGATTCCAGAGAATGGATCTGCAGACAAGGAGGAGGAGGAGGAGGAGCCATGTCCATTTCTATGTGCAAAAATGGAAAAAAGATCCAATCTTCCACATTCTGAAGCTTGAGACAGTCTGCCTTCTCTGGATCTGAGAGATCTTTCATGCGTTGATGATGTTGATGGGGCCATGATTGCAATGATGGCCCGCAGGCTCTGAAGAATCCATTCTCAAGATTGCTGTTGCAGCTTGAAAGGAGAAGAAGAAGACGAAGAAAAAGGCGGACTTCAGAGAGACCAAAAAAACAAAGAAAGGAAGAAGAAGGCGAAGAAAAAGGAGGACTTCAGAGATTCCAAAAAAACACACAAAGGAAGAAGAAGAAGAAGAAGAAGAAGAGAATTTCCTTACCTCGCCGTACTTGGCAGCGCATTTGTCACGATCTCCGCAAAAAACCCAGGAGTTGCACTTGCTGTTGGCCTTGCAGGCGGTGCAACACTGATACGAGGAGTTGAGGATCAAGTGAGGGCCCCAATTGACGGCCTCGCCCCAGAGCTCCATGCCCTCGGCGCCGTGACAGCAGCTTTCTTTGTCTTCCAGGCTTCCTACCACCACCGTCTTCTTCTTCGTCTCCGATACTGATGATACCTCCTTCTCGAACAGATTGCGGAGAACAGGGGAGCAGACGAGGTAAACGGCTCCACAGGTGACGCAGATGAGCAAGAGTACGACGAGGTGGATCCGACGCCAAGCTCCTCCTCCTTCTCCCTCATGATGTCTTCTTGCCATCTACGCAAAATCCTGTTGCCCCCCCTCTAGTCCGAGGGCGGGGAGGGGATTCTCAAGAATGCCTCAAGGATTGCCGACACTCAAAGGAAATGATGCAATTCCTCTTCTCTCGGTACTGCGGGGTGCTGCAGTAATCCATCCGAGAACAAGAAAGAAAGAAAGACAAGGCACAACAGGGCTGACTTTTGAGATCCTCCTCCGCGTAATTATGTGTTCCTGGGGTCGTCGGGCGCGCGCTTCACCGTGGGGCCCCCACCGCCGAAAGCGCTGCTGCTTTTTGTCCTGTTGCACGACTCACGATGACTGATGCAACATGATGAAAACAGAAAATTGCACGAAGACGTGACCGTTTCTTCTTTCAGCGTTGGCGCGGTAGGGTACTTCGTTACCACGGAAACCGAAGAGACACTCGAGAGTAGTGGTTAGAACTACTCCTGCACAGTTCTTTCCTCATTGTTGCACAGATATGATGAGAGTCGTGCGAGATGTCGTGATGGATCCACTTGCGTTTGTCTTTGAGAGAGAGAGAGAGAGAGAGAGAGAGAGAGAGAGAGAGAGAGATAGAGCATCATTGTGTGTTTTTGTTATACGGCACTCGTCTTCTCCGTCCGCAGATGGAGAGGATTCCAATTCTCAACCTCAATCCCGATGCCGAGTGTTTTGAGAGATACAAGACACTGTAGCATGTGTCTTGGATCTCTGGAGCAGAAGAAGCTAATCAGGGGAATGCGATGATGCTTTTGCGTGTGGCACACTCGTCTCCAAGTCGCAGATGGTGAGGATTGCGATGCTCATCCACGTCGATTCCGATGCGGAAACTTTTGGGGGATGCAGACAATGGATCTATGGAGCAGAAGAAGCTGCTCAGGGGGGGAATGCGATAGGAATTCTTTGCATATTGCGCACCTAGAATATTATCAGATGCTGGTGAATCTCCCGATCTCTGAATGTCCTCTTCTTTCCCTTTCTGAATTTCATCACTGCATTCTGTACTATGAGCTTGCTTCCCTTTCCCGAGCTTTTCATCACTGCACTCTGTAGATAGAAGCTTTGCTTTGTGTTAGTGCAGAGCGTTTTGGTTGCGGTTTTCTTGAAGAGATTGTCGTCATGGCAGCAAATACCCTCGAAAAGAAGAACAAACAAAAAACACATGCCAGACTTGTACATCATTGCAAAAACATTCTGCTGCTTCTTGAGGGCAGTCTTCTGCCTACAATTGTGGCTGTGAAACTGAAAGAAGCATGATGGTAGCAATCACATCTGCATAGAAATCTGCTGTTACAGGTAACAACATTTGTTCCCACCACATCATCAGATTCTCTTGCAGTAACCTCCGCAATACCAGGAATTTCAGGGCACATGAAAGAGGCATTGATTGTCGGATGTAACATACTGAAAGCACTGGTTTTTTCTGTTGTTCTGATTAGCAGGTCTTTAGCTGTGGAGTCGAAAGCTTTACTGCCAGGGAGTATACAGACTGGTCTTGTTGCAGAGAAAACAGATTGACAAGTTTGTGAAATTTTGACGTGGCAAGTTCTAGTAAACTTTGGATGTCTGTCACAAATTTGCAGCATGATCTTCTGCTTGTCTTCGGAGACCTGCTTTATAGAATCTTCATGATCATGGTACCACCATTGCATTGCACCCTTTTACAGCAAGACGAAGACAACCAGTGTGACATAACAGAACAAAACACACCACAAGAGATGCAGAAAAATGATTGACAAACAGGACTGAGGATATGCTAAATGAACCTGACACTTTTTGGAACAGTTTACTGCATGACACTGTATTGCAGCAGCTCCAAGTTCATAAGTCCCCTATACTCTCTCACAAATACCAGCTGCAGAAATCTGCATATTTTGATAAGAGTGTAGATTTTGAGGTGCAGGGAGAGTGTGAGGGAGAGAGAGTTTACTGATTGTATGTCCCTGTACCACCCAGTCTATGAATGTTGGGCCTTGCAGACTGTCAGCCATCTTAATCATGGCTTTTGAACTGCATTGCAGGGTTCAAAAATAGGGCAATATCATCGCTCAAAATCTTGGAGCAAGCAGGAATCTCAACTTGTGCTTACTGAACATATAAATTCATCAATTCTCATGAACTACAATGTATAATCAATGTAGACATTGAGATTCCTGCTTTTTACCTACAGATGTTGCAGAGAATGAATTCTTGTCAGTGGGAGGAGCAAGAGTGGATGAGGGCCCAGATGCACACAGTACGATGTGTGCCCATCAGGCTCTGTCTGCATGCCTACTCACTGCCTCCTCTGCACCCCACTGCTCACCCAACCACTCTTTTGGCAGTGTGATTGATCCAAAGAAATGCAGCACTGAGTGCCCATGGCAGTGGTAAGCTGGCCTCTGTGTCTGTGTCCATGTCTCTCTCTTCTGCTGGTCTGTCTGCAGAGAGCCTGATCATGCTACCACCTCATCAATCTACTTGTCAATTGTGATTATTGTCATTCTTCCTAAAGAATTTGCTGGCCTGCCACAGAACTTAGATTGTGTCTGGTTTCCAATGGTTAGCATGTGTGAGAGCCAACCTTGTGCTTTTTATTATGTTCCAATTTATGGAATGTATTTATTTTCTTATGACCAATGTCTAAAATGGTGTGCTGTGATGTGATGAAGGCAGGTGCTATGTGAGGGTATTGGCTTTTCACTAGTTTGTGTGGTTGATGGCATTTCAAAAGGATTGTAGAGAAGCTTTGGCAGGAGTTCTTCTCAGATCCTTCACTGTGGTGGGATCACAAGTTGCTAAAGGTAACTGAGATCATATGCCGTCACAATCCTAATAGTCATGCAGGATTTCACTACAGTGTTTTTTGTATGTTACATCATTTAGTCTGGTCTGAACCATGTGAGCAATATGCAACACTGCTCAATTAGACAAAAAATTTGCTCATAGTTGAACAAATCCAAGGTATCCAGATTTCAAACATAAGAAGACAAAGGAGTCACTGTGGCTCAACGACACATGGATTTTTTGTCCTATTGGTGAAAGCACTGTTGGCAGCAAAGGCACCATGCAGTGCACACTTCAACATTTTTCAACAGTTTGCAAGGCTTGCAAGATATGTCAGGTGTGGTCAATGTCAAGAAACATTGTCTCTTTCTGAACAATTGCATATAGAGGGCATTGTTCCAGACATCACATTCAAGTTTATGAGCACATGAAGAGGGCCCACACTTTATTATCATATGAAGTAAGTTCGAATTGGATGCACAGGTGGGTAGTAGTCTTGTCAACATTTGTGCCAAATATGCAAGCCTAAAGGATGCTTTCAGTATATAGAGCAAGATGCCCATAGGCAATGCATTATCTTTGATGCTGGGGCTGGTAAAATGTAGGCAAGGGCAGATGGCATTGGATTTCTATCGACAACTGCAACAGGAAGGAGTGGAGCCAACCACTGTCACCTTTGTTGGGGTGCTGAGTGCATGTGCAAGCATAGCAGCCCTTGATGAAGGCGTGCATGTTCCCAAATGGATCTGAATTTTTGCATCAGATGGCACTTAAGTAGAAGAAAGACAATGCTTGGAGAGTGTTCAAAAGAATGCCCCATATGACGTGGTTGCATGGAGTGCAATAATTTTGGATTATGTGAAACATGGGTGAGGGCAGAAGACCTTGGGATTAATTTGCTGAATGCAACAGGAAAGGGTATATGCAAAATGTGTCACCTTGACAGCACGCTGAATGCCTGTGCTAGGTTATCAGCCCTTGATGAGGTTAGACGCATCCTAAAACAGATCGTTCAAAGTGGTATGCATCTCGGATGTCTATATTGGTAGAAACCTGCTCAACATGCATGCTGAATGTGGGAGCATTGAGGATGCTTGGAGCATGTTTTAACAGGATACCCAAGTTTGATGCGGTTGCCTGGAATGACAATACTCTGAATGCAGGCAAGGCACAAGGCATTGGGACTGTTTAACCAAATGCAATGGAAAGGGGTGCAGCCAGTTCTTGTCACCTTTGTGGGGGCGGTTAATGGACGTGCAAGTATTTATGGCAATTGAAGCAGCAGGCAGCCATGTTTATGAACAGTTGTTCCAAGCATTTGTTAGTATATTTCTGGGCAGCAATCCTCATTGACATGTATGTCAAATATAGGAGCATAGAGGATACTTGGACAATGTTCAATAGGATGTCCAACACAGGATGTGGTTGCTTGGTGTGCCATGATTGTGGAATATGTGAAATATGGGAGGTCTGAGGCCATTGGAACTATTCATGAAATGCAACAGCAATGCCCATTTCATTCAGGAGGATGTGTTCAATAGGATGTTCACAAGGTATGTGGTCTCTTGGAACAACATGCTTAGAGAACCTCTCAGCTGTTTGGAATGGATGTGTGAAGCAGGTGTAGAGATGGATAGGATCAATCTCATTGCTTTTCTTTTCAGTTTGTAGATGCCCAGTGGTTTGAAGGCTTGCATTACTCATGAGTTTAGTGTACTGTGTTTTGTGCAGCAATGGAGCAGTACACTTGCATGGTTGAGGATCTTCCCACAAGGACTCTTACCATGTAGGTTTCCAAGAACACTTTGGATCACTGGTTGAAAAGTTGGAAAATAGAATCATTGGAATTGCAAGTGTCTATATCTCTCATTTCTTTATTATCTATTGTTTTCCATCTTTTTCATGTTACTTGCTTGGCAATCTCGTAGACCCTAGGGGCAATGGTGAGTGGAGATTTGTCAAAATGGTTGGCTACTTGCAAGCAAATGAGAGAAGGTTTAAGTGAATGTTGATCAATTCTGTTTAGCTCATCATTAGCAAGCTGACATAATGTTTCATAATGTATGCTTGATTTAGGTGTTCTTAATCCCAAACTATCAAGAATCAGTCATGTGCAGGAATTGAACCATAACTAGCATGGTGCTCCCCATAGTTGTACTTGGTGGATCTCCAAAGACAACAACCTCAAGTGCCTACCACAAGTGCCGACCAAAGACAACAACACTCAGGTATGTGGTCATCTACTAGTGCCTATTACATCCAAAATAGCTTGTAAGTAGTGTGCAAGTTGTTTCCCAACCCCCCATCCATAAAAATGTAATATTGGATGATGTACAAATGAGAGAATGAGGGTCAATTAAATGTCACCACTTGTGGGTTGGGTAATGAAAACCTTTCCTTCCATGTTTCATCCCAACAGGTTCTTGATTCCTTAAACATTAAAATCTTTGAGTTGTCAATGTAAACATTTTCAATTCAAATCAAAGTTCAAAAATCCATCGTTCTTTTTTCGAATTTTCATTTTCTTTCATACTTTGTGAGAATTTGAATCATGTTTTTTTTTTCTCTTCTCACATCCTTTGGCCTCTTCTTTCCTTGTTCATTTGTCTTTCATACTTTCATTTCAACTCACACCTTTTCCCATTTTTCTTAGTTTTTATAACTTCTTTCCATTTTTTCACGTTCATTATTTTTACGTCCATTATTTTCTTTTAATTATCTTTTCATTTTTTGCACCTTAACCTTAGACCATGTAAGAAAAAGGCACAATATTTTTGTGACACGAATTTTTTTCATGGCCATTAAACATTTTAACATTACATCAATTTGTTATAAATGAACAATGTGTTTCATTGATGATCATTTTTTTTCATCATCGAAAGGAAAAAAACTCAAGAAATAGAATGGTGTAGAGCTATGAAAAGCTTTAGTGTTCATGAAACAACATTTTGGGTTTTTTTTTTTTTTTTTTTTTTTAAATAATTTTTTTGAAAAAAATGAGGTGAAGTTTATTTTTTTTTAAGTTTATAAATTTAGAAAATTAAATTTTTATTTTTGGTTGGATGAAAAGAAAC
>Ga0116227_10000570_pt1 | contig 73499 bp, 53 predicted proteins | sample S1TSphgellanicum_FD_89693 | JGI IMG/M metagenome (GOLD analysis project Ga0116227, IMG submission 89693) | Host-associated microbial communities from peat moss isolated from Minnesota, USA - S1T2_Fb - Sphagnum magellanicum MG | ecosystem: Host-associated > Plants > Peat moss > Unclassified... | reverse complement strand
TTTAAAGTTAAGACCATTGACATGTCTCAATACCTCACAAATTGCCAAATTATGCAAAATGCTTCAAAACAGTCAAAATACACAAGTCTGCTGAATGGTGAAGTAACTTGCAATATGACCCTCAATGATAGGTTACTCTTTTGAAGTGATCACCTTGCAAATTTGTACAGGTTCAAACTCCCCTGTTGGGTAGTAGATCAATCTGTGTGCAATGACTGATGATCAGATGGTGGCAATATGAACTTTCATTTTTGTCTCTTTCCAAAGTCTCCTGGTCCAACTTGATTTTCAATAAATTCTAACTATCATGCTCTCACGACTTGTAACAGGCAACATGCATCAGGTATTAAGAACTGGCATTACATGTGGATGCGTAGACAATGCATCTTTTGATTTGATCACCGCACAATGCTCCATGGAACTTACAAACTGTCACCAAGACTTTTAGGACTGTGACTTAGCATAGGCATTCAGTTTGTATTCACAGGGACAAAGCTAGTGAGCTCCACCAGTTTGGGATCCAGTCCTCTGAGAAATACTTCAGAGCAAAACCCTGAAGCTACGTGTGCAAAATGCCCTTCTTTGAATTTTTTTGTCTTTTGTGCTGCATCCCACCACCAATAGCCAGGGATTAGTCTCTTGTCAACAACTGTCCTCTATACCTGAGGTGCAGTGAAGCATTGGACTACAACCTATGGTTTTGATCACACATCTAGCACTCACTATAAGACCTGACCAAGCCATAACAACTGAGTCACGTGGAGGTCCCACTGTGTTTCTAGGCATCTCTGCAAGAGAGGACCACATGCTACACAAAGATGTTACAATCCTGGAAAGCCACCACAACTAGGATAAGCTGAGACTTGAAGCTAATCAAAGTCGCAAACAATACCTTATGTTTGTCAAGTGCCTCTGTATCAGTCCGATCTTTCCATGTACTCTTGCACATCTTGATTGCCCTGTTCCCAACATACTTTCCTACAGACAACACTCTATTCAGGATTTTATGATTCAAAAATATCCAGAGAACCTTTCATGGTGCAATTTTAGACATTTAGATTCTACTCTGATTCAAGTAACTGACATGCATTCAGACAGAGCAGTGCTCACCATTCATCTCCTTCAAAGCTAAAGCCAGATCAGATGGATTTGCAAAGCTTACAAAGCCATTGCTTGGTCAATTCATGTCCAACCCTTGTGTTCTAGATGTTAGCACTAGGAAGGGCACTCTAGCTCTTTGATGTGTTACCCTAGGATCATTGGAATCAATTGGTATGTCCTACTTAATCTGCAACTTGTAATTCTATAGTAGTACAAGAAGAATACATGGTAGTTGCCCATCAAAGTTACATGAGTTGTCATATAGTAGCATCACATTGTTCAACAAACTACCATGCATATGCAATGGACCATGTATAACCAAAAACCTAGTTGCAAATAAAGGCCTCCATCATTGGGATGTGTATACTTGTATATAAATATTACAATCAAATAACCAAGTTGCCATGTAGTGGCATACTTTCCTTTTTATATGTTCTTATTAAGTTGTATTATAGTTTTCAACTACACCAAGCAATTGTACACCTCGTTACAAGTTGGTATTCACTTCACTAGTAAAAATATTGTCATTTACAACCATTCCCTGTGCGATTATGTGCAACTAAATGTTACTTATGACTACGAATGGTCGCTTATGCAACTATTTTTTAAATTTGGATGGATTTGGTCTTCCTTTCAACTAATTGCAACTATGACATATTTCATTTTTTAAATAGGTTGATTTTTCATGATGTCTTCGTATTTTTTTACAACATCTTATATCCATTTAGTTCACATGCAACCAAAATAGTCACGTTATACTTGCATAAGGTATGTATGGTATTTACTAGTTACACGTATAATGACACACCCCCACATTCCTTGAAAGACTTAAATACGAGTCCAAAAGTGAAAACAAAAGAAGAAGGAGTTGGGGTACGCTCCCTAACTCGTAGCATTTTGGGGTTAGAAGGGCGTGTTGGAGCTCTGAGATGAAGACTAAAACAAATGACAAGTAGGTCAATTACTCACACGAACCTGCACAAATTAAACAACAAGTTGATTAATGTGTGATTGAAGCACTTTTGGTGCACAGACGAATCACGAGCATACACAAACTCAAAAAACTCATCATGGTCCGAGCTTAGGGGAAGCCATCATCTTCCCCCTTATAGTATTAATTATGTTATGCCACAGGGCCTACACCCAAATGTCATTTTGTTTCGAAACTCCCAAGTTAAGAATCCTGAAATTTTCGAAATTGGGACTCTCGCAACTTTGGTTGCCCATAACGTTTTGTGCAAACCTTTGATTAAGATGAGGTCTAAAGCAAAGTTGTAGCCCTCGTTGAGAGCTTTTTAACGATATATGGCATGCCACCTGAACGTAGATACATCAAGGCAATTCTTGACTTTTAATGGTCAAGAATCAAATTGGCATTTTGACTTTTAGTCCCTTCTTTCAGCCATAACTTGTGTTTTAAGTACTCAAATGAAACGTGCAAATCCATTTTAAAAATATATGTTCCAAGAACTTTCCAATGGTAAAAAGAACTTTTCAATCCAATGAGTTTTGACCCCTACAATCACTCTCTGTAGATTTGGGAATCCATTGGGTCTCCAACTCCCAAAGTGGGAATCCATTTAAGAGTGTGTGGGTTCATTCCTTCACACCCTCCTACACTCCTAAAAACACGAAATATGACTCTTAAACTTCACTTTCGACCTGCACATTTGCAAGCCCTTACCTTGGTTGTGAACCCAAGGCTAGGGTCACGACATATAAATTATTTAATGATACATATGTACCTATATGTATATACCTATGTACTAAATACCTACCCACCTAACTACCTACTACCTATTTGCTTATTAGGTATATACACTATGTACCTACCTACTTAGTTATTTATTGAGTACCTACATACATATATACCTACATACCCATTAGCTACATAATAGGTTATTTAATTATAAATAATTATTTAAAGGTTATCTAAATAGTTATTTAAAATAAATAATTATGTAGAGGTTATTTAAATAAATACTTAAAATAAATACTATCTAAGTAGGTACCTAGTAAGAACTTATGTTACTTAATAGGTAGGCTATGTAATAGTATGTGTTAAAAAATAGTTGCAATTAAGTTACAACTATGTAACTAAGCTATAACTAAAATTTTATCTCATATTGTTTATTTTCCATTTCAAGTTTACAAAATATATAAGTAGGTTGGTTTGGTGTAATAAACACATTCAATTTTTCCAATTGCCATATGGGAAGAGCTAATCACATAGGTTCCACCCAAAAGACAATTTAAAATAAAATAAAATTTTGTTGTAAAAATTTTAGACCCAAATCTACTTACCTACATAGGCTAGACCTTTGTTTAGGTGGCCTAAGCTTAACCTAGGTTCCACATGGTTTATTGTAAATGGCTTGACCCAAAATTAGGCTAAGTACCTTAGGCACTTAATTAGGTTAGGTGGCCTAACCTAGGCCTAGCCTAAATGCATGTGGCTTATAATAAGTGGTCCAACCTTAAACTAACCCTAAATGATTATAAAACAATCTTAAATTTCCATGTGATACAATCTTAGGTTACCACATGGCATAATCTAATTGTTTTTAATTGGATGGTTGAAAAAATATATATAATTTTTGACAAGATATTTCAAAAAATCCAAATGAACACATATTTAATTAATTTAGGATTTTACCGAACTAAGTGGATGGTATGAAGTTTGCCTGGTGGCGACCAAATTTAAGATATGTAACCTTACATTTAAGTAAAACCAACAATATTGCATCCATGTATATATTGAATTTCAAAAGAATTCACACTAATTTTTTTCTGCAACATTTTCAATCATTTTTTTTAATACATTAAGGGACATGAAATGAATAACAAATATAATATGCTAGTTTCAAAATTAATATATTAATATGATGAAAAGAGTATTTTTTTTTGGTGCCCACCAAGTGAAGATTATAGGTTATTCATTATCAAGGTTGGAAGTCAAATTGTGTTCCTATTCATGAGAAAAAATAAGTTTATTTACTAAATTAGAAAAAACTAGGCACAACATGTGCCAATTCATCAATAACAATAATGTCTATGGATCCAAAGTTGTTGGTCATATTATAATAAAATCAATTATTATATTTGGTAGCTTTATGCCATGAAAGAGAAAAGTAGACCAAGGATTAGGTTTACGGTCCCCAAAAAAATCGATAGCTAATATTTAAGAATATACACACACAAATTTTTATAATAAACAACTTCTTTAATACCATGTTAATGCCACACATAATTTTTGCTAATCAAAACATTGCTTAAAAATATATGCCACATCGAATGCAAAAGAACCTCAAAAATTTTAAAATTCATAATAAATTTGGAATCAATGCCATGGAATGAAAAAAATAGACACCTAATAACCACTAGGGATTAGGGTTCAAGTGCAAAAACAAATATCACTGATCATGACAATGAAGAACATTGTACATGAAATTTATCTTTGAGTTTCACAGAAAGGCAACCATGCCTATCTACCATGCCTATTTATGAATTCAAAAATGGTGCTCATACTCAAAATACTTTTTTAGTGGATTAAAATTTTATATACCATTTGTCCTTGTGACCACCAAGTGCAACAAAATAGATTATTGGTTTGAAAAATGAAAAATTAGAGGCTCAACCTTGCCTTGTCCTAAACACTCCTATTACTACGAGAATTGCCACTATTCCTACAGTCTCCAAGCCTAATAACTCCACTCACTACTGTTTTCTCAATTGTAGATGCTCCTCTCTCAAACCCTAATAATTCCATTGACTAGCCAAAAGCCAAGGTCTGGGGTCTTGGAAACGGACCTTTCTTCTTCCAAAGCAGCCAACAGCAACTGCAACAGCCAACAGCAGCAGCAGTCCCTGGAGGGCATAGAGAAGAGAAGAAACAAGGACCTCCGAAGGCTTGCTTGCTTGCTGGCTGCAGTGAACTCAAGAGAGATTCACAAACCAACGCTCATGGGAGGAGGAGGAGGAGGGGTCAAGAGCGTGGCCCCTGCGTTGTCTCGTCTCACGGCTCTCTTGTTGCAGAAGCGTAGCTGCGCTTCCTCTACTGCTACCACCACCACCAGCGGCGGCAGCAGGAGTACTAGTCCTGTTGCTCCTCCTCCCCTCGTCGTCGTCTCAGAAGAAACCCATACATTCTCCTACATAAACATACTACCCAATACATTCACAGGAGAAAAGTACACCAGGCAGCTAACTCCATGGGAAAGCTCTCCTCTGGCAGTTAACTAGATTCTTACGTAATATCTGACATTGATTTAAATATATTTGTAAAAATATTTTGGACTAGTAACTCATTTGGCTAAATTTGTTAACCTTTCAATTTTGTAAAAGAAAGAATATTGTTGTGTAGACTATGCTTCCATGTTCTCATCATTAAAAATTTTGTTAAATTTTCACAATTGAAGACATAAAAGTTGTGTTCTAAATATAGGTGTATCATTGAATGCTCTTGAAGGATCCTCTATAAACAATGTCCGATGTTCACCTACATATAATGCATTAAATCTATTCAGTTTTCTTTGAACACCGAGCCAAATCAGTTGCCAAATGCCCACATGACCATATATTGAATCTAGAGGATTTGTCACAATATTCATTCCTTGGTCTCTCCAAAAAAATTTCTTTTAGAAATAAGATATTCAAAACTTTGCACATGTTGAAGTTATCTGTAAATTCATACCCTAGGGCGGGGTCATATAAGTGAGAGTTCTTCCCACTTTTCTTTCTTTTCTTCAGTCTCAACAACTCAAGTGATATGGCTTCATCTTCAAGGCATGATTATGCTTTGTCAAGTGATGATCCAGCTTCTCTTCAAGGAGTGAATGGGAGCTCTTTGATGAGATGGAGGGAACACTCAATGGGGACACATGTTATAGTTGCTATTGTCAATGCATGGGAGTTGTTTTCTTGTAAAGAGCTAGAGCGGTTCTATAATGTTTGAACTGACAGTGAACTTATTGAGTATTGAACAAATTTTCAGTGGAAATTCATGTAATTCAAAACTAAAACTTACAGGGGATTTTCCGCATGCTCTTGGTATCGTTGAAAAGCCCTTGATGAGTTAATGAAGATGATTTGAAAATTTCTAGATGTGAGGTGCAGCAGATGTTGAGTTTTGAGTAAATTTTCATCATTGAAAATTCAGTTAAATTACGAAAACTGGGTTTTGAAAGGGAAAATTAGTTGGGGAATTAGTTCACACTTAGGCCAATGACACCAGCTTTACCAGTTCATGTTAAACTGTGTCATCCAATTTTTATCTTGTATGACAATTTTGTGTCAAGGGAGAACAAAAACATTTGAAATGAAGGCAAATATTTGAAATGTTTGACAAAGAAACACTAAAGCACCAAAACTGGAAAGTTTTTTGCTCTACACGCTGCTTGATGAAATACCTTTCAGTCAAGTTTGGCTGTGATATCAAGTGAGAACCATGTTGCACCTGCAACCACTAGCTCTGTAAGGTCAAGGGACTCATCCACATGCAAACAGGCAATGTGTTAGAAACAGAACGCAGCATCCAATTGAATCTCTCTTCTTTAGTCATAGGCTAGAACTTTACAATGACAGTTGATTGACATTGTTTCCCTGTTCACCTGATAGCTTCTCCTAAGTTCCTACCCTACAAATGACCATACATGCATAAAATGAAGTGACCAGACTCAGGTCATAGGAGGGAGAACTAATTCTATTGGTAATAATGAGATCAAAAAAATGCCCAATAGCTCCTTGGCCAAAATGTAATTTGACACTCTGAAAGTACGCTTTACAATGTCAGAACCCACCCAAGAATCAAGAATCCCCTTTCATCAACTATTTAAAGGTTTAAGCATACAGTAAACCATGTGCATTCGTCACATTGATAAGAGTTTGCAAAATGCAGAAGAAAATCCCTAACAAGTTTGTGATAAAATCATCACACATGAGGTGCATCCTAGCCCTGAATCCCTACAGAAATTCTCTGCATGGAGCACTAAGAAGATGCCACAATGTCTGCAGATGCTGCCATGTCTACAGATGCTGAAAAAAGAGGACAGTGACAGATTTTAAGCCTACTCTTGTCGCTCCAGCTCACCCATTCTTTCAATGATGGCCTGCATATCAGGAAGCAAACAAGCCATTACTGAAGAGCACAACTAAGAAATCTCAGATGAGTCCTGGATTTTTCCTATGAGTGAGATGCTTGCAACAGAAGCATTAATGTCTCTCATCCATCATACATCCAAATAAGCTATTAAACAAGGTAGTCAGTAGCTGAGCTATGTTTCTCTGCAGGCCTGTTGGAGAAATATATGATGGGTGCATAATAACATTGTCTCTAAAGATCCGGAACCAATATGTTTCAGCAACGCAGAGAATGGAAACTGCAGATAAAGCACAAAAACCAAGCAATAGCTTTTCACCTTTTTGCTTGTCTCTTGCAGCTCACCTGCAAGAATGAACTCATCCAAAATAAGATAGACCTGCAAAAGAGATCACAACTACGCTAAGATGTTGAAACAGGGCCCTGCATAACAGGGCAAAACAGAAACTTGAAATCAGCAATTAGGGTAATTTAAAACTGCTGTCAAGAAGCAAGCCTTGGTTAAAGCAGAGAAACATAGGTGGTTGAAAGAGGAAGTGGAGAATAAGTCAGGTTAGTTTACCTTGTGAAAATTGAAGACCAAATCTAGCTCACATACATTGCTGAAGAAATGGTCAAGAATTTCCACAAACAAGTGTATACTTTCAAGATACACAAGCTCATTATCAGTGATGTCAACACACATGGAGAAGAAGAGGCCTGCATATCGCCTGTATATTACCTTGTGTGTCCGAAACTGTGGGACATGCGTATTTCCACCATCAAGAAAGACCAAGATCAGACCGAACAATTGATAGCCAAAGATCCATGACTGAGAATCTCTTTTTCTACTATGCTATGGGTACTGCCACCTTCTGGAGCTGTGGCTATATAAGTCTTTGCAGCACTGTAATTTTGGGGATGTATACCAAGGCTACTTTTACTATAGGTTGCTTTGACAGTGGAGTTCCTATGGGATTCAATTTGACCAACACTGCTACAACTCAAGAGCAGACAAGTTGAGCCATTGAAAATGAACTAAGAGATTTACATCAAACTAGTAAAACTTGCTACATGCACCTCTGGTTTACCAAAACAATGTCACCAAAGAAAGCTTATTGTTGTATGGCCCAAACAGAACAGAAAAAGGAAGAAGAAGAAGAGGAGGAGAAGGAAACCTCTACAAAGTTTGTGAACTTGGCATCTCTGTTGACTACCAATCGATGCACCTGCAATCAATTCACAGTCACATGTAGAATTGTTTAGCAATCAGGACTAGAATTTCCAACTGCATCGAAAGAACATCAGCCCATACAAATCCAATTCTATGTCTTACATGCATAAAAGCCTAGAATTCACTGAGGATGAGGGAATGCTGTGGTTATAGAGCACCAAGGATCTCAAGTTCTTTCATGTCCTCTGAAGACATACTTCAGATGCTACATTCAAGAAACTCAGGTGAGGATGAGGGAATACTGTGGCATAAAGAGCACCATGGATCTCCAGTTCTTTCATGTCCTCTGAAGACATACTTCAGATGCTACATTCAAGAAACTCGGGGAGAGTATTCAACCTGAAAAAAAGCATAGTTGAAAACAAACCTGTCTTACTTCTTCCGTTTGGAAACGACAGAGAAACACAAAGTCCTCAGAGTTGAACATTTTCTTTTGGTCTTAGGTCCAAAGAGAAAGAGACAAGAGAAAAGAGAAAGAAGTACCTCGAATTCAAGCTTGTGCTTCTCGGAGTCCTCCAATGGAATGTAATATTTAGCAAGCCGAGTTTTTCCCTGCCGATTCTGCAGCAAGATAAACCGAATCTGCTTCCGTGACACCAACACCCCCGATTCATCATCGACTGTACGCAGCAGAAACACGCACAGCTTATATATACAAGAATGTCTTCTTGTTCTTCAGCAAGGAAGTTTGCAAAACAACAACTTCCTCGTAAAAACATTCTTCGAAATCAAACCTTCTTCGTCAAAAATTTCCCAAGTGCATAAAGAAAAAACAAACATCGGTAAAAAGGCACATCAGAAGTACACCAAGACAGACAAAAAAACACAGCTATCATATTACAGACTTGCTGTCCTCGTCTCAAAATGGAAGGAAAAAAGCTCCAGAGCTTCTTCACTTCAAACAAGGATGGATTTAGATTTTCATTGAAAAAACAGGAATTATTACCATGATGACGAGCACACCAGCGTGCACAGATTTTTCCAAAGCTTCGGCTGGAAATGTTGCTGTCTCCTCTTGCAGATCTGCGCAACAACAACGCACTTCCAGAAACAATAATACGGTAGTCTCTCCCACGAGAAGACAGACTTCTGGAGGGGGGAAGCTCAACTTATGGATCCATGAAATACTCATCCAAGTGCCCTCCTCATCCATCCACTGCTAGATAATTTGCATCCATCCACTAATGGATCCCTGAAATCTTCATCCAAGTGCACTCCTCATCTCTCCACTGATGAATGATTTTAATCCATCCACTTATGGATCCGTGTAATATGCATCCAAGTAACCTCTTAATCTATCCATTTATGGATGATTTTCATCCATCCACTTATGGATCGTGTAATATTCATCCAAGTACCCTCCTCGCCTATCCACCGATGGATGATTTTCATCCATCCAGTTATATCTGTGTAATATTCATCCCAAGTGTCCTCTTCATCCATCCATTGATTTTTCCCCACAAGCCCAAAAAACCACAAATGTTTCTGAAAGTAAATGCGTAAGGGGAAAGCCTCCACCTATGGATCCATGATATATTCATCCAAGTACCCTCCTCATCCATCCACAGATTTTCCCCCAACAAGCCAAAAAATTTACTAATGTCTCTGAAATTGTGCAAATCTGACAAAAAAAACAAAAAACTGGCTTTCAAATGTGGTAATTCCTAAAAAGAATGCCCCAAAAATGGCTTCTAAGATATGGTAATTCTCCAAATGACCTATTTAAATCTCATTCATCCATTTTTCTCTCGACTGAGAACTGATCATTCGAGACCTTGATATCCTATCATGATATTAAAAAATTACAAGGAAGATTTTTTTTTAATATTTTAATATTTTATTTTTATTACATTCAACCGTGTCACTTTAATAAAATTTTATTAAATCTCAGTATGAAATGCTGAAACTCAGCATTTAATGCACAAGATCCGAGAGTAATTATCGTAGTTGTACAAGTAGGAGCAATGAAAATATATGTAGCTGCACTGGAGACGCTCAGGAAATAAAAACCGGGCAAGACTCAGTTTATGGCAAAATTAATGATTTTCTAACTTTCATCCATTGAATGCTCATTTGTGAAAATTGCCTTTGAATATCGATAAGACAGAAATGTGTGAGACTCAACACTTTTGAAAACTGGGTGAATTTTTATTTTTTTTCAAAATTCTGAAACCTTGCCCAAGTCTCTTTAGACATAATTTTAAAATAAATTAAAAAATTAGGCCGGCCTTCTAAAGACTTCTAAAATCTGAGAATCACCCAACACTGGCTTTTTGGTGGTGAAATTTTTGCATAATAATGAATTTTCTTTAAACAGACCCCAAAAAATGAAAGAATGAATTTTTGAGATGTTAGTAGTTATTAACAATTAAAATATAAGAAATGTTCAAAAAAACTAAGCTCTCAATTTTTTACAATAACACTTGGTGAACATTATTCCAAAATGTGGGACAAAAGGAAATATACATGACTCTTTATTTTGTAATATTTTTCACCGTTAGTTGGATATATATAAACATCCAGTTATGCATCCGAATAGTCACCATATATGGATGAATCTATATTTGAAAATTTTCAAGTTTTAGATATTTGGTAATATACACCATCGTCAAATGTATCTATGTACACATCTAATGCGTAACTATATCCGATTCATTAACCTTTAATATATAATCTTATTCAGCCCATTAGGGTTTTGAAAATGCTGAATATGAATTTAAGGTTTAGTTCGTTTAGGGTTTACAACTAAAACCCATTGTATTTTCCTTTCAAGAATGTTTCGCTTTGGATCTTTGCACTTTTGCACCTAATGATGATGTTCAAAATTCAACATGAATTTAAATTTTAAGCTTGTAAATTTCAATTGAAATTTTTTGTAAGTCCATTTATGCACTTTGGAAGTTTGCACTTCCAATTTTTGTTTAAATTCATTGTTTGAACTTTCCTTCTTCTTGTAACATTGGTTATAACTATTTGAAAGACCTTATTGTGAAATATTGTTACGTGAAAGCTTGGTGGTCAATTAATTGTTTTCTAAAATGTGAAAGTTTGGTGTTTTATCATCGATGCCAATGCCATGGAATTCATTCATTTGAATGTTGATCCATGACCTATAGGAAACTTGTACCTAATTTTTAATTTAGTTTCAATTCATTTTTCATTAAAATTTAATTAAATTTTAGTTCATTTTAATTGACTCTTAGTTCATTCTTTGTTATGTACTAGTTTAGTTCTAATTAATTTTTAGTTCATTTTTAATTAATTCTTAATTCACTTTTAATTGAATTTTAGTTCATACATGGGTCACACATGGATGCACATGGGTGCATATGAGTGAACATGGGCACATGTAGATTGGAAGCTTGAAAAACTTCTTTGAATTAAATGCCCAATGGGTACAAATAAAGGTAGGACTCCCCATTACCTTTAATTTGTTCAACACCAATTTTCAATACGGTTTTTTGTCATAACCTTATTTTATTTTCATTTTTTCGTTGAAATATTGTTGGATTTTTATTTCGCACATGTCATGTTTTTCTTGTTTCATGATCTAGATTTGATACTAAACCTTCCCCTATTTTCATTTTGATTAAAAAATCTTGTTAACTTGGTTATTTTCATGCCTATGACACACTCAATAATGTCAAAAGCCTTAGGACTTTGCAATTTGCTTTGCAAGATATTGTTGTGTGCTTATGCTTGCAAGTTACAAGTACAAAATAAGAACTTTATGTTTCATCATCATTTTTTATTTATAGTTCTTGGATTTTTTGTTTAACACTTTGTTGTTTGGTGAATTGAGAAAAAGAGTTTTGTGTGTTTTTTGAATTTCAAGAAAAGGTTGTTCGATAATGTTAAGGAAATTTTTTTTGTTATTATGTTTTATGTTTTGTTTGTGTGCATTGTTGTTGGACAAACTGGGAACTATGTTGAGTCTTTGTTATTGTTTGACAACTTACCAATGAATTACAGAACTATTCATCTATGTTTTGGTTGCAAATTTCTTTTAATATTTGGTGTCACCAATTGTTTATCATTTGTTGGGTGTTTAATGTTTTTTACATTGATATGTTTTTTATTCAACAATATTTTGCAGCAGTGTAACTACGAGTAGAAGTAAAAGTTCAATTTCATCGTTTTCCATTTTTTTGCCTTCAAGTTTAAAACATTGTTCTTGTCGTAGTTAATGCATTGTTTGTGTTTTTGTGTTTAGGTTATAATGGTTGAAGAAAAGGAGAATTATTATGAATAAATGTGGGTGGAGTTGATGAAGATACTCCATCAACTTCCTTTGGTCATAGGCCATTTTCATCCATCTCAAATGTTGAGAATGTGCATGTGTAAATTCCTAACATGTCAAATGTTGATGCTTCAAAACTTGCTCATGTAGAAGCACAAGCTATGGCTTCAAAACCTCATAGCCACTTGTCTATATGTTGGGGATTTTTTGTTCTCAACGACAGTTTGATAGTGGATTTGGTGAAACCACAAATGTTGCAATGCATAATTTGTAGATGTAAGCAAGCATCTAATGATGTTTTGGCTCAAATATTTACATTTTGCGAGCATTTAATCAAGTATAACAATGTAAATGGTATTACTCTTATGACTATTCATGTGCAAATTGCACATCCAAGGTTGTTTTCTCAAAGGAAACATCAACTCAATGATAAGGTGGCAAAACCTACTATTCATGTTCAACAATCAGGGAAGAAAAAAACAACTACATTTGGTTATGTAATTATTTCATTTTTGGTGCCACAAACCCTTACAAAAAAACTAATGAAAACCAACAACAATTTTTGGAGGATTTGGTTACAAGCACTTGTTAATTTGCAAAAATGTTTGGTTTCATAGTTTAGTTTTATACCAATGCCCCCATGTTTTATTTCCTTCTCAATTTTCTTTTATGGAAGAAGTGTTGCAAGCCATGGTTAAAAAAACCATGGATCATGGTTTGTCAAATCTTGCATTTGCAATAATGGTCTTTGGTAATTTTGATTTATGGATGTCTCATGGTGGTGTGGATATTTTTGCTCTAGTTATCAATTTCCTAAATGACACCTAGGTGCCCATGCATGTTACTATGGGGTTGTTTGAGGTGAATGAAACAACTATACAAAAGTCCATGGTTGTCCAATTGCATATTTTATTGGATAGATTTGGTCTATTACATCTAATAATTGCATTTGTAAAATATGAAGGCATGATTCTTTTTGCTTTGGTAATAAGTTTGCATTCCATTTTTAATTGTGAACCCTTAAATATTCTTAGGGTTTATGAGGGCTCATGCTTTGGGCATGTGATGTCCAAGGTTTGTTAGTATGTGATAAATGATGAAAAAGTTTCCATTGGGTTGAAAAATGTTAGTGTGAAAGAAACTTAAAGTGGTTTACAAAAAACCATTACATAGACCAAAAAGTCCGAGAAAGGAAGGTAAGAATGGGAGTGGGCTTATCTTGAAGGTGGGATGTAACATTGAAAATTAAAGACCCATGTGAAGACCATATTCGCCAACAAGTTCATCATGTTTGAAAAAACCCTAGAGTTTATGAATGCCATAATTCTTTGTTATGGTATGTAGAAGTCTATTGTTTTACATCAAATAATACTTAAAGCCCAAGTGTGGGTTATTGCTAAGTAATCACCTCTACCTTGAATCATGTTATATTAGCTTGTGTGATGAATCAAAGTAGGGGCCGCTAGTTGTTGTCAAATGCCTTAACAATAACCATTACCCTTACTATGGAAATGGAAGTTACACTGTTGGAACTTTTTATTAAGTTTAAAATCTTTGATTTGTTTGAAGTCAATATCCATTTTTTGCACAAGAATATGTGGTTGGAGGTGATAAAGGTAATCAAACCTTTTTTGGAATTTTTGAAGTCTTTTGATGTGAAGCAGGTTCACAACATGATCGCTATCATGTTGGATCCATCCTTCAAGGCTTTGCACATAGTGGAAAACTTGGTGAGATGTAGGAATGTAATTTGATTGGCATCTAAATATGATGTCAAGGTGGTTGTTTCTCTTTTGATGGTATGTTTTGATAAGGTAAACCTTGTTGCTAATACTTATACTATTGCAACAATTGATGTTGTAGGACTAGAACTCAAAGAAAACATGTTTGGTGTGGGGGCAATTGAGGAATCTTCTTGAGCATTAGTCACTACAAAATTATCCTTGTTCAAAAGACCTTTTATTTCCTCATCTACATGTGCAGATCCACTAGCTTGGTGGCAAATGCATGAAAGGTAATTTCCAAATGTGGGTTTCCTTGCAAAACAAATTCTTGGAATCTCGGGGTTCATAGATAGAAACTAATGGGTTTTCAATCTTGTTGGGGTGTTGACAATTTTAAATCGTTGCCGCTTGCAAGTGGAGATCATGGACCATATTATTGTTGTGGTGAAGCCTAATGACCCGTGTGCCTATTGCAAGCCAAATTCAAACTTTAAACAATACTTGAACAAAAAAGAGTCTTTGGCAAAAGAAAACTATAATTCAATTGAAGAACATAACTTTTTTGAAGAATTGAAGGTTGATGGTGATTAATTTTGTGGGGCTAGGAGGGGTGTTACAATTAGGTTGAGGTTTTTAGAACTTGGGTTTGATCCCCACAAGTTACTTTCATTTTATTTGAATTTATTCATGTTACTTTTGCTCTAAAAAGCTAGTCTATTGTTGTAAGTTTTTTATTAAGCAATAGAATTGAAAATTTGATATGCATATCTTTTGTGCATATCCACCATGTTTTGAAAATTGAAAACTGGCATGTACATAACTAGCAAAGGAATTTTTGAGAAAATAAATGTGTAACCAGGTATTGTAATAAATTCTCTTTTTTTGGAATACATATCCTTCTTTGCTAAAAATTATATAATAAAAATTTTATTTTTATTCTAAAAAAATTTATTAATATTCACAGGATAGGTATTAAACTTGATAACCGGACAACACTGGTCTCTTCCATACAAGCAGAGCCAATAAAGGCCTTCTAGAATGTGGTAACTAGTTATCCTTCAGACCATAGGAACAATAATTAAAATGTTTCCAGAATGTGTACCTAGGCTGGCTTCCTTCAGACACAAGTTTTTAAACTTCTGCAAAAGAAGAAACAGAAGCTGTTGTTAGGGGACACCTTTGCATTGATTAGTTGCACCTTCAGCCCAACACTACTCACCCTTTAAACATTGAAAATTGGACAATATAAAGTCTTAAAATTTCACCAAAGGGGCCAATCACCAGAGCCAAGAGAATCAAAAGGAGTCATATTCTTTTATTGCCCCTTTTCGAGATAATTGTATCAGAGCAGCTCCGCAGGTGCTCAGTATGTGGCCTAGCATAAACAAAATTGGATGAAGAAAAGTCAAAATATGCTGGTTTGGCCCACCATTTTTTCACAGGACGCTGCGGTTGGTAAAAGGTACGAAAGAACCTAATAAATGTGATATGACTGGTGCTCTCGGTTTCCAATTCGTCAATCATAATGATTGGTCCAGGTGGTTTGGTTTGCTAGCAGTAGTCTCTCACCTATTCGCAGCATTGCTTTTTTTTCTGTGGGATAATTTCGCAACTTAGACGGCTCTAGCAAGAAAAAGATCGGGATTGGATGGTAATTTTTATTAGAAAAAGGCTTTTTTAAAAAGGAAAAATTTTGAGATTTTTGGGGATGTTTTGGCCAATTCTTGAAACCAAATAATTAAATTAGCCACATCTAAACCTACGCAATTACTAGGCTACCATTTTGTAGGAGTACTTCTCTAAAAATGCTAGAGCCCACCTTGGACTATCACCATTCAGTGCTAATGAATACTAGGGATCCTCGCCAGTGGACATACTTGAGAAATTTGGAAAAAAAAACCCTGATTTGCAGTCATAGATTTACATTTATGGATTTGTGAAGCATATATGTGTTCTTTCAAGAAGTTCCACTCCAATTCTAGTCTTTGGTTTATTTTGTTGAAACCCCTTTCTCATCCATTTTTTGGTATGACCTTAAGACACCCTATTTGAAACTATAGCTATTCATGCAACTCAATGGCCCTCCCATGTTCCTCCATTTACTTTGCAACACAAATTCCTCGACTTTTTAATTCATAGCTTGTCCCTATTCCTAAGATCTGCTTTAATCCTTCTATATATATGTCTGCATACACCTAGAGGCAAAATATCTGCATTTTGGCACAAATAATGTTACTGAAATTCATCCATTGAATGAAGTTCATCCACTGGGAGCTTGATGTGAGTAGACCTACACATCCTCCAATTTCTAGACATTGTTAAAACATACCATTTTAAAAAGACTTTGTGTAAATCGAATGAACATGTCTACATCAAAATGAATCCCCAACTCGAGCCACAAGCCCCATTCCATCCCTTTGGTTCCTTGTGATGTTCTTCAATGCATGCATTCTTTCAAGAATGGTGAAATAGCAGACCGCTCAATGGTATGATTAGGTACTTCATAAACCCACTAGGTAGTCTTGTATAGTTCACCCCGTTACGAGGGGCATATTAATGTTTAGCTATTTTCATGCCCAAATCCTGTTCAGGTTCATCTGCTTTCCTTCATTATATCAAAGGAAAGTATACCATCATGCCCTGAAACTGTGGCATTACACCCTGTAAACCGAGGGCCAAACCCGAAGTCTGGGTTGTAATGCCCTGCAGCCAAGACATTACACAATGTAATGACCAAGCAGGCCCTCTCTCTAATATGGTGGGAAATGTAATTTTCTGCCATAATTGACTTTCAGACAACTTCTGGGTAGCATAAAATGGACCCAAGTTTGTCAAGCACCAAAATGAAAGGATTTTAAAGCACTTAAGATGGATAGATCTGTAAACAACTCCCTTTTTATTTCTATGTGTATTTTGAGGGATCTCCCCCCAGCAGAAGAACCCTAGTGTGTTATGCTGAGGGAGCTCCCCCAATTTTATATGTTCCCACTTTCCCATGGAAATATTTCTTTTGTACAAAACAGGAAGAAGCAAGGAAATAAAAAGGGAGTCGTTTAATGAGTGTGTTCTCCTGGGGTTTGAGAACACCCTTCGGTGCCACTCCCTCAGGAGAACACACTCGTAGTGAACCTCCCCTGCAACATCATCCCACTTGGTATCAATAGCAGAAACAGTGAAGCATGCAAAATGAACCCGTCATAAGATTTGAACCCAACCCCAAATTGCAGGCAGAACATCAGGTGCAAATATTGGTATTGGATCCACTTAGGTTCTTGTACAAGCATGGAGCAGTTATTTGATATTTTTAATAACCTCAAATTCCACAAGTTTGAAATTTTGGATACCAAAGAACCTCTGGTTCCAGTTTCTTGAAAATTCCCAGAATCAAAGAAGCTCCAGTTCCAGTTTTTATTTATTCTTTCAGAACATCAGAACAAATTCTTTGATTCTCAGATTTGTGATTGACTCAATACCTGAACATCACAAAAAAGGAGCAGCAAGGGCTGGTGAGAAAAGCTGCACAGGCTTAGGAAAAGTTGGGAACATGAAACAACTTCTCCACCCACACTGCAACTGCAGCTTGCAAGACACTGAGTTTCCTTCAATTGTGCAGGGTTCCACAGCAGTTGCATGTCTGCTAAATCAAATCACTAAAGAAGGCATGATTAGAACATGATCAATTGGATACTTGGGCAGTAAAACTGTAACCCAACCCAGTAAATGCCCTAAACCCTAAACCCTACATGGAGGCTATAGTCAAAGTGATATACTGCAAGATGAGCTGCCAAAGGACTCTACACAGCTTTCAACAGAAGAATCACTTTCCACCGTCAGTTGTTGGCCTATATTACTTGGACATGAAAACCCATTATTGACATTCACAGGTTTAGGATGTACTAGGTTTGCAAGACTGGTATAAATGCTCACAATAAGTGTCATCCAGAGGCTTACACTCTTGGATCAAGAAAATCTGAAAACATTGTTAAGGAGGGGGTAGAGCACAAGCTAATGTACTTACCTCACAGGTCAGACGAAGTTGGGCACTAGAACATCCGGTAGAGACTGGGCTCAGCTGCATAGCAAGCCAAAATCCACAGCTCCATGTAACATCACACCAAACCTCACACCAAACCTGCAGTCTAACTGCTTTCCACCACCTCTTTAACGATATGCTGAGTAAGAACAAACCTCACATCCTTCTTTCCCAGATTTAAGACACTCAACATTGTCAGCCAGGCATGAACTAACATCACAATTAGACAGGAGAATTCATAATCAGGCCTTGGATTTGATGCAAGTAAATCATTTCCTGCTCTACATAGACAGACCAAAACAGGCCAGGCTGATATAATCTAGGCTCCATGAATAGGACATAGCTTTGAACCACAGATGCCAGCATATGGTTCTTTATCCACCAGCTTACAATAGTGTCAGTGGACATTAACCTCCAAGCCAGAGAGTTGATCTAATCTTGTCAATGCAACACAAAAATCAGAACTGTCACACATATCTATGAGACTGCAGAGAAAACTCCACAACCCTAAACCCTAAACCCAACAACTCCACAAACACATGTAACACAACAAAAACATGTCACAAAGCATCAGACCTTCACTTTCATAAATAGCAGCTATGAGCCACCATGACTCCTGACCGACTTCATTAGCTGCCAACAGTTTTGAGCAGATAATCCACACAAAATTACACGCAAACCAATGCATCCTGAGAATCAATCGCAGTTCCAAAAGTAAGGCAGAAGACTCAGTCATCATGTTGGCTGGCACTTGCAGTCATAGCGAATCACAAAAGACAATAAGTCCTCATTCAAGCTGCAGCAAGCTTGTGAGAGTGATTCATGTTCTTCTAGCATGTCCCCTGTACAAGCAAAGCATCCAAGCCCTAGGCATAGACAGGCCTACATAGAAGGTAGTGGTTGGGGCCCCCTGTGTAACGTCAACATTTCCTTCAACGACACTTTTGAATTCAACAGCCAAATCAGAATTCAACAATGAAACAAGGCTTTTTATGGGAACAATTTTGGGCACTGCATTCAGCATAGTACATGTAATAGAATCACTGCATCACCTTTGACACATCAGTTCACTTGCAAATCCCAGAAATCACTAGCTGGCTCACTACTTCAGTTGGAAGAGAGAACCACATAAGAGCCTCTTTCCCCACCCCAGCTGCACATACTGTAGTGGCAACCCCGGAATTGACTCCAGACTGCCCATTGATAAATACCAAGCTCCAGACCCTAACCTAAACAGGAGGACTAGTAGAAGTATAGCAAATGACTAAACTAGCTCACCCATTGTAAATACCAGTTCAGATCATCAAACCTTGATAACATATGCTATGAAGGTCCACAACAGCAATTAAAATTAGTATAGCTGCCTAGTACTGCTATCTGTACACAACGCTTGAAAGTGAAAACTGCAATTGCAAACTCATCTAAATGTGATTTCACTCATCTCAAATGCACAAATCCACAGACCACATACAGCTCCATCCATTGTGCCCACTCTTTCAAAGTCCAGGAGGAGCTATAATTCCTCCTAGAAATGCCACCCTGCACACGGCCAGGGCACCCAGACATGAGCAGTCGCTCACCTCTCTTGATCAGCACAGCCTAGTTTGCATCCTCTGCACTTCTTCTTAGCAAGTCAAACGACCCTGCTAGAAATCATTTGAACCAATATTCTAACAATAGAGACTGAATTCCACAACAAATCAACCTCAATAAACAATTAGCTCATGAGCAATAACAGTATGTTTTGCACACAGAAACCCAGTACATGAATTACCAAAAGGGAGACTCCAGCTCAAAATACCCAGGCTTTGCAGGAACAAACAAGAACCCAAACTGCCTGGCTGAAACTGTATGATTCCATTCTCCTAGCAACATTGTGTTCCATAGGCATAATAAGTTCCATAAGCATAATAACTACTTCTTAAAACTGCCATTGCAATTACGAGAAATGTTTTGAGCACTAATCTAGCTGAGGACTAACTGGGGAAAAAAAGGAGATAATTACCCCCTTCTCCTCCCTTACCTCCGTTCTCACCTATTCATTGAGAAAGATCCACCTCAAGTACTTCTACAGGAAGCTTCAACTACAGACTTGCCTTTCTTGCTAGGCAATGGACATTACAATGACATACCCAGTCATACTAAAAAAGCACATAATAAAAACCAAAAATACAACTTTCAAAAGGCTTCTTCTCTGATAGGACAAAAGGCAGTGTGCCAGAAAAGAACACAAAGGGTTGATTTATCCATCAACCAAATCTCCATCTGGACTGTGTCCCAGATAGAGCCCTACAATTGGTGCAAATAAGGACAAGCAACAAACAAGCCCACCCTTCAACCACAAAACTGGCCTAAATTATTGCCTCTGCTCCACCTCAACAGAGAGAGATTCAACTCCTTTGAGGGCAGCTTCATAATTTCTCATGTTAGATGATTGATGCCGACTAGTTACCGTCCTCTTAGGCTCAGCTGAAGCCACTGGAGAGCCACGCTGTGTTCCTGATGTACGCAAGCTGATTGGGACCATCTTACTGGACAGACTCCGTGAAGAGTCCGGAACTTCAGTTGAACCCGGCGGCCTGCTGCTTGAAATAGCAGCTCTCCTTGACGAACTTCCACCTCGCTCTGTAATACCAAATATGACCCCCTGCACATAAAAAACCAATGTCAATGTCTCTGTTCATCCAGAGCTCGAGATGTCAACAGGTCCAACATACAATGATGAATCCTGAGAAACTTACCTCTTTTGCAGTCATATCATCAAGTCCCGAACTCTTTAACTTTGGTGCCTCAACAGATCCTGAAGCCAGAACACCTGTTGCAAGCCTCCGTCGGTTACTATCAGCAGCCTCAGCACCCCGCTGGACTTCTCGGCCATCCTGGCCACCTGCAACCACTAGTCTACATTAAGATTCTTGGAAAAAGTGGAAAAACCAAACCCTGATTCAAAGAACCAGCATCCCAAATCCATGCCACAGTATAATGTAAACCAACGCTAGAAATAGACTCCCATGCTACAAATCTGAAAACTCATTTCTAGAAGGTGAAAGAACATACCTGCTGGCAGACCACCAACTCCAGCTGCACCACTACTTGTGCCTCCAGCTCCAGGCTGACAGAAGGCACATGGTAATAAACAGAAATGTCACTTCCATGCACATCTTTATTGGCGTGCTTCATGGCTATAAACATTTCCAGGACACCCCCTATTGACAAATACTTGCACATCAAGAAAAATCAGAAAGGATGTTACTTTGTTCAAACTTGAGCATTCCTAACAAAACTTACATTGACTCGCTGTGGGGCACCTGCAGTTGCAATCTGTGATTGCTGATATTTCAGAATGGTCCAGTCAAACACATAATCAAACTGAAAACCTGTTCAAACATACAGCAATCCACAGAGCTGAGATACAATCACTTGGAATATAAAACACACAAGGGCATGACATTACTCATGTACAAAGTTGATATACACTAAGCATTGCAGATTGAGAAAATTTACACCTAGAGCCTTCTGCATATACCTCTTCCTCACAGGTAGATTACCTCTAACAGCAGTACATCAAGCAATCAGCAAGATCATAATCTGGCCTCCTAGATATACAGAAGTTGTAAAAACTCCTTTCTTTCACGGCTGGAGACTTATCTAACAAGATCAGAAAACCTGATCACAAAGCCATCAGACAAACTCCTTGGACTACAAAATACCTTCACGAATGAAGAGATCCCGAAAAATTCTCTTCAAGTATGCATAGTCTGGCTTGTCATCAAATCGCAATGAGCGACAGTAATGGAAGTAGGAAGCAAACTCTGAAGGATATGCTTTGCAAAGCACCTGCATTGTCAGTAACCCCCATCAATGCTATTTCCTTTCATCAGAGAGCCATGGATTCTAATTATGACGATTAACTAAAATAAAGGCTCAAATAAAACTACAGACGATGGTGATTGACAGAAGAATAATGGCAGAAGTAACAGATATTTGCTTATTTCACCTCAATTGGAGTTGACATTTTCTTCTCACTGATCTTCTCATACTTCTGCTTCTTTGTCCCTGCCTTCAATCCTTGCCATGGTAGGCTACCACAACCAGCAGAACAGAAAGAGTTGAGAGCACACATACATCATCATGCAGAATACAACATCTTGAAGTGAAATCAGGAGAGCAAAACTTGTAACACACTAACCTGCCACGTAAGAAGTACATGAGCACATAGCCAAGAGACTCCAAATCATCCCTCCTGCTTTGTTCTGAGAAACACAGAAGCATCCATTACAGATATGGTGAGGTGAAAACCGCTGACTTGCAGAGAACATAAAGCTCAAAGCACAAGGAAGGGATGCTGATAGAAGAGTATGCACCCAGGAAAGAGGGAATATTTAGAAGAAGTTCAAAATGGTTTCAACTGACCAATGCCAAGGTGCGTATTGATGCTGGCATATCGCGCTGTTCCAGTCAGGTTCTTGTTTTCCCTGAAAATATGCAGCTAAAATAATTAATTTTAACCAAGACACCAGGAAGAGGAAGAAGTAATATCCAGACTGGGGATCAACAAGAAATACTGAAGTGTCAACAGACAGAATGAGTTCAGACATTGACATGCAGCAGAATCTGAAAGCACAAACTGCCTGTATCCTCATCGAAGTCACCAGACAACAAAACAGCAATTTGCAATTCAGGAAAAACCCAAACCTGTAGGGTATGTGCTGATGCGTTGTTGGATCCCGATACTTTTTGGCAAGACCAAAGTCAATGATGTAAACCTGCAAAACAACCAATTCTCAGTACCTGTAGCCAGCATGGCCTCTGAACACCTTATAGCTGCCCTGACCTGCTATTCATACACCAATTCAAGTTATGCCTGGGTAGAAATATGCACTATCCTTAGTTAAGGCTGTGAAACACCATACCTGATTTGCTCGCCTGCCAAGGCCCATTAGGAAGTTATCTGGTTTGATATCTCTGTGGAGGAAGCTTTTTGAGTGAACATACTCCACCCTGTTTATCTGGAACAGAAACAGCACTTTAAGTCTCCCTACTCCACTTCTTCTTCCTCAGACTTCTCCACCATTTCTTCACATAACAAAAGGACAAAGCAAACTTGACACCTTGACAAACAACAAGGACACGTGCCAAAGCAGTGTACTAGACCTACCATATTCACATAGAAGTAAAGCACACAAAGAGATTAGTCCAAACAACCTTGCAGTAAGCAACATACCAGCTGGTCTGCCAGCATGAGCACAGTTTTCAAGGAGAATTTTCGGCTGCAAAAGTTGAACAGATCTTCAAGACTTGGCCCCAATAAATCAAGAACCAGAACATTGTAGTCACCCTCTATCCCAAACCATCTGATGTTTGGAATCCCAGCTGCAGCAACACAGCAGGACAGTAAAGACCATCTCCCATGGTACAGTCACAGACAACAACCAAAGAAAACCAAAGAACACTAGCAATAGATGTTGTAAACAAGATGCTCACTTCCTCCCTGAAGGATCCTGTACAGTTTGGACTCATAGAGCAACTGCGGGTGCTTTGTCTTGATGCTCTCCTGCAAAACAAGCATGAGAGTGGGTGAGGAAACTCAACACTTGGAGAGCAGAATCCTGAGAGCCAGCACAAGAGCAAGGCACAAATACCCTAAGTGTTACATATGCCTTGAAACCTGAACATCCTGCCTCCCTCTACCACCTGGGTATACTAAAAAGCCAGGAACCTAAGACACACTCATATCAAAAGCACCAAAAGATTTGAAATTCAACCTTTGATACCAATTGTATGGCATGTGTTTAGGAACTCACACACATCTAGGAAACCATAGAACCTACCTGCTACAAGCTTCCAACTGTTGCAGGAAAAAAGTGCAATATAATCATTCACCCAGGATCTCTCAATGTCAGATTTTTTTGAATGTACAAATCTCAACTTGCAGAAGCTTGTATGTCTCTAACAATCCAAATCCTCCACAAGCAAAAGAGCTGGTATACAAGAAACCCAAATCCCAACTGCTCCATGACTGGGATTACACACATGAAAAAAACCTTACAAGTACCAGATCATAGACAAAAAACAGACAAATAACTGACCCCAAGACCATGAAAAAGATCTCACCAAAACCTCATTTTGAATTGCAGAGCTAACACTCTAAACATCGTATCAAACAAGTAATCTCAGCTGACTACAAAAGAAATTAACAAATTCTACACCTCATAAAACCATGTGATTCTGGAGATTCAACAGCTGCAGTGGTCTGTTGCACATGTGCTGACAAACCTGACATCCAAGACAGTTATCAATGACTGTGTGAGGAGAGACACACAGAGAGTGCAGCTTACCAGCTTAATGGCTACTTCTTCATTGGTCTGTACATTAGCCCCTGCGGGAAAAAGAAAATCCAAATCCACATGTTCTCAATGCTGCACAACAACTTGAAAAAGAAAAACTCAAAAGAAGAAGAAATTATATCTTTTATCATTCCTGCATGACAAACCTTCATAGAAATCACAAAGAGTTTTTGTAATCAACGGAGCCTCCTGGGCACACAACAGGATCCCGATATCTAAGCCCGAATGACCGGACAGAAAGGAAATACATTCAGACCTAATATATATATAGGAAGGAAAACTCACCTAGATAGATCTCACCGAATGAGCCGCTTCCGATTTTGCGCCCGAGCCTGTACTTGTTGCCGACGCGTGGCTCCATCAAACCCTTAGCGCAACCACCACACACTTTTGACCGAACTCTTTGTTCACAAGCAGTCCGTTGCAATCGAAGTTGTGTATGCCGACCTCAATGAAGAAGAGTCCACGGATTCCCCTTTCTCCTCACAACCGCAAAATTTTACAAAACTATTACTAGATGCAAATCAACTACTGTACAACAATGGCCCCACCCCCCCTCCCGCACACACCTCCCCTCCTAAGCCTGAACTATGGCAGTCTCCCTTCACGCACATACACAAACAAAGAAACTCCCTTATTTCCTAAAACGACCAAAAACCCGGTTTCTTCTTCTTCTGTTCTCCGCAGCTCTCCAGAAGTGAAGGTGAGAAAAGAGACAACAAACTCAGTTCAACCACTATGCGATCTAATATCCCCTTCCGTCCCACAACAACAACACCACGCACCTCGACATACGCTCCCACCTTCCTTTCTTTCCTTCTTTCACTCTCCTATCAACCCTATAAAGCTATTATCATAGCTTCTTCTTTCTCCTCCTCCTTGTTCTTCTTCTCCTCTGCCGCTTCCTCCAAACCTCCTCTCGAGGAAGATCCCCCAAGCTCTAGAACAGCCCGGCGACGCTGCCGCCGTGACTCTTGGGGACGGAAGGATTAGAGCGATCCTTTGCTACGAGAGCCTACGATGGCGATGGCGTTCTAACAAACCCTCGCGACTTCGTCACAAACCCTCGACTTCGTCTCTTCTCTGTCTCTGTCGCTCTCTCTCCGTCCTGAACGCCAAATTGCGAGCACCGAATGTTTGCGCGCCATCGCGTCACATTACAGTTCAAAAAACTGGCCTCGTGGATGAGAAATAGACGAAACAATGAGCAGCGTGGATGATATATCGACTATAACACGGGTAAAGTGGATGAGATAGACATCGACTTCAAAAATTGGCATCGTCGATGAGACATGGACGTAGAACCTGGCATCATGGATGAGAGAAACACCCAACTTCAAAACTGGCATCGTGGATGAGAGAAACACCCAACTTCAAAACTGGCATCGTGGATGAGAGAAACACCCAACTTCAAAACTGGCATCGTGGATGAGACAGATCGATGTAGAAACTGTCATCATGGATGAGACACATCAACGTATGGTAGTAGATGAATAATCCGTGAAATCAAAGTTCATCTACGACGGACGCAACCAGAGGATTTATATATTCTCTGTATATATTACAGTGACTAATACCGTGGACTTCATGGATGAATGATTCAGTAGCTACAAAGATTAGACACCATTATTATGACTGTGGTCGTTGGGAAAACATTTTTTATATAAAATTTTATTTATTTATTTATTATTTTGTTTCTCTTCTTGTGAACTTTCGGATGTTTTGTCGGATTTAGTGTTCTGGAAGTGTACGGAATTAATCTTTTTAATGGAAAAACGTTTCGACCTTTCTATTTTAATTCGTTCTCGTTGTCTTTTTCTTTTCTTTTTTTTTCTTTTCTTTTTCCTTACCAAACTTTAAAGTGATTTAGGAACTTTCTTTCAAGTTCCAAGATGGCTCCAAATTTCCAGGGTTTTTTTTTTTTTTCAATTTTGTGATGTAGCCATAATGGCTGGCTGGCTGGCTGGCTGGCTGGCAATCATCCACCAGAGGAATTAGCCAAATTCAGCAACAAGCCAAAGAGGAAAACTTTTTAAACAAAATTTTTAAAAAACAAGAATTCTTGTACTGGTATGTCGACAGCGTACTGGAACCTATTTCTAAATATGGCGATTTCAGAAATTATTTGCTCAAAATCTGATGACTTTGGCACATATTTTTCACAAGACCTCTCTGTGACTCAAACTGGATTTTTTTTGGTCGCTAAATGGCAAAAATAAGCCAACAAAATATCTTGACTCCAATGTCAGAATTATAGGGCTTTTGACTTCAAACTCTAATGCATAACTTACCTTGTGACACATCTTACTCTAGGTCGGCTTCCTTGTTAAATGCTTGTTTAAATTGACCACTTTTTTTTTAAAGCTAAAGCTGCTAATGTGGGGGCCATTTCCAAATGAAAGGGCCCATGACAAGTTGATAGGTGAATCTAACCCAAAGAAGAAAAACCCTCTAAATAAATATCAAGGATGGGAACCCATATAGTAAACATACAAGGCAAATGAAAACACAAGTAGAAAAGCCAAAAATCTAATTAAAATGAACAAATGTCAATCAAAATGGTCATGATTTAATCAAATTGGCCATATTGAATGGATAAAGTTTAGTCAAATTCACCATCTTGATTTAATCTTTAGTGAAAATAACCATTATGATTTGACACTTAGTCAAATGAACCATATTCATTTGATAATTTAGCTTACTTGTTAAGCCTAGGCTACTTATCCAACCTAACATAACTAGTAAGTCAAATTAAGCTTAGACTACCTTTCTAACCTAGCACAATTAATAAGCTAATAGGTTATTTGTTATATAATACCTTAACTAGTAGCCTAACTAGATAGCCTAGCCTAAACCTATCTAATAGGTTATGAAATGACAATCAACGATAACAAAGAAAACCTAAGATGAAAGAATTATCATTTGCCATAAATCAGCTAAAGATAGAGGTGCATTAATTATGATGTGTGGAAGATATGAGAAACCTTGACCAAGTGCAACAACCCATTGGATAGTCACTATGGCTTATGCACGTTGTAGGGATATGAACACGCGCTATTAGTAGTAAGCAACAACCATTGAAGGGACTAAAGAAGACCGCCATTGATGCATAATAGTGGTCTATGCACAAGTAGTAAAAAATGAGTCAAAACGAAATTAAAAACATCCATATGTCTCAATAGCTAGGGGAATAAAGTCATCACTTGGTGTTTGCTCAATGTATAACTATGTCTTTTCTTAAATAACCATCATTGTTGCATGTGTTATCATCGTCAATGTTCACTGCACCATATCTGTGCAAGTCGGATTAGCATTGACAATGTCCATCAAGATCCGGAAGCCATATCCACTAAGGATATCCATTTGTTATTGATGGGTGTGGTGAAGGACGACGTGGGAAATCTCCTTCTGAAAATGTGCTCCATTTTTTAAAATAATAGTTGTGACAATATCCCAAAATGTATCATGGGTTGTTGTACACTCGTTCTCACAAGAGCATCGAAGCAAATGAGTACCTAGATCATCAATGGTATGACCACACTAACACTATGAAAGATGGGCGATCTTAGGATGTGCAAACCAAAACAAGTACGGAGTGTTGTAAGGAAATGGGCTAAAGATAGATGAAAACCGATGTGGTAGGACGAGTTAATAACCAAGCACCTACCCTTGGACCCGCACATGAGTGAAAACATGCTCACATGATATTTGAAGGAACATCTATTAAAAATGAAGTAAATTTCTGCTCGTGTAATTGATCTGCCAAAAAAACCTACAACTAGGGATAAGACTAATGCATACTTTTTACAACCACAACAACACCCAGAAATCCATGGGGTAAAATTCTTTCATTCATACATACACAACATTGTTTCTCCTACTTAGTTGTTCTTTTTTTTCCTTTCATTAATAACTTTCTATCACAGTAAATTTCTACCACACATGTTTCGATGATTGACAAGGAGAGAAGGGTTTTTTTTCCCAAAACTCAAAACCCTAATAGTAGTTACCCCTTAATTAGCGTTTACTTCTAGTATTGAACTACCATGAAAAAATAGCTCTTATACTCTTTTTTTATTTCCACCCAAATCCCAAGGTCTTTCCACACCCAAAATCCAACAACACCAACTACAATTTATAAGGTTGAATTAGAACAGTAGTACCTTGGATTGGTATTACATAACTTAAAGCAAGGGGGGGACCTAGGCTAGGGGTGTTTTTATGTTCTACATTATCAATGTTGTAAACTAGCTACAACCAATGCATGTTTTAGCACGTTTATGTTGCTGCACACCTACACAGCTTTGCTACAACCGTAACTACAACCCAAAACACTTTAAGAATGTCCCCTAACAATTGAGTTTTGCCCATCTTAAAGCATAAGGCAGAGGTTATCCAAAACCTAAACAATGCATGTGAGGGGATTTTATTGCCTACTCTTTATTTATTTAAAGGATTTTACACTCTATGACCTTCACACTTAGTGTTAAGACCTTTAGTGGTTAGAAGCGTTTTAACATCCAACTAATCATTAACAAAATGTCACATGGCGTTATATAGTTACTATTTTTATATTAGTGTTTGTTGGCATAAAAGGTGCATTTGCTCATGACCTATTATTAGGGTTTATAGTAAAACATCTTTACCTTTAGTAATCATGAATCACACATGGAATCATGTGTAACAAACCATCCATAGTTTTTGAAAATGTAATTTTTTTCATATTTGTTGCTACAAATCACAAATATGATTAATCAAATATTTCAAGGTTATGTTTAAATAATTAGGGCACTAGGTGAAGTCACAAAATATAACCTAGTTTTCCATATTCTTACTCCCAAAATACAAAGATGATTGACATGGGTAGAGAACATTAGGATGTTGATATCCACCCTTTTTAGAATTACTAACAAATTATAACCAATGTTGGTGAAAAAAGACACAAAATATCAAAATGCCATCCTATGGAGATTCATGTGTCTTGTTTTATTACAAACCTACACGTGCCTACAATTTCTTCATTTGTAATTATTCACAATTGGGAAGTTTATTGTATCCAAATGGTCCTACATTAATTTGTTCTTATAATGAATGCATGTTTCAAGAAATTTATTTCATTACTAATGGAACCAAAAATGCACATTGTCATGGACAATTTCAAGCAATGGCACATGTTGCCTAATATACAAGGTACCATTGATTATGCCCATGTTTTGGGTTACAAACCTTTTATCCTTTTCCCAGAAGATCTGATTATTATCATAATTATGGGAGATGTGTCATCATTGTTTGTGTTATGGTGGACTATAACAACAAATTCCTTGATATTCTCATTGGTTTGTGAAAAAATGTGCTAGAATTTTACATAGGTTTGGATTGAATTGACAAGCTCAATATCACAAATTGTTTGATGTGAACAAAGGATGTGGGACAATATTCTTTGCTAACATGGGGACAAAAGGTATATCTTTATCAATTTGATCAGGGCACCAAAACAAACACCATACAATTTTAGAATTATTTTATAACAAAAAAACACAACTGGGATTATTTCATGGTTGGAAATGTTTTTGGCATTTTTTTAAAAACTTTTAAGGAATATGTATTGCATAACTCTCATGAAAACCCACCAACAATCAACATCAATCAAAATGATATAACAATTCAACAAGTCTAAGAAGATGTGTGTGTGTGTGTGTGTTTGAAAGAAATTGACCCCTTACCTTGGCAAATAAAAGACTTTTACATTAAATTAATAATATATCAACCCTTTAAGTTTATTTGGTATCATCCTTCAAAATATTGTAAACTTATTGTCATTTGCAATGTCATCATGCTTCAAAACTTAAATTGAAACGTTAATGTTGTCATTGTTGTAGGTAGCCCATGAAAAGGCCATGGTCATCACCTCCATCATAGTAAGAGTTTACACAATAAAAATACAATGAAATGGCCCACTACACTTGAATAACCAATTGTTAATTGATATGTTTTTTAATGATAAAAAGTTAACATTAAAAACATTTGTACTTATACAACAATGTTTTGAATATATTATGAAACTTATGAAAATGTTTCAATCAATTTAAAGTATCCAAAAACATTTTCAAAAGATTGTAATCAATCATTTTAATTAAGTAATAATTAGACTCTTAAAAAGACTTGACAATATTAGAAAACAACATACTTTTGAGAAATTTTTTATATCAATCTTAACAAAATAGTATAAAAACATTCAAGATTTTTTTTTAAATAAAAAATGTTCCAAAGCAAATTCATCATAAAACAATTGGCCATTGGTCATTTTATTGTATTTGCACCTTGCACCGCATTTGTTTTTTATTTTGGTTGAGTTTTTGGTTTTATTCTTTCAAATATTCCATCTTTCTATTAACATGGTCTTATGGGAGCTAATCCATTTATATTCCGTCAAAATCCCTATTTCTCCCATCAACAAAATATTATTAACATGCATGTGGTCAATAGACTTGATGAATTGTTTGTTTCCCTTTCTATAACTTTGGCCATGGTCTTATATGTTGAAAATATTTTCTCTAACCCTTTAAAGTTTTTTGCAAATAAAAGAGTTATTAGTCCTTTCTTGCAACCCAATTGTTGACCAAAAATTGGGGTCAAGGGATTAACAACTAGGATCTACAAAAGGATAGTGTTAAGGACAATGTTCTTCATTAAATTAACAGTTGAAGTCCACAAAAGCATGGAGGCTTATGTAAAACTAACTTGTGAAATTAAAAAGAATGTTGTTTGGGGTTGTTCATACAACCAAATTTCATTATTACTAGCAAAACAAACCTTGTTTGTTGGATTCAAATTTTCAGACTTCCTTTTTAACTTTATATTTACAAATTCATGATTGATCTCAATGGGTTCTTATGAAGTATGGCCAACTAGTTTTTTAAATTTGTCTTTATCATCCATTAGGTATTTAAATATATGTGTGGTGGTTGCAAAATAGTTCCAACTTTAGCTTGGAACCTTATAATTGTATTAGGAAACCCATGTCTCAAGCTACCAAAAAAATGGACATGGAATCTATCATAAATGTTCATGGTCCAATAATGATGATTATGTTCCATGCATGCCATGTAATCATACATCTTTTTGAAATCACTAAAAATAAAATGTTGGAAAGGTTACAACAATCTGATTTTGGATCAACCATGCATTATATAAAAGGCAAGGAAAATTTTCTAGCCAATGCCTTCTCTCATTGGCCATTGGCCAATGCCATTTCCATGGTAAACAATACCGTGATAGAAGACATACAAAATTATTATGTCCAAGATGAATGGTTTAAAGAACATTATGAAAGCTTTTTAAAAAATGATAAAACCCACGAAGAAATCCAAAAATATATGGCTTACATTTTGAACAATGATAAATTGTATTATGACACTAGGGTATGTATCTTTAACTTTGAAGATTTTTGTGTCTACATCTTTTCCAATTACTATAACATTCCCATTGTAAGCTATCCAAGGATTTTAAAACTTATATGGTTGTGAAAAAATTTACTTTTAGATTGGCATGAAGAAAGATATACATGATTATGTTGAAAAAATTTACATGTGTCAAGTATCCAAAGTTGAACAAGTAATTAAAACTTTAAGGTTAACACAACCTTTAGGAGTTCCCAATAATAAATGGGAGTCCATAGGGTGAATGCATGATTGAATGTCTCAATATTAGAAAAAAATTGCACTCCCTATAAGTCCATACAATTTTTTTTTAAATGATCCAAATGGATATGGTTGTTACTTTTAAAATGTTATTATTATAATCTTTGAATAATACATCTTCAATCACCTACAAACCTTCCCAAATATATGTGAAAATTTGTATTTAATGTAGTTGATGTTGTTTTTTTAATTTGGAAGTCTTAAAAAGAAAACCCACGAAGTTTAGATGAATAATGCCCCATGTAAAGCTTTCAAAAAATATATTTTTGGGATAAGAAATTGAAAAACAAACAAAAATTGCAACTCATATGCACTTATGAAAATATGGTCAAATTTTAACCATTCAAAAATCCCTAATTATCAAATGGTTAAAGTTTTCAAATAATATATTCTTCACATGAATTTATCTTCTATTACATCATATATTGAGTCCCAATAATTTTTTTGAAATGTGAATCAATATAATTTTTTCCATTTTGTGATGGTCCAATCAGATGACCATTCCATATTTTTCGACTTTAAAAGTCCATTACTATTAGCAAATGAGTTTTTAATCAATAAATAAGCACATAGTTCTTTTCATAATGAAATTGTTAGTCTAGATCCAAATCTCTATTAATAAATCTAAGGATATATTAATTACCATATGCATTTGAACCAAAGGTGCCGTGGGAAAAAAACCCATACCATCACAATAGTGAGACATTTAATCTTACATTTATCCCATAAGTATGGACTTATTATGGGGTTACCCAAATACCAATGTGGGCATGATAACATTTGTGTGGTTGTATATAGATTTACAAAATATGTTCATTTCCTTACTACCAAATCCACTATGGTGGCCATAGATGTGTCTAGATTAGTTTTACAAAAAAACAAATTGATTGCATGGCTTGCCTAAAAACATCAAATATGTGATTGGCATTGAAAATTTGTGAGCCAATTTTGGACTACCTTACTTAGAATGTTTGGCATTATACTGAAAATGAGGAATGGTTATCATCCAAAAAAATGCACAAATTATAGAAAAGACTAATTGTACCCTTGAACATATGTTAAAAATGTATGTTGGCCATTAGCAAGGAACTTGGAAACAATGTTTATACTTGATGGAATTTGTATGTTATGGGAGTTGTTATTATTCCATTAAAACAAGCTCATTCCATGCCTTATGTGGGCAAGAAAGTTTTATTCATTTTTCCATTTCAATGCCTATTTCTAAGATAGAAGGTGTAAATGAAATGATTGCAAACATGTAATATACTTTGAAATTGGTGAAGGATAGTATGCAAAATGCCCAATAATGAGCCAACTTAAAGTTCTATGTTGATAAAAACCAAAGCCCTAAGAAATGTGAAATTAATGACAAAATGTTTTTGAAAGTCAAAGCTTTTGAGAAGTGGTTTGAGATTGGGGAAATGCCAAAAATTGTCCCTTTAATATTGCGGCCCATTTGCCATATTCAAAAGAATAAGCAAAATGGCCTATTAATTGGATCTCTTAAAAGCATGGAAGACCCATGATGTCTTCCATGTTAACTTACTTTTAAAATGTGTTTGACCTTAGCCATCTATTGCTTAAATTACCATAAACTTTACATGAGGAAGACACCATAGTCGAACCAAAAAAGATTTTAAGCACAAAATTCCAACAACTCCAAAATAAAACATGGAAAGATTTTTTTTTAAATGGAAACATTATCCCATGCATGAATCTACATGGGGGAAAACATTGTTTTTAAGGCTAACTTCCTTGACTTTGTCATTGAAAACAATTTTAGGATGGGGAGCATGTTAGCAATTATCGACTTTTGGATAAGTGACCAACAACGATTTAGTGTTGTAGTTAGGAATTAACATTAGCACAAAAGTACAAATGTAAATAGTTTAAGTGATCTTGTACATGTATGGGGGAGATAACAAGGGGGAGATTTTCTTTTAAAAATAGGGCAAGAAAAGAGGAGGGATTAAACATGAAAAACAATAGAAAAAAAGAAAAAACTTGTAAAGGAGAGGACCTTCTTATGCTTGTGGTTGGGTAGAAAACCATGTTGATGTAAACTTATTTTAACAAAGGTGTAAATGCATTGGAAATGTTTTTGATTTGGCTACATTTGCATCTTGTTTGAAGTAGTGAATGGAGACAACAAAGAGAGGGGAGTGTTAGCTAATTTGTTAGAAGAGGATGTAAACAACCACTAAGGTGGATTGAAGGACTATTTGTGGGGTTAACCATTCCACTAATGTGGCTTTCTAAAAAGACCTTTTTGGGAGCATTTTTCATGTTTGTGGCATTGGAAGATTAGGGGAAACAATTGACTAGGGAAATTGTTGAGGTATGTAATATTTTGTTATCCTTACATGTTGAACCATTCTTAAGGTACTTTCAACATCTCACATCCTTGACAATTTTTGAAATATTTTTCCACTTGTTCAATGTTTGTGAGGTGTTTATTTTTCTTGGCTTTTATTAAAGTAATCATTTCATCGTAAGTTCCCAATTGGGTTCGTGAGGCTTCCAAACATGTATTTATACATTTGATTCAAAATTATGAATCATTGTTTGTTTCTTACTTTTGAGATTTTTTCTTAGTGGATTGAGAGACTTTCACTAAGTTGTGAATGTTAGATACAAACAAATCTAAATATGATTATTATTTTTATGTGAAATTTGTTAAAGATCAATAACTTAAATTAATGACTTTGAATGTGCAAATTTCAAAAAATACATGTAAAGAACTTTTGAAGCCTATGTGTATTGAAGTAAAACTTGTTTGTGTGACCTACAAAGATAAATTTATGTATAGATATATGTGCAAAATTGCAAGAATCATGAACCTAAATGGATGTGAAGCTTTTACAATTTTCTAGACAATCAATGTCATGTTCCATTTTCTTGTAGCTAGAAATGCCGAAGACATCCACGGTGAATGTTAGCACTAAAAATTTAGAGATTACATTGATCATGCATCTTGAGATGGTAGAAGTCAAACAACATGGAAATGGCGAGGCAAATAAAAATGTTGTGACTATATAATGTGAGGCAAGGTGAAGCTTGTGAAGTTCATGGATGTGGGAATTAATGAAATTCATAGATCAATCATAAAACATTAAAATAGTATGGATCAATTGTTAAGGAATGCATAACCAAGAATTCAACTAAGGAAATATTTGAAAGGGATTTAGTTTATGAAACATTGAATTAAAAGACCTTTTTGGGGGGATGCTACAACCAATTGGCTTTATAACCAAATTTTATGATTTCTAAATTTTTGATCGTAACGTATCATTGACCAATTACTAACTTACCACCAACATAACACCTAACGCCACATCAATATGCCACCTAGGATTTAGCATGTAATGTAACATTATTGGTGTGAATTGGTGACCAAAGTTATATTTTTAAAACATTGATTTAACATGCATTGATAATCCCCGACCCCCCTTACATTTCAAAATGGTTTCCTATAAGATTTTTCTTTAGGTTTTCATCTTTCTTATCTATCTATTATAATCCTTCTTTTAACAAAACAATTTTTTTATTAAAAAAATCTAAATATTTAATGGAATAAAAAAGTGACCACTTATCAAAGAGATTAAGATTTTTTAGGTTTTTTTCAAAGTAAAATGATTAAATTTTTTACCATCTCATAACACCTTTGAGTTACTAAATTTAACCATAACAATGACAAATTGACACAATACGTTGTTCACATTGAAGCCAAATCAAAGTTGTACCAAAGTAAACTCTCTTTCACTTTGAATTTTTTTTGTTATCAAACTTGGGTTCCACATTATTGTGCATTACTAATGACAATCAACTAATAAATTAATCAAGAAATGAATTGATTTCAATCTGAAAATTAAGTTCCATTTGGAATGATAATGTCAAATGACATTGCATGAAAATTGAATTGAATTTGAATTGAAATCCCAAATTTTTGATAAAGAAAATTAAATATTTTTTGGTCAAATTTTGATAGAATTTGTTTTGGGGGCACTTTTTAATATTTTGGATAATGGTTCTACATAGGTGTTGCAATAAATGGTATTTATTTTGGATTTTATCTAGTGATGCATCATGCTACATGAAATTTTTGAAAAAAAAAACATTACTTCCATTCATTGATTTTTTTGTAGTAAATGTTTTGGATATTCTAAAAATTGTTGGAAAATATTTGAAATAATTTTTTTTTCAATGTTAAATGTCTTTATTTAAATTATTTTTCTAAATCAAAATTGTTAAAAAGAAATTCAATCCCATGAAATTATGAATGAATATTTTATTTATACGAATCTACTAGCTTTGTTTTGAGGTTTCAATCAATAAAAAATCTTCCTCCCCCCTTTTAAAAAATTATATTTCCATGTGGTGCCGAATGATTTTTCAATATTTACCTCAAATCTTGAAATGTGAATTTTCATGTCCATTTGATGTGTAAAGCAAAGAGATCAAATATATAGGCTTCAAAAAGGTAAAATATCATAAATAACATGGACATGAAAATGCACATGTTAATTCACTAGTACAAGAATAAGGTGTAATTCAAATGACTATGGGACCTTAAAAATGAAATACTATAACAAATATGTTATTGTACATCAAGCAATTTCACTAGATTTTGAGTGAATACACTAATCATAATGAACAAGACTTAATGGAGATGTAGTGGATTCATTGGTTTAGCGAATTGGGACTAATGAATTACATTCACATTTTGTAATAATGAATAGGTTCACCTCACCTTAATCATTTCACTTTGATTAAAATTATGTCACTATAAAATCATTATGTAATCATCATGTTTTATCACTAATTAACATAATTCATTACAATAAATAAGTATATTTTGATCATGTTATTTTAAATATCTTAAACCATACCACCCTATGTTATTATACTTTAGCTGGTTATGAACTTTCTCTTAAACTATATTTTAAAACTATTTAGATTATTTTAACCTAAGTTATACCCTAGGATATTATAAATTATTTAACCTTTAGCCACATTAAGTTATTGAACCCTAGGTTAGGCTACTATAATTTAGGGTTAAAATAGTCATAAAAGGCACTTTTAGTCGCCTAAGACAAGTCAAAAAATATGGTTTTTCTTCTAGTGGGATATTTTTGTTTATTATACCTTGATCTATTATACCTTACATTATTAATGTTGTTATTTTGCCTTGGGTTATTATAAACTAGAACATGATATACTAAAATATACCCTAAAATATTGTAAATTATAATAGGTTATACCTTAGGTTATGATAAGCTACTTTAAATTATTATATGCTCAAAATTCAAGTTCAACTAATTACATTATGAGAAAAAATGATTTGCAATTAATTTTGCAACTAGGTTTTTGAATTACAATGACCACTTGCAACTTCATTGCAACTTAAATTATTTTTACAACATGAATGTTATTGAATGAGTTGCATGAATTACAATGGACGTAATTCACCATAAGTGGAATCGTATATGCATGAAACTCATGCAACTCAATTGCAACGATGCAATAAGAACTATTATAAACTCCAATACAACTAGTTTGCAACTATTGTTGTAATGTCATTTTGACATTTTTCATCCATCCATCCATCCATCAATGATGAACTTTGTTGATTTCCATTGTAATTCCTTTGTAACTACAAGTGCAAAGGAAACACATTAATGGCTCAACTAATTGGCAATTATGTGACAACTTACATCAACACAAGGTAGTTCTTGCGTGTAATTGTAATATACCAAATTTGCAATTGGCAACTAGGTGATTACTATGGAATAATTACTATGTAAGTTCATCCATTGATGAACCGAATGATTTTTTTGATTTTTCATCAAAATAATGTTTTTATTGAAATACAAATTGACTATAATTGTAAACATATTGCACAAAATATTTATAATAAAAAATTTCTTCTATCTAAACAAGAGGTTAGCACAAAGATCCTGAACCACAACAATCAAATATTGTCATCAAAACATTATTTTATATATTAATGTTGTCTTTTATTTTTTGTTGAATTGAACTTGAGCCATAATTTCTTAATTCCAGCTTATTTATTTGAAATATGTCATATGATGATATTCAATGTCACATGTGAAATGAAATCAATAACATATACAAACATTATAATGCAAAAGATATTTAGATGTTTATCCTTTCAATTTAAATAAAATTAGTTAAAAATTACAATGCCACTAATAAAACTTATTTATCATCAAAATGTAACATACATAACATTGTAGTGTAAAAGATATATAGATGTCCATCTTTTCAACTTAAATACAACTAATGTATAACTACAATGCCATTGATAAAACTGATTTATCACTTAAATATAACATACATAACATTGATACGAATTAAATTGCAATCACCTATACTTGCATATAATGGTAGTTTTCAAAAAAAAATGCATGATATACTTGAAGTATTGAAATTAAAATTCACAATACCCTTGTTGTTTTGGAATTTGTCTTATTGCACATATTAGTTTGGATTATTACACAATGAATAACACATTCAATGACATAGTTATTAGCAATTTAACCAAATCATACAACATCACATGTGCAAGATTTTCTATTCAATACTATATTTTTCAAGACAAGACTACCATTTTATTTTTGAATAAATCTTCAATTTCCAAGAACAATAATAAGAACTTTCAACCTTTAAAAACAAAAAATTTCAACCTCCAAATTTTATGAATAAACAAACAAACTTGATACAACCTTTTAGCTCTACCTTTAAATTGAAAAAAATATCTTAATTATTTAACACATGATATGGTAATTGCATCACCAAAAAACTAAAAGAGGCACAAAATATTTAAAGAAAAAGACCTTCTCTTCAATTTACTTAAGTGTCTTGATAATAAATTTAAGGGCATGAAGGTCATAGATGCAATGGGGTAGATCTACCATTTGTCACTCAAAGGTTTCCAACCCAAATTTCATGTTTTCAAATTCCAAATCCAAGTTGAAATCGAGTTGCTTAATAACTATCCACATGTTGGTTTAGTTGATTTAGTTACTCTGGTTTACATGTTTACAAAATGTTAGTTATTAGAAAGAAAAAAATTATCCTTAGTAATTCAACTTGAATTTTTTTATAGTAGGCATAAGCCCATGATTGATTTGAAAGAATTAACCTTTGTCAATGAAACAATGAAATGTTTAGGGTATAAGACAATGAAGTATATAAAGCAAATCCATATGTACACCACAATTGAATTTCTCATACAATATACCCACTACTTGAAAAACTTGGACTTTAAACTTTGTTGCAAATTTTGTTGCAACTAGAAATTTTTATTACAAATTATTTACAACTATAAAACTTATTCCATATCTTTTCTCTTTGTTTTTAATTTTTAAAACTATATAATTCAATAGAGAAATGACTCCTACCTAATAAATAAATAAATAACTAGTTATTCAATAATTAACTAATTAATTAATCAAATACACGATGGAATAAATAGCAATAAATAAATAAATAAATTACATCTAATAATATTTCATTAAAAACTGTTACATAATTATATTATAATAAACTATTGGATAAATAAATACGAGAATTCAATTTATTCAAATTTTAACTATAAGAAACTCATTCAAATTTAATATTAACTATGATATTAAAAATAATTTTATTAATGTTTAATTATTATAATATAAAAAACATTAACTAATAGTATCATTAATGTATCTAGTGAATAACCTATACTAGTGTTTTTTTTCAGGCAAAATTTTGCAACTTGGCAACAACAAAGAAAAGCTAATGAATTTAACAAAATGACTTTTCATATTTAAAAAACAATTCATCGTATCTTCATAAAAATAACTTAGAAATCACCAAATTTAAACTGTGTGTACCTATAGGTTGCCGGAACTAGACAAGATTCCCAAAAATATCTATTAATGCCCCATGATAGTTGTCGTTCACTATTAATTAATGTTGAGGATCTTAGCCAATGAACCTACTCAAGGAATTTGAACAAAAACATTGCCCTATACTAGCTATTATATTTGTATTCACATTATTATTTTGCTTCACATAATTATATTTCAATTATTAAAATAAATGTTATTATTACTAAAGTCTAAATCATATATGTATTTAATAATTACTATTAATAATGAAATTACATATGATAACTAATTATTGTCTTTAATAATTATCATAAAAAAATTTAGTCTCCAATCAGAAAAAATATTTATAAAAATATTGTAGGATTAATATTTTATATTTTCAAAAATATCAGCACTTAATTTTAAAAAAAGTTATAGTATTAAGTAGTAATTATACATTAATATTTTAAATAAGTGGTAAAAATTAAGAATTTTTTTTCTAATAAGGAATATAATACCTCAAAACTTTCATGACATCCTACAAACTATTTATAAGATATAAATAATTATAAGAAACAAGAATTTTAATTTAATGTAGTATAATCCTTGTCAATTACATTAATTATTCTTATCATAGTAAAATTGTTATAAAATTTTAAAATCTGATGAAAAATTAAAATTGAAAGTTCTAAATCATGAATAATTAAGCTCAAATTAAAAACTACGAAACTACTGTAGCCGGTGTATAAATACATAAATTACAATTATTTTAAGATAATTAGACATTAATTACTGAATTTTTAAAATAAAATATTATCTATAGAAATACATGTTATAGAAATATTAATTTTTTAAAAAATAGATCATTATAAAAAATACATAGAACAATTTATTGTACTTAAATTGTTTAATGTACAACAATTGCATCAAATTATTTAATCATACTAAACTATTATATTTTGAAATCATTTTGAAAAATATATGTTATAAGTTCTAGATTATGAATACCAATTTACATTAAAAATATATATAATCAATATGAAATTACAATAATGAATATATATTTCTCTTATTATAACTTTTTTCTTATTGAAAATATTAAATTTTAAGAATTTTTTTTGTTATTGGTTATACATAAATTAACATATTTGAATTAAATATAATTTAGTTTGGATACTTAAATTATAATGTAATTTGAAATGTAAATGAATATTTTTTTAATAACATAATCAAGGAATTAATTTAATTCCATTAAAATTACTATAAATTTTGAAAACAATTTTATGAGGCCAAAATAATAAGTTACAATTTGTGAGTAATCAAATCAAATTATAAATTAATAAATTTCTAGAATTATTTTAATAATAAATAAATTACTATGATTTAAGAGTAATAAATGTAATAACTTAATGAATTAAATTACCAAAATTATAATAATTACATCAAATAATACAATTACAATGTAATTACCACGAATATTTTTAACAATAATTACACATAAAAATCAGAAACTATATAGTTATTACAATTAATGTATAACCATCATAATTTTACCAATTTGACAATAATTTTGCATTAATTGTAGAAATTATGTTTATTATAATTACTGGAATTATTTCTATGATTAGAAATAATAATAAATGCTTTTAAAATTTTAAACATTATACATGACATGGTGTATACACATGTAAATCTAAGTATTTATTCCTTTATTGATGGGTAAAATACACCTTATACACCATTTGAAACCCATACACCCTGGAATGTGTGGAATACACATTGAATATGCATAGGGTTGCTATTCATTTGATCACATTTGTAATTAATTGGACATAGATGGGTTTTCTTGGATGTAAACAATGCTAAAAGTTTTTCCAAATGAAAAAATGAAGAAAACATTGGTCTCAAGCACAACCAAATGCAAAAACTAATTTTAATAACAAGGAATGGTAGTCACAAATGACAAATAATTGTAAGGAATTGCAAGTTGATTGGTAACAAAACTGTGTTTATAAATTCGAAATAAATACGAATGTTAAAACAAATAACCAAAAATGAAAAATGTGAGCAGTGCAACATTCCACATGTGTTGATGGTGTGACATTCCACCATTTATCACAACAACACATTTTGGGTTTTGCAATTAACTACATACTAATGAAAAAGGACATATGTGATTGATGATTAATGAAATGCCAAACTCATGTTGTTTCATCTATTTAATTTTAAAGGATGTTCAATTGTGAAGTTCAATTGTTTTAACGATTAATTTTTTTTTTTTTTAATAATAATGAAATTTCATGTCATCATTAACCTTGGTATGACATGTAAATTGCATGCCATCTCAACTTAATCATTTTATTTAACAAAATGTTACACAAGATGCCTTGATGGATGGATGACATGTGTCAAGAATTTACAAACACATTATGAGTCATTGCAGATGGACAAAAGTCAACCCAATTTAACCCATGTAGCTATTGTAGTCAAAACTCAACCTAACCCAAACTAATTAGGCTAACCAATCTAGCCTAACTAAAAGTCAACTTAACCCAAGTTAACTAAGCTAGCCAACCTAACCTAGCTTGCCTAACCAAAAGTCAATCTAACTTAACATAATTAAGCTAACTGCCTATGTTAAACAACCTAGCCTATTTAACCTAAGCTTATAGGTGGCCTAAATTAAAAACAAATGTTGGACTCCTAGCCCAAAAAGCTTAGATTAGGTTATTTAATCTAAACCAAGTGGCCTATGTATCATAGGTTGTAAAAATGAGAACTAGAACCTTTCACCTTCACTTGGGGTTCAAGTCTTCATTCATTGCATTACCATAGTTTTTTATATTTATTATATTTAACACAAAGTTATAAAATTCAAAAATTTTAGCCTTGAATTTACCTTGTTCACCCGAAGTTGACCTAAATCAAGCTACCTATAATCAGTCAAACTAACCTAAACATAAACCTTTTTAAGTTGATTTTAAATGAACTAATTTGTCAACCTATATTATTTACTAACCTAATTTACGTTAACTTAAGCATTTTTAAGCCAAAAAAAACTTAACCTAGGATAATTATGTCGCATCTAGTCACACAAAGTCGAGGTGACCAATTATAAACTTGATAAAATATCTTGTAATGAAATTACTTAGGTTGACTTGGCAAAAAACCTAAAGTTAAGAATTTAGGCAAGTGTATCTAGGTTAACCTATTAATAATATAACCTATTATAAATACTTTTAAACATATTATATGTAGTAAATTTTTTATGTTCAATTAAGTAACTTATAGATTAATGTATATTATGAAATAGGTTTTTACTAAGTAGCTTATATACATAGGTTAATTTAATAAGTATGTGAACTTAAGCTAATATGTTAACTAGTTAAAAAATCAAGGAGTTATGTGTCACCTTTTTAAGAATTATTATTAATATTGTAGACATAATTACAAATTAACAATAAATTATTTAGTACACATACACATTCATGTGAATTCATGATTTCAAAAACTTCATGGCACACCAAAAAATTAAGGCATGTCATGACAAATATTGGTGCCATAAATTCAAGACTCACAAAAACTTATGGTGTCACAAAAAATCATGGATTGCCATGAAAATTTGTGACACCTTATTGCCAAACAACATGCCATGTCATCATCACATGGAAGATTAAGTCGTTATTAATCGCAAATGACAACAATATTTTCAACTAACTAATAAATGAAATTAATTCATCAAGTCAATGACATGAATCATCATTTGAAGATAATGTCAAAAGTCATGAAGTGTTACGACTACCAATCAACATCATTACTATGTGGCATGCCACATTAACATCACGCTACCATAAGTTGTCATTATTCACCAAAAGTTGTAAAAATCAATGGAATTTTGTTATGACCTCATTTTGGATGATTAAAATAGATAAAAAATACATTTTTGAAATTTGGATAGTTGATTAATAATCAAGTATTTTATTACCATCACATTGCTAAAACATTTTTTTATGACTAATTATATTCAATTATAGTCATTTTTCTAATTGTTTTAAAAATTGTTTATGCCATTTTTTAGTAATTTTTCTTTTTATAATTGAATACGACAAGTCATAAAACACATGTTGTTGGCACGTGAAGTGCCACATTATCATGTCGTGAGATTAAAAACCTTTATTTTAATTACAAAAATCAAAGTATTTTTAATTAATTAATTATAATTAATTTAAAGCATGTTATTAATACAATTTCAAAATAATAATATATTTATCCAAAAAACCCCACTAGTCGTTATACTAACTATAGTTGCAAAACCATGAAATCACAATGGCCTTTGCAACTACATAATGATTATTATGATTAAGTATTTATAATTATAATCGAAAAGGATAATAGTCGTTTCTTTGACTGGTCAAAAAACCCATAATGTGTTGTTGTGTATGGGTTATGGGTATTTCTGTTTATTGGCACAAGGTTGGTTTTCCAAATATTTGATGAAAATTAATTCCACAAATATACACCACTTTCCACGCCCATAAAAACCCCCAAATTTGTTTGTTTCCAAATGAATAAAAATCTCCCACATTTTTACGCCTCTTCTCCAAGAAATGAAAGGCATAAAAATTACCATAACTTGATTACACACACCTTTGGAATGAATTTCCAAAGAAAATGTCAAATTGAATCCAAATGAAATTTGAAACTTATTAATCCATTGTTTAAAATGTTCAATTGTAAGGTAAAAATATGTAGAATGGTCTAGTTTTGGGATCCAACTAGTATAATGAACAATTATAAATGTATGGTCACTAATTAACCTACCTACATGCCCATTAACCTAATGTTTGACTATTAGTTGGATGTAAAAAAATCCCATTTATGGTTGAAAAGGCCTTTGAATGGATGAAAAAAATATTTACATGAATTTTTTTTAAATCCTAAAAATTAAAAAAGAATAACATGTACCATGCGACACATAATACAGATGAAAAACTTGGAAATTTATATTTTAAAAAGGAAATTAAAAATTAAAACATGGTAGGTTTGGATTCAATTTAAACATGACATTTTCCTAAATCCAAGGCTCAAACTTTTTTAAAAAAAAAGAAATTAGAAAATGAAGGTCGAATCAAATCCTTTGGATCATTTTGTTTTGAATTTGCACTAAACTGCCCAAACATTTCATGGAGCCCAAAATTTAAATGTTTGAATTGGGAAGACCTTGAAGTTCCTAATGATGGTGATGGGGCTCCACATTCCTATCGTTGTCCCTTTTCTTATTTGATATTGCAACAATTATTAATATTAATGTTGTTTTTATGTGTGACCACATTAATGACCACAAAATAAGATGAGAAGGAAGTGGGGCCTCCTTCCCCACCTTGCTAATATCAAAATTTGGTCAACCAAGTTTTAAACTTTGTTAGTGATGATGATGGTGACTTTTGTTGTGTCAATGTTGTTGTTATCACAGATGACAACACCATGGAATTCATTCATATGAATGTTCATGTATGACATGTAATGAACTTGTACCTAATTCCTAGTTTAGTTTCAATTCATTCTTAATTTGTTATTAGTTAAGTTTTAATTCATTTATAATCCACTCTTAATTAAGTCCTAGTTCACTTTTAATTAATTCTTATTTCATTTTCAGTTCATTTTTAGTTAATTTTCAATTCAATTTTAATTAACCCTTAATTAACTTTTAATTTATTCTTAAATGAATCTTAATTCATTCATAGTTTACACATGGGTACGCATGGGCCACATGTGGGTGAACATGGGTCACATGTGAACTAGATGCCCAATGGATATAAATAAATGTAGATTCCTCATTACCTTTAGTTTATTCAACATTAATTTTGGGTACATTTTCATGTCATAACCTCATTTTGTTTTGTTTTGTTTTTATAACAAAATCATTTTGAATTTTTGTTTTGCACTTGTCATCTTCTTGTTCTTGTTTTTCTTGTTTCACGATCTATATTTGTAATTAGGCATGCCCTTGTTTTTTGTTTTGGTTTAGGAAATCTTATAGACTTGGTTGTTTTCGTGCCCGTGATAAAATTATTGTTGGTAAAGATAATACCCCGATGAGGTGGAGGACCTTGATCCCCACACTTGCTTCCTACATTTGTTATTATTGTTGTAAAAAATAATTTTTCGACAATTACCATGGAAGGATTTCCAAAGGTAGGTGGCAATGGTGATGGTTGTGCTAAGCATTGTTACTTTTTGGGCACATTTTCATTGATGCAACAAATAATAACCCTTCCTCTTGGGTTGTTTTTTTTCTTTTCCCAATTGCAAATTACCTTGGCCATGTTTGGGTTCAACTCCCGAAGACATTCAAAAACCAAATTTGATGTTGAAAGCACCAATTTCATTTGTTGAACTTCTTCAAGCCAAGAAGTGCCCTTGTTGTAATTTTATATAACTCAACAAACAAACAAAAAACACAATATAAACTTCACAAAAACACAACATGATATTTGCACAATTTGTGATTAAGTTCATTTTGTGTTCATTAGATTTTGAATGAATTTTGACAAATTTACCATGGTGAAAGTGACCAACCCCTTAGTGGACATGGATCAATTATTGTGAACAAATGAATTCACTAATAATTAATCATATTCATAAATAATTTATTCATTAATATTTAATCAAAGTCATTACTAATCAATTCATTAATTCATAGTTAAATTATTTAGGTTAAAAGCCTATGTTAAACACTTATAAACTTAGATCATTTACTTACGTTAAGTTAAAAACCTAGTCCATTAAACTCACAAATTTAAAGTGAAAATGTGAAAATTTGAACCCCTCATCTCCATGTTTTAGGCGCAAGTCCATAATAATTAGACCACTCTTCAAATAAATCAAATTTATTATTTGTCATGCCAACATATTGTTATTGCACGTTGTTTCATAACATATTTAGGTATTACCCCATGTGTCTTTCCTACTTAGCTATGTTACCTTGTTATTTTACCTTACATACATAAACAACCTAGGATATTAATATACTAGGCTATTCATAATTACCATAGGTTAGGTTCTTGGGATAATCCTAGCTATTCGTAAGCTATGTGTAGTCTACCATAGGCTATGCTTAAGGTACCAAGGTACCATATGTTAATCATAGGCTATTTTTAGGTTATTACGCATAAGTTATTCTAGACTATTCCACCTTATATATATATAAAATATTAAACTCAACATTATTCTAAGTTGTTTTATGTGAGGCTATTTTAGGCTATTCTAACATGTATGTTGTTATAAGTTATTCCACCTTAAGCCATTCTATCTCACTTACATTACATTGTTTTTTATATTCTAAACTATTATACCCTAGGGTAAAATAATTTAAAATTGGGTAGTATATATTTTTATTACATATGCATATGTGGTACAATTTTAATGGCATGTTAATATCATAAGTTATGTTTTATGATTAATATGGATGTTGAGAAATCTAGATTAAATGATCAAATATTTTAATTTCAAATTTTGGTTTGAACAAAAAGACCTTTCAAGTTAAACAAATGTTTTGTCAAACATGCTTATTTTCACAAAACACCCTTAAATTTTCATGATACAAACTCTTTGATGCTTAATTTTTTTTAATAATAAAAGACTATTAAATGAATGTCATCACATTCACAAATCTTTTATGACATCTAAATAAAATGAAATGTGTATGGAATCAAATTAATACAATAAACTAGACCTTAAAATACTTAACATGTTTTAACATGGTTTGAAATTGTGACCATTTTTCAAGACAAAACACAAAAATTGGAAAATTTTGTACACTTTTAAAAACTCATATTTCTTCTAAAATATCAATATAAACTGTGTAGTATATTGGGGTTTCTATAGATATTTTTAATAACAAGTTGTAAAATAATCAAAATTCTTTTCTATGAAAAATGTTTTTGTAAAAAATAAAAAATATTTGAAAACAAAAAAACACATTGACTTGTGAAAATGTGGACTTACTTAAGGTATAACCTAAAATACCCTAGGGTATAGAATAAACTAGGGTATAACAATATATATCTTAAAATAACCCAAGGAATAACCTAAAGTAAAATAATATTCAATAGATTGTAATAACTTAAGGTATAGTTGAAAATATTTTATAATAGTTTACAATGTTTTATAATAACATGAGATATAATAACCTAAAATAACTTAAAGTATAATAACATATAATAATATATAATATAATTTAAAGTGTAACTTATAATAATTTAAACTAGGGAAAAATAACCTAAGGCATATTTTAGGGTACAATAACATAAAATGGTATAACTTAATCTATTTAAAACAACTCTAAAAAACTTATTCATTGTAATGAATTATTTCAATTATCAATAACTTATGTTAATTAATAGTGAAACATGATCATTACATATTGACCTTATAATAACAAAATTTTAGTCAAGATGAAATGATTAGGACCTAGGGTGAACATGTTTCATTTTTAAGGTCCCATAATGATTTAAGTTAGTGAATTACACCCCATTTCAGCATTAATGTTGTTGCAACCTAAATTTCATGCAAAAAATGAACAAAACCAATGCTTAAACAAATTGCATAATAGAATTAAACTAGTTTCATGCTTTTGAGGATTCAAAATATGATTCTTTTGCAAACTCAAAAAAATCCGAACCCAAAACACAAAATGTGAATACATAAATAATGTCCAATAATGAAACTTATATAAAAAACCACAAAAAAACCCTACACCATACAAAGTTGTATGTTTTAAAATTCAAATCACCAAAAATGATTTGAAAACACACACAAAAAGATTATATCCCCAAACAAAATATATTTCAAACCTTGTTCATACTTGAATCATTTATAAGTTAAAACACAATTAGTTATATTAACCCATGTATAAAAATTAACCTAATTATGACATGTTCAAGTAGTTAACATAACACACCTAACATGACAAATATTGTTCCATAACATGGATGCACTTATTATCTATCTCATAACCAATGTTGGTCAATTTTTATTTTTTCTTAACCCAATAGAATAATGTCAAGTTGTCATTTGCCATTCTATATCAGAGGGTATCAAATTTTAAATTTTAAAAAATATATTGGACTTGCTTGGTATCAACTTGCATTTATAAAATATACACTTAAGCAATGTGTTTTTTTCCCATATGATATTAAAGATTGGGAAAAATCTTCCAAAAATTTAGCAAAATAATTAAATTTACATTAAAAAAAATTTCCCAAATTTTTTGGTTGAAAAATGTTGAAAATGTCAACCCAAGAAAAATGTGCACCCAATCCATGGGCATTATTTTGGCAATACTCACCTATTATGCAAAAGGGTTGGTTCCCTTAAATACCTAAGATTTAAAACACCACCTAATGGTGTGGAACTTCTTCTAATTATGTGGAAATGAAGGGGCTTCATTGTTTGCCTTTGACAATCCTCGATGTTGCACTAGCTCTTCACATGTATTTAATTTTTAAATTTTTGGTTGCATGAATATTCGTGGGATTGCTTGGACTTCTCATCATAAAGTTACATAAGTTAGACAACTTCATTAAAAGGGGATAGATCATAATATGGATTTGTATTTTTGGTGTGTAAATAAACTCTTACAACTTGTGAATATTTTGTTTAACAATTTTAAAAAGTATACAAGGCAAAACAAAGTTTTAAGGTTTAAAAATAAACTACCTAGATGGAACACATGTTTACATGGGCATGTATAGGTAAATTTGATAATCTACCCATAAATTCCAATTAAAATAAGGGTTATGAAGTAGTCAAATTTGTATTAAGGAGTGATTGTCGAAATTTTAGATGTTAACCTATCCAAAAATTATAGTTATAGAATAAGGATTATGTTATTTCAAAAATATGATTTTTTCATTAGTAACATCTCAATTTAAACAATTGTAAAATCAATTGTTTGAAATGACTTGTTTGAAAATCAAAATTAGGTATATCCATTTTGACGAAAACAAAAAAAAAACACGAAAATGAACATTATGTTGGACATGTGGAGTATGTAACACCCATGTGGCATTGTTTGACCTAACTAATGTGATCAATTTGACAGAAATTGGTTATCTAAATATACATGATTATAATGTTACTTTTGATGGTATTGTAATTTAGAAATAATAACATATAGTTATTAAAAATTGGGAATAAATTAAGGATTTCATGTTTTCATTTTTTGTTTGTAATGCGTCACATAAAAATAAAATTTGGTGGATTTTTTTGAAATATAACAAAATGACATGTGAAAAAATGGAATATCAAATTGAAATGATGTATTTTAATCTACTAAAAAAAAAGATAATTGATATACATGTGGAAATTGAAAAAACTTAATGTCTTTAAACTTGAAATTTAAACTTAATATTTTTTTAAGAATAAAATTCAGAACATGTGAATTTTAATTATGTAATAAATTTTTTGAAGTGAAATTCATTTCAATTTAATATCTGAAAAAAATAAATTTATTTGATTGTTATTTAGAAAATTATTGTGGTTGATGTTTTTGCCCAAATGAGAATATTAAAAATTTAATGTTTTGATGTTTGATGTTTTAAAGGTTATAGAATAAAATAAAATAAAAATATTTAATTTAAAATTAATATAATAGTTTTTAGATTTTGAAATCATAATTGTCAAAGTAATTATGAAACTAAACTTGAATAATGATATTAAGATGTACATGTCTAATCAATTATGAAAATACTTATTTTGTAATAAGGTTATAACCAATGTTGTGTGTGTGTATGGTTTTTGATATACATTTCAAATGTGAATCTATAATTTTCATTAGCATTTCTATAAATGTAAGTGTCAAACAATGTAAAGTTATTTCATAACATGTAAAACATGAAGGAAGATATGGGGAATTGACAACTAGGCAAAACCTTGTGATACTTGGATTTTTGAAAAGAAAAAAAAAAGGAAAAAAAAGAGGAGAGAATGATTGTGGGATTGTTGTGAAAAGTAGGAATAGTTGTTGGTTTGTAAGCTAAATGGTGTTTGAAGAAGTTGTGTCATGTTTAGTTTAGTTATGCCCTAGTGAAGGTACCCTTAAGGTATGAACATAGGAGGAAAAGAAGAGGAGAAGGTGGTGGTAGGTTGGGGTGCTTGATGTCTTATAAGGTTCAAGTGTTGTTTTTGTTCAAATGAATTAGTAAGGGTATGTCAAAAAAAGTTTTTTCAATGTAAAGTTCTAATTAAAATCTACAAAAAGAAAAACCAACATGTCAATTAAGGTGAAAAGGAACAAGGAAAAATTGGCTTAACTAACCTTAGTGCATAATAGGTTATTCACAAAGACCTTTTGACAAATTCCAAGGGCTTTTGAGAACATGCCCTATGTTAAGCAAATGAGGGTCATTGGAAATTGAATGTGTTGTTATTTTGTTTCACATGTACTTAGCTAGATAATTGGGTCATTTTTCAATATCTTATGAGTGAAAAAAATTATGAGTTTAATGCCATTAATGAAATAGAAATTCATATGGGTTGAAAATATATAACCTTAATGACATCAGGAAAAACATTACATAGCAAAATGCATGACATGCCCTTACTTATTAAATCTTACTTTTATTTATATATATGTTCATGATCAATATAGTATAGATGCATACACACAAACTTCAAACATGCAATGTGAGTTAAATGACAACTAAGGGCATTTAGTTTTTATATCATCTTATGACAAAACAAAAGTAAAAAGATATATGGTAGTGTTTAGTAAGTCTCTCTCGGCAAAGTTCAAGTTAGGGGGGACCTAGGGAGTTTGTGGGAGCTTGTGGAGTCAGTTTGACTTAAAGCTACACAAACCATCTCCTTTTGTTTAGTTGTGCAAATTGAAATGATTAAAAGTTTTACTTGAGGAATCAAATTGTCATAATTTGATCTCGAAGCTCTTGCCCCTTTGGTTTGGTTGTGAGGAGTTAAATGAACACTTGCCCAAATTGTTGCATTTCATGCTAGAACCAAGATTGGAAAATATTTTATCGTTTATACCACTTGATAAACCTAATGTGCATCACTTGTTGACAATAAATTTATACCTTTTTCATTGTCATCAATATAAGTTTTTATGTCCATTCATTTGAGTGGAAGATCAACAAGCAACTAATTAAATAATTAACTTTGTCTTTTATGAACTTCAAACTAAAAACTTCCCTTTTTTGAATATAGAATTCATTTAGATGCATGCACTTCTATGGAACATATCCATCCACCATCATATGCACACATAATACTCCAAATGTCACTCATACTTTTAGGTGAAGTCCAAAATTTCATGCTCAAATTTAGGAGAAAAAGTTGACCAATCGACATAGAAGCAAATAAAAATGGTTGAAAAAATAAACTCTAGAAATGATCAGCAATTCCAATGAACTTACTAACTAATAAAATGTTTTAAAATTATTATTTTAAGACAATATTGAGATTTTCTGTCGACATTGCAATGCCCTTCCAGTCCACTGTAACGACCTCATGGGTGAGCATTCTGCTTTATGGAATGCGCCTGCACAAGGCAAGCCCGGAAGGTGAGGCCTGGTGTTGGTATGGTGGAAAATTACATTGCATAATGTTTGTACTTGTTGGAGGCATGCTTTGATCATTTTGCCATGTTAATGCCCTGCATGTCTCCAGAGCATTATACACAGAAATCCTCTCAGCTAAACCTGTGGGACAAGCATGGCACCTGCTATCATTCTCAAGTCCCATGACAAACCAACTAACCAACAACTAGATGCATCCAAGTTCACACTCGATCTTGTATATTTAATCCACCCAAGTTCACACTCTATCTTGTATTTTAATCCACCCAAGTTCACTCTCTATCTTGTATTTTAATCCACCCAAGTTCACACTCTATCTTGTATTTTAATCCACCCAAGTTCACTCTATCGTGTATTTCAATTCATGGGACCAATTCATCCAGAAACAGCCTCAGGACTCATTCAGGACTGCCTAATGAGTGAGAGCAATAATAAGTCCCTTCAGAAGAGAGCACAACCTCCATTGAAAACCCCTCAATTTGTTTGTCTGTTTGTTGTTGGGCCAGATGGAATGAGCACCCTGCAACAACTTACCATGCAGGAGATGGATGGTGTGTGTGTGTGTGTGGAAAGGAAACAACTTTTCGTCAGATTCCTGTCCCATAGCTAACCAGTGAGCTATGTATGAACTACTAAGAGCATCTCCAGTGGTGCTTAGTATCTGACCCTGCAAGAATATTTTTCACATCCAAGACGTAGTCATCTTTTTGGTGTTCTCCAACCCCACCCTTAAAAATTGAAACTGAGATTGCAAATAGGTGGGAGACTACTAATAGCAACCCACCAAGACCAATCAAAAGCATAGAGCAGGGTCACATACCAAGAGCATCCCAAAACTGTTCTAACCATCCACATGCATCTCCCTAAATTGTAATCGCCGAGTGCCTTGTTTAGTTAGTTACTTATTTATGGTACTTAATAGGATTGGGCACTTCTTTATTTTTAGGAAGAATCTTTGGTTCCAGTTCCACATATAAATGGAATTAAGAATCCAGTTGTGAGTCCAGTTCTTAAAAAAAAAAAAGGAATTCCAATTCCACTTCTGGTTCTGAAAGTCAGATTTTAGGAGGGAAAGTAGAAGAGTTTAGCTTGGTAACTACTCAATTGTGGTGGTTGATCTTCGATTGAGTCACAACAAGTTTCCACTGAATGGTGCATGAGTGGGGTATTGACAGGGCTTACACAACACTAGGAGTGGAGACATTACCTGACTAGCTAGTCGCTTGTTTTAAAATTTTAAAATGCATTTTTTGGGTCCAATCCTTGCTTTCATTTTTTGGCCTTTTTTTTATAGTTTTCTTTAGTCTACTAGGGTTAATTTGAGGTTAAGAAGTCTAAGTGCCATTTTAAGAATTTAGTTAAAGCATTAGTTTTTTTTTTGAATTTTTAATTGATTTGGAAATCTTTGTTCTTTATTTGACTAAAATTAAACCAATTTTTTTTGAGAGAGAATTGGTTCTTTTAGTGTTAATCTGAAAAAGTAAATTTCGAAAAAATTAGAAAACTTCACTAATTAAAGTTTTGAAACCACCAAATTAAAAATAAAAACACTTGTTGAAATCATTGATCACTCAAGTTTTTTTAAATGCATTTTTTTTTTCAATCCTTGCTTTCATTTTTTGATTTTTTCGTTTAGTTTTCTCTGGTCTACTAGGATTATAATTTATCCCTATAAAATGGCGGTTTATTGAAATTTATTGTCAATGAAATTTGATGAAAATGAGGATTATCAAATTAATTGAGAATTAAAAAAATTAGTGGATGGTTAAGAAGTTAATTTGAAATTTAAGAGTCTAAGTGTCATTTAAAATTTTCTGTTAAAGCGTTTTTTTTTTTTTTTGAAGTTTTTGATTCTTTAATTGTTTTGTTAATAATCGAGGTAGAAAAGAAAAAAATGAGAAAAAGAAGGGAAAAATAAGGGCGAGAGGGCAAGGAAAGATTTGAGGGGCGGAGGGGAGGATTTCGGGCAGGGCGGAGGAATCGTAGGAGGAGTGCAGCGAAGGCGAAGTAGAAATTTTCGCTGTCACGGTTCGCCAGCGGAGAGGACTTACGCGGGCGATTTGCGCCGTGGGTCTTGGCGAAAACGAAGTCGTGCGTCTTCATGTGCGCGGGCCTTCTATTTGTGCCATTTCTCTCTTGCAATCAAGCTTGGAGCTTTTGGTTTTCTGTCTCTTGCTTCTTGGCCTGAGCAGCAGTTCCTAATAAGAAGAGACAAAATTGGGTTTGTTGGGGGTGTAATAGCCCCGGATGATGTCTCCACCTTCGAGAGGGGATGTGAGGAGGAGGAGGAGGAGGATCCATGAAATGTTGCTATTTTGATGTCTAAGATACCCAAAGCCCATTTTGTTTTGGGCTTTGAAGAAGTGATCATTTGTTTCCATGAAGCTGATTTGGGTTTTGTTGGAGAGTCATCGGTTTTGTTGTTAGCTCCTGCTGCTGCTGCAACAACTGGGTTGTCTTTTTTTTCTTTTCTCTTTTGTTGGGAGAGAAATGCAAGGTGAGAGTAGGAGGTTGTTAGGGAGAGATATTGTTGCAGAGGAGAAAGTGGTGGTGGGAGGACCAGTAGCAGTTGTGACAGGAAGGACGGGAGGAGGAGGAACAACAACAGGGAGAACAACACAAGGAGTGAAGCGAGAATGGCTCCCCTCATTCAAGCTCAGCAGTTTGCTTTTCTTTTGTGTGTTTCTTGGAGCTGGAGTGCTGGGGGGAGTGGTGGTGAGTCTTCATATGATGGGGTTTCTCAAGACACAGGGACTCTACTTCAGTCATTTCTATAGTGCAATGCCAGAGAGTAATGTGATCAGCAGGACAAGATATGAGGTCTCGTTGCCCAAAGATATGCCAGATGAAGAGCTTCTGTGGAGAGCATCAATGGCACCCATGCGACCTGGCAATCCCTTTGGAAGAACCCCTAAAATAGCCTTCATGTTCTTGTGTGTGGGACCCTTGCCCCTTGCTCCTGTCTGGGAACAATTCTTTCTAGGTCATCGAGGTTTGTACTCCATCTATGTCCATGCACACCCCGACTTTGTGCCCGAGATACAGCCTTCATCAGTGTTCTACGGGCGCCATGTTTCAAGCCAGGTGGGTAGGGTTCATCAACAAAGGAGAAAATCCACCATGCCTTCTTGAGGATCGGTATTGTGGAAAACTTGCAAACCCTGAAAATTTCAGAACTCTGGTTCTCTAGATTATTGCTACCTGCAATTGATACATAATACGCATATGCACAATTGTGTTGCTTATGTGTTTATGTGTGTGTGTGTGTAGTAGACAACATCACGGCATGTGTTTGCCCTAAGAGCATCTCCAGCAGTGCTCAGTATGTGACCCTGCAAAAAGATTTCTCACATCCAAGTTTAGTTATTTACTTTTCTCCAACCCCACCCATAAACTATATCTGGGACTGCAAATAGGTGGGAGACTACTAATAGCAACCCACCAGGACCGATCAAACTATCGAGCCAATCAGCAGCAGCTGTTAGGTGTTGCTGTGCCTTTTACCAGCCTAATCATAGCTATCTTGCTGAGCCAAACCAGCATGTTTTGACTTTTCTTCATCCAATTTTAATTTGCAGGCTCACCTACTGAGCACTGGTGGAGTTGCTCTCAGTCTACCATAGAAAATCTTGGTAGAGGAAGAGTGGATGTAGCTGCTGCTGCTGCAGCCAATCATCTTGACTGAATGTCACTCCAGTATGTAGGTTTCTGTGTGTTGATTCCATTGAGGCTCACATTGGAAGATTGTTATCTCTCCTGGTCTCAGTCCTCAATTTTGAAGCCAAACTCTATCTAGCATCGTTGTCTACTACTGCATCTTGACTGTTAGTCCCTGATGTGTGGTTTTTAATCCATCATGTGCTGCTGTTGTGTAATGTGGAATGCAGGAGGTGAAATGGGGTGATATCTCGATTATAGATGCAGAAAGGCGGCTGTTGGGTAATGCGTTGTTGGATCTCTCAAATGAAAGATTTATCCTTTTTTCCGAAACTTGTGCACCAGTTTTCAACTTCACTTTCACATATGAATACCTGACAAAAGCACCACAGAGCTTTACAGCAGCATATGATGACCCAGGGCCATATGGTCGTGGGAGATATCTCCCAGGTATGTTGCCAGAAATCTCGATTGACCAGTGGCGAAAAGGGGACCAGTGGTTTGAAGTGAAACGCAAACATGCCATTGCGATTGTTGCAGATATCAAGTATTATCTTAAGCTGCGGGATTATTGCAAGCCCAATTGCTATATTGATGAGCATTACATTCCAACGATGTTGTCTATAGAGTTCACAGCTGAGCTTGCAAATAGGAGTCTGACTTATGTGGACTGGTCAAGGGGAGGGTCCCATCCAGCCATGTTTGGTAAAGAGGATGTCACGGTGGACTTTCTCAATCAAATCAGAAGTGGCCGCAATTGTCCTGATATTGCGCAACCAGGCCGTGCGTGCCACCTATTTGCTAGAAAATTCTCACCAGGGTGTTTGGAACCACTATTGAAGCATTCTTTCTTCCCTTAATTTTATGGGTTTGTATGTCCTTCTCATCTGTGTCTGCTCAAAATGGGGTCACCACCAGGCCGTTCCTTTTTTGCTAATGTATCTTTTGGAAATTGTTGTAGATGATTTTGGAAGCAATGTACAATGCCATCCAGTGTGGTTTCCATTTTACCCAGTTGGTGACTGAGAAATCATCAACTGACTTTTGTAGTTTGATTCATGTTTTTGAAAGTTCCATACCTGAACTGATTACGTCTATGTGAAGAGTTGGCACCCTGAGCTTTTTGTAATTTCACACAACTAACCCAACTGATTCAGCCTCACATTCGTACCCATTCTTCTTGTTGCTGGAGGATATAAGGATACCTGAATTTTAAGCTTTATCATTGTTCTTTCGGTATCATGTTTGTCAAAGTTATGGGCCTTGGTGTACAGCTTAATAGACTGAAACTTGGATCCAGCAATTGGTAAAGCTAGAACTCAGACTTTCGAGTTTGTAGGAAACCGGGGTGGCCTGCAGACTGCAGACTCTTTCACCCTGCTGTCAGGTTTTAGGCTTAATGTGAGAGGCAGAGGAATTCAGGTTATGGGTTTTGTAATGTTAGGCTCTTCAGGAAGAAGTGAGCTGTGGATACCATTTTTTCAAGGTGATTGATGCAAATTTCAATCTACACATTCAATGCAAGAACTGGAGAGACATAGTCCGAGTGTGCCAGGGAATTTTTGTGGGACAGTACACAGTACCCAAATCATGAACCTTTCTGTTGTGGTGGGGGTTGTGGACGCAAAGGTAAAGAATAGAGCTTAGCCTCTTGACAAAATCTCAGCCGACATTTGGGTCGTTGTGTAAGAAAGTTTTTAAACTGGCGATTATTTGAAATCTTTGTGCAAGAAAAAGAATTGTCATGTTCTTTGTAACATATCATGAAGAAAGGAACTTGTCAAATGGAGGGTGGTTTTTGCAGCTAGATTGTCAAAACCAATAGAATATGTGTATATGACCCGTCAAGCAAAAGGTTAGCATTGACCTTCACAAAACAGCAGAAAGTTGCAAAGTTGTCAGTTGTATAGATGAAGCCAATCGGTATTAAAGCAAAGTGAGCAAAGGTCTGATAGGAACACTGAACTTCATGCATGGGGACCACTGACAAAATGACAAAATTTTGACAGTGATCCCTGGAAAATACCATGCATGCACTTTAATGTTGTGATTGTGAATTTTCATGAGTTTGTGTTGTTGGATCAGCTACACCCATACTTGGCACTTGGCCCTGCAATAATATTTCTCACATCCAAGATTTTGCCCATTTTCATGTTTCACAAGCCCCACCCATGTACATGATACTAGGATTGTAAAAGTCAGAACCTATTAATAGCAAACCACCTTGACGAATCAATTTAGGCATCTAGCCAATAATGAGTCTGTGTTAAATTGTGTAATGACTTTGGCTAGCCTCAACAAATTGAGTCAAAATGTTGAGCCATAGCCATAGCCATTTTACTGAGCTTGTTGAGAGCAAATTTTTATTAATCTTCATCCAAAACATGATGTGCAATGCGTCGATGGAGGCGCTCTTGAGTAGCTTGCATATATTATTGAAGTATTTCATATCTTCCAACCAATCTTCTGATTCAATCTTGAGCAAGAAGCTTACACCACTTCATGCTACCACCAACAAACAATGGTAATTGTAAGAGTAGAGGGTATGTAGACAACGGACAAAGGTGATGGTGATGAAGAAATACCACACAAGGATAAGGAGACTCAAAAATGGCTCTCACTTTTCAAGAGAACCTCCAATCATGGTTCTGACTCCTTTTTTTTTAATTTGAAAGAACCCCCAGTTCTGTTTCAAAGATTTAAAAGTCTTGATAGAGCCTTTGGTTCAGTTCTGGAGTTAGTTCTTCACATTTCAAGGGTAAAGGGTTTACCCTAAACCCTAAATGCCTAAACCCAATTTTTTTGAAAAAAATTGCACACTCAAGAACATGGTCCAAAAGCAAGAGTTACATGACTAATGCCAATCCCACCCCTACCCAGCCCCAAATTATTATTCAAAAAAATGTCATTGTTATTAATCAAAACCCTATTTTATTTTTTCCAAACCAACAACTTAGCCCAATAACAAAAAGTAATTAAATAATTAAATAAATAAATTCAGAATTGATACCTGATTAAAAACAATTTTTTAGGTCGATCCCAATTTTAGTTTTTGTTTGATTATCAGTTCAATTTTGGTATTGAATTTTTTTTTAAAAATTTAGAACTGGTGGTATGGGTACCCAATAATCGGTTCAGCATTCAGGATTGGAATTGGCCCTCACTACCTCGGGCTTTCTAAGTTAAAGCATCTAGGCCTTCACTAATATTTCCCATATTCGTTATTTACTTATTCACATATCCTATGCCCCACCCAAAAACTTGAAAGTGGGTGGGACATTAAAAAGTGGGAGACCACTAATAACAAAGCAAGTGCACCAATTACATAATTTAGCCAATCAATAGCCGTAGGAGACTATGTCACAAGAACCAATCTAACAAATCCACAATAAAATTTAAATTGTGTAGAGATTTTCACCAATAACAAAAAAATAAAAAATCTAAAAAATAAAAATCATAGTTATCCATAGAGTAAAGAACACAGCCCTCAAACCCTGAGTTTGGTCATAAAGGAGATGAAATTCAAAAAAAACTTGCCCAAAAAAAAAAAAAAAAAAACATTAGCAGCATTAAGGGGGTGATTGAAACTCACAAAACTGAGGATGAAACTGAGAGTTTCATCCTGTCTTTCCATTTTCCTGAGCGCCTCCACTACTGCTACATATATTTTCAGTGCTCCTAACAAGACAACTATTATAATTAGTTCGAACCTTGTGCATTAATCTTTGAACGTTGTGCATTAAATGCACAACCTTGTTTAATGATTGTGCATTAAATCTTGTACACTGTACCTTGGGAACTTAACCCGAGTGAAAGGTTTGATCTCACTCGAGTCTCAAATATATATATTTTTTTGAATCCGGTTCTCATACAAGTGAAAATTAGTGATCAACGGTTCAATTAGGATATCATTAAAATTGATCCTTTGAATGTTTTAAATAGGGATAACCGGATGATACCCAAGGGCATTTTTTATACTCACTCACCACTGGTTACCACCATGGGAAATCGGTGGCGGGGATGACCCACCTTACCTCCATCTAAACCTATAATGGTAATGAACATGCTTACCACCCACATACCATGTGCCGGTTAGACGAATGGTAGTTACCATTCCCACACACACAAAAAAAAGCCTTGTGAAATCCAGTGGAAATTGGTAACCTACTTTGAACCATATAACTCATAAGTGAGTGGTAAGCTTGTTCTTGCCTTGTAGCACTACAAACACTAGAACACACACTTCAATGCAAGGCAAGTATGTAACATGTACTGTTTTATATCACCAATTTTGCAATGAATTTGTTTGATTTGCATACAAATAACTTCCATATGAATTGGATTCTTAGGAGGAAGAATTCGATCAAGAATTGCCAAAACACACTTCAGTTCAAATGTACAGTAAAATCCACATTCAAGTATTGATCATTCATTGCAAATTACATTATTCAATTGAGTGAAGACTTTGTGGTAATCTTGATTACAATTTGAAACATAATATGATTTTCTCACATTTTGTGTAGATCAAGAAACAATCATATTGTCATCATCTAGTAGTGACACCAACAATTTGTAAAAACAAGGGAAAATTTGAAATTTGTCGATTCCTCAAATGAATGCAACATCCTTTGAATAGAGGTTGCCAACTAAATTGGGAACTTGAAGAAGAGGTCTTGGCATTTGTGCAAGTGAAGGGTAATGAACATGTACCGACCCTTGGCCAAATCCACCTTAGGGAGACCATGGAATTTGTTTTCAGTATGTTGAACCAAAAAAAATTTCAAATGTAATTACTGAGACTAGATATTTGAATCACCATTGTAGGGTCCAACCACTCTGATAGGAGCCAACCCACCCCCTTTAGACCTATGCTTTTTAATTGTTGTTTAAAAAAAATTTGAAAAATTTTCAATATTATTATTATTTTAAAATCTTCAAATTTTTGTTAGTATTATTATGTTAAGGTTTATCTTAAAAATTTGGAAAACTCATATCATGTAAAAAAAAATTAAATTTTGATTTATTTGTTTTTATTGCTTAATTATTGTTTAAAAACATTGATTACATAACATAAAAAATTAATTTAATATAAATTTATAATATATATTATTTAAATATAAATAATGCATTATTTAAACACAGAAATTGTGAGCATGACTTTTGTCTCTAAACAACATGAACAAACATACAATATTTATGTTAAATAATACAAATGAATGAATGACATTTATATCTATTTTATACAAACTTATAAAAATAAATTTTGCACAATTATTATTATTAAACCATGACCCATGAAATTTATGATGATAGATATATATATATATATATATATATACAACATGTACATGTATTCATCATTCATACAAAGGTTGTGCTAACAACTAAGATAACTCATCAATCCATTCCAAGCTTGCACATCCAATCTTTCACTTGTAGATCAACTTGTTGCATGTTGTCTTGTGACAATTTGTATTACATTCTTGTTCATTGCCATTTGAATGTTTGACCAATGTCATCTTATGTAATGTAGGCTAGGTAGCTATGTAAATACATAGTTATGCTAAGGAAGTAAGTAAATAGGTAAACTAGGTAGGTAAATAACCTAGTTAAGAAGATAGTCTAAATAAGTAGGTATGTGAACTAAGTACATAGGTAGGTTAAATTAGGTGTGCTAGACTAGGAAGGTGATTAAGCTAAATAAATAGGTCGCTAGGCTAGATAGTTAGGTAGGTAATTTCAAATATAATTATGACCTAGAACTAAGGATAACCAATCTAATTAGAATTCATCATTTTTCAATTTAACGGCCCCAATGAATTCCACAAAATTCTATGAAATAATCTTCTGATGATGATCATACACTTTGTTCATAGTGACCCAAAATCTCTCTTGAACATGAATTTCTGAGACCTTAATGTCATGGACTGGTCGAGCCCCAAGTCCATTATGCCCGCATTGCCAAGCTTTGCCTTAGTGGGTTTGCTTGGTGCCTTACCCAACATACTAAGAAAGGCTCTACCATTCCGTAGTACATAAAGGATTTTGTGGGCTAATTCCACACACTTTTCAAGCATTTTTAGATTGCTGAAGAAAGCCCTTCTTGCAAAAACTGCTGATTTTGACATAAATTAAAAGCTGGCTAGCTCTAATCTTAGCAGAATCTGCCCTCAAAACTTCCTTTATGCTATGTAACGTGTCCCATAGGGCACATTTTGCACCTAGTTTGTCTTTAGGTCTCAGCCTCTTGGCATTGCTCTAGAGGCTTCCTAGGATGCAGAATGTGGCCTAGGGGAGCACCTTATGTAGTGCATAATCTGCCACCCCGGACCATAATGTTCAGATTTTGGACTCCTAGTCCATGGTCCCTTTGAAAATGAACCAATTGATTTTCCACTCCAAATTTGTGTCATGTAGGTTTAGCCTCAATTTGCCACTTTTCTGGTCTTGGACCCTCATCTAAAAGGCCATGGGTCCCTATTTAAGGCTCTCAACCAATAGGATTGCTCAATTTCATTGGACGCTGGACCTTAGACGCTCATCTAAAGGCCATGGGCCCAATTTATGGCTCTCAACCAATAGGATCGTTGGATCCTCATCTTAAAGTCAGGGGGTCCAATTTATGGCTCTCAAACAAGAGGATTGCTCTATTTCATTGGATCCTGGACCTTAGACTTCATCTAAAGGCCATGGGTCCAATTTACAGCTCTAAACCAATAGGATAATTGGACCCTCATCTAAAGTCCGGGGGTCCGATTTATGGCTCTCAAACAATAGGATTGCTCTACTTCATTGGACCCTGGACCTTAGACACTCATCTTAAAGGCCATGGGCCCCTATTTATGGCTCTCAACGAATAGGATTGCTCTATTTCATTGGACCCTGGACCTTGCTTGGACCCTCATGCCCTAAGTAGTTAGTAGGCGTTGCCTCTTCCTCGGCAGGCCGGCAGGAGAAGAAGGAGAGAGAGCGGCGATCAAATGCCGGAGTTGCGAGTCGAGCGAACGTGTCAGCATAACGTTGGATTGCTGCAGAGACTGATCCCGTCGTGGCAAGAGGCGAGTAGAGATCATCTATATTGACTACACGCGTCAGATGTTCGACGTGCGAGACGACGTTCCGGAAGCTCCTGGACTCCCCTTCCCGCCGTGCCGTTCCTCCCCGACCACCTTTGAGTCCTTAGTCCTTACGCGTGTCGCGCTCAGTGTTTGACACACTGCTTCTCCCTCGCATGCGTTTCTGTATGGTTTCTCTTCCTTCCTTCCTTCCTTCCTTTGTTTTGCTTTATATCCCTCACTATCGATCAATGTTTCCGTATCCACAACAACGACTTCCGTGAAAAGAGTTTGCAAAAAGATTTCCTCTAAAGATTTGATTGATTTTCACTGTGTTCGGTTCTCGTTCTTTTGATTTGTTTCTTGTTTTCTGGACCTACTCATTCTCGTTGCTCTTCTTTCACTGCTTCGGTTTCTTGCTTGCTCTCTCTGTTTGAAGGGAGTTCCGATTCGGTGCAAGTGAGTTTGTTGATACTTATCCAGGTTTCGGTTCTTTTTTTTTTGGTGCGAACAAAGGAAGATGGCCAGTCAGAATTCGTCTGTCAATCAATCTGCTTCCCAGGGGTAAGAGTTTTGGTTTCTGGAAGGACTTGCATGCATAGGGAGATGGAAGGAATGCATGAATGGAACCCGATTTGCAAGCGTTGTTGTGTTTGGAGGTGTAATTGTGATATTTTGTTGGTGAGATTCGATTTGATTTTGGTGGAATGGATTATTGTGTTTCGCGGCGCAGTGTGGAGCAGGCGCAGAAAGGTGCAGAGAACGCGAAGGAGACCACTTCCAATCTGCTGTCGAATACTGCGCAGACTGCGGGTGATGCTTACAATACTGCCAAGTCGAAAGTCTCGGAAGGAGTTGCGGCGGCACAGGATTACGGAAATCAGGCTGCTCAGACTGCCAGTGACAAGGCCGCTGGTGCCAAGGACAGTTCTGGTCAAGTAAGTGCCTAGTTTGTGTTTCTCTCAATTCTTCGCTTCATTTGCGACGAAATATGTGTCTCGGTGTTTTGAGGATTTCAGGATCTTCTCCGATCCTGTCTCCGAGATTGTTTTCTTGGATTGTTTGGGTTTGATTCTTTTTGCAGTTGTTGCGATCGATTACGAGCAAGAGTTGTTTTCTTGTGCAGGTTGCAAGCGATGTACAAGGCGCATCGAAGCAGGGATACCAGAGCGCCGCGGACACTGCCGGCAATAGCGCACAGCAAGGGAAAGGTTATGTGCAGCAATTGGTAGATTCGGTGTCAAAGACAGCTGCTTCTCTGAAGTCATCAGTCGTCGGTAATGCCAACGCTGCGAAGGAGACTACGTCCTCGACCGCACAGCAAGCGGGAGATCAAGGCTCTGAGAAGGTCGGTGAAACTCAGGAAGCGCTGAAGAACTTGTCCCTGACGGCACAGGAGAAGGCAAGCCAAGGTACACAGCAGACGAAGGGTTATGTGCAATCCCTGACCGACCAGCTTGCGCAGACTGCGAATGCAGTGAAAGACGCAGTGGTAACAAACACATATCAAGCGAAAGACGCAGCCGTGAGCACTGGAAATACCGCAGCACAGAAGACACAAAAGACAACTGACGCTACGGCACAGCAGGCGACAGCAGCCAAGGATACAACTGTGGAAACTGCACAATCTGCATACAACACAGCAGCAGGTACTGTATCTGACGCATACAACACTGCAGTGAATCAGGCTACATCTGCCAAGGACACGGCAGTGAAAACTGCTTCCGATGCATACCAAAGCGCTGCACAGAAAGCTAGCGATGTCACGGATTACACTACTCAGACAGCTCAATCGGCATACGACACAGTTGCTAAGAAGAGTGGTGAAGCACACGGCGCTGCTGCCAACACTGCTAATGCAGCTGCTGATCAAGCAACAGCTGCAAAGGAGAGTACAGTGCAATCTGCAAATCAAGCCAAAGATGTAGCTGCATCGAAGGCAAGTGATCTGTCTGAGAATGTACAGAAAACAGGAGGTCTGGCAGCAGACAAGGCAGCTGGTGCTAAAGATGCAACCGTGAGTGCAACCCAAAACGGTGCTCAACAAGGGAAGAGTTTGTTGCAGTCAGTGGGAGACACATTGTGGGGTGTGAAGGATTCGCTTGTTGGCAAGGCCAACACTGCTGCAACAACTGCTCAAGAGCAAGCTACTCAAGCCAAAACTTCTGCTGGTGACGCCGTGCAACAGACAGCTGATGCAGCAGCTGCCAAGAGCAAGGAAGCAAAATGAACCGTAAGAGGGCCATGGAGCAGAATGTAAAGAGGTAAAAGCATCTCTAGAAAATGGGTTGCACATCTGTTTGCAAATCTGTGATCTGAGAGATAGCTTGAAGCTCGCACATAAAATTCTTGGGTTTGCAGATCTGGGTTTAGTAGGGTTTAGGGACTGAAGCTCGAAGATAAAATCTTTCTTCATCAGATTTTGTATACACCTTTGATTTTTTGGGGTTTTGCAGATTTATCTATCTCACACATGCAAGATTGTAAAAAAAATTGCTTATAAATCTCTGTGACCGTCTTGCTATGGGGAAAAACTGCATAATTGTTTTTGGGTTTACCTGAACTTGGCAGAAATGCAAAGCTTTTGTGCAAGTTGGGTTCTAAATTCGACTTATAGATTTGTTAAGAGCTCTCTTTATACCACCAGAAAGTATTTACAATAAATCTCCTAAATTGGTTTGGGAATTTGGTAAATCTCACTCCTGAATTATGTTCTTTTTAATAAAGTAGTACTTTTGCAACATCCAAACAATCTATATTGAATAAATAATTAATTTTGAAACTTTCATTCCAACAAATAAAACGTAATGAGGATTGAACATTCTATTTCACAAATTTTTAATATATGAAATGATTGTTTGAAAAGTTTTTTTCTTGAATTTTCAACATTTCTGAAAATAATATAAATCATATATAATTGGTGTTAAAATTACCAATGTTGAAGAACAGAAGAATATACTTTCAGCAAATGTCCGTCAATTAATTAAATAATATCGAAAGTATTTTATTACGTAAATGAAAATGATCCTCTCATTTTGGAAATGATTCTTCAGTTTTCCTTTGCAGAAAATAAAAATAAAAATTGAATATTGCATCATTTCTAAAATTGCATCAAGCAGCTATTAGTGTTGTCAAACGACTTATATAAGTGTTATTGGAATGTTGAGAAAATTTACAAAATTGAAGCATTAACTACCTTGGTTTAATTGCGAATCATCTAGGTTTATGACATTCATTCAACTCCCTTGTACTTCATTTGAATTTGAAACAACTTCATCTCCATGTTCTTTAGATGCATAATCATCCAAAAGCTCTCACATTAAAGATGTTTGAAGTGCAATAGAATCTTCTATATCCAATCTTGCATTTGGTTATATGTAAATTAAATCTCATTTGGTATCTTGCACATGTCCAAGTGTATTTATCATCATTTTTCCTTGGAATGCTTGAATTACATTGTCGAATTCCTAGTTGAACTACCTTGGAAGATGGTGGTGATTGCATTATTCAATTATTAGTTCCCAACATACAGTGTGGGGGCTAACCCTTTCATGATAATCAAAGATTTTCTTGTAGTCAAAATTCAATTTGTTCCACTTATCTTTACACATTTTGTAATTGCAAGTGACTTTGAATCTTGTGAAATTTTGCAATTTTTGAACAAATTTATCACACTTATGTGTGGTAGGGTACCATATGACAATGAGGATTGACCAATTCTTTTAGAGCAAGATGCTCCAATCTTTTGCATTGAATCGAAAAAAAAAACCTTAGATTGCTCCAAGTTATCTTATCATCGTAAAAAAGATCTAGCATATGTGTTCAACATTATTTGTCGCCTTGTAGTTTCTCTTGGTGTTGCATTCAATGTTCTTGTGTTTGGTGCCACATTCGGTGTTGCATTCATCATTCATGTGTTTGTTGATGCATTCCATGTCTTTATGTTTGCTGTTACTCTTGACATTGTTGTAATTGATCTTGAAGTTGCTCCATATGGCAATGCAAATGTTTTCAATTACATTTGACTAGGTGGAGTCCAGCCATATCTTCCCCTTGCCTTGCCTTTCCTTCTTCTTAATCTTATAGAATTATTTTGTTGGGATTAATTGTCCATCATTAAAAATTATGCACATCAACATGAAGCTCATACATCAAGCTTAGACACACATGAAAGATTCTTGGGAGAGCACAAAGGGACGAGCACGCAACACAAGCTTGATGATGGATTAGTAATCTATGATCCTTAGGTTCTAGATTGATAATTTGCCCTTAACATGCCAACCATTATTTGTGCAAAAATGTACAATATTTGAAAATTTTATTGAAATGTAAATAAATTACAATTTATGATTCCTTTATGATAGTTTATCACATTGTCATTCCACATCTATTACTTACAAAAAAAAACTAGTTTGTATTTGAATAGAGGTTGTAAATTATCAAGTTATCAATTGTGTTACCTACATGTGTGAAAGCAAATTCGAATCATCAAATCTACCAATTCCATTTGTCCAAACGAAACAATTTCATGCCTACACACAACCTTATTATGTTGAACATTGAAAATGATAGTCCCTTTCTACCATTTCCATTGATCCTCTAAAAATTTCACAAACTTACTGATCCTTTACTTACACATCTAACTATTAATTCATTCAAGATAACTAAGCAAAAAAATTCAAATTATTAAATCCAACAATCTCATTAGTCATAACATTTTTTTTTCATACCTACACAAAAACCTATTCCACACCCTCTCTATATTAGTAGGTGAAAACAAGGTAAAATAAATGGCACATTCGTCTATGTTAAAAAAAATTACAAGTAGTTATGAAAAAAAATTAATGTATTGAAAATAGAAATATTATTTTGTAAAATAATTAACATGATAATAATCTTTCATTTTATATTTAAAATATTGAAAAATCCTATCTTGAAAGTAGATTTAAATATAATTTTAAAAAATACATCTACTTGCACAAGATGTTTAATTATAAAAAATGAGTTACATGTAAATAAAATATTGATCTTTTAAAAAATTCAAGTTAATGAGGCTCTAAAATATATGTATGTTTTATTAAATTATGCATGTTATAATTATAATATATCAAAAAATTTATATGAAGTAGGTTTGAACACCATATTGACCTAGTCAATTTCAAACATACTTTTGATTTACTTTTATGATACCAAAGTTGTTTAAACTTTGTATTTAACTTTCCATAAACTAAAATGTAGTGACATATGTTTTCATACTTTTATTTGAAGATATTTTGAATTTATTTTTTTATGTCTATATCAAAAAAAAATTCATTTTAAAATTGGATTTAGGTGGATTATTATTTTTTAAAATTTACCTTGATGACACATTAGAAACTAATATTATAATTATTGTTTATAAGTACCCCTAGTTTATAATACCCCATAAAAATTTCATGCAACCAATGAAAAGGCTCAAAAAGGTCTTAGAAAAATTTAGAATTTTCCAAAAATATTGATGATGCGCCAATCAAATGATTTCTTCTGTTTTAAAAGAACAAAACTAGTGTGGATTCAGGGTTGAAATCTCTCAAACCTGAGGCACACCCATTGCTTTGGTACCATTCCAAAGCCCTCAATGCATGGAGGTGATTTCATAAAAAATTTGCCAGAAATCTACAACAGTGTCTGGTAAGTAGCCAAAATACAAAGGGATTTATAAAATATGCTTACTTTCACATCTGGTCTATAGCCAAATTTGGCTAAATCTTCTTGTGAATAATCGCCAGTTTGGCTACATCACAAAATTGAAAAAAACCAACCCTGCTTGTAACTCCCTATTTCCTTTAAAATCTTACCATCTTTTAATTTTGTTTGGGTTTTTTTCCAAAGTGGGGCAGGTATTAGAAATTGCACCAAACCCCTGCTGGGTATCAGGCCGGGTATCAAAGTCAATAATCATGATTATCAAAACATAAAATACTTGGTTTTGAAATATATAATCGTGGTTATAAAAAAAATCAAATACTTGGTTATTATATGTAATTGTGGGTCTCAATTTTTTAAAAAGCCAAATAACTGCCTAAATAACCACTGGGTCTTTCATGAAACCCAACAATACTTTGAAGTTTTTGAAAATACCCAGAATCGACGGTTCTTTGAATCTGAATAGACGGTTCTTTGAATCAAATTCATTTAAGGATTGTGTGTGTGTGTGTGTGTGTTTGTGTGTGTTAAATTCAACATATTTGATTTAATTACTTGCCAAAGGTGCATCATCTCATAAGAGAACCCAAGAGGGTGCCATATTTATTTATTTTTTGGGGTCTAGGGTTTATGAGTGCTACCCACAAAGAGTTATATTGTTTGTTCAATGCTTGTTTACTCTGGATAGAGAAAAAATTGCAACAAAAAGAAAAAGAAAAAATATTATTATGTTGACCTAATATCCTTTGAATTTTTGGATTTTGGTGATGCTTGGAATTTTTTTGGGAAGTCTCAACAAGTTTTCCATAGGAACTTTTCCAACATCTTGTTCACGACTGCATGAATGACCCAAAAGTTTTCCATACTATTTTTAATAGAATGGATTACCATCCCAAATGGGATTTAAACCCATGACCTAACCTAGTTTAAGGTTTAGGGTTTACAATGTGTTAACCAATGAGGATTTGCCATTTTGCAATTTATCTCTCAATTTTAAAATACAGTTGTGTTTATAATGGATGTAAAGTTGCAATGAGTTTTCACATTGCCAAATGAAACAGACAAAGAAGCAAGAAAAGGAACTCAAAAGAGAGAATTCACATCAAGCTTTGCACATAGCTTGGTGAAGGGACCAAAATTTCAATACTTGTGAGAGAGAGGGAGAGAGGGTTAAAAAATTCAAGGAAAGAAACAAAGGAAGAAAATTTGAATACTCAAATTTTCTCTTCTATTCAATTACTTACTTTCAATACTTGCCATTTGGTCTGATTTTTCTGTTTTTGAAAAAAACTCCAATTTGCCATAATAGAAGGCAAACTCCTTACCTTATTACAATCATAATTTGGAGTTGTTTTGTCTTAGTTCTTGTTTCACATATTGAAAGAACAAAACAAGGAGTAAGAAAAGAGAAATAAAAATTCATGGCAAAACCACCGGTAGTTGGGAGATCGATAATGGCGGTGGCATTATCGGAGGGTGCAAGAAATTGGCCATTTGTCTTTGGTTTTTGTGTCACTATTGGCATTGTTGTCAAGATGTCTATGGGGTTAAATCGTAAGTACCAACATTTTTTCTTCTTTTTGATGTGCTTTTTGTGGGTTGACAACCAAATCTTTGTGATATGAGGTGAAAAGACAAATTGACAATGGTGTCAATGGTAATCCAAGTTTTTATATCCTCAAATAATTTCATTTGATAACTTTGATAAAATGAATGGCTTCCAACTACAAGACTCATAATATCGACACAAATTCATGTGTGCATTATATCTTTCATGGTCAATCAATCTTGTGACACAAAATACAAAGATAAAATCACCATGGCATTACAAGTGTTTGGATTTTCAAATACTTTCAATTGATCAATTTGTAATGTTGGAATTATGCAAGTAGCTCCAAATTATATAAATCATGGTGTTTGCACAAACTTGATTCTTTTTTGTTCTTGCTATGTGATCAATATCATAGCCAAATAAAAGTATCAAAGATAAATTAGGTCTTTTCCATATGAACATTGGACCAAAATGATAGTAATTTGCAAATCCATGATGAAGTTGTTAATCTTGAATCTCTTATTTGGTACTTTGCATAGTAAGAAAGTTTGATGCATGTTATTCATCAATATGTTGAAGACAATAATACAACAAACAAGAATTCACAACATCAAAAACCACATTTTACCTTGATCACCTTCTTTTGGTCTTTGTTGTGGTGCAATTCTTAATGGATTATTGAAATGTTTCTTTGAGTTTGGGTTTTGCAGCAACAGATGCCAAGAAATCACCATTCATCAATCCAGATGCACATAGGTATTGAAATTTTGTCCATTTTGATTATAATTGAACATAGTATGTCAAGTTACCCATAACCAATTGCTAATAATTTGTGTAATTCCAAACACATGAATACTATTTTCATGTGTTGATATATATTCTTAAAACAACCATGGATTTTGGATTCTTCCATTGTTTTGTAAAATATTGCAAGATGAATTGCAAAACTTCTTGGAATCGAACAACACATATTGTTTTAAAATACGAATACAAGAAAACATCTATGGGTTTTTTTTTGTTTATGACTAGACACACCATCAAAGTACATTATTGTTGTTTCTTTCTCTAAAATGTCGTTTCCAACAATCTCATGGTTTTTGAGATCATGATTGATTTCAATGATTAACTTATTTTGCAGATGAATCAAACTCTCAAAACAATCACTTGGTGAGATATGCATTGTGCAATTGAAATTTCTCAAATGGATGCCCCTTTAAAATCATTGACATGAGGTTTTCTATAGAAACATTGCCCCAAGATGAATGACTCCAATGTTATTGTGCTTGGATTTCATACAGTTCTTTAGAATTTTTCACGATCATGCTTAAATCTAGTCTCAATACTATGTGATGTTTTCAAATTGGATGAAAGATGTGGACACTCTAAGGAGTTTTCAAGATTTCCGTAGTAACAAGTCCATATCATATGTTTATATTGCATCAATAGCTTAGTTAAACATGTTGTTATGAATATGTATGCAAAGATGGTAAAGGACAACAATGATATATTTGTTTCTTTGAAAGATGTAATCTTCGAATACATCCCCATTTGCATGGTACATTTGTATCGATACCTTTCTCATATACATTCAAGGATTATATTCTTTTGCAATTGTCATTAGATAGTTACAAAATCATAATTAAAAAATTAAAAAAAATCAACAAAAAAGACTAAAATTTGGGATGGAGTTACAAGGACCACTTGATTGAGTAAGAATTGTTTTGTGAATATTCGTTAAAAAATAGATGTCATATGGTTATTGCAAGAAGTTAATCATGTATTTCAACATGAGGTTGAGAATGATATTGCAAAATGGTTAATGAATGTTTGTTGAAAATTGGGGAAAAAAATATTGATATTTGTGAAGGAAAAATTCTAAGGTGATGGGTGGTATACCAAAACTAAAAGATATACCTTTTAACAATATATGAATTGAAAATATGAAAAATAAATAAATACTAAATAGATTTCAAGAATCACAGTTGGCTTGCAATAATTAAAAAAAGAAAAGGAAAAATACATTTAGATAGCCAATTATGTGCTACAAACTGGATATTTACCCAATAAAAGATTGCTGCCTCCAATTGAGGCTCATCACTTGGGTTATTTTAACTCATGGGCTTTCATTTTGATTTCCCAAATAGGTACATATAAAAGCAAGAATATTTTTTTTCTTACCAATTTGGACATTTGAGTTTGCAAATTAAAACTAATTGAAAAATCTCCCAAAATTTGGGTTTTCTTAGGTTTTCTAAGGTCTTAAAAAAATAAATTAAAGTCTTTTTGACACTTGACTTGATTTCACATATCAAGTCTTTTCTTAGGTGGGCTGTAGCATTTTTACAAAAGTGCTCTTACAAGTGGCATTCTAGGAAGTGTTGTGTGGTTCTCACTTTAAATTTTTTTTAAAAAAGAAAATTTTAGGGAACACAATTTAAGAATCAACTTGGTTTTTTAGAAAATTTAAAGTTATTTTAGAGAATTAGACTGGGTTTTAGTTTTTTTTTTAATTATATAAATTTATCCAGTTCTCATAGAAACAATTTTCAGAAATGTTGGTTTTCAAATGATGATTTTTTATGGTCATATATATATATATATATATATATACTAGTGTGAACCCGGTGCATA
>Ga0116227_10000568_pt1 | contig 73716 bp, 55 predicted proteins | sample S1TSphgellanicum_FD_89693 | JGI IMG/M metagenome (GOLD analysis project Ga0116227, IMG submission 89693) | Host-associated microbial communities from peat moss isolated from Minnesota, USA - S1T2_Fb - Sphagnum magellanicum MG | ecosystem: Host-associated > Plants > Peat moss > Unclassified... | reverse complement strand
GTGTTTGGGTGTTGTATATATTTTTTTTTTGTGTTTTTTCCCCCCCCCCATTTTTTTTTCTTTTTTCCCCCCCTCCGCTTTTTTTTTCTTTACCCCCCCCCCTTTTTTTTTTCTTTTTTCTCCCTCCATGGAGCAGAGTTTAAATTTTTTAAAAAAATCCAATTTTGTGATAATTTTTTTTTGGCGAGTATTTCCCAAAAAATTAGAAACATCAGTTGAATTTACACTAAAAAAAGGAATTATCCAGAATTTTCCCTTTTTTGTTTTTGGTTAAAAAAATGAAAAAATTTAAAATCACTGCCTGCATGGAGTCTTAAAAGGTGCAAGCAGAAAAATAATTCTTTTACCATGTGACAAGTGTCAGTAATTGATCAACACTAATAGTAGTAGTAATAATAATAATAATAATAATAATAATAATCATAAAAATATAATAATAATAATAATAATAACAACAAAATAATAATAATAATAATAATAATAGTTGTAAATTATAATAGTAATTACCCACAAAAGCTGTCAATCTTTTGGAAGGCCTGCAACAATTTATAAGTTGTAAGAAAATAATAAATAATTTTGTCTGTAATTTCTGGACCCATTTTGCTGTATTATGAGCTTTTTATGCTTCCTTTTCAGATGAAATTATTTTTCTGACTTTTTATTTTCCCCCGCCCTGCATTAACTGTAAATTGAATTTTAAAAAGAAAAAAAAGCTTTTTGTAAATTGCAGTTTCCTCTGTGTCACAAATGAGTTTTCGTCAGTGGCGAAAACCTTGGCGAAACCTTGGGTTGGTAACCACCGTGATAACAGTGCCTTTCGTCGCCAGCTGCCTGGTGACTTGCCACCGGCTGGATTTCACCGGTTTCAGCCAGTCAGCTCGGCCGCAGGGTGTAGGGCAGCCGAGGAGCAGGGATCGTCACTCACTTTTTGAGAAATAGAACCGGCGGGTAAGGATAAGGTGGGCGAGATTCTGAAATTAAGGAACCCGGATCCAAAGGCTCTTTTGTTTTTAGTTTTTTCTAAAACCCCGGAACCGGAGGTTCTAAACAAAATATAAGAACCGCCGTCCACCCCAGGTGAGAACCGCCCCACAACGGCTTAGCCAATGGACGTCTGGAACGGCCACCGGCGGTGACGGGAGCTCGTGACCGGCGCAGCGATGGCGCAACCGGCTAGACGACGACGCCAGATGGTGCGCGCGCGACAGAGAACTCCCTCGCTGTCTGGCTGTCTGCCGGGAATCCGTTTTCTGTCTTTTCTTTCCACTTGTGTCTGTTTGTTGTCTGAAGATTGCTGCCAGGGACTCCAGTTTGGAATTCGTGGTTTTGTCATCATCTTGTTGGTTTCTTTCCGGAATTTGAGATTCCAGAGAGACAGACCCGTCCAGCAGTTGCCGTGCGTTCCTGTCGGACCCTATTTCTGCAAACAGACCCCACTCCACACATCCACACAGACACTCACTCTACGAGCTGTCGAAGAGCTGAAAGAAGAAGCGTTTTTGAGCTTTCTCTGAGCTAGGTCCTCCATGGTCTACTCGCTGCAGTTTGGGTCGCATTGTTCCTTGTAATGGTTCTCTGTCGTTGTTGAGGAGAGAACTCTCGACTCGTCTGACTCTTCACTTCTCTTTTCGTTCTGGATTTTTTGGTTCTCTCAATTGGGAATGTGAGCGCTCTCTCTCTCTCTCTCTCTCTCTCAAGTTTCTTCTTCTGAACTGCACTGACTGTTGTTGCCTCTCATTCCTTTAGTCCTGAGCTTCTGCTGGAGCGCGTGTTCATCATCTGTTCTTTGTTTCTTCTTCACCTCCGTTGCTTCTTTCAAGTACCCAACTGTTTCTTCATCTCTTTGCCGTCCCTCTTGTTCTTGCTCTCTTGAAAAACTCTACTGGGTGGAGGGTGAGTTTCGGATTTCGCGGACAAGTTCAGCTACATTGACTGTCTCGCAGTTTGATGTGTTCTCAAAAGATTTCAAGAGCATGATTCCTCTGCGCCAGAAATCAGGAGTTCTAAAATCATAAGAATTTGCGGATCGAGAGAGGTTTAGGGTTTAGGGGTTGAGAAGAAGAAGGCCGGACAGAAAGGCGTATTTCTCTTTCAATAAATTTGCAGTAAAAGCTTAGCAGGCAATACGACAGAGGTGCGAGGTGGGGAAAAAAAAGGTCAAGAAGTTCCTTCACAATGCAATGCAAGGAGCCGCACAAATCACACGATGAGGAAGAAGAGTTACTGGAATTCTTGATGTGATCAACAATGCAGACATGATGATGAGGAGGTTGTTGCAACCAGATTTCTCGGCAATGGCATTCTCCAGAAGTTCCTGTCCATCAGCACCATGTCCTCCATCATCAGCCATGATTTCTTCATCATCTGTCCTCCTACAAGGGGGTGTTTCTGGAGACTTGTGGCAGTTCAGCCTGATGATTAGGTCAAGAGCAAGGAGGAGGAACTCATGGGTATGCCATCTTCTTCTCACACTCTTTGGTTTGGCTCTTTTGGAGAATGCAACTGCCAAAACAACAAGAAGCACACAAAACACTCCACGAGGATTCCTTGCATCTTCAAAGGAGATGACAAGGATGGAGATGATGCTGCCGGTTGCCGTGAACCCTGTTTCTGTCCATCAGCAACTCCAGCAAGCTGTTTTCAAGGGTTTTGCACACAACAAAACTGGAATTCCCTTCCCTGTCACTCTTCCGGCACAGCTGTCCAACATCACTGTGAAGGCAGTGCGACTGCGGACCAGGAAACTGAGGAGTAGAGGATTTGCCTTCAACGAGTTTCATTTCCCAGTAGGGTTCATGGTTGGCAATCCTTCAATTGTTCGCGTGATGTTGGTGTACCAGAACTTTGGCAAATTTGCAGTCTACTCTCCACCTGCAGGCAAAAGCTTCAGTAGCAAAGTGCTAGGGATGATGATCTATGATGCCAGTGATCTGAATAACACACTTCCACAACTGCCTTTGAGTATGACCTCTGCAAAACCGATTACAGTCATATTTGCTGTGAATGCAACTGTTCAGCCAAGCTCTGAATTGCTTTGTGCTTCATATTCCACAACAGGTTTGACAACAACAACGACAGTGAGCAATGTGGATCCAGGTACAGAAGGGCAATGCTCATTTACTCAGTTAGGGAGTTTTGCTCTTCTAGAGCCGCAGCAGGCAGCAAGTTCTGTTCACCATCAGCACCACCAGGCCAAGGCTTTGAAGATTGTCCTCGGAACAATTTTTGGCTCCATAGCTATTATTGCAATTCTATTGCTTTTTGTAGTTGCTTTGTGGAGGACTGAACATGAACGCCATTTTGCAAGAATGCAATACTACTCTGATCAGGGGGAAACACTTCAGCATTCTTTGATAGGAAACAGCCGAGCACCTGCAGCTGGAAGCACCCGGACTCGTCCCACTCTCGAGAACCTTGACTGAAAACCCTTTTTTAACCTCAGGTTTTGCTCTTCTTGCCTACATTGCAAATCAGCTTGAAGAGAGACAAAATGTATAAGAATCTCAGAAAGTCCACAGCAGTTCAAGCTAATTTAAAGATGGGGTGGCGTCACTCTTTTTCACAACTCTTTTGATATGAAGGGTTCTTGTCTTATTCTGCTCTAAAATCTTTTGGGAGGGGAGAAGAGAGTCAGACAAGTCACAAAATAGATGGCTAAAACTAAATCCATTCTTTGGATTCACTAAGTTCTCACAAAGCAAGCAAGCAAGCAAGCATCTCTACAAGTGGAACATCTTCCACAAACAATCATCATAGAAGAAGAACTGGTTTGTGTTTTGCCATAGTGAAATTATTTATTTCCACTAGTCCTTGAGAGCAAATGTCAAACTCTAGTTGTCGTATGAACCTCATTCATATTTCAATGTTTTCATCGAATTAGGAAGTGTAGAGTTCCACTCCTTTGGATTCATAAATCGGTTCCCCCTTTCTTTGTGAGTGGGTCCTTCCTTCGTTTTTAAGTCTTTTGGTCCCACTTTCTTTGTGAGTGGGTCCTTTCCTTCGTTATAAGTCTTCTGTTTGCTACTGGTTTCTTTTCAAGTGGGTCCTTTTGTCCTTCCTTTCAAGTCTTTCTGTTACTTTAGTATGTTGAGATCTGTGTCTTCTTATGTCATTTGCTACACTGTAATCTTGTTAATTGTGGGCTGCATCATCCAGAGGGAAGAAGAGACTTGGGCATTTTTGCCTTGAAGATTGGAACCCAATTTGTGGGTGATGGTGGCTGAAGATCTCTCTCTAATACTCAATGCTACATTTGCTTTGATCAAATTCATCTTTGCAGTCAAAATGATCTAAACCATGTTACATGGTTCCATCATCTAAGATTTGTCTAGTCAAGATTTGATAGGCAGTGATTTGAATGCACAACTATGGTATGCAATAAAAGGATTTAAATTGACAATTACATGAAATTTCATTTGAAATCAACAAGGTTTGAAAATTGTTTATAGTGCATAAAAACTCCTTAAAAACCTCCAAATATAACCAAACCATGTCCAATATGAAAGGTTGTTCAACAATCCAAAATGGCATCCTAATTATCACAAAACTTGATAACCACGCAAAATTTTTAGTGATAGTGTTTCATTGGAACTAGTCTATGTAGGATGGGTATTTTGGTGATTGTTATTGCAACAATTCTCGAGTCATTTCGAATTATAATTTGTTATAGATTAAATTTCAATTCAGAATTATTTTTAAAAAAAATGTCTTGCACCCTTTCAATGTTTTTGTTTGTTTGTATTTTGTTGTTTTTTTTAACACCCTTTCAATATATATATATATATATATATATGGATTCTATTTGTATCTTCTTGTGAACTTATCTAATGAATCAAACTTTTATTAACATTTTTTCTATCAAATAAAAAATATAAAAAAAAATTTAATGGAACAAAATGACATATAATAAAATTTACAAAATTTTATCTTTTGAAAAGACAAAATTAATTACAACAAAATTATTATGTTCACAAAAAATAATTGAATTGTCATTGTTGGTAGTGCAAAGCAACATGGAGCCCAAATTAAAAATATAAATATAAGCACATGACACAAAAAATTACCTTGCAAAATCATGTCACATTAATGGTTAACCATAAACCCTAAACCCAACTAAATTTGACTAATCCCCTTTTGGATCAATTTAGGGTTACCCAATGTTCACTCTAAATTGTATTAGGGTCACCATTGGCCCTTGTCCTTATTGGGTTTGATAATTCACTTATTAAATTTTTAATTCTTTCAAAAAAATAATGTCAACATTTTGGGGTTCTCTTTATTTCAAAAAAAGTCCAAAATTTTGTTCATATCCTCACTTGAGGTCTAGACTATCCATCGATATATCAATATTTAATTTTGCGGATATTACAATTGAATATCAATTTTATTAATATTACTATTGAATTTCCATTTTAAATTTGACTAACTAATCATTTTGACCTAATTATTTATAATTGAATAGTTATTCCATGACATGGTAAATAGTTGAAATACCCTAATATTTGGAGTAAGTTAACCCCTATTCACACCGGTTGAGTGGGTTCGAAGTATGCCTAATTCACAATGATTTGTGTAAACACAATAAGGAGCTAATGTATTTGAAATGCAAGCAGTGTGAATAGGGACTTTATTGAGTGGAAAGGTCACCCACCGACAGCCCTCTTTTTTTTATTGGTGAAATTTCGCCAAAAAAGAAATTAAAAATTAAAAAAATTGAAATTAAAGCGCCTTGGGAGGTTTTCATTAGCCAGAATTGAGGAAAAAATTGTTTAAATCTTCTCCAGACTTTGTATGCTTGGCTTATCAGTATGTAGCCAGGCTATAGAAGGATCATTAAAGATTTGTACTTCATATCTGGTTTATAGCCATATTTGGCTAAATCTTAGAGATGATGGCCACTTTTTCTACACCGTCCTCAGTGGCTTTTTTTTTTCAATTTTGTGCTGGTGCTCAAGTGAAAATCAACCATATGAGTATTTAGGCAAATTTGGCGATATTCAAAATATAGAAAAATCTTAAGCACCCTCTCATGCTGTAGGCAGTTGTGGCAAACTTTGGCGATTTTTAATTTTTTTATACTTTTTGGCTATTATATTTCCCCCAACAAAGGAGAATTTTGATAGAATATTCATTCTCCAAAGTATTTTTCGCAAAATGGCGAAAATCCAACACCAAAAAATAAATTCAATGATATTCCTATGGATGATCGCCACTTTGGCTACATCACAAAAATGAAAAACAAAAAACACACTGGCCGCTGTTTTTTTTCTGGCGAATTAGTTTTCACCATTTTGCGAAAAGAATTTTCAAAACAAATTCTGTCACAAAGTCCCTTTTTAAAAACCAAAATCGCTAAAAAAAACCCGAATGAAAAAAGAAGGCCAGAATCGCCACAATTACCTCCAATATGAAAGGGTGCTTTCGATTTGATACTTTCATGTTTCGAATATCGCCAAATTTGGCTAAGTATACAAATGAACTATCGCCACCTGAGCAACGTCACAAAATTGGCCCACCGACCACCGGAGCGTCGGTTAGCGACCTGTCGTTAACTGCCGCAGTTTTTCTAGCCCGCCCGGCGTTTCTTCCGCTTGCCGTGCCGTGAACCAAGCGCTTATCCACTGGCGTCGCTGCCGTTGCGCCTCCGTTGTCCCTCCGCTTACCTGCCTGCCGCTGCCGCGAGATCGCAGCGGGAAGGATTGCGGAAGAGCGAGCGTCGCGGAGACAGAGAAAAGAACGCGAAGAGAGGCAGATCTGGTCGCAAGGAAAAATAATTTCCGAGAAATTTAGTCCCATGGAAGTGGCGGTGAGGGATGTGGATGCCGGAGTTGCACGAATTGGAGGTGGTTGTGGGCAAATGGTGCGCTGTTTGGAGCTCAGTGATGGCTCAGAGATGGAGCAGCGGGAAAGGGAGAAGAAGAAGGAGCGCACTAGTGCGGATGTAGATCGTCTTGCAGAATGTGCAGAAATTGACGCTGCGGTAGAAATTCTGCTGCTGCGGCGTCGTCTTCTTCTGGAGGACATGGAGAACCGGGAGGAGATGGAGATGGAGATGGAGACGGAACAGGAGGAGGAGGAGGAGGAGGAGGAGGAGAGTAGTATGGAGGTGGTATTGCGAGACGGGGGTCTGGTTGCGCAGATTGTGCAGAAGTTGGACAATAGCATCGATAGACATGCGGCAGCGATGGTGTGTAGAGCTTGGAACGATGCCGTTACCTGGGAGGTTCAGAAGGTGATGCCGCGGTCGCGAGAATCGTTGCCGTTGTTGGTCACTCGCTTCTGGCATGTGACGTCCTTGGACTTCTCCCATTGCAGTAACCAGTTGGAGGATCGTGACCTCGCGCTCGCTGCATCGGCTTTTGCGCGTGTACGATGGCTTAGGATCGGTGATGATGATCAAGCGCAGACGAAGCTTACGGACGCCGGAGTTGCAGAATTCGCTCAGACGAGGTTGCTGCTGGATCACCTTACCTTGACAAACATTCCGCTGCTCCGCGATGCAGGTATCCTTGCTCTGGTTCAAGGATGTCGTGATTTGCGTACTCTGTGCTTGCAGAGCTGCAGAGGCTTAGGAGATGGAGCCATTGAGGCCATCGCTGCTTGTCTTCATGGCTTACAAGAGCTTGAATTGAAAGGAGGAGGAGAAGCTAGGTTCACTCCCTTAGGGTTAGCCGTGCTTGGAAGCGGATGCAGAGAGCTTCGCAAACTTGTTCTAGAGCTCGGATCACTTAACATCGACATGGCATTGGAATCTGTAGCGAAAGGATGTAAGAAATTGCAACAAGTCGCCTTGAAGTTCCGGAGTGCAAAGCTTGAGGGGCTTGCTCGTTGCTCATCGCTGCAATCTCTGGCCTTGGAAACTGATCAAAGAGGGAGCTTGGATGGGGTTGTGCTTGCCGTTGCGGCAGCCAACAGGAACCTGATCGAGCTCTCTTGCATCAACCGATTGGTGCCTTTGAACGATGCAGCCGTGATCGGCGTTCTTCTCCGTTGTCCTAATCTTCGAAAGCTTCATGTGGAATCTGCGAATCTCACAGAGGCAGCTTTGCTATGCATCGTGCACTCAAGAACAACGCTCTTGGATCTCGCTCTCGGTCACTTCACCAGCACAGGACAAGGAGGAATTGGCTTACTAACGCTGGATTTGAAGAGACTCTCTTTAGCGCATACAAAGGGAGTGCGGGATGAGGAGCTTCAGATGCTCATCGCCGGGAATTTAGGGTTAGAGCATCTGGATCTTCAAGGATGTGCAGGGCCTACAGCAGCAATTGGGTTCTCTTCCATTGCCTCTTGCAAACATCTGGTGTTTCTCGACTTGAGCTACACTTGTGTGGATGATGTGAGCTTGTGTGCCATTGCGAGTGGCATGCAAAACTTGACGAATCTGGCTATAGCAAAGTGCGAAAAGATCACTGACATGAGAGTCTTGACTCACTTTCCAGGAGTAGAATCTCTTGTGCTGGATCACTGCCCCTTTGTCACTGATGAGGGGCTTGATGACCTTGCCAGAAATTGCCTTCACCTTTCTCACCTCAGCCTTGCGTTCACAAATGTCACTGATGTTGGCTTGGAGTACTTGAGCAAGTGTCGGGCACTACAGAGCTTGCGGGTTCCTTATTGCAGACAGGTTGATGGTGAAGGGGTCATTGCCATTGCCAATTCTTGTGGCTGGTTCCGGCATGTTGTCCTGAGCTACCGCTTGCGAGGCTCCCTGATTGCAGATCTGCTCCAAGATCTTTGCTGCACTGTTTGCTTCCAAGTGGATGAGACTGCCTTGGTTCCATTCGATGCCAACATGTTGATGTATGCCTAGTTAGAGTGGGGTGTTGCTGGTTTGATGAGCATATGTTTTGTGCTTGTATCAGGCTCAACACCTGGCTTCAGGTCTAGGGCTCAGGGCATTCTTGCAGTTGATTGTGAGTACCAACCACTAGATGTTTCTCCTGAGGATTGTGAATCTAGATCCAGCAGCGACTGCCACATGGTAATGTTGTCATTCAAGGTGTGGATGGAGCACTTGCTAGAAACTATTTGCCCTCCCAACATCCAGACAGTTAGGTCTAAGGGTGTCAAGGGGGGACTCTTATTAGTGATGGTTGTCACTGGCTTTTGGAATCATTTTTCATGTGTAGAACATTTTTAATCTTGTCCTTGACCATTCTATTTATTGCAGCACTTCAAGGACATATTGCTTGTGGTCATGAATATGACCATTATTAGACATTTTGGCAATGCAAATTCTTCCATTCTCAAGTTGTGGTTTTGCCCATGACCATGCTGAAATTTCTATGATCAATTTTTTCTCATGACATTCCTAGAGTAACTTTTTACAATAGATGTGGTCTGATTTTTGGCAGGTTGGTTTGGTCACTTGTTTGTTTAGTTGACACAATGCAAATCTAGCTATTCATGGTTGAGTGTATCTATTATCTCAAGTTGCATGTGTTTGATGTGAACTAAGGTTGCTTGCTTTGTAATGGGTCTGCAATGTCTAGTGTCAAGTGAACACTATAGTAATGGGCACTTTGTAGTATTTCTTCATGGTTTCTTCTTGTCCAAGGAGTGGTTTTTGCTAATGTGTGTTTGAAACTCCTGTAGGAAGATGTGAAGCCACATGTGGGATGATACTACCAGTGTGGTTGCCATTCTGCTCAGTTGGTAACTGTATCATCAGCCTACCCACCTTGGATTCTTCTTCTGTATCACTTTACCCATATAGTGTGACCATACTGCATAGCATTCTACTTTTGAGTTCACCCATACCTGAACTGATTTGAATCTGCTTTCTGAATTGGGGTCGCAATCTCTACTTCTTGTAGGTTTATGCATTGGAAGCACTGATCATGCAAAGCCTGAGGTTCAGCTGTACTACTATGCTGATCTTTTAGCACCCGAATTATCCCCATGAAGGTTCAAGGATAAGAATTTGATCCTTTTGCTATGTCATCAGTCTCCTCAGTGTGAGCATACCACCCGCTTAAAAGAATTTCAGGAATGTGCAGATTACCCTTTCCTGGGAAGATGAAAGATGTGATTTACTCTTTGATTGCAATTAGTGAGGCTTGGTTTTTGTGATAGAACGTTTCTTAGTGAACAGTTGCTCTCCTCTGAAGATCATGTTTTGTCAGGTGTTAAAAGTGTGTTACTGATGCATATGTACATGCTTTTGCATTATGACAGGACACCAGTTTTATATACCCTCACATGGACATGAGAATGGGAATCAGCAACCCTTGCTACACTCAAACAAGTCCAAATCATAATAAAAATGAAGAAAACAAAGATCAGAGAGAAGTGTGCCAGACACAAAAGAACATCAACCAGAGATTCTCTTGGCAGGTTCTCTGATACTAGTACTGATCCTAGACTCTGTAGACAAAAAAAAATTGTGCTACATTCCCATAGTGAAGGTTTTACAGCTTCTGTTACACTACACTCAGTCTCATTGGTGTGCAAAATCCTAAACCCTATCCTCATGAATCTGGCCTGTAAAGTTCTAACACCTTTTCTGCACACAATTTGTAACTTGGTGATTTGGAAGTCGGTTGAAGCTTTTAAGCAAATCACCTCTTTAACAGTACAAGATCAACTGACTACAAAATATCTTTCATGAGAGCTTTGAAGTTTTGACCTGAAATTCTTTTATGCTGGAAGCTTGATAGTCTCCTCTCTGTGTATGTGTTTGTGTGTTTCTGCAGATGTGCATAGGCAAGTCATCTTCACTTAGACCTCCAAAGCACCTGCTGCACAGCAATGCTCATTGCAAGTCATCCAGCTAAATTGACTTTGTTGTGGCCAACCTTCGAAGGCAAGTCTTCCAAATGCCCGTCCTCTTTTTCACATTTTGATGAGATTGGATTTCAATTCCCAGGGAGGAAACTAAACACTTTGAGTGAGGAGGACCAAAAAAAAGCCTTCAGAAGGGGCTATGATTCATGTTCTGTAAGTGGTTTGTCTTGCAGACAGGCAGCTCTTGAGAAATCTTCTTCTAGCTTTGATCTTTGGCAGGATTTCTTTTTGTCTCCCTCAAAATTTCTCGAAGCTAGGGGCTACATAACACAGTGTACAAGAAGGAGATTAGAAAAGCAAGGGTGAGGAAAATGGAGGGGTTTCTCCCATGTTGGGGGGAGCTTGCACTTGGTGACACTGAGCTTGGAGCTGAGGCATTGGTCAAACTGCTGTTGTTGGAACATGGCTCCACACCCATGTTCACCATTTGTGAGTTGTAACAAAGGCCTGGATTGCCTCTGACCACCAAGTTCTGCCCCATCTTCTGCACAAATGAGATTGGGAATGGCAGAGGCCCTGAGAGATCATTGGCCTCCAAGTTCAAGGTGAAGATATATGGCAATGAAGCGAGTGATGCAGGTATTGTTCCAGTTAGGTGGTTATTGCTGAGACCCAAATATCGGAGGTTTTGCAAATTCTTGAAGCTACTGGGTATGGTGCCTGAATAGTTTGACCATGACAAGTCCAGGATCACCAGGTTCTGCAAGGCTCCCAAACTGGAAGGGATTTCTCCGCCAATGCCATTTGCACTCAGGAACAGGTCCTGGAGGTTGGAGAGGCTCCCGAGTGACGGTGGCAGTGTGCCAGAAAAGTTGTTGAAGCTGAGGTCAAGCAAACTGAGAGCAGGAAGGTCTGTGAACGTGTCTGGGAGGCTCCCTTGCAATTGGTTGTAGCTCAATGCCATTCTTTGCAGTGCTGGAAACCCACTTCCAAAAGCTGGTGGAAATACTCCATCCAATCTGTTGTATCTGCAGCACCAGCACCCAAGAATTCAATCCTCAAAACTGGCCTGACAGGTCTCTCATCTGAGGCCTGGCCTGATGATCACATTCAGGATGGCTCAGATGCTACCAGAAACATCTTGATGGAGACCTGATGACTGCATTTGGGACTGGGATGCTACCAGAAAGATCTTGATGGGGACTGGATGATGGCATTTGGGATGGGAATGCTACCAGAAACATCTTGGTGGAGACTGGATGATGGCATTCAGGATGGGATGCTACCAGAAACATCTTGATGCATTGGGGAAGCTAAAAGCAAGAGCATGGATCAGTGAGCAATCACCTCAGCAGATACAACAATCTCCTCTTCTGCATCGGGGGGAGGCAATACTGATCCAGAGGGATGGGAAGTTGAGAAGGAAGGTGAAGAACTTGTACCTCACATCCAAATTCACCAAGTTCCTCAAGCCTGCCAAGCTCCCGGGAATCTGGCCAGTGAGGTAATTGTGACTGACGTCCAGCTGCGTCAAGCTGGTGAGATTCCCCAGTTCTTGGGGTATGCTCCCTTGCAACCCGTTCTCGACAAGGACGAGTCTCTTAAGTCCAGTCAAGGCACCCAACTCCGGGGGTATCCCACCCACGAGGCCGGTGTTGCCAGTGAAGGAAAGGAGTCTGAGAGTGGTGCCAAGCTGACCAATCTCGGACGGAATGGTGACGGTATTGTTGGTGTCCATGAAGCAATTGTAGAAGGCCACAGTGTCGAGGTGAGTGAACTTGGCGATGGAGGCTGGTGGGATTGTGGCATTGTTGCTGCAAGGGATGATGCTGGTTATGGGGGAGATGAACCCGAACTCCAACTGTGTCACGTAGTAGACTCCTGTTACCGCATCCGGCTCGCACACTATCCCTTGCGGACCACCCATGCAGGGATCCGGGTAGTAGCTCAACCAATCGTTCTCGTAGTTGATGGAGTACATGAGCTCGAAGAGAGCTTGTTTGTCGACTGGGTTCGTCTCCTGAGCCTCAACTGCTCCAGCTACAAAGAGAGTCCAGAAGAAGACTACGAAGAAGAAGAAGCCCAGGAGACCTCTGAAGAAGCTGCTGAAGATGGGTCGAAGAAGAAGAAAAAGAAGACCATCTCTTGAAGAGTTTAGTGGAGAGAGAAAGAGCTGCAGCTGGCGGTGCAGCTTGTGCCGAGTTGGTTGCGCCATTACGGAGCTCTGGAAATTCTTCGCAAGCTGTTGCTTCTGCTACAGACCAGCTGCTGCTGCATTGATTGATTGATTGATTGATTGATTGCTTGCTTGCTTGATTCTGCTGAGAGAGTTTTCTTTAGAGTCTGAAGCTTGGCAACTGCTGCTGCTGCTGCTATTGCAGATATTGAAGCTGGGCACCAAGTTCAGCTCAATTCAAGAGCTGCTGCTACAGCAAGAGAGAAAAGAGAGAGCGACAACCCTTGGAGCAGCGAGAAACAAACAAGTGTTTTCTACCTGGAACAACACTTCACTCACCTTCAGAGCTACACTCAACTCCTCTCAAAGTCCATGCAAACAAGAAAAAATAGCTCAAAAAATTTGTGTGTGTGTGTGGGTGTGTGTGAATTCTCTCTCTCTCTTTCTTTCTTTCTGTCTGGCTCTCTCTCTCTCAATTGTCTCTCTTTCCTTCTTTCTGTCTGGTGCTCTGTGTCTCTCTCTCTGTGTCTCTCTCTCTCTCTCTTGCTTTGTTTGCTTGCTGTTTCTCTCTTCTGAAGCTCTCAATCTTCTACACTCCAGTCTTGTTCTCTTGTGTGTGTGTGTGTTCTTTGCTTGCACCTCTCTCTTTTTTTGCCCTTTTTTATTCTTTTATTATTATTATTATTTATTCTCCTTTTTTATTCTTTTATTATTATTATTATTATTATTTGTTTTCCTTTTTATTCCTTTTTTATTTCCCCCTGGGGCTTGGGATTTTGCCACCCTTTTTGGCTCCCTACAACTCCATCAACTCTGACACATGCAGTCAGTACAAAACTTAAACATAAAAAACAAATTTGAGGTTTTTGATGAATTTTTAGGTTTTACTGCTTTGTAGCAATACTAGCCAGTTTCTTCCTTTGCTTGCTTGCTTGCTTGTGACTCTCTCGCTCTCACAAATTTAGGACTTTTTTTTGGGTGGGGTCTTAAATCCTAGAAATCCTTTGTGTTCCTCTCACAGACCCCAATAATAATACTACTAGTACTAATAATAATAATAATAATAATAATCATGGGTGCTTTAATTACAGAAAAAAATCCTTGACAATTTATTGCATAGATAGGAAAAATCTACCCCTAATCTTGAATTTTTAAAAAACTCCCCTTAATCTTGAATTGCAGTATTTCTTTGTATAACAAAAAAATCCTTGATCTTGTTTCCAGTGTTTTTGGTTCTTTTTTTTTTCTTTTTTTCTTTTTTTTTGTTGTGGGGAGGGGCGAATTTTTTGCAACTTGGCAAATTTCTTTTTAGGATAGGTACCCAAAAGAAGAAGAAGAAGATGGGTTTGAGTTTTTTTGGGCCATTTTTCAAAAAAAAGAAAAAAAAGAAAAGAAAGAGAAATCTCCACAACTAGACCTAGATTGTTAATTGTGGGCAGGACTTCTGAAAAAATGCTATAGGTAATATAGTCCATAAAATAATAGTCACCATTTAATGCTAAATCTATTTGGCGATCCTCACCAATTGACCTACTTCAAACAAAATTAATTTCCAACAATTTTTATTTTTTTTGGCTTGTTTTACAAAAAAATAATCCTTTATCTTGAATTACAAAAAAAAAAATCCTTGAACTTATAATTTTCCACAAAAAAAAATCCTTATTTTATTTGATTTGAAAATAAGAAATCCACAGAAGAAAAAGAGTAATGTGGGGCTCATCATCATCATCATCATCATGTAATGACCCTGGCCTTTTATGGCAGCAGGTTCATACAAAAAAAAATCATGAGAAATGATGAAACCGTGTATATATATACTAGTTTGAACCCTGTGCCTAATGCACAGGTGTGTGTGTATTTGATGGTACATATTACAAAATTACAATCCCATGGCCCATGATGCTTATTAGGTCATTGGAATGCAAGATTAATTTAATTAAAAAAATTATTTAGCCTAGTGTGTGGCTTAAGTATTTTTGAGAGTGCAAAAGATAGATTTGATTTTTAAAATGCCATATAGAGGCTTAGGCCTAGTTTGGGTTTGAATTTTAGGGTTTCAAGGCTAAACTCTAGCAACCATGTTTCATTGGAACTGGTGTATGTAGGATGGGTATTTTGGTGATCATCATCACTATGATAATTCCAGAGTCATTTTGGATTATAATTATTTTTGAAAAAAAAAAAGCACCTTTCACTTAAAAGAAATTAATGGGTGGAGGTTTTCAGCTGTCACCCTATGAATTGGTTTCAAGCTCAAGACAAAATTTTACACCAAAATTCTACACTCATGCAAAAGTCTCACTTCTTTTTCCGTAAGTTGAGCTCGAGACAAAAGCCAACAAACAAACAAACAAACAAACCAAACAAACAAAAAACAAAACAAAACAAAACAAAACAAAAACAAAGGGTGTGTCACACTATGGCCTTGCCATTTACATTAAAATAACATATCTTAAGGCTAAAGAAGAATTATGGAAATTCCAATATTTCACCATGCAAAAATATAATCTTCAAAAAATCCTCTAAAAGAAACTAAATTCCTTCCAAATATTATAAGTCTATAATAACTAATCTCAAGTTTCAACACAAGCCAAAAATATCATCTTTCAAAAATCCTCATAAAAAAAATAGACCTTTTATTATTATTATTATTATTATTACCAAGGGGCCTATAAAAATCCCTTAAGTTACTATACTCTATAATGAATCTGAACACAATATCCTTGCCTTGCTACTAGGCAAGGCCAACAAACCAAATGGGTGAATGGGGATGATGGAAATGAAAACACTTACTTATAGGATCATGTATGTTTGGTAATTGGGAGATTGTACCTAAAGCCTAGCACCAAAAGGGCGGAGAGGAGGAAGAAGAAGAAGAAGGGGAGGAGCTTGGAGGAGTCTTTTTGCAGCATTTGTGTGTGTACTTTTGCAAAATTTGTGTTTGAGTATTAGATCTCGCTCATTTACTCCACACCAGTTCATGTTGTATCCCTCCTCTCGGCTTTCAATGATCTTGTAAGAGCTTCATGATGATGCTTCTTAAGGATTTATCAAACACCCCCATTTGTTGTATGAATTTATTTATTTTTTGCAAAATTGTAATTTTAATTGAATTATTATTATTATTATTATTATTATTATTATTATTTGAAAACATGACCTAGGAGGTGGCCACAAAATCTGGGGCCAAAAGTAAAGGAGGAGAAAAACCGGGGGAAATTTTTCTCTTGAATCAAAACCTTTTAGGGAAAGAAAGAAGGTGCCCAAGGACTTTTTTCCATATATATATATATATATATATATATGACATAATAAGTAATTAAGAAGATTTATATTAGTAAATAGTTAATAATAAATTATTATCCAAAAGAAGTCAATATGGAATTCGTTAGCTCCTGGGGGGGATGTGGAAAATGTGTTCTCACCATCTTCCCCAATTTTCCAATGTATTTCTCAACATGTTCTTATTGAATTGGCTCCTTGTGTGTGTGTGTGTGTGTGGTTTTTTTTTCCTTTTTTGAGCTTTGGGATGCACCCCATAACTAATATATAGAACTAACAATATGAATTAATTTCATGTAAGGAAAGAATTGTATAGAAAAAATAATTAAGAGGAAGTAAAAAAGACAATGAAATTCCAATCAAGAGCCCCGATTAATGAAGATGTCTAAAAATCTGTATCAAGAGGTAGAATGCCAACCCAACATATGGATGAGAAAGTAAAAAAAAACATCCGTATCAAGAGGTAGAATGCCAACCCAACATATGGATGAGAAAGCAAAAAAACATCCATTTCAAGAGGTGGAATGCCAACCCGACATATGGATGAGAAAGGGGAAAAAACATCCATATCAAGAGGTAGAATGCCAATCCAATACATGGATGAGAAAGGGCAAAAAACATCCATATCAAGAGGTAGAATGCCAACCCAACATATGGATGAGAAAGGGGAAAAAACATCCATATCAAGAGGTAGAATGCCAACCCAACATATGGATGAGAAAGGAGAAAAACATTTGCATCAAGAGGTAGAATGCCAACCCAACATATGGATGAGAAAGCAAAAAAAAAAAAAAACATCTACATCGAGGGGTAGAATACGAATCCAATATATGGATGAGAAAAGGATGAGATTACCACCGTGGTGGAATTTTAGGGTTTCCATTGGACAAAACAGGTGTAATATACAATACACACTTTGTTTGCTTCATGGAAGAATAGACCATGGGGGGGTGGTGCACAAACAAATGGGTGTACTCAAGGTGTACTTATAGCACGGGAGACAACAATCAAGCATTATAATCGAGCATTCCCACTTGGGGTTCAGGGTTCTTGAGATCTTCTAATCAATGTGAATTCATTCATTCATTCATTGCCGGAGCTCATATCATTTCCTTTTGATCAAAAAAAATCAGATCCGAGAGATCTCATCATTAACCCCCGGTGCTTGCTTACGTCTTCAAAGCGTATGGCTCATGATTTTAAACTTATTATTATGTCGAGTGCTTGCTTGCTTGCTTGCTTGCTTTCGAGTTCGGCAATAATTTTGTAACCCGTTGGGTTCATTTGGAACCATGGGTGGGTTCATGATAATTTTGTCACCCGTTGGGTTCATTTGTAACCATGGGTGGGTTCATGATAATTTTGTAACCCATTGGGTTCATTTGTAACCATGGGTGGGTTCATGATAATTTTGTAACCCATTGGGGTCATTTGTAACCATGGGTGGGTTCATGATAATTTTGTAGCCCATTGGGTTCATTTGTAACCATGGGTGGGTTCATGATAATTTTGTTAACCCATTGGGTTTATTTGTAACCATGGGTGGGTTCATGATAATTTTGTTAACCCATTGGGTTTATTTGTAACCATGGGTGGGTTCATGATAATTTTGTAACCCGTTGGGTTCATTTGGAACCATGGGTGGGTTCATGATAATTTTGTAACCTGTTGGGTTCATTTTGGAACCATGGGTGGGTTCATGATAATTTTGTAACCCATTGGGTTCATTTGTAACCATGGGTGGGTTCATGATAATTTTGTAATCCGTTGGGTTCATTTGTAACCATGGTTGGGTTCATGATAATTTTGTTAACCCATTGGGTTTATTTGTAACCATGGGTGGGTTCATGAGTCTCGCTCTCGCCCCACTTAATCATTTTAAATGAGGCCATTGAGCAATTTGATCATTAGTTTTTATATGATGACGATATGATGTTCCAATGGTGACGACGGGCAAGTCAGAGGCTGACACCCAAAAAAAAACTAAATTTGAAACTGCCCGCACTCAACAGAAAAAAGGGTAGGAAAAAAAAACACACACACACACACACACAAAAATTTCACTTTCATGGCCTCATGTTTTCAAGTGCAATTTTTTTTAGGGCAATTTTTTGAGTGCCCATTTCTTATTTTAATACAAGTAAACCTTAAAGATGTGAAAAAACTTTGGGAATATTTTTTTGGGCTGCCCTATTAATAATAGATTCGTGCACGGAAATCATCTCTATTCTGTCCGGTTAGATGAGACCCAGCTTATCTATTTCTGGATATCATCCACCACATGCAAATTATGATCTATGTCCACAAGGCAAAGATATTGTGTTTAGATTCATTCTAGAGTATAGTAGCTTAAGGGATTTTGGCCCCTACTAGGTAATAATAATAGGTCTATTTATTTTTATTATGAGGATTTTATTTTGAAAGATGATATTTTGGCTTGTGTTGAAACTTGAGATTATTTATTATAGAGTTATAATATTTTGAAGGATTTTGTTTTTTTTTAGAGGATTATTTGAAGATTATATTTTTGCTATGGTGAAATATTTGAGTTTCCATAATTCTTCTTTTGCCTTAAGATATATACTTTTAATGTAAATGGCAAGGCCACATTGTAACACACCCCTTGTTTCTTTTGGTCTTCTAAACTTTAAAAAAAATCCCTACCACTTCTTTACAATCACAAACAAATTAGTTTTTTTTTCTTTGGGTGTTTGAATACATGTATCCAGACTTGCCCGACTTAATTTGGGCAATGGAAAATGAAAATAAAAATGCATTAGCCTGAAATTTTCCTTCGGTAGTGGCGAAGAAGTAAAACACATAGGTTTTAATTTTTGGCAAAAGGCGAGGCTAACACTTATCATGTGCCAAGAACAAAATATTATTGACACTTTTTTTAATAACCCTATCAGCAAATTTTTAAAAGCGAGAAAATTTCAGGTTCAGAAAATTAAACCCTTTTGTATTAAAACCATCGTGCCAAAAAAAAAAACACAAAGAGAAACCTCTACTATTGGAAAAAAAAAATTCTTGATTTTTATTTTAGAGTAAAATGATTTCTTTTGAGTCAAAATTATTTGGCCACTTTTTTTTAATGAGGAAAAAAAATGAGGAGATTTTTTTTATAGTGTGCACAAAATTGAGGAAACACAATTGAGCAACTGACTTTCTCTAGGGCTTTTCAGGACTTTCAGTCTGTCAATTTTTATTTTTTTAAATTGATTAATTAATTAATTAATTTCCAAAGGCAAGATATTTACATCTTTGAGTATTAGTTGAGTATACCTAGTTGTTACTCATATTAATTGATTAATTAATTAATTAATTAATTGTGGGGACCCTGAAGTTCAAATTTTTAAAAATTATTTAATTTGTTTATTTATGATGGGTATCATTGATTGTCCCATCACAAAAAAATAAAATTAATCAAGCTTTGAACAGACTTGTAAGTTGTGTGTAAGGCAAATGATGTTATCTTCATCTCTTCCTTATTTCTACTATTATTATTATTAACCCTAAACCCCAAACCCTAATAATAGTAATAATAATAATAATAGGGTTTAGGGTTTAGGGTTTTTATTAGTGTCATTTTTGCAACATTCACTTTGAAGAAGAGATTCAACCCTTTTGTAGGGTTGATTGAAAAAATTTGTGAATTTTTTAGGGTTTAATTTTTTGACCTGAAAAAATTTCTCATTTTATTGTAATCCGACATACATAGGAGGGTCTTCCTTTCTTTAACATTCCCCGTTTTCTTCTTTTCAAATTTCATCATCAAGCAAAGCTAATAAATAAAAAAAGAGAAAAAGAAATCCATGCATCCATCCATCCATCCATCCATCCATTGACACTGAGGCGCGCCCCTTGTAGGAGTATAATATACATGTGCGCAACAACATGATGAGTTTCGGAAGCGCGGCGTGACAGAAGCAAGGGGGGGGCGGGGTGACGACAACCGCTGAAGAAGTAAGTACTCACGAGGGCGCATCAACAACATGATAGAATTTTCAGGTCGTTTGCTTGAGGCCATGGACGGGACTGGGGTTTGCAGCCTTTTTCATTTACTTTTACATGCACAAAAAAATTTCCGTTTGATCGGGCTCATATGAGTGGTAGCAAAGCTTTCATCATGGGCCCAAAATATCATCTTTTTAAAATCCTCATAATAAAAATAAGCAAAACCTTCATTGCTTGTTTTCATTATTATTATTATTTCTTTCTGAATCCAAAATTAATTAATTATATGTATAACTATTTTTAATTATTTTTATTTTTAAAAAATAAAATCATATTTTCTAAATATTTTAAAATATTTTTTTCAGGGAAAATAATATTTTTATTGTATTATTATATATACACTACCCTACAGGTACTTTACTCTAGTTTAAACATCCATCAAGGGTGGTTACTACTACTACTACTACTACTACTACTACTGTCAGTTATGCACCTTCATGACAGCTAGCTATAGTTTAAATAACCCTAGTTAATTAAAGGGTCATATTTAAACCATTGCACATGGACTGTCCCCTCATACTATGGTCCCCAGTTATTTATTTATTTATTATTGGCCTTGCCTACTACCAAGCAAGGCCAATATAATAAATAATTATAAGCTAGTGTACTTGTTATAATGAATCTAATATAATAATTATATAATAATTATATAATTAGATTCATTATAGAGTACACTAGCTTAAGGGATTTTGGCCACTAGGTGGTGATACTAATAATAATAATAATAATAATAATAGGTCTAATTTTATTATATGAGGATTTCTGAAAGATGGGTATTTTGGCTCGTGTTGAAACTTGAGATTAGTTATAATAGAGTTATAATATCTCAAAGATTTTGGGTGTTTTTTTAAGAAGGATTTTTTTTTGAAGATTATATTTTTGCATGATGAAATAGATATTTGAGTTTTCATAATTCTTTTTTCACTATTACAAAATCTAAGCACAATTCGTTAGTCTTCGTTCACTAGACCAGTGAATTCATTAGTTTTCGAAATCTAAGCACAATTCGTTAGTCTTCGTTCACTAGACCAGCGAATTCATTAGTTTTTGAGATCTAAGCACAATTCGTTAGTCTTCGTTTATTAGACCAGTGAATTCATTATTTTTCAAGTAGTCCTCGTTAATTAAAATCAATGAATTCACTCAAAATCTATTGAAATCACTTAGCGTACATGAACACCTTTTGTTATAATGTTTTACTTTTAAATATTTTTTTTAATGTAAATGACAAGGCCACCACGGTGGTATAACTCACTCCCTTGTTTTTTTAAAAGGAGTTCATAAAAATAATCCAAATCGATGCGGACTACTTTACCTCTTGGGTCCTTCTTTTTGTTCTTACATCTCACAGCTTTTGTGTGTTCGAACTCACCTCGTACTCGCTCACTACGGTGGTGTGTCCCGTTTGACACCCTTTTGATTATCGGTACTCCATTTTCACTTCCGTGGTGTCCGGTTCGATATCCTTTCGATTATCATTACTTCACTTTCACTACTACGGTGTGTGTGTCCGGTTCGACACCCTTTGGATTATCATTACTTCACTTTCACTACTACGATGTGTGTATGTCCGGTTCGACACCCTTTCGATTATCATTACTTCACTTCTAGTATGGTGTGTGTCCGGTTCGACACCCTTTCGATTATCATTATTTCACTTTTACTATGGTTTGTGTCGGGTTCAACACCCTTTCGATTATCATTATTTCACTTTTACTATGGTTTGTGTCGGGTTCAACACCCTTTCGATTGTCATTAGTTCACTTTTTACTATGGTTTGTGTCGGGTTCAACACCCTTTCGACTATCATTATTTCACTTTTACTAGGGTGTGTGTCCGGTTCAACACCCTTTCAACTATCATTATTTCACTTTTACTAGGGTGTGTGTCCGGTTGGACACCCTTTCAATTATCATTATTTCACTTTTACTAGGGTGTGTGTCGGGTTCGACACCCTTTCGATTATCATTATTTCACTTTTACTAATGGTGTCCGTCTGGTTTGCTTACCCCTCTTTCAATTGTCATTTACTTCTCTTTTCGTACGGCGTCGGGTTTGCCACCCTTTCGATTATTATTATCATTACGGGAATGAGTTCGAATCAAACTTTGTTGACACGATGGGTGAAAACCAAACCCTTTTGCCAGGGTTACTTCTGACCGTAGTCAGTGCATGCATGAGGCACTTGTGGTTAATTAATTTGTTGCTATTGTAAATTTTGGAGATGGTTGTTGCTTTTATTCAAATTTTGGCTACTAATTTAATTTTGGATTTATTTTACTTGTGTGCAATCCATGTGCATAAACCTTCCTTCTTCAAAGGTATGCTTTTTTAAATAAAAAAAATTGGGTTCTTATTTAAATAGAGTTATACACAAAAAAATCAATCATGTCCATAAACCTCCCAAATGGTTTTCAAAGGTTTTGTTTGGTTTGGTTTGTTTTTCACATTTTGGGTTATATATCCCATTTCACTAGGTGGTTTTAGGGTTTAGGGTTTAGGGTTGATGTTCATTATGTCATTTTTATAAAAAAAAATTGGCATTTTTTATTTTAACCCATGTCAATACATGGTTTTCAAACATTGCCAATTTTTTTTGTTTGCATTGTGCATTTTAACTCATGTAAAAAACAAATGCTTTCAAGAGTTTTGTCAATATCCGGGAGAATTTTTGGGTTTAAACTAGTGTTGGTTACTTACTTATTGTTTTTTCCCATAACCGGTTGGGTAGGTTATTTATTTAAATTTTTTTGGATTGCATAGGGTATCAATATAATAAAAAAAATGTGAACCCATTGGTTACCAATTTCATTATCAAAGTAATATTCCAAGTTATCAATTTACTTGGTTAGTTTTTTATAATAATTACAAATTATGCATTAGGGTTAGTTCCCAAATACCCACCTCGTGAACCATGAATTATATTGCCTAAGTAGTAGGGTGGGTTATAGAGTTATTTATTTGAATATTACCCATTATTATCAATTTCAATTTTCTTAGAATAAATATTTTTTAAAAGGTTTTTGGATTGATAACCTAACTAGATGAAATTTTAATTATTTGAGTTAGTTATTAAAATTTGAAAATTCAATACCCAACTCATAAGGGTGTAGCTGATTATTGGAATGGTATGTATCATGCAAGTAGGCTATCTAAAGTCATGAAAGTGGATCCAAAACAAGAAAAAAAGGGGGCCTAGGAAGCTCCCCTCGCATTTTGAAAATGTTCCCTAACCAAGGTCTTTACCTGAGGTGAAGCTTATCGGAGCCTAAACATGTAGATCATGAGATATAGGAGGGGAGGGTTTTCATGCCTATGCCTTAGGAGTGAATATGCATAAGTCCCTCCCAACTCTTAAAGGAGTAAGTGTAATATCCCTATTCTTTTCATGGATATAAGCTACCTTATGCATACATTAAGAGATTTTTTCAAATTTTTTACGTGGTAAGTAAGGCCCTAAGTGAATGGTGTTACCAAAATAAGGGGCTCGTGTGAGACAAAATTGAGAGGGCCTCAATTCTACTAATGCCTTCCCCCCAAGGGCCTTACCTCATGTAACAACCGGTGCATAATGTTTTTTTCTATTTTCCTTAATGATACTCCTTAAATATCACTAGAATAAAGAAAAAAAAGAAAAGAAAGCAAGGAAGGCATTTCAACAATTAAAAATGCTCACCTTGAATGCAACACTATTCTTATGAATGATTGTACCTACATGTACGCTAAGAAAATTTAAGTTAGTACAAGTGTTAACTATCTCAACAATCAACACACACACAAAAATTTAAAAATCGGGAACAAGATAAAGAAAGTCGGTGCTTTTTCCAAACTAACAATATTTTACATTACTTCCCTTTGTGGATGTAGACAAATTTGTGCCCCATCTTCTCTTCTCTCGAGGTTTAACCCTTCTTAGGAACCCAATAGTTTTGGATGACTAATTATTGGGTGACCTTATTGGCGCAAGGCAAGGATATTGTGTTTGGATTCATTATAGAACATCGTAGCTTCGGGGATTCAGGCCCCGAGGTAATAGGTATTGTACTCTATTTGGCACAAAACAAGTATAAGATCAGGTCTGGGTTTGGTCCAAGGTTTGCAACCCTTACTCTATTTGGGTTAGCTATTAGTCACCCTCTGTTTCACCCCCTATCCCCTCCTATCCCCTCTTTCAGTGGTATCTGCAAAGAAAGGAAATTTTATTAATTCTGGGTATGAAATGCTGAAACTCAGCATTTAATGCACAAGGTTTGAAAGTAATTATACTAGTTGTACAGGTAGGAGCCCTGAAAATATATGTAGCGGCAGTGCAGGCGCTTGGGAAAAAGGAAACACAGGATGAAACTCAGTTTACCACCAAAACTGGTCGAAAAACTAGTTTGGGTACCAGTTATTTCCTTTTGTAAAAAAAAATTTCATTCCCAATTACGCATTTGATGCCCTATTATGCCGAAACTGGCGTTCTCACCCACTAATTGCCTGACTTTACAGATAACTCTATTGCATGGGAATTTGGCATGGCATAAAGGAGTAGTGAACTCACTTCCAAAGTGGTCATGAGATGAAGTTTGGCACAAATACAAACTTGAAGAGGACTAGGGTTTAGGCTTGGCCTATTTCCATTAATGTTAAAGTTAGCACCAAACTATGTCAACACCTGTAATTTTACATAGCCTAATAAGGATGGAACTTTAAAATATTTTCCAAAAATGTTGTAAGTGTAGTACATGGCAGGCACAAAACATGCATAACAGGACCCAAAAGTGTGTCTGGGCAGTACTAGACACATCTTCTTTTGATAAATGGGCAGTCGTGGAAAAAGAAGTAGGTAGTTAGTTTCGTACTGCCTGTAATTAAAGACATGTCACTCATGTTCCTTGTTCTATCTAATAACAAATTACTTGTGTTTCCGTATTTTGTTCCAAAAAAACATGAAAAACCTACTCTTTTAACTTTTGCTTATTGATTAAAACTTCCATTGCACACATCTTTTGTGAATGTCCCTTGTCCCTCATTTCATTTCACATGGCTTCCATCAAATGTGTTGTTTAGTTGTATGGCATGTCAATTTCCTATTATTGTGTTGTTTAATATTTGCATTCAAGCTTCAACTTTGAAAGAGTACCTAATGTCTTTGTAAACAGTAATGAAAATAGGGTTTACAAGTTGAGGGTTGAATGAAACTTCATCCCAATTACTTTTTACAAGACATTGGATGAAGTTTTTAAAGGTGTAAATAGCTTTTAAATTTGAGCTTGGACCTGTAAATGCACATAGGATACATTGTTTTCCTTAAAGAAAATTTATTGACTTTGATTGATCACAATGATCAGCCAATGGGGGTGACATTTAACTCATGTACGATTAAATGTTTTATGGGTTGGGATGGAGAAACAAGTTGCTTGGATGCGATCAACACTAGAAGAGACCCACATACTGGATGTGGGTGGATGTGCTCTTACATTTCCATGTATACATACATCCATTTCTTAATGTTATCGATTTCCTTTGATCCACATGCTCCATTCAAAAGCCTATCCCATTTCATTTGGTACATTATTTACTCGCAAGATTGATGAAATTTTTGGCAACAACTCTTTTCATCCCTTTGGACACAAACTTTGAACTGGTTTTGCAATATCTAAATACTCCAAGATTCTTCTTGAGAGGTTTAACATCTTAACAATTGATCGTTTACCCGAAATCTTAGATTGGGTGAATCGCTATTTCAGCAGTAGTGATTAAAATTGCACTAAAAATCTTCACCATCTGACTTAACCCAACATGTGGAATATTTGCAACCTTTGTTTTGTCCAGTTCAAAGCATGCACCCGGATGTGGAAGGGAAGGTTGACTACTACTACTACTACCTTATTAATCTTTCACACCTTTCTTTCTAATGTCAAAAGACCACAACTCTTTGAAGTTGATCAGAACTGTGATGTATCTGAGAGCAGAATCTGCAATGCATCAAACATTGACTACAAGTGGTTTTTCTCACTCAAAAAGGTCACAAGGCTCATGACATGTGTGTGAGATAAACTTTGTAGTTTCATCTATTATAATATTGTATAATATACTATGTTCATTGTGATCACATATATTGCATTAAAATTACAATTTGACATCAAGGTGTGATACTAATTGTGCCACATTCTCTTATAGTGACCATCTACCATTTGCATTCTGTGAAACTCAACTCGAGAACCAGATGTTTAAAGACAAAACACTAGATGCTGAAGCTGAGCACCAACTCTATGAACAAATTATGATGCCCAAAGTTGAAAAGTGAGCACAGTAAGCAATGTGAAGGAAGATCATGAGAAGTTAGAAACAAACATAGCAACATGGGTAAGCAATTTGGGGGAGTAAATAAGCCTAAAAATCAGACATCCTACTACTCAGGAAAGTTTCCATATCATAAATACCAAATATAATAATAATACCATCACAAAAGAAAATTCTGTGACTCTTTCATTCGATTGATTGATCAAGTGTTGCTAATGGCCAGCACTGGCAGCGGAATGTAAGAACCATCTCCATTAGTTTGGTACTTAAAACTCAGTTCCACCGCCAGCAGCAGAATGTTGAAATCAACTCCATTAGTTTTGTACTAAACTCCAGTTTTGTACCATAATTTCGTTAGATTTCTGTCAAGTCCAAAGATCAGATTAGGCTGATCTCAAACCCAATCTCAGCTTTGGTACTGTCCTAAAGCTGAAGTCCAAAGCGCAGAATTAGACTTACGTACACTTCCTACATGAACATTGAAGATGTTGAATTTATTTTTAATACCCCGCACCAAACCAAACCCAATCCAACCCAAACCTAATCCAACCCAACATAACCCAAACCTAATCCAAACCAACCCAAACCCAACCCAACCTAATCCAAACCAACCCAAACCCAACCCAACCTAATCCAAACCAACCCAACCAAACCTAATCCAATCCAATCCACCATTCATCCCTCATAGTTGGTTCGCTGATGGCTGTTGGTTCACACGGACCCCTCTTCTTGCACCCTGTTTCTCTCTCTCTCTTTCTCCCCCTTTCTGCACTGCAAAAAGGAGCAGCAGCAACTGGGGGAGTCGCTGCAGCAAGAAACAAGGCCTTATGTCAGTGGCTTTCTGGTAGGTTGTTGTGATCACAGCACATTGTGTGTAAAAGGTGAGCAGACTCCAGAGGAGCAGCCACTGGTAGGATGTTGTGATCACAGCAGATTGTGTGTAAAAGGTAAGCAGACTCCAGAGTAGCCTAATGGAAAGGGAAATTTAACATTTTCCGATGGAAAGAGAGACCCTAATATAGTAATTACTGCTGCACTAACTAGCTAGTAGTACTACTACTACTTCTACTGATCCATCCATCAAGGGGGGGGAGCAGGGGAAGAAGAATGTCACCGTTTCAAAGGGTTTGGAACAAACTCCCAAAAGGTTTGTCAGTTCTTTTTGAAAACCATCCCATCCCAGAAGCAGGGGATGATCATCAGCTGAGGCAAGGTGTTCACGAATCCCCACTTTGTGTCAGCCAGCCATAACTAATCCCTTGACTAAACTAAATTAATGCATCAGATTAGCATTAGATTAGCATTAATTAAGGGCCGTCTAAAGTCACTAATTCAATTTTGTGTAATCTTGATCAAGGACAAAAAGTACACACACACAAACACACTTGCTCTCTCTCTCTTTCTCTCTCTTGCTCTCTTTCTCTGTGCTTTTGCAGAGTCTTTTGCATGAATCTTCTTTATTATCCAGAATTGCACAGCAACAGCCTAAGCCAGATGAGAGCTTGTACTAAGATATAGACATAAAGGAGCTACAATGATCTTGTCTTCAATCTTTTGAAGCTGGCATTGAGTGTGAGAGAGCCTGACTGCTTTTTTGAAGCTTTTAGGAATTGGGTACTAAGTTCTCTACTATGTACTTGAATTAGGTCCACTCACACCTCTCCCCCCCCTACCTTCCATTTGGGGCCTTTGCCAGTATTTATCACATCCAACTTGAAGTGTTAATTGTTTCCAAGCCTCACCCATAAACATGCAAAATTGGACAATACTCGCTGGGATCAGACTATTTGAATGCCATCACTTGGGTCAATCATTACAGCTGACCAAACAACATGTCCACCCACAACCGCTAAATGAGGGGAAAAATCCAATAAACTTTCACCAATGAGAAGCAATATTTCTTTAGTGTAAATGGGTCTTATGAAGACCACTATATCTGCTATACAATGTACAAGTCCAAACTAATTTTCCCACTATTGGAACTTAAGGTGCATTTCACACTTGGTGTTAAGGACTCTAGTATTAAGTCCCCTAACACCAAGGTCGTCAATTTTAGAACCTAAAACTATTTACCATGAAGATTTTATGTTAAGTTAGCATTCAGTTAATACTAAATAATCACCCATTTAACATTGGGTGCCACGTAAGATGCCACCTAGATTTTCACTTAACACGGACTTAACATTAGGTGTGAATGCACCTTCGGAATGCTGTATGTACTATGTACATACACTTGGGCATTTACTGCTTGCTCGTGGACCAGCTAGCTCTTTCCTCTCTATGGGCTCTTCTAACTCTGGTTTACAGCAATTGGGCCTTGTTGGTTGGTCATGACTCATATTTTGTTGCTGTGAGAGCTTCCCTCATTTTCCAGCTTGGGAATTGGGTACTATTGTACACTCCCTTCCACTGAAGAAGCTTAGCTCCCATTTGGCCCCAGGATTGAGCTTCTTGGGGATGATGTGGCCAGAGTGAACCAGCACACATCAGCCGACCGCACATGATGGATGGGATGGAATGTGGACACACTTTTTGCGGTGTATTCCTGTCCCATAGCTAAGCATGGTTGTTAGTTATGTATTAACCATTGGGATTGGATCTACCTAACTAGTAACCACCAAATGCCTTAACTACCTACCTACATACATCGGAATCACTTATATTATTACATACTTAATAACATATGATATTTACCCTATCCATAGCTAACCATCATGGTTATCAATGTACTAGCCATCCATATGTATCTATTTACATATAAACTAGGCACCATGTGGCTTACCTACTCACTTACATTACCTACCTACTTATCTATCATACTTAGTCACTTACATAAGTTGCTACCTAATGTGAGGTGAAGTCAGAAGGTTTATAGGATAAGTTATCAAGGTGGAACATTGGTAACTCAAGTCATAATAGATTTTCGATAAATGGTGCATTGGGAGGTGTTGGGTCATCATCCATTGGAAGTCTCTTATAACCACAATTGAGTCACCAAGGTAACCTAACATGTAAACCCTTCTACTTCGGTCTTCTGTGTAAATGGGTAAGTATTGAAGGTAAATCAATAGGTGATGTAAGTGGTTACTATGTATGTAGATACGAGGTAAGTCACTTGGTGCCTACTAGGTAGGGAGATGCAATGTGAATGGTTATTACATAGCTAACTACCATGATTAGCTCTAAGACGAGAATACAACACAAAAAGAATTTCCTAGTCACATACCATCCATCTGGGCATGATGTTAGGGGGAGCTGGTGCACTCTGGCTGAAATTGGGTAATTGTTGTGCTATTTGATAAGCTTAGCTCTATGTATTTGGTCGCAAAATTAGGCTTCTCAGTTGGTCAATCATTGCATCATTGCTTGACTTGATTGTGAAAGCCCTCATTTTCTAGCTCAGATCCTATTGAATATTAGTATCTTATTCATTTTCTCTCAAGCTCTATTTGATTGCACCATTGAGTTTCTCTTTGCATTGGGTCATTCTTTGAGCCATTTAAGTAAATTTGTTTTGCAAGATTGGGTTTCATAATTTTGTCTTCCATTGCAATCTTGCTAGGATGTAACATTGGGCTTCTTGGTTGGTGATTGGCTATTTTCTTTTTCATTTCTAGGTAGATGGTTGTGTAGGTCGACTTATTGCATACAAATGTGGTGAAAAGCCAAAAATGGATGTTGTCAAAAAATCAATGGATGTTGCAAGTATAATCAAAGTATTCTTGAGCAATTGAGGAAAGCATTGCAAGTTTAAAGTGATGAAAATGCAATATGCTCTATCTATATGAATTGTTTACTGAATCATGTCCATTTCAACCCATGTGTTTACAACTTGTGTTCAAATCAATCATTTTATTTTTTTAAATTTTAAAAAAAAAAGTCATGTGATAAAAATGATTTATAGTCACATATTCAATTATAAAATAGTTTTAAACTATAAGTGTGACTATGACTTGCCACTATTATTAATTTTGATGAAAATGAAAATGAAAAATGTTTTTATATCATTTGCAATCAACGACGTCCAATTATATAAATGAAAATTTAATTGTTATTACAATTAATAATGTGGTTCACATGTGATTAGACAACATGTGACATCTTGTTCAATTTGAACTACAATTATTTATCATAGTTAGAAATGTACATGTGCAAATGGCACGGTAGTGCATGTAACATGTCATGTAAACTCACATAACTTAAGATGAAACAATCCCTAGGTACACCCCTAAGTATTAAATAACCTAGGTAAACCCTAGGTAAGCCCTAGGTACCCTACGTAACTCCTTAGGTAGGTCCATAGGTACCATAGTACCTTTTCAAGTTTGGTAAAAATATATTATTTTTTAAAATGCTAAAATTTTTTTAAATAAGGTCCTTTCTTGTTGAAATTTTTTAAAATTATTGTTTACTAAAGTCAAATTTTCATAAGATTCGTAAGTTATTTTTAAAAATTTCCTTTGCCGCAAAACACCCCTTAACAAGCTCTGTCCAACACCTTTTATGGGCCTAATAATGTAACCCTATGAAAAACTACATTGTTTTGTTACATGGTTTTAAATTTTTTTCCTTTTTTGATTTTGTGTATACAATAAATGGAAAAAATAAACCCTACTTTTCAATGTTTGATGGTATGCCAATGGTTAATGCCATATTTCCTACATGAGAGGATTTGGGATCAAAACTTGTGTTGTGAAACAAAACATTTGCCCAAAACATTGGTGATGAATACCACCTAGATATTTCTAAATTTAAATGAAGTTTTTGTTTTAAATTCCAAAAAAACATAAATTGTTGAAATCAAAATTTCAAAATAAAATAATTATTTGACAATGAAATGCTAAACCTAAAAAGGTACTATGATATTTCAATCACACTAAACAACCCCCCAAATAGTCCCCTAGGTATTTTAATTAGTCTAAACAACCCTTAAGTAATCCCCTATGTAACATAGGTGACCTAGGGAGCCTTTAAATAGCCTAGGTAACCTTTAGGTACATCCTTGAGTACCCTAATACCAACCCTTTGGTAGTCCCTAAGTAGCCTAACAACCCTTGAGGAACCTTTATATCTATGTTAAAAAAAAGACATGATATAACTTGGAAAAATACTAAAGGGTTTGATAAATAAGGAATTTGTCAATGAACAAAAATTAGATGGTTTTATCGTTTGAACACAACATGACGTAAAGTGAACATGAAATGAAATAAAAGTACAAAGGTTACAACTTGCAAGATGAAATTGAAGGTAACCTCCAAACTTCTTTTTATACTATCCAATGGAACCTTCTAAAAAATCATCAACCTTCTAAATTTTTTTACTAATTAAACCTTTTGTTTTTACTAAATAAACTTTTTAAAACTTCCACAAATCACATCTTTTAAAAACTTGCACCAATTTTTTTAATTACATTTTTTATCAATTATTCATCTAAATTTTTTTAATAATTTTTTAATTTTAAATTTTCTAAAAACTTTAAGCATTTTTTTTATGTATCTTTTTAGAATTAAAAAAAAATCCAAACATAACATTCCTCAAGGATCGTTTTAAAAACTTTTCAGAATTTCCAAATGTATTTTTCATGGATATTTTTGGAAATTTAAAAGACATTTAAGCACATGTTTCAAGATTTTTTTTTGAAACTTCCATTATAGGTTATTATCCATGACAATACGTTGTTAAGTACCTAAGGTAATTTAAACACCCCAAATACATAGCTTTTAAATAGCCTTGGTAACCCTTTATAAAAGTAGCCTTATAAATAACATAAGTAGGTTAGGCAACCCATTAATAATCCTTAAATAACTTAAGTGGCCTTTAAATACGGTCCTAGGTTTTAGGTAGCCTAGGCAATCCCTAAGAACTCTAAGTAGGCCCTAAGTAACATTAAGGTAACCTAGGTACGAACTAATTAATCTCAACAACCCTTTGGAAGCCCTTAGGAAGTCCCTAGGTAGCCTAGTTAACCTAGGCAATCCGTATATACCCATAGGTACCTTAGTTAATCTAGGTAGCCTCTAAAGAGGCTCATAAAAAACTTAGGTAACTTAAGCAATCATCAGGTATTTGAGTTAGGTAGTTAAACATCCCTTCGGCAAGCCCTTGGGTAGTTTATATAGCATAAGGTAAGTTGAATAAGTCATTTAAGTAGGTTAATAAAAAAATTTATTAACATGTGATTCAATTTCATATTACATAAAAACAATTTAGTGTAATGGTAAGCATTTTGTCCTTCAATATGAAAGTCAAGGGATCAAATCTTTATTATTACAACCTACTTACTTTAATTTAGGCTAGGTAGTTTAGGTGCCTATTTTAGGCCAAGGTGTTTAGTTAAAACCACTTAAGCTACATAGCCCATGTTTTTAACCTAGGTGACAGTTGACCTAAGCTAGGTTGGTTAGGCCATTTAGCCTAGGAACCCTAGGCTAAATAAACTAGGTGGCCTAGTTTAGGCTAGCCTAGGTAAGTCACATGGTACCAATTGTTCAACTTGGAACTTGCCATGTGTCAATATTTTAGTGGTCAAAAAACTTAGGCATCCCCACATTTTAACAACAAATGATTATGTCATGTAAACATATGCAATTGCAAATTTTAGTTGTAAGAACTAGTTATAAATGACTATGTCACATTAGCTAGATGTTAGTTGCATCAAACATTTGTTAATTGCACCTTGATGCAATTATTGTTTTGATCAAATGTCATGTTATGTTGTTTACAACGAAAATTTTATGTGACGTTCAAAACAACTAGAAGAATTTACAATTAAAATAATCATTTATGATTTAAACAACTATTAATCACCAATATGCAAATTCCTTGTAATGGTTGAAGTGGAGTTACTACCAACAATGTCCTTTTCCAAGCATTGCCCACCTCAAACCCCTATTCATATCATCAAAACAAGAGGCATAAACATAGTTTCATCCTTCAAAATTCAGGCATATTGGCCTTGGCCACGCACAATTTGAACATCTTATAACCACATGTCATAAGCAACTTGGTATGGAAAATTTTCATGCACACAAAGAACTTCTATGAATACATAACAATAACAACCTACAAATGAAAGGTCATGTAGTTATGCATTTTGTTCGGTAAAAAAAAATTTGAATTCAAACATTGTTTATTTTTAACAAAACCAACAACATGAACCATGGTAATTTATGCTAACTTTAAGTAGTCCAAAAGTGGTTTAACAATTATGGTGCATGGATCACATTCCACAAATGCATGAAAGGATTAGTAATGAATGAATTAACATTGTTAGCTACAAGGGCCATAACTATAGCCATGACTCGAATAACATTTCACTTCATTGTCAACTTGAAAAGACCTTATTGAGCATCCAAATCCCACACTAAAAGAATGGAAAAAACCATTGGAGTACATTTCCCATCCTTGGATTGTCCACATGGAAATAATGTGCAATAAAATCTTTCAAGGACATCCAATTTTCAAGGAAATGTCATCTATCTAGTTGCACGCAAAAAATATTTTGAATAAATAATCCCGTGGTATTAAAAAGTAATTGCTCAAGAAATTGAACATCTAATTCATTAATTAATCCTTCAACAACCTCAAAAGTCTACCACTTATTAAATTATAGAAGCATCCATGGTTAGAACTTGCATCAGAAAATAAAAAGGAAATGAAAGGGGTTAAGTTCATACAACTTATATAAGTTCCATCTTTACTTCCAAAGAATATTTAAAAAGAACTCTATTGTGCACCATAAATAATATTTTGCATTGGCAAATAGAAACAATATTCTTGAGTTCTAGCATTCGAAGCCAACAATGCCCCTTTAATCAATAGTCTTTTTGGAATCTTTTGAAAAAATTCTATTTAAAATATCTAATTTTCTTTCATAATACTATGTTGAACCATTCAAGTTTTCTTCCTTAACCATTGAACAAACAATCCAAGGGAAAATCTACAAAACCATTGAACATTTTGGTTATGCCATTTCATAAACATTTGAAAGGTCTATTGTATTTTTTGGTTCTTCCATACAACAAACAACTCAAAGAAACCATTACAAATGAACTAGGCTTAATCTACCATTGAACTTGAATGAAAATGAAAAAGAAACCTTTGTAAGTGAATTGGTCATTGCAAATGAATTAAGTATCTACCATTGAGCTATGAAAATGAAAATGGTGTAAGTATGGTAAAGTAGATAACCCAAAATCCTTGTAGCAATTTGGAAGATAGTCATAAAATAAGTTTTAATACATTGAACTTATAAATATTATTTGTTTTAATGGTTACTATGAACATGTTTTTTATACATATATATGATTCTACAATGATATTGAAGAATCACATGAATAATATTTCCTATGTCTTAGGCCTTGAAATTTTAACAAATGGGCTAATAAGCTCCACCTTTGCAACTTGGACTAAATTATAGTAAACTTGCATCACCATAAGCAAAGAATGATATTTATTAAGATTCTTTTGAGAGGTTCCAATATGGACATCCATCTTGCTTTCACATTTTTCATAATTTATTCCCCTTGACTTTAAAAATTTGAGTCAATTTTGAAACTTCAAATGTCGTTTTGATGAATGACTAAAATAACCATACATGTACACCTATTAGACCATAGCCTAGTAAATGTTCATAGTAGCAGAAATTTGATAAGTTGATGAATGGTGTGAATAAGGTCTTCTGGCCTATGTTCATCATGAATATCTCAATTTGTGCAATGAAAATCAAATCCACCAATGATTGGACTACTAAGTTAATCTTATGAACAACACAATGAACACCCATAGAAAAGGGTGTCCAAACATCCTTGATTTGTTTGGTAATTCCTATTCTTCCACCCTAAAACGCATTCACCCCATTTGCTTTGAAGCACAAAAGCTTCTTGGACATATTCTCCTTGGTTAGCCCTGACCTTTTAACAATGCATTCATAAATCATTTCAATGACATGTTAGAACTTGATCCGTCAACACCATGTCAACATGGACCAAAATAAGTATTTTAATCCAACAATCAACCACATACACATGCATACAAATCTAAGACTTGTTATCAATGGTTGTAACCTTTTCATAAGAGAGTTTTATGAACTACAAAGTACATGAATTAAGATATAATCCATTTGGTTGTATCACATTAATGCATGGAAGATTGTTTGGGACTCTTCGGCTAACAAATAGTGCATACATAAAATCATACAACAACATGGGCCGACCATGTGCAAGACCATGAAACAAGGTTTTCATTTGAACTTTTTGATTCCGTGAACACTTACAAGTTGCATCACTTGGATTAGAACTAACTTAGGACCCCTTTAAACATACAACTTCATGTTTCTCAAGTGTGCACTGTCCGTTGCAACATGTATTCCCCCATCTTTCTTCACCCCAAGCTCAAGCAAACCCTAAATTGCAATGATCAATTTTATGACCTTGGTGCTTATTTTAAGTGTCCCACTTGCAACCAATAATCTTATTTTTTTCAATCAAATAATAGACCCTACACCTCACATTATGAATATTAAATGCACCATTTGACACTAAATCCTAAAGCCATGGCCACCTTGTTGGGTAAGTTCATAATAAATTGACTAGTACCCGCGCATTTGATTACTTAAAAATGATTGTTTGATGTGGAATATTCTTGAAATAACCTTTAATTCTTGAAATAACCTTTAAAAATAATAATTATGTTAAGGTTTATGTTAAAACTTTGCCAAAAAATTCAGTTTCAAATATTTTCAAGACATTTTACAAGTCATTTTTAAAAATATAATTAATGGTTACATTTTTTTTTAAATGATATATTTTATTCATTTAGATTTTTAAAAAAATTTATTCACATGTTCCAATGATACATTATGAGTGTTGTGGCATAAGTAAATCCAAAAATTTCAACATCAACTTAAATTATGACTTTATAATATGAAACATTAAACACCAATCACAAATTTTGAAATTGGTTGTTTTATTGTGAATTCTCCTTGCTACCAACTCAATCTAAAACATCATGTGTTGTCAAAAGACTTTCCAAGCTTCTTCTCATCCTTCTCCTTCTTCAAAGGTGGGTTAGACAATGAATTAGACAACTCAACATTATAAGGTAGGTCAAATTGTGAATATGACATGATTTGTTCAAGGTCTATGGATTTGAAATGGATTAGACATGCAAGTCAAAGTTGGAAGGAGGTGTTTTGGAAAGGATTTTAGGCACACCAAATAGGGAATGAGGGGTTTGTAAATCATCTTGTGCATTTTTGATCATGAGATGACAATTTACATAACTAAGGGAAGGAGGCCATGCTCCTCTAAGAAGCAACTTTGAACCAGTAGAAAACGTATCATACCTTGGAAACATGGTAGAATTAAACACAAGGAAATAGGTTAACTAGAATTTCAAGATTGAAGTATTAAAAGATTAATGATGACAATGTGGTAGACCTTAAAGGCACTTACAAATGGAAAATTTTCCAAAAAAACAAAAAATGAAGTTTGAATCTTGATTCACCATGGTCAGCAACATGAACAAAAAAATCAATGTATTCTAGTTATAATTTTGTGAAACACAATGATGATCAACATGAAATTGACAAGAATTTTTTTGAATGTGAACTTGATGAAACAACTTCGAATCAATGAAACCACAAGGAAAATGTAGAAAGAATAATGACTTTTGAAAGTTCCAATATGACTTGAAAAAAAATGAATTGGGTTTGGGAAGCTTACAAATTGTAATAAAAAATCCTAAATAATAGTTTGAAAGTTCAAAGTTCCTAGCACATAAAAAAAGGTACACATACTTTGAGCCATGTGAATGCCATTCCATCAAAAATTATAACCTCCACCATGCCAAACAATCTCCTTTTTCCATGGTTTCAAAGCTGGTCAAACAACTAAAATGTGTCCAAATCCACAATGCAAAAGGTAAGTATAGCATAATTTGTGGGCACAAAGAAAAGGCAACTAAAACATCATTGAAGGTTTAACAATGGTTCAACGTCTAGTGATCCCCAACTTCAAATTTTGTAGTCTAGGATTCAAAGGTTAGTGACAGAGGTTTCAAATTGAATGCAAAATGGTTCTAGAGGGGACTTTGAGGAGCCATCAATGGCAATGATAATTAAGGTTACAAGAACAATTGGGCTCATTATAACACACATCATCCTAGTAACATAAGTTGATATTGTGGGTGTGGTTTGGTAACCTTGACTTTCATCTAGTCACATTCATGGCAAAATATGATTGTAAACACCTATTGACAACATTACACCTCCCCAACCCAACTAGAAAGTCTATGCCAATTCGCCAAAAAAAAGGTTGATAATGATTAAGCTTGTTGAAGTTTGTTCATTTCCTTGTGTTGTTGGGCCCCCCATTTGCTTAATTTCCTTAGGACATGTGGTGTATTATCATGCCACCATTTTGGTCTAATAATGTCTTATGATTAAACATATGCCCCTATAGTTAGGGTTCATTTTTAGTGAAAATAAAAAGCAACAACCCTATACTTAGACATATGGCCCTAGGGTTGGGGTTATTGTGCATTTCCACAAGGTATTGTGTTATATGTATGCAAATATTTAAGGGTTTTCTTCTTTTTTAAAAAGATAATTGTGCATTCAAGGGTTTGGGAACATATTCCTTTAAAGTTTGTTGCTATAACAAGGTTCAAGTCAAAGGCTTGATAAGATTCCCTTCACTTGTGTTTGCCTTTTGCAAGGTATTTGTTTGTTTTTTCTTTTCTTTAAATAAATTGATATTTCAAGGTGAAAGCACAATAAAGCCTCCCAAAAATTGTAATCACAAGTATAATTTTCTTACAATTAATTTTTTTGTAATATATGGACATTAGATATTGGATTATTTTTGTTTGTTTTAAATATATTTGATTAGTTTTAAACTTAATCTAGGCAATTTTTTAAAAAAAATCAACAAACATTAAAGAACTTGAATGTATGAAACATATTTGTGACAAAATAATATTTGTCAAAGAGTTTAAAAGTTGCATATATCACTATTCCAAAACATGACTTTCATGATTACCCTCATATGACTAAGTAGTTGAATAGGACCCATTGTTTATTTCATTTTGACATAAGTGACCACAAAAATGACATAAACGACAACTTTGACTAGACTATATTCATACTTTTGCAATCATGAAAATCACATTTTGGCATAGTATATATTTCAAAACTAAGGTTGTGAATGAAATTTTTGGATGAATTTTTTTTATGGTAAATGATATTGATATACATCAATTAAATCTAGGACCATTTAGAAATTAGAATTTTTTGCATGAAATTTCATTCAAAAAATGTGTTTTTTTATATTTTTGTAACAATATATTTGTAATAAATTTTTTTTTACAGGAAATAATCACTAGCATATGAAAAAGGAGGAACTTTAATACATAGGCATTGCAATAGTATTATTATTATTATTTTGTGTGATGATGTTTCATGAATGATAAACATGAGAATCCCTATGGCCATTAAAAAAATGTAAATGATTTATTCTATATAAATTGATATTATTCAATTCATTTTATCAAACTATTGAATCAAGATTAATTTTGACTCAAAATGAATTTTGAATTTCAAAACATTGTCATGCAAATTTTAATTTTTTTCTTGTGTTTAAAATAATCAAAAGATGACCATCAAGATTTTAGTTTACTATGTATTTTGTTATAAATGATTTTTTAAGTAAAAAATGATTCCTTCTTTGGTGCAATGAGCTGAAATGAGCCAAAATTGATGTTAAAATGTTAACTTTTTTGTAATTCTTGTTACATTTGTCTATGTGGTGCCACTTTAATGGCATGTGAATCATGGAAAGTTGTGCTTATTGAATAATATGGACATTATAAAATCTAAAATGAATCAAACAAAATTCCAATATCAAAGTTTGGTTTGAATAAAAGATGTTTGACAACTTCATTCCATGACACTACTTTTGTAAAGGGCTCCTTAATTTTCATAATACAATTTATTTCATCTTCAACTTTTTTATATTGATAAGGTACTATTAGAGACATCTAAAAAGAACTCAAATTTTCATATTTTTTTGATGTGTTTATAAAAAATTAAAGTTTACAAAAAGTTCATGAGTTTTTTTTGACATGTAAATGTGATGTAATGTATATGTTGTTTAAAGAAAACTTGTAGCTTATAACATAAAAAAATTAAACTTAAAAGTGTTAACATGTTTTGGTATGATTTGAAATTATAACAAATTTTCAAGATGAAACACAAAATCTAACAAAATTTATGCACTTTTTAAAATTCACATTTTTCCAAATTTGACAGTAAAAAAACATATGACATATTGGAGCAACTATAAATCAATATATAAAAAGTTTCAAAACATTTCATTTGAAAATTCCTCTTTACGAAAACATGTTTTTTTTGACAAAAAGGACCCCAAAAAGGACAATAGTCCTAAATGCAAAGTAAACACATTAGTTTGTTATATGTCATTTGGACCTTCTTAGTGCACTTTCACCCTTCATCATTAATGAACATGATTAGAAGTTGGGTATTAATTACTTACTTAAGTTACAAACATGGACCCATAAATGGATTATGTATTCACCAAGTTTTGGCGCATATCTATATGTTACAAGCAAGTTGTAATCAAATGATTTGGTAAACCAACATTTTACATACATTTGAAGTAAAACCTACACCAAAAAAAGAGTTCCCAATTGAGTTTGCAACTTATGGCAATATGAATATATTTATAGTTGGTTGTTGTTAATATCTCAAGCGATAATTATGAACTTTTCAAAGTTATGGCTTCAACGTCCTAAAATTGATGGTCACGAAAATTACATGTGTGTGTACAACAATGGTGTAAACTAGTGATCGGCACATGTATGTACATTTTGTTGGCTGGTATGTAACATGGTATAGAAAATGATATGAACGACCATATTAGCCTCCTATCCAACTATAAGATATTGAGCTCAATACTTGGACTTACTGGAATCAACATTCAATTGGTAGTATTATTTGTCGGAATCTTGAGAAAAAATTAAATCTACAGTGAGCACAATCATGGTGCATTGAAGAAATCAGAACATACACTTTACTGCAACAACATATACTGGTACTTGTATTCTAGGTACAAGAGACAAAAACACAACTAGAAAGCACAGATACAAATATACAAAGCATATATAGTGAGGATGATTACTTTGATTCACAATAGTTTTGGATTCCAATTAGCTGTGACCTTTTTTCTAGGTTGAAACAATTGCTTGTTGTAGTTAATTTGAAGTTGAAATTGAGAATTGCAATTCCATTATGGTCCAAAAAAAAGCTAACGATTGTCTTATACTTGAAATGACATCTGATTCAAGGTCTTCACATATGATATATTGTGTTGAGGATGAATCAAGGCCACCTTCGGTTTTGACTAGTGTTGTCTGAATATTAGTTTTTCCTATAGCTTGCTTCATACAAATATTGGATGTTTGTCATCTCCTAATACCCTACATTTAACTCGATGGAAGTAAGAGTTATTGAAAATTTAACACCCACCCGTATTTGATCTGAAAATCTTGTGGACAAAGTGACTTTGACTAGGTTATTGATGAGGCATGTTTTGGATCAAAGACACCCTTCAAGCAACAAATCAAGATTCAAAGTTTTAGGGTAACAAAAAATCCAAAGGCTCTAAACTCATATGATTTTGGTAAGCTTCCAAAATGGACATAGTGTATAGAGAGTGACAATCACTTAACGAGTGCCATCATAAGGCAATCATGGGAGCAAAGTGTAACATGTCTAGATATATATATATATATATATATATGCTCTCATCGTAGACCTTTAAACCCATCATATATGGGGATAAACCTCATTTTTTAAAACTTAAGAAAAATCCACTCACTATGGAAAGTCATATTTCATTAACTAATTTATGTTGTCAAGCCAACTTCTTATCAAGAAAATACAGCACTCATAAGAAACCTTGTGGTTGAGAAGGGCAAATAAAACTCCTCACAATATTTATACACTATGAAATGCAAAACCAAACACAAGAAGCACAACTAGGTAAAATTATACAAAAAAAAATTCCAGATCTAGTTGCACACAAGAGTAAACTTGGCTTTGACAGAATGATGGCAGATTCAGGGTTTAGGATCTGTTAAGTAATTTCATTCTCCTTGTAAAATTCATGTCGTGTCAAATTGGCAAAAACTTTATTTGAGCACAAAAATTATTCACCCAGCATTCTTGCAATACTGTCATGTTCAACAGCTGGATTGATGGACACAAGTCTCTAGTAAAAAATCCTTGGGGGAGATGCTGAGTTTGTGAAGCAAATCTATGGAACTTGAGAGAAGACTATAATGCCTTATTCAAGTTTGGTGAGACCAAAATTAGAGAGAAAACTACAGCTCCGAGTCTACTACTGATTGTCACCTATACAGACAGAACAGAACACATAACAAATGAATGAAAGAAGAAGAAGAAGAAGAAGAAGCTACAGCTATCATATTTCTAAACCAGCAATCACATGAAGCAAATGGCCTTCACATGTGCATTTTTTATGGCAAATTAGATGTGGGTAATCTATGCTGGAAGAAGTAAGAATACGGATACAGAAAAAAAAAGAAAAACAACAACAATCAACTACACCTATGTAGTACATAATAAGAGCATAAAAAAATTTAAACCTGCCTGTGGACTGAAACAAAAACGCCCATTGGCATAAACCTCTCTTGAAATCACTCCTTGGATTTAGGCTTGTTGGAATGATGACCATCTGGACAATGTGTGCACATGGTAACAGCAACAGCAACTTGGGTGTGTGTGATTTGGTTGGTCTTTTGGTGTTTTACAACCAAAGGGCCACAAGAGCCAATGTAGCTGTCAGGACTCCAGCTAATGCCTGTGCACTCACCTTGTCTCCTGCACTCACCTTGTCTCCAGCACCCTGTCCAGGCCAAAATACAACATTGGGTCTCATCAAAAAAAATTCTGAAGTTTGAAATATGATGCAAATTTTCATCAACAAAAGCAAAAAAACAAAAGGAATTTCTTTTTGGCTCAATCATGGACTTTGAAAAGAAAGATGGGTAGTACCTTTCCAGGAGCACTTGCAGGTGCAGTGGTTGGTGCAGAAGGGGGTGCTGGTGGGCTGGCTATTGGTAAAAGCGTTGGGCTTGGGGTAGGAGCCAACACTGGTCCTGCAACAGAAGGTACTGGGGCTCCCACAGGGACAGGAACTGGAGAGGAAACAGGAGCAACTGCGGGTGCTAGAGCAAGGCTTTCGAACATGTACCGAGAGAATCTCTGCTCCAAGTAACTCACAGGCTTGATCTCTGCTGCTGTAAGACTGCTGCTGCTGCTGCTGCCCTGTGTTGATCCTGCAGTCACTGTGATTTCCAATTTCTGACCAGCTTCACAGTGTGTTCCTAGACCCTCAACAAATTTGTTGCAGGAGAAATAGTAAGTTCCCTTTTTGGTTGCCCTCCACTGCAACACATGATTCACCCCCACAAAAAACTCTCATGAACTTCCAGCACTTCATTTGTTTATGGGAATCAGAAAGTCTGTGATCATGAATCAATCCACTCCTAAAGTACCTGAACTTGCTTGTGGGTACTAAGAAGCTGGTCATGCAATAATTGAAAAAATCACACACATTTTGAACAATAGCTGCATTGACTGTTGGATTGCAAATGACATGAAATTACTTACAGCATAGGTGCCAGCATTTCCCGCATCAAGTTCAGTGGCTTGTGAGAAGTCACAGCTTTCGTGAGCTGATTTGCTTGACATCAAGTAGACATTCTGGTAGCCTGCTGGAAATGAGAAAACTGCAAACAGTGCAACAAAAGTCATCCAGTCTGAGATCAATCTTGCAAGGAAAAAGAAAAACTGAGAGATGAGCTTGACAAGCTTACGAGTGATGAGTGGAAAAAAAAATACTCTCTATAATACTAGCCTTCTTGGCTCATGACATTGCTGAGTTATTCCAGATGACTTGAGGGAAAAAGGTAAATAACTAAACTTGGATGTGGGATATAGAAGACCGATAGATGCCAATAGTGAAGCATTGAGGAACCATGAACATAATATTCTGCTTCATGCTTGTTTCAAGCTCTTGCAATTGGTCTGGTAGTAGCTCAGATTGGATAAAAGCTCAAGTACTGACCTAAGACATCACCAACGTTGATGGTGTGTTCAGAAGACCATATATCATAATTGGGTGCAGCAGATATGGCAGTATCGAAATCAGTCCATCCCAATGCGCCACCGACATCAAGTGTTTTGGCACTTGATTGCTGGGTAAATATGAAAAGGATGCTTGCAAGACATAGCACCAATCTGTTGAAGGACCTAATAGCAGTAGCCATGATGTCCACCTCCTGTCATCCATAACAAACACAGTTTTCGACATCACATTTCCATGTCCACCATCCCAAAAACTGTCCTAAAGTTCAGTTATTTACCTTTTTCCCAACCCTATCAATAAAACTAAAACTGGGACTGCAAATAGGTGGGAGACTAGTAATAGCAACCAAACCGACCAATCAAACTATCTAGCCAATCAACAGCAGGTGTTGGGCTTTGCTGTGCCTTTTACCAGCCTCAGCATCCTGTGCAAAAATGCTGGGCCAAAACCATTTTGCTGAGCCAAACTGGCATGTTTTGACTTTTCTTCACTCAATTTTCTCTTGCACAGCCACATACTGAGCACCAGTGGAGCTGCGCTTACACTCATGCAACTACAATATGTACATGTGAATTCTCCACCAGATTTTTATAGCTATTCATTGAGCTTCAATGAGTTGATTTTTGGTGCAATATGTTAGCCAAAAACCCCAAATTTTTTTTCACGTTAGACTACTTTCTCTGTATACTTTACCATGCTTTCACCCACTAGCTTGCACGCAGGCCCAAAAGATACTGTGCAGTATTTGGCGAGCTCTAGGCCTGGAAAGCGCCCACGCAGGATTCCAATAATCCACAATTTTTTTCCCCAAACATTTGCAAGGTCTAGATTCTCTGCAAGCTTGATCTGTAATCTACCGAACAGCAAGCACCCTTGCACCAGCTGGTAACTGAAGAAAAAAAAACACTCCTTGAGCAAGCACCCAGCTTGGAGCAGCTGGTAAGTAAGAAAACAAAGCCTCGAGCAGACCTGTGCCCCAGCTGTGCTGATCAGGAGGCACAAGTTCAGAGCTCAAGATAAAAACTAGTACATGCATATTCTCTTGCAACTGAATGAAGGGATCCTGAATGCACTCATTCCAGTGCATTCAGTCCAGAGATCTGGTCTTGTTTTGTAATCCTACTGTTAGCTCATGTGAGCTAGACACGAACAATCTTGAGGCTGCACGATCTGGTCCATATGATCTGCCTGATTGACCGAACGAGTGTAAGCTTCCAACAAAGCTAGCTGGTCCTCTTCCCTTTCTGGAAGATGTGCACATGCATCATGTGCTTTTGTGACAGGCGAAAACCGGAGATTCATGTGTGTCCCCACATGAACATGCAGCAGGCTCTGGGTTCACTATAACAGCTCTTGAGCTTTCTGCAGCAGCAGCAGCTATGGGATTTGAAACCACCCCATAGCTGCTGCTGCTGCACTTGAGAGGAAACCTAGCTATAACTGGCTTGAATCCCTGCCGCCCTACTATTGCATCAATGTATATATGCTTGATCTGTTTTCCTCGGGACTTGTCACATTTCGCAATGCAGGGAATGGGGATATAACCGCGCACCTAGCTACACGTGAATGCTAAGAAGTACTGATGCCCAAAGCTGGTTGATGCATGCCGGCAGCATCGAGCTGCTTTAGTACCAGCTGAAACAAACTAGCTAGCTGCATTTATTTAGAGCTGGTGTTCCACCGGCTGCTCTGATGCATTCAGGAACTCGGTGGTCAGCATCCAGAAGAATATGATCACAACACGAGCTTCACAAGAGACTGCACTAGCAATTCTAGACAGGGAAACAAAAAAACACTCACCCCGGATGGTATGATCCGCAGCTAGCTAGCTAGCTAGCTTGTGATCGATGGTAGTCCAAGAGTCAGTGATCTCGCGCCTCCACAAACGTCTCCTGCAGTACGCTTCCAAAGCTCAATATACACTAAAGCTTGGGCATTCATGACACTGCAAAAGAATACTAGTACAGCTCTTCCAGCAGGCTCCAGGTGATCAAAGCTCAAACATAATATTACAACCGAGAAGAAGAAGCCGGAAGAAACTTACATTAACTCTCTACACAATGAAAAGCTCAAAGAGCTCAGCAGCTGTTACCCACCTCATGCAGTAGAGCTCATGAACTCAGATGCACTCAAACCTCAAAAAGGCTCTCATAAAACCTCAAAGCTTCAAACAGTGGTTCAAAACCTAGCTCAAAAGAAGAAAAGAAAAAACCTACAATCTAGCTAGCTTCTCACTACTAGATCATCGCTCACATAAAAACCTCCGAGCTAGTACTTACTCACTCATTCATGCTAGCCTAGCCGCTGTAATGAACCTCCAACAAATTACAACCTCAAACAAATCTCAGAACAAATCACAAATACTCATATATTATTCTACCAGAGATGTGTACAAAAGCTGCTCAGCTGCTAGCAATGTTGCTTAAACACACCCATAAGCAGTTGATTTGAGCGGATCATGGAATAGTAGTTATTACCTTGCAGCCAAGTTGATGCTTTTTTTGATTGATCAATCAGCAGCTGCTACTGAGCTCAAGATAGATCAAGTAGCAACTGGTTCAGAGAATGGGTTGCAGCAGCTGCAGCGAATGTGAAGGTTGCTACTGATGATCAGTCTAAAGCAGTGCAGGAGCAGCTTGAGCTGATCTAGAGCTGAAGAGTACAAGTTCTTCACCAAGCCAAGGCTGCTAGCTAGATCATGTACAAAAGCCTTGGAGAGCTGGTGAGTCGATAGGAAGGAGAAGAAGCTGGGCTGATCGAGAGCAAGCAAAGCTGTACATGCAGAGAGCAAGAGGCTGGCTGGCTGGCTGGCTGGCTAGCTAGCAAGTGGACAACAAGGGAAGGTAGGAAGATGGTGGGGGAGATTGCAGTGCAGCAGGCAGGATTGTTGGCAGTTTGCTTGACCAGTTGGAAGATGTAACAGGCAGGAGGATTGGCAGTTTGCCTGACCAGTTGGAAGATGTAACAGGCAGGAGGATTGGCAGTTTGCCTGACCAGTTGGAACAGACAGGCAAGCAGGCAGGCAGACGGACAGTGTGCAGCAGCCGCGTGCCTGTGCCAGTGATGAGTTACTGTATGTACTTACTTTTTAGGGATGGGAATATTGGAAGAATTTACCCATCTCAAATTCTTCTTTGTCTCTCTACGTAGTATTAATTCTTGTATTCATAATTTACCTGTATTGTATTTTATTGTATTGTATTGTACTGTATTGTACACCTGTATTATATTGGCTACCTAGCAGTGTTTTTTTGTGTTTGTAGCCAAATTGGCTATTGTCCATAGGAAGCTGTAGAAAAAATGGCAATCATCCCTAAGAAGATTTAACCAAATCTGGCTATAAACACCAGATATCATGAAATATAAATCTTTAATCATCCTGAACTATATTCTGGCTATACACTGAAAACCAAGTGTAAGAAATCTGGCGATTTTTACTTTTTTTTTAAAATCAATTCTGATGATTGAAAACCTCCATAATAATTACTTTCTTTTTGAATTTTTATTCATTTCATTTAGCTTTTTGGCAAAGTCTTGCCACTAAAAAAAAAAGGCTGCTACCCAGTTAGATTGTACATTATATTATTATCCATTTTGTATTGTAAATTTTGTTTGTTGTACAAGCTGCTAAAGTTTTGTTTAATAAACTTTTGTGTGTATGTGTGTGTGCGTGTGTGTGTGTGTGTGTGTACTACTGCAGTAAATTCACACATCTCTTTGTTTGTCTCTAGTCTCCACTACCATAGCCTAGTGTGAAGTGGTCATTGAATCAAGAAATGGACAACACTAGTTATTACCACACAAAAACCAAGTAATTTGGTAACTAGAGGTGCTACTCTGACATTGAAATTGAGTACAAGCAGGTCTAATTTTTTTGGAGTTTTTGATACTGAAATTTGAAACGCTGTATGATCCATATATATATATATTTATATATATCCTAACAAAATGCTAGAGTTTTTGTTGTTGGCCTTGCCTACCAAGGCAAGGATATTGTGTTTAGATTCATTATAGAGTATATAGTAGCTTAAGGGATTTTGGCCCCTACTAGGTAATAATAATAATAGGTCTATTTTTTTGTATGAGGTTTTTTGAAAGATGACATTTTTTGGCTTGTGTTGAAACTTGAGATTAGCTATTATAGAGTTATAATATCTTGAAGGATTTTGGTTTCTTTTAGAGGATTTTTTGAAGACTATATTTTTGTATGGTGAAATACTTGAGTTTTCATAATTCTTCTTTTGCCTTAACATACTTCTTAATGTAAATGGGAAGGCCACAGTGTTGACACATCCCTTTGTTTTCTTAGTGTCTGTTCTACTGCTACTACTACTACTGTTAATTCTAGATTTTTAATTATTTGCCAACTAGAATTTTGTTTTCAACATGTCTGGAGTCTGGACTCTGTTCTACTTACTGCAGCTAATTCCAGATTTTTAATTGTTGCCAGGTAGAGTTTCTTTGTTTTCTATGTCTGTTCTACCACTGCAGTTGATTCAAGATTTTGATTGTTTGCCACCTAGAGTTTTTGTTTGCTATGTCTGTTCTCTACTTGTGCAGTTAGTACTAGATTTTAAATTATTGCCAACTGGAGTTTTGTTATCTATATTTGTTCTTTTAGCCTACTTGCAGCTGGTAAGTTAATTCTAGAATTTATTATTATTATTATTGCCAACTTGACAGAGCCTAGCTGCATGAGACCGAAAGTGTGTTTTGATATGTGGGTAAGTATGTATGTTGTTTTCTCTTGTCCACACACACACACACACACATATATATAATACACACATTGGGGTACTACCACAGTTTCAACAGGATTTCAGATAGTACATCCTTTTGGTACTTTACACTCTATTTGCCTGGGATTTTCCTTTTTTTTTGGGTGGGGTCAAGAGCAATGGGTACATGCTACTTGGTTTTTATCTTATTCCTAACAGGAGTGGGTCTGTGGAATGTAGGGGTGTAATGTGTGAACTCAATTTAGGAAGAGGAATGTGACCTTTTTCGTACCATGAAAAAGTCTTTGAAGATGAGAGAATTGAAGATTTGACAACATGATGCATCTAATTGGTAAATCGTGAGGATGGCTTGTTGCGGGGTTGGTGAATTTTGAGAATTGAAGATTTGATGGCATGATGCATTTAATTGGTAAATTGTGAGGATGTCTTTTTTCAGGGTTGGTGAATTTCGAGAATTGAAGATTTGACAGCACGATCCATCTATTCGGTAAATTTTGAGACTGTCTTTTGGCTGGATCGGTGAATTTTGTTTGGAACTAATTTCTTTTTCAGGGAATACTAGAGTGTGAGAATTGAGAAATTAGGCAGCAGAAACTACTGCCAAGATGTGCATTGAAAACATACATACTCCCATCTTGCACTTTTCCCCCAAGGATATTTAGATAGTAGGTAAGTACTTTTGAGTCTTGAGATCATGGTGCATATCCTTTGAGAATATCAATATTCTGATAGTACATACATAGGTGGGCATGTTCTTGCAATGAGAGCCTACTTTTCTGCCATGTATGAGATTTGAAGTAGACATCAAGGGGACCACAAGTGACAAGACCAACAACCACCCCCACTCATCTTCGACAGATAGATGATGACAATTTTTTCAGATCAAATTGCACTCACACTCAAGAAATGTCGGTACCTCTCAAGGACAATATGTGTACAGCTGAACTCCAATTTATAGCCTCTAAAGAATGTATTGATATGTTAATAACTATGTCAATGACTAAAATTTTAAATCACCATTGGAATTATAATGTATGTACCGAATATCCAGCTATGGCTATCAGGTTTCCAAATCATTTGTGACTTCCTGATCAATTCCAGACTTCCAAGTTATAATGCACATCCTACGAGTGACATTTTAGGAATCTTTTCTTTTAGCCAAATTGGCAATCATGCATAGAAAGATGTAGTAAAAGTGGTCATCATCCCTAGGAAGATTTAGCCAAATATGACTATAAACCATATATGAAGTACACAAATTTAGTCATCTTTTTAAAACTTTTGACTACGCATCAACCCTAAACCTCCAAAATCACTACATTTTTGAATTTTGAGTTTTTCATTTCTTTTTTTGGCAAAATTTTGTCAATAAAAAAAAAGATTGTATCCTACAAAATTGAACCCAATTCTAAATAACTAACCCCAAATAATGTTAGTTATTACTTCAGGCTTTAAACTGCCAAGCTTTCTCCATTGAACAATGAACAAAAATCTGCTGTTATTATGGTCACATGTTATAGACCTCAACGAACGATAGGTGCCGCTTAAAAGAAAAGCAAGAAGATTGAGAACCATCTCGTGCTATTAGGGTATTGAAGCGACAGTAAGTTAGTACAGGGCGACTCTCAAGAGCCCTTAGTACTTAGGGCCCTCTCAAGACCTTAGTAAATTGCATGACACCAAAAAGGAAGCCAATATTATTGGCTCATGGCGAGATAATATGGATTACTTTGAAAGGTGACAAAGAGAGCTTCCAACACCCATCATCAAGGTCACGACCGGTGGGACATCCTGCTCTTAGAATCCAAAAGTCCATATACTTTCTTTTGCAAAATAAAATCACACACCATGCCTCGTCATTCCAGTGTGTACTTCTACTTTGCCCCTTATGATACTTGCACCAGGCCGTAAAACAGTGGTAGATGCATGATGGTAGGACATAGCAAGTAGCAACATCACCCAATACTAAGTACTCGTAATCGATTCAAGTTCAAAACATTTATGAGAGCCCAACAAAACTTGATGTGGAGAAGAAGAGAGGAGCCAAACTCAATTGCAGAGAGAGAGAGGTCATGAGACACCACCTCAAACCCTAAAACCCCAACCAGCATTTGTTTCACTAGCAAAATTTTGTCAAAAAGCAAAATTAGAAATCAATATTGCAAAAATAAATTGAATATTAAGATTGGTTTCAGTAATTAGCCCGGAACATAGAATGATGATTAAAAATTTGGACCAGGGTCGGCCAATTATTTCTTTTTGTACTAACCACTGGGTAGGGTTTTTTTAATTAAATTTTGAGACCACACAGGTTATCGATATTAATATGAAAAAATTGGGTGCCAAGTAGGCTATTAAAAAAAAAGGTAATAACTATTGATTATGCACAAGGCTAGGTTATCCTGTCAGTTAATAGCCAGATACATGGTTTTAAAAAAATAAAAATGAAAATTATTAATTTTTTCTGTTTTTAAAGAAAATCATTAATGTATAAAGATTGATACCCTAGCTGAATGATAATTGCGTCATCCAGGTAAGTTATTAGACTTTTGAAAATTCAATACCAAGCGGTTATATATATTAAAAGACCAGCTTTGTTAAGCTATTATTACTAACCAGCTTGATAACCAGCCGACACTATTTGGACCTCACATCTGGTTTATGGCCAGATTTTACGAAGTCTTCCTATGGATGATTGCCATTTTGGCTACATTATAAAAAATTCATAACAAAAACACCGATTCAACACCCCACCCCCCCAAAAACAACTCTCCCATGCATTTTGCTTTTAGTGTGTTGAAGTAGCCACATATTGCATGGACACCATTCTATCTTCTTTTCCCTCATTTTCTGCTTAGAATCTCATCCTTTGTATATATCCTATATATCCCCTATCAAATGTATATTTTGGATATTAATGCAATTCCAATGGTTGGTACCTAATGGGTTGTCATATTTTGGATGATGGGTTTTACATATGGACATTACATAATGCACTGACACAAGTACCTAGCTCTCTTATTTCAGCTCCCACTTATTATTATTCCACAATACACCTGCCAAGGTATATATACCTTATTCATTGACCTTATCCAGTCATTGGCAATACATATGAATGAAATTAGAAATTAGGGTGGAGGAGGGGAGGGTGAGGTGAGGTGAGGTGAGGTGGGGTGGGATGGGGTGGGGGAGGGGAGGGAGGGGCTATATTAAATGGATGAATCACTAAAGTTGCCAAATGATGATGGTGAGAATTCTTTCTTTTTTTTTGAACCATTTTGTGTGGATGAATAATTAAAGTTGTTTGTGAGTGATGATGGTGAGAATTTTGTTTTTTTTTGTTTTTTAACCTATTTTGCATGGATGAATAATTAAAGTTGTTTGTGAATGATGATGCATGGTGAGAATTCTTGTTGTTTTAAAACCCATGATATGTTGTGATTTCTTCCCATAAATGGCATGGATGGGGAAAACAGCCAGACTTGAGAGGAATTATTTATGATTTGTCTGCAGCTAGTTCTTGAGTGAAACAGAACTGAGTGAAGTGAATGCTTTGAGTACCTACCTAGTCACAAAAGAAAAATGAAGTGGTTGAAATATCTATGCTACCATTTGATCCTTATTAGTTACCAGCTCTGACATATGCATCAATCAAGTAGTATGACAAGTGATCCAGCACCCACCAAGGCACCATCAAGATGGATGTTATGTGGACAGAAAACACTTTTTCATTTCCTCTCTCATTGCAACCCATCAACCGGGGATGAACCTCAACTGAGTTAACATCTGGTTTCACCTTGTTAACCCAATTTATGCTAAGTTGGTCAGGTATATAAGTAGATAGGTTGGAAAGTAGGTGATTACAGGGTGGGTAAAATGGCTTATGCATATGTATGAGCTCTACTATCTACTAACAACCTGCTAGCTGGTTGTTAGCAGGTAGGTAGTGAAAACTGCATCTGAGCTAACCACCATAGTTACCTAGTGGGTTTAGGCCCTCAGCAGAAAATTGTTTCTTAACCATTTATCATCCATCCTTTATGATGCACTGCTAGGTGCTGGTTCCCTTTGACCCCATCGGATTCATGTGCATCTCATTACCTAGTACCCACCAAGTATTTCACCTACTGATTTACATGCATGTAATAACCGTTGGTCATGCTTAAGGGTAGGTCATCAAATAGCCAATTGATAGGTTATTAATAACTTACCTAATAACCGAGCTGATAACCAAGTCAAAACTCAATGACCAGCCAACACTCCTAATAACTAATAACCTCTTACATTTACCTACCTACATATCACTGGTACTACTTGCCCACTTACATTGGTCGTGTGAGGTGGAAGTTAAACCCTAAACCCTTTACGGGATAGGTCACCAAGGTAGTACATGGTAACTCAGTTATTGTTCATCGGGCAACTGACTCATTCCGCAACTGACTCATAACAGGTTTGGAATGAATGGTGCATTGGTGGGTGCTGGGTCACATATTCCACGGCTGCAAGGCTGTATTAAGGTTCCAGGTTACACCTGGGGCAGCAAAGAGGGAGAGAAAGAGAGAGAGAGAGAGTGTGTGTGTGTGTGTGTGTGTGTGTGTGTGCATGCATATGTTTTGTGTATTGGACTGACAAATGGGTTGTTGAGCACATGCTCTCTTCGGTGCTTCAGCAGATGAATGAAGAAATCATTGTTGTAATGGGTCATTGTTGTAATGGGTCTTGCTGGATCCCGTTCAGCCAGAGTCTGGTTCCTTGCCAGCCTGGTTATAAGAAAAAATGACAACTAAATTGAATGTCAGCTGCAGATTCCCAACCTCCACACCTCCATTGTCAACTAGTGTTACTCATCAAGGATTAACAAATGGAAACTGATGAGCTGAACACCGACTATCTATCTTTAGAGGTTTGTTAGCAATTTGTTACACTCAGATATTCTTATGAAGAAGAACCACATGGGTGCAAGAGATTAAAGGCTTTTCTAGCAACCCAATGTGCATGAGATCGGCTGTGCCCTTTAAAGTTAACAACAAGCCTTACCGTATATAGTAGCATTGGAGTGGGGAACCCTTGGGCTCATTGAGGGCCCTACTTCTAAAGATATATTATATGTTACATGCAGTCTAGTTGTGTTGAGCTTTGAGAATAATGTGTTGCATGTTCGCTTGATGTTGGAATAACTTGGCATGAGAAAGTCATGTAGTTTGCTCAAACATGTCTATCACTTTTGGGAACAAGTGCTAGAGGAAATACAAAGCAGGTATTTTAGTTCTAGGTTCTTATGTTCAAAACTCAAGCAAACTTTTCTCTTTTTTTCCTCTGTTGGTCTTGCCAGTGATTTTTTTACCAGAGAATTTTTGCCAATTTTTGACCTAAAAAGTATGATTTCAATTTATTTGAAGGATTTTTCATGAAACAAATTGCCCAAGTTCACCAGATCTTAATGATAAACTTTCCAGTAGGTAACTAGGAATAGAGAAGGATCCTCTTTTTTTTATTGGAAAAAAAAAATAGGACTAGTTCATGGAAAATCTTTGTATTTGAAATCACATCATTATATATGAATAAATGAAGTGTGACAACATACTTTCTTCATTGAATTGCTTAAGTTAAATTGCAAAAATTTATGCATTCCATGTATTATTGATGTGTTAAACAACCCAACTTCCTATTATCTCGACTTCAATAATCATCACCAAAGTGGTTCTATGGGGTTACCAAAAACAAGAGTTATCCCCAAGAGGACACCAACCATTGCCATTCATTTTGCCCAAGAACCTAAATAGTACCATAAATCACCGCCATAACTTTGGATCAATCAGAATGTACCAGTTTGTTCAAATGAAGCCAAAGCACTTTTTGCTTGTGGTTTGCTACGGATCATTGGATCTATAAGACTATTGTGTTTAGGTCAAGAAGGGTTGATTTTCACCCCCAAAAATCCATTATTTGCAATTCAGGTTGGTCCTACGGCATAGTATAGACATCTCAAAGGACAATGAATGGTCATTAGTGTGAATATGTTTTAAGATAGGATATGTCACTTAACATTGCACAACCTAATGTGAAAATAAACAAACTTAAAGATTTGGATAGTAGGTATAAAAGTTTTATGTTTTGACATTATGGTCGTTCTTGTCCAAGTTGTAATGAAAGCATCAAGAAAGAAAGATTTGTTATGGAGGCTTGTTATGAAAATGTTGACCTTAGTGTAAACTCCACTAGAAAGCCACAACTAGTTTTACATAAAGGTTTCAATGAACTCTTGGCTTTCCGTGAAATTTATTATGAGTTTTGTGCAGTATTAAATATTAATTATCTTGATGTCACCAAAGATTATTGCAGGATTAATATTGTGTTTTAAATGGTTAGTAGTATGGTGAGCAGATTCATCAAAAGTTCAAACTCAAAGAAAGTTCAAGTTTTTATGTTAAGAATAGGGTTTTAGATTAGTTTGATTCCCCCTTGGTGTGAACCGAGGTTCTAAACAATTTGGCTTCCTATGAAAGAGCTATTATCATATCGGTTTGTGTAAAACTCTGAAATTTGATGCACTTGCAAATAATCTTTTTTCTGCTACAATGAAATAATTTATTTTTTGTGATTTTGTTGCACATCATGGATTTAATTTTTTAGTTTTTTTTGGTGGGTGTGTTTTGGGGGTGAATTTTTTTAAACACAAATATGCATTTGTGTTGGATTAACATGGCTAATCATATGTATGGTAACAAAAGGAGTGGGCTCAAATTGAAAGGGCATGTGTGCGATTTGTGTTGCACACAACAAACCCTCGTATGAGCAAGCAATGAGCCTACCAGTATAATTGCATAATATTTACATCCCACCAATAACAATTGTCTTTTTCAAATATTTATTCTTTACAAAGTGTAAGGACACAATGATGCTCGGGGCCTCATAAATCGTCACCCCTGTTCATAGCGGCTACCATCCTCATTCACAAGGGCTCAAACCTATGAAGGCCCTCACTGGGTTGCCATACCATACACTTTGGGGCTCAAATCTATGAAGCCCCTCACAAAAAATACCTTACCCTACACTTCGGTGCTGAAACCTGTGAAGCCCCCCGCATGCGCAGGGTGTGTTACCCTACACTTTATTCTGTACCATTTGGAGGAGGCAAACCAGAGCACACACCAACTTCTAGAAATGAATCTAAAATCCAAGCCCCTCCCAATCCAAAACTCTGAAGATGACTGGAGCCAACAGCATGTAGAACGCAATAGGATTGTGTTGAGCTGGCGTGGGTTCATCTCCAAGCACTAACCAAAAAAGTCGAACAAGCAACACATGCCGCCATCAACCATAATAATCAAAAGCTAAGGTCAGCAATGTCGGTGGCAATGGCACAAAATTGTAGGATTGTAGAGAATTTTAGATCTCATCTATCTGTACTCATTATATCAATTATATTATTTTAAAGTTATTTTTTCTCTCTGTTCCATATATGAAGCCAAACCACAGAGAGAGAGAGAGAGAGAGAGAGAGAGAAAGACTCAAAGTGCTCCTACTTTTTTTCTTTCAGCATCAGCACAAGATTCATGGATTGTTTTCTTCTTCAATAACAGATTGGTGAATATAAAACCAATCTCAAGGAAACAAAAGCTCAGCAAGGCACCCACCAAATACATCTAGACTGGTCAATTGATACATGACTATGAAACTAATCTGAAACAAAAAGCTCAGCAAGGCACCCACCAAAAAGATTTAGACTGGTCAACTGCTCATGATCTCCTGATCAGCACCAAGGCTATTGGAATGATTTTACATCTGTGGGTCCTCCTGGTTCAATTCAAAAAGGAGACAATGTGGAAAAGCTTGTCAAAAACCGACACCCTGTTTTGATTTGGGAAAATCCAACTTGTCTAGCCCTAACATTCATTCCCAACCAGAAGCATTCAGCACTAATTGTTGGGAGACTCACCCACCCACCCAGCATCAACAACAACAGCCTGTTTCTGTCACTGGGTACTTGCATTTGGTGAAAAGCATCAGAAGGAATGACACAATCCATTAAAAGAAATTGTAAGTTTGTGTACCTCATCAAAATAAACCTTTCCTTTGGGTCCAGTGGCCCCTCCTTTCTTGGCATAAAGGATAAACAGTAATAGTACTTCTGTACTGTCCTTCTGGCTGTACTATGTTTCTAGGTCTTGTGTCTTTTCTTCTCTTGCTTCCTCCACAAGGCCTTTCACATACAAACTGAAAGAGCCATATCAATGTCTTTCTATGATCCCCTTGACTTCTTCAGTTTCTTGGGTATCTGATGGCACACCAAATGGGGTCCTCTCTTTTCCCTCTTTTAGTAGAATTTTCCTAAGAAATATATACATATGCTTTATGATAACAAGGTAGCAAGTAGGACCCTCCCATTCTTAAAGTACATTCTTCAGAATCATTCAATCCTGTTCCTAGATGTAAAATGTAAGTTTTTCAATCTGAAACAAATTGTTAGCACTCTCAATGTAAAGACAGCATTGTTAGCACATTTTAGTTTGCAACAGTTCCTGGCATTTTTCTACATTGACTGACAGTGGGTCCAAGGAATTCCAAAAATTGGCAATTTGTAAAATCAGCTTCAGCAAAACTCTGAACTGGGCAAAGGGTATACAGTGCAAATCCTAGATATACACATATTAAGGTGCAGCAGCATGAGCATTTGATGAGATAATCCTGTTCTGAAACACATGAGACCATGAGTTTACAGCATATCCATCACTCTTCTGAGTTAAAAGTGATATGTACCTGAGTCTCAAAAGTTGGAACACAAAACAGCATTACACAAGGTGCAACAAAAGGTTTTGTTAGTTGCTTTACATTGAACTTGATTTTTTTTCCAAGAGTTCAGATCAAGGTTCCTGAATTTTATACTTTTATTCACAGTGGCCCATGAACAGCCTTATGGAAACTGGTAGGAAACCTGACTAGGAAAACTAATATCCAACAGAGCTTCAACCCAATGTACACGGAATGATGGACCATACATTTGTCCCTGCCAAAATTGCAAGCAACAAAGAAAACAAAAAATTGTCAGATGGTATACAAGCCTACACTGAGATCTTTTCGAAATCTCTAAATACCAAACTACCTATAAAAACACAAAAAAGTAAACATACATTTACTGAGTTCTGCCATATCTATGATTTCGTGGAGAAAACTCAAGACTTTGAAGGTTAAGTGTTTTGTCAGTTCCCAGGGGAGAACCAAAACTAACACAACAAGGATTGCCATTCATAACTTTCGAGCCTCACTTGCAAAATGTTAGAAAATAGCAGTGATGTAGGTAAACTATAGCCAATGTCAAAGGGCCTAATTTCAACAATATTGGAAAATCATGGGAAGAAAGAAAGTCATTGTGGCATGAAACATACCTGGCAAAGGTGAAAATATATCAGGGATGCAACTGGAAACTTCATGTATAAAATTAATTAGCTGAGCATGGTAGGGGGTCCAGTTTGCAGCATGCGCTTAAACATATCCATTCCAAATGATGAATCAGAAGAACTGCACAAATCAGCAACAGAGCACATTCAGTAACCGCTACAATGTTCCCAGAACAGATACAAATGCAAGTCATTAGTTCAGCAGCAGGAGATTAAAAACACCCACCATCAAGCTTTCTAGGCAACCCTGTATTAGTTTTCACAACCCAATAGAGGCCAGTAGGTAGGTACTAGGTACCTGGGAATGGCAATTTCAAAAGGGAATGAAATCACAACATCTGAGTGGACAACAGGTGGAATGTGATCCTTTTTTTCATTCACAATTTGCAACACTTGCATGATCACATTCCGTAGTGCCAATTCCAGTGCCACATGCCGCTTTTGCCTCTCATCCATCATTGTTTCTGCAAATTTTACAGACAAAAAGCCATGTCTCAATTATTACCAATCACAATTTGACACTCGATCCACAACTAGTGAAACTAGTTGAAACTCTGGGGCATCTGAGAGACTATAGAGTGACAGTTTACAGGGCCTTGATTGGTGCAAGAAAAATAACATACAAAATAGAAATTTGCATCTTATCACTTCACATAGCAGCACAAATGCTTTTGTTGTTCAGACATTCAAGGAATAAGAGATTGTTAAAACCTGGAGCTGATACCTGGAGCATCTCCATAGTGGGCACGGTCATAAAAGGGCTTTGCTCGGAGAGGAGCAGGTGGGATTACTTGAAGCTGAATACACCATTGCTCCCAATACAATCTCTCCACTTTGCTACTAAACCATGCCATTTGCTTATTCCTGGTCTCATAAAACGATAGGCACACCTACGCCCAGTATCTCCAGTTAATCCAATTGGCAAGGACTCAGATACCTTTTGCCCCTGACACATATCTATGAGATTGCAGAGAAAACAATGCAAATTACTCTTTGAAGGAAAACTTTTTGTGTCAGGTCCAGCAAAAACCAAAACAAACAAACAACAAGAATGCATAAGGGTCATAACCCTTAAGATGACCAACAGGAGAAAATCTATGATTCTGTGGAAGCAAACCTGTGATTTTTTATTGGGATGCTTTTCCACCCATGCAAGAAAAAGGTCAATTTTTTCTTCAATTTTCTTCTCTGTGGCTGCGTCTCCACACTGCACCTGCTCACCATAACAGAGCTATAATAAGTTCTTTTTCCCATGGACCCAATTCTCAATTTCACCATCTCTGTCCTATCTGGAATAGTCAACACACTGAACAACTCTCCGGACTTCTTACAAATACTGTGTGAAGAAAGAAAGCAACATACATAAGTGATTTCAAAAAGTTCTGAATCCACTTCACGCGGCCGAACCAACCCCAGTGCCCGATTAAACATGATGGTGTGCAAAATGCCTGCCACAGTGGAATCACACAACTGAAATCTCATCAGATACTTTGCAGAATGACTGCACAATCTTCTATCAAGGACACAGAAGGCCCTAGATTCTGGCACTTTGCTTTACCCAATGAGGACATTCAACTTATACATGGGCTTGGCTATCATATGGGTAGTAGCACATAGCATGACTAAAAGTTTGAATCAAACACCCAATCAATTGCTATGTGGCAATGAGTCGTAGCTAACAAGCACTCAGGGCTGATGCCCTATCAAGTAAACCTTTCAATTGCTGTTTGCTTCTTTTTTTTCCATTTAACCCTATGGGATGTACAAAATGTCTCACTTATGTACTCCTGATTTTCAGCATGGTTTCAGCATCAAAGAAAATTGATAAGGAAAACCATGCATTTCTGGATTTTGCAAATTTGCCACAACAAATCATAGTCTACCTTTTGTTGAAACCTTTTCCTAAATCCAAATCAACATGATTGCAAACTGCTTACATCTTAAGACCTCCCGAATTTGGTAGTGCTCCACTTCCTGCATTTGTATCCATTCAAAAATTTCTCAGACTTTTGACCTTTATGTGCTATTAGCCTATGTTCATGCATAGATTTATCAAAATGATGGAATTCCCTAGATTGGGGGCATCTCCCAATTTGTCAATCCTGAACAATACATAACTTGAAACACTCCAGATCTTTTCAGGCTATGGGTGTTGATACAAGATTTACTTTCAAGTTGTAACAGGGGTTATCTAACACCAAAGAGGTCTCTTATGTCTCTTATTAGGGTTTGAAGTTAGTGCCACAAAATCCACTTGTGAGGTGAAAATATCTTTATTCTTATGAACAAAAACGTAAAACACAACAAATTATGAGCACCAGCAAAGGACAACCTTGAACACAATGAAAGTTATGAGCACCAACCACAAGGAAAACCCTAAATTGCCAAAGACAACTAGGTTAATCAAGAGAAGACGGAAAGAAGAGATCCCTCACAAGCTCCTTGAGATAGAAAACCTCGCAATTCATGTTGTACTTTTTCCTTTGCCTTTGAGTTCCTTCCCCACTTGACTTGCCAAATTCAGGTAAGAAAGTTGTTTTAAAACACAGCCGAAGAACGTAGAAGAGTCAAATCCTTCTGCAGAAACACCCCAAAAAAACAATTTTCTTCAGATGACAAATCCAAAAATGGGGATAGAATTGCATGCCTAGCTTCTACAGACATGATCAAAAAAGTAATGAACCAATTCTCAAAGAAGGAAACAAAAAACTCTACCCAACAACAGAAATTTTGGGTCTTCTCAAAACGGCAGCAGCAAAACCTCCAAAGATCATCAGGATTCAAAACAGCTTCTTTTCTTTACAGAGAAAACGAACCGATGCCCGATTCATTTAGCCAAAGGAGGAGGGTAAGCACACAATCCTTGATCTTAAAGCTACCGTCTGCTGTAAGTGTTATTTCTTCAAAGACCCAAAACAAAACCCTAAACAAAAGGCACAAGTAATGTGCCAGAACCCTGTCTGTTAGTTAGAATTTAGAACCTTAGAAGGAGAAGGAGGAGGAGCAGTAGCAAGGTTGAAATTACATACACAATTGTTAGGGTTTGTGCACTCTGAGAATGATGTGTTAAAAGCCTGAAATTGTTGTTCAAAAACAAAACTCCCTTGCAATCAATTTGCACTTCTTCAGCATGCAACATGTAAGTAAGTACTAAGTACCAGTGTTGCTCTGGTAGTGCAAGTACCTTACCAGCCTTTTACCATTTTTATATGAGTCTCAATATCCCCTTCTTGCTTCAAAAGGAAGTTTTGACCCAAGTTCTAATTTTTTTTTTTTAATTTTACATTTTATTGAATTTATTGTTCAGCCTTGAGATCGATTTTTTGGATTTCAAAAACCTTCAATTTCAATGTGTGGATAACCTTACATCGTGCGCAAATCATTGCGATTCTTCAATGGGCTGACACACTTAGTCACAATTTTTCATCTTTTTCACATATACGAGTTAGGGCACCTCCATCACTAGCTGATCTGTGACAAAGGATGTCTTTTAGCATTATGCCTTCCACTTCATTACAATTGTTTTGATGATCTTGGTTTTTTTTCCATGTGTTTACATTCGCTTCGACATACCTTCATTATTATTGTTTTGATGATCTTGGTTTTCTTTTCATGTGTTTACATTTGCTTTGACATACCTTCATTACTATTGTTTTGATGATCTTGGTTTTCTTTTCATGTGTTTACATTTGCTTCGACATACCTTCATTACTATTGTTTTGATGATCTTGGTTTTCTTTTCATGTGTTTACATTTGCTTCCACATACCTTCATTACTATTGTTTTGATGATCTTGGTTTTCTTTTCATGTGTTTACATTTGTTTCAACATACCTTGAACGTTTTGTGGATGGATTTTCATCTTTGTTTATGTGTATATACAGGGTTTATTCTTTCTTCAATTTCAATCATGTTCACAAAAGCTTTAAATCCCATCTAGTTTAAAATTGAATCTATAGTTCTATCTTCATTACACTTAACAAAAAGAAAATTGTGTGTTATTTTATTAATTTTGTTCATCAAGTACACACAATTCAAGACAAAGATTATGCAATGTTGATTGATTACATATAACCAATCAAAACATAATAAACTTGTTTTAATTGAAAAGCCAAGCTTATACTTGTTTTTAAGTTTTATTTATGTATCTAGAGAACTTAAAACTTGCTTAAAATGGGGAAGCACCCCTGGTTGCAATTCTAATTCAGATTTGAAAAGAAGTTGGTTATATAGTTTAGGTTCAAATTGTGATTCCAACAAAACTTGAAATCTTAAGGTTGGTTCAAAAACTTTAGAAATTGACTAAAGGTCGTTAGGCCTATCACCGAACATATAATGAATGAGAGTTCTCTTGATCCATTACAATGATTTTTGTTGTCTTTGAAGTGTGAAGACAAATTGTAGAGCTACTAGATTGGGTGCATCCATAGCTCTAGACAAATTGCAAAAAAACCCATAATAAAACAAGCAAGATATAAGGTCTAAAAGTGAAGGGGTTCATCAAACTTTCTACAGCGGATAAATGATTCAAACCCATAACTGACACTTGTTGTTTGAATTTCAAAAGTCATGTGTTTTAGGGTTTAGGGTTCTGCAATTTCAGGCAGTGATCCTCTCTCTCTCTCCTGTAAACCCTACAGCAAGCTCCAAACCCTAAAACCGACTCTTGGTTTGTGGGTGGGATCCGGGACGTTCTTAATAAACGGACGAAGTCGCGTATGCCCCAGAGCTGATACAGGGAAGGAACGGCAGCGGTTCTTCAAAGTGGGGAGCATGGCGGTCGAGCTTGGCGATGCGGTGAAATGGCGGCTATGGCCGCCCAGCGACGTTACAAGGGCGGCACTGGTGGAACGCATGGCCACGAACCTGGCGTCGGTGTCTTTCTTCTCGCAAAAGTATGGCCGTATTGAAGCCTCGGAAGCCGGTAAGCACGCGAAGAAAATCGAGGAGGCGGCGTTCGTGGCCGCTCAGAAGGAAGCGGATAATGGAGTCGAAGGCATCGGCACTGGCATTGTGCAGTTCTACGCCAAACATGCCAGCCATCTCATGCTCCAGACTCTCCGGTCCAAGAAACCCTCGGTTGTGTCGGATGTTGTTGAAGGTCAGATTGCCTTGCCTTCCTCGAAGTTTTGTTCGTTCTCCAACTCGTTCTGTAGTTGTTGTCTTTGTGGTTATGGTGCATGAGACGATACATACATGTGGAGGATGTCACAGCTTCTGTTTTAGGGTTTGATTCTAAGCTTCTATTACAGAGTGTTGTGATCGTTGCTGCGTCTGTTTTAGGGCTTGGTTCTAAGCTTTTCTGTTACAAGGAGTTGTGATTGTTTGCTGTCGGTGTAGTTAGTTTTTTGCCCGACCTTTGTTTGTGTCTATTCAATGCTTGCTCTTGAGAGTCTCTTCGAATAGCAACCCTAACATCATTCCTTACTTTACCCTATCTTACTTGCAGAACATGTGCCCAAGATGAAGGAATTGGAACCTGAACAGAAGCAGAACCAGGAGGTGGCTGCAATTTCAGAGGGGAAGAAGGAGGATATAGCGGAAACAAAAGGAGTGTTTGATATATCGGGTGGGACACGTGCCTTTCTCTCCAAGGAGAAGGCGGAGGAGCTTTTTGCACCTCTATTGTATGCTGAAAGTATATTTACTGACATTTGTTTGAGCAATTGGAGTTTTGGTATCAAGGCAGCAGAAGTGGCTGCTCATGCCTTGGAAGCCAAGAAAGAGAATTTTGTCAATGTAAACCTCTCTGACATTGTTGCTGGTCAGCCAGAAGCGGATGCACTGCAAGTAATGGAGATTTTTTCTTCTGCACTTGAAGGGAGCAACCTCCAGTCATTGAACTTGTCAGACAATGCATTAGGTGAGAAAGGTGTGCGGGCATTTTCTGCGCTCCTGAAGTCACAAAGCTCTCTGAAGGCATTATACTTCATGAACAATGGGATCTCTGAAGAAGCGGCACATGCAATCCGGGAGCTTCTTCCCTCTGCAGAAAACCTTAGGGTACTTCACTTCCACAACAACATGAGTGGTGACTCAGGAGCAATAGAGCTCTCACACATTGTCCGACAGGCTCCTAATCTCGAAGACTTCCAATTCTCTTCAACAAGGGTGGGAACCGACGGTGGAATTGCCCTAGCTGAAGCTCTTCGAAGCAGCAAAAGTTTGACAAGAATTGATCTTAGGGACAACATGTTTGGACCTGAACCAGGCCTGGCTCTAGCCCGAACACTAAAATTGCATACAAATCTTGTGGAGGTTTCCCTAAGTTATTTGGGCCTAACAGATGAGGGAGCTCTTGCTATAATCAAAGCCCTTGCAGATGGTGCATTGCAACTACACATTCTTGAACTTAGTGGAAATGATATCACAGCAGCAATTGCTCCTGCTCTTGCAGCTTACATTCGGTCTCTGCAGCAGCTGAAGATTTTGAACTTATCTGAGAATGAACTGAGAGACAAAGGCACGGTCACAGTAAGCAAAGCACTGTTGGAGGAACATGAGAATCTAGAAGAGCTTGATCTGAGTGAGAACAAGATAACTAGAATTGGAGCCCTTGCAGCAGCACAAGCAGTGGCAAACAAGGTAGGGTTCAAGTCTCTAAACCTGAATAGCAACTTCATCTCTGAGTCAGGAATTGAAGCTGTGCAGGAGGTGCTCTCAAATGGCAGTGCAGGGGTGGGAGTGCTGGGTTTTATGGATGAAAATGAAGAGGAAGAAGACCTTGAAGATGAAGAGCAAGATATTGAAGAAGAAGAGGGATCCAATGGTGGTGACGAAGCTGCATCCACAGGTTTGTCTGACCTAGAAATTTCAAAATGAGCCATGTCTGCTCTCAAATTGGTGATTTGACATTTTGAATGCTCAACTGATGCTTCATATGAATGCTGTGTTCTTTTTGCAAATGAGAATGAAGGGGGAGTCATGGAGTGATGACAAGCTTAGATCACAAGTCTTTACCAAGTCCTGGGTATTTAGGATATGTTGCAGTGCTCGTTTGATGTTTATCTGCTGAAGCGCTTATTTCATTCTTTAGTAAAGAAACTGTTTTTTGTACAGTTGTTGGCTATCTGCATATGGATAGTCTAGCCTGGAAAATCAAGATTTGCTCTGCATGTCATCCTCATTGAGGTAGTATGCAAGCTCTGTGTCAAACATATAATTTCAGGGGCCTGTTGTAACCTTTTTTTACACCACTCTTGTTCATCAGGGAGAAGTAGATGCTTGATTTACACCCAATCATTCTGGATTGATTTGAGCTGTATGAAGGGGAAGTTTTTATGCATAGTTTTCATAGAGGAAGATTCCTGTTTCTTTCAATCATTCCAGATGTGGTGTAAATCAGCATTGAGCCATCAGCCTGAGTCATTGGCACTCATGGTTGTGACTTTGGACAAATGTCACCATTCTAACTAGATGGGTTAGTGCAACGAGAAGCCAATCTGTTTCAGAAGCAAAAGACAGATCACACAAGCACAGTTTTTCTGCCAAAACTGTAATTGGTAGACCATAACAATCTATTGTGGAAAAATGATTTTTGCTTCAACAGTTGAGAGAAACATATGTTTTGGCATTGTGTGGAGAAAAGGGGATTACAAGGTGGTCCTTATATTTTGAACTTCAATGTCCACACTTTCATTTAGAGATATAATCACTCCATTTGCTAAGTCATTTAGAAGCAAACTTTTGCAATGTTCAACAAACTCATTGAGTTATACAAATATAAAAGTATTGAATCTGCATTTGATAAATCAAGCAGGAAAAAATCAAGTTTGATAATCTATCAAAATTTTCTTGTCTCAATCAAGAAAAACACTTTTGATGATTTTTCACTTTGTGTATGAGAACTTCTTGCACAGCTCATGATTCACACACACAGTCCCATTGGACAATTGACTTTGCATAATTCTTTGTATGGTCATCCTTACACAATTCCAAAGACAATTCATACCTACCTCATTTCTACACTTAAATATTCAACTTCTTTCTTAATAACTATGTCTTATCCTCATAAGTACCTCACTCATTTTTCCCTACGCACCAACATGGACATGAAAAAACAAATTAACATCTGACTTTTCATGTCCATGATGTTTATATTAATTTAAATTAAATTTGATATTAACATATATAATGATGAATTATTGGAAACCATGTGGAACATAAGAAGAGAAGAAAAAATAGTTGATTGTCATTGATATTGCACATCAACACAGAACCCAAGTTAAATAATGGTTAAACACAACCTCAATGAACAATTGAATATGAAATATTTCCATCAAAATATATATATGTATATAATCCTTTGATATAGTGGTTCAAAATATGTCTTTAATGTTTTCACAATGAAAATTTGGTGGTCACTTTGATATCTTGGGGTGTATGCAAGCTAAAATAAACAATTGGATTACCTTGGGACCCTAAATGGATGATGAAAGTAAGTATAAAATTGTAGCAAATCACAAATTGTTGTAAATTTAATGTTTTTAATTTAATAATACAAATTAAGATATTTTTTCACTAATGTTCATTAATTTTCAAGTTTCAAAAGTTGTGAACGTAGTCAAAGGAACAATGGGCACCAAGGTAAAAGTCTTTTTTTTGAAGATTACATGTGACATATGGCATTCATGTGCTAGATTATAATCCTAAATTTTTCTATTTTTCATACCTAGTTTACCATTGTTTGTTACATAAAAATATTTTTGATTGATCCTACATTATGTATACTATGCATGCATGTTTTTTATCAAATAAAAATGAATAACTTTTGTTAAGGTCACATCCTCAAAATTCATTAATTTTGAAGGCCAAAAACCCATTTGAACCAAATGCATTCAAATTTGTTATAAAAGTGAATTTCACAAATTTCAATTCTTTTTGTTCTTTTAATCCTCAATGTTAAGATCCAATTTTGAAGAAAAAAGATGCACATTTGGTATTGAAAAAAAACATTTTGAAAACATAATTGTCCACTTCAAAGGTTTGAACGCTTTAAACATGCAAAAGGACTTTTGATTTGCACCAAAATTTGAGCATTGCAACTTTGCAAGTAATGGAGTTTAATCCACAAAAATTAACAATCCAAATTATTGTATTCCCCTTGTGATTTTTCAAAAATAAAAATATATAGTTTGAAATAATGTCCACCCCCTTAGGTGCCTCCTTTGACCATGTTTTCACCCCACATTTTTTTGATAAAATTTGATTAGGTTTCTCTAAAGGCAAGTAACAATAATAGTAAAATGTGTAGTATGAACTTTCATTTCAAGTATGTTTTAACAAAGAAAAAACATGATATTTAATTTATTATTCCTTTGAATATATGATGATATATGTCTTATATATATTTCACTACATTTCTAAATGTAAAAATGTGTTTGAACACCATATTGAATAGAACCAATTTCAAACATATTTGTTACCTACTTTTATTATACTTTTTTTTTCATATTTTGTATTCAACTTACCATAAACTCAATGGAGGGAACAATAATTTCATAGTGGAAATTTAAAAGATTTGAAGTTTTAAAAAATGTCAATATAACTAAATTTCATTTTAAAAACTGAATTTTAGTTTAATATAACTTTTATTTTATTTTCTTATGCTTTTACCCATTTTTATTGATGAAACATCAAAGTATTTTAGTTTGGTTATTTTATGTATATTTTAATTTATATGGGTGCAAATAAAATAATAGGAGCCAACCTTACCATTGTGATCAAAGTAGGATAAAATACTTTTGATTGCTTTAAAAGTAGCAGGAATGTTTACTAAGATGATGTGACAAACTATGATTGATTATAGAATGATGGATTAGAAATCCATGATTATGATGGCCAAAAATCACTATGCCAAAACATAGCATTAATTACTAGTCCTTTTTTATCAAGTTAATCATTTATGTCATTTCTAGTTGTTTTTGCCATGTGTAATCATATAGGTTTAGTCATAGATGCCATGTTTTAGCATTATATATATATATATATATATATATATACACTATTAGTATGTAAGGATTAAATAATCACAGTATAATATGGTTATGTCAGTCCATTAAAAATGAAAAAACTTAGAAAAAACATTGGTTACACTTTTCATGGCTCCTATTAGTGTGATTGCATTCATACATGGGTAAGTGCATATTTTTTACATGGATCACACATTCCTTAAACATATTTGTAAAATAAAAATAAATTGTGGTTAGTTGATAAATCACAACATTTTTAAAAACTTAGTACATTTTACACTTTGACTATATATATATTTTTAATTTTAATGTTATTTAATTTCCAATCCAATTTCATTTTTGGAAAATAATGGGCAATGGCTATTAATTTAATTTACACAAAAAATTTTAGTACAAAAAAAAGAAATATATATATAAATTATGCCAAGCCAAAACCCCAAAAAACACCTATTGGAACATGCCACATGGTGTTCATTATTGAAGAAAAAATTGAAAAATTAGCTAGAAAACAATGTATGTTCTAAAGCAAAATAATTTGGATTCAAATTCAGCCTTTGCCATATTCCCTTCCTCCATTTGCACTTCACATTTCTTTGATTTTCAACTAGGTTCAAACCCAACACCTTATGGGGGGAAAGAGATGTGAGTTATACTAAGAATCTTTTTGTTTCAAATTAAAAATAAATGCATCAATTATCCTTTTTTAATTGTAACAAACTTGTATCATTTATTTGTTAAAATATTTGGTTTTTAGTGGGTCGTTTCAATACAAAAAAATGTGAGTTTTCAAAAGGTCCAACTTGATTAAAATGTTCATATTGACCAAAGGGGATGGTCATTTTGATTGAAGGCTTGGGGCATGAAAACACAAGTTACTTTTGATTGAAACATTTGAATAAGTGACCTTTTTAACCATGTGACAAACTAGACATATGTAAAAAAAACTAGAGATCCATCAAAATGACCAAGGCTTAATCAAATTGATCATATTCAATGGCCATTGTGATTTACAATTAATCAAATTGGCCATTTTGATTTGACACTTAATCAAATCAACCATACTAATTTGACTACTTAACCTACAAGTTTATTTTATTTAAAGTACATGCCAAACCTAAATTCATAATTGGTAGGTTTAGGTTAAGCATATTGCACTTAATAGATACTTATAAAATTTAATAAGCTACCTACATGTTACCTTTAGACAATGTAGGTACTTAAATTTAGTACATTAATTAGCTGATATTTAATAATTGATATTTAATATTTAATAATTCATGATTAATAATTTATATAATTAATTAGTCACCAAATAAATGTCAATTAATAACCAATAACTAATTTATCCATTAAGTTGTTGATTGATTAATTATTATTATCAACTTATCAATTTATCTATTTTTTTTGCTATTATTTGATAGTAATTAATAGTAAATTATTAATATTTAATGCTTCAAAAAAAATATTCAATAATCAGCCATTTACATTGAATAATTATTAATTATTAATAAATAATCATTAACTAATATTTAATATTTATTAATTCGTAAGAAATAATAAGTTATTAAACATTGATATTATTTTTTATTTTTTTAATTGAGTTAATAACATGTAATAACCTATTAGGCATTGGTACCTACATGTTATCTAAGTAGATACTTGGTACATGTTATAATCTCCTACTTAGATAAATAATACAAAAATATTGAAGTTTGTTAATGAATGCTACAATATGTACATTAAAACAAAAAATTCAATCAAATTTATTACAGTATGATCATAAAAGTTTTCAACTTTTAAAGTGGTAGTTCAATGGTAAAAATTTGACTCTTCAAAGTGAAGGTGAAAAGTTCAAATCCTCACACATACAACACTAGATATTTAGGCTACTTTGGTTTTATGTGGATTAGATAACCAAGTTAAGGCACGTAAGCAGGTAGGTCTAGGGTTGGCCACTTAGCGTAAGGGCTTAGGCTAAATAGGGTAGGTAAGCAATTTATTTTATTTTATTTTGTACATGAATTATTAGGTAATGTAGGTATCTAAATTGATTAATTAATAGATTTAATAAATAAATATGATTATAATTATATATAATACAATTATTATTTAAAAATTAAATCATATATAGTTGTTGTCAAAATAGTGTTGACTAATAAAAAATATAGTAAAAAAAATAACCAAAAAGACCACCAAAAAAATTTAGTCAAAATGGCCATGTCAAAAATGACTTATCCAAGATGACACCTTCATCAAGTTGAACATGGGCCATTTGGGGTACCTTTTGACCAATTTTCCCAATAAAAAAAACCTTGTTTTCTTGTAGTGTTTATAAATTAATATTTAGTTGTTTGTAAACCATGTATATGCATTTTGTTTAATTGTAGGATGCATTTAAATTTTTTTGGGGGTTTATGGGGTAAGTATGAATTCTTGGCTTAAATTTCAAATGCACATGGTTTACACCATTTAAGGTTTTATTCACACATGTTATCTTGCAAGAAGAAATACAAAACCCTTTTTACGGAATTAAAAAATGATAATATAGGTCAAATGGAATTTTTGGGAACAATAGACACGAATTTGTTTATTTTGAGCAAATGGAAATTTTGTGAAATGGTATTCATGTTAATGAGATGAATCATGTGTTGAAAAGTGCCACGAAAGAAGAACAAGATCAAGGGAGTCCAAAATCACACCAAAAGTTGGATGATGCAACCACAATTCAAATTGCATCATCAAAACATTAGAAGAAAAAATAATTTCAAGACAAATTTAATTTTTAGAAAAGGAAATGGTGAACAATCCAACAAATCTAATTGCAAGTTTTCAAGTAACCATAACTTTATTATAAAATATGGATGCACATATGTTTGTAGTAATACAAAAAATTTAATTTTTCATTCATAGAATCAGTATCACTCTTCATTTTCACAACTTGAATGTTAGATTTTTTAAAATTTTGCAATGCCATAGTAACTTGACTATGGTTTCATGCATCCTTGTGGCCTCACGTAATATATCTTGATTTTTCTCATTCTCTTTAATGAAAAGAAATTTAATTTTTCTATCACAATGTTCTTCTTTCACATTTTCTCCATGGTGAATTGTGGCCCTAATTTGAACTATGGTTGTCCTTTCACCTAGCAACTCTTGCTATTCCCTTGATGCTCCTTTGTTTACTTGCTTTTGGAATTCTATTTTAATTTCTTGTATTCACTTTCCATTGAGTCCATCTTTCCCAATTGTGCAAATATTATGCAACACAATACATGTGGATACAATATCAACCATGTGTCACAAATGGTACATTTGCCTTGTTCATGATGATTCACCATCAACCCTTCAAAATTCCAAAAATTCATTCAGCACACATTCAAATTAAACTTTTGATAAATTCCAATGAACTTTGTATGGTTCCAATCCATCCACACATCCTTTGAATGTGCAACACACCTAAGGTCACACCATATATGCACAATCCCTAATCAATTTATATGCAATTACTTTTTTTCTATTCAATATTTTGCAATTTTGTGAGTTTGAAAAGAGTCCAATCATGGATGCTTCATGCCCGTCTGGTTTCATAATTCAAGAACACACATTTTGTGTCAACAACACCTTACAATAAAATTCAATGAATTTTTTTCAACAATAATAATCTTCCCCACCAATTATTGGAGCAAAAATTGGAATATGCAACCCATCAATTACAACTATAACTTGAGGAATTCCATGAAATGCTTCAAATTCATTTGCCAAAGCCCTAAATTGGGTCATTTGAAAATTGAACAAATAAATGTTACAAATGAATTCACACCAATCTGCAAAATTTTCTCACAATGATTAATATTGAAAATTCACCCACCCCATATATTTCTCCAATACTACATAACATATTTCTAGTCTTGAATCTTTGTAATGATACGACAAATTTACTTTCAACAAAAATGCTCTCTTTCATATGTGTATTCTACCTTTGTAAATATGGATTTGATTTCTCACACAACGCAAATGTAGGACATTGTCATACACACTTTTTTTTTTGAACATTTTTTAAAAAAGGACCCAATAAAAATTTATTGATAAAACCAATTTGTCTCTCATAAGAGCACATGTTATAATCTCTCCAACTCATAATATCAAAATAAATGCTCAAAATTATGGCATTCTCCCATTCTCCATTAAAAGCTAATGCTTGCATATTCAACATGTGTTCATCATATGTAAATTCCCAATACATGGCCAAAACAATAAGAATAAACTTTTTTGCTCTCATCCATGACGATCCTACTTACTAAGATGAAGAATGCACAATTACCAAGAAAAATTAAAATTAAATGATGAAATATGGTATATATATAAACCCAAAACCAATAGTAAAAAATGTTATCTAGATTTTCAAGTTAAAAGACAATATTTACATAAAATGAAAAAGTTAACCCATTTTGGCTCCCTTTTAATGTTAAGATATTTCAACAAAGCCTATTTTCACTTTACATTGTACTTGAGAGTTTGGGCTCATACTTAAATGATTATTGAATTTCCATGAAATTACCTTTGAATGAGTTTTGAAAGCTTTTAGGATTTCCATGATCACAAGCCTCACCATAGTGTAAAGGGGGCCTTCTTGTTACATTAGTTGGAACAATATTTCTTTCATGTTCCACGTAATTTGAAATAATTTAAACAATAGAGTTATCCGTAAAATAAGAAAAACACAGCACCAGAACCCTGAGTTTGGTCATACACAGGGTGACATTAAAAAAAACCTGCAAAAAAGTACATTAGCATTCAATGGGGAATGAAACTCAGAAAACCATCAATAAAACCATCAATTTTGGTGGTAAACTGAGTTTCATCCGGTGTTTCCTTTTCCCTGAGCGCCTTCACCGCAGCTACATATATTTTCACTTCTCCTAACTGTACAACTACTATAATTACTCTTGGACCTCCTGCATTAAATGCTGAGTTTCAGCATTTCATACTCAGATTTAATAATATGTCTGTACTTTGCGGATACCACTGAAAGAGAGGATTTGGGGTGGGGGGTGTGAAAGAAGGCCGAAAGACAGGGTGAAGACAGGGTTACTTTACGGATAACTCTAATACCTTGGTCAGCATTTGGGGTTTTTGGCTGCCACTTGTTGGAGCATAAACACAACCTGGTTTTTACTCATCCAAGTGGCAGGTACTATTGGCGTGGCGTTGTATCAACTGTCTACCCAGTGGTCTTGATCCTTCGTGAATTTTCACTAGCTTGTGAATTTTCTTACAAAATTTTGAGAAAAAAGTCTTTTATGGGGTTTCTTATCACAAAATTTGCCAAAAATATTCTTACAAAGATTTGCCACATTCTACATCAGGTTCAGTAAGGATGGGTAAATGTTTCTAGGTTCATATTTTGTTCATATGCACCTTTGGCTAAGTTAAATCATTTTATGGTTTAATATTTGCTAACATGTGCTTCATCGAAGATATGAAAAAAAAACCACTATCCAGACTGGTTGCCTTCCCTAGGTCGTTATGATGGGGGAGCTCCCTCAATTTTATATGTTCCCACATTCCCATGGAAATATTTCTTTTCTACTTATCCTTGGTTCTCTCTCTCTCTCTCTAATATTTTTGGATCATTTGGGGAAAAAGTGTATAGGGCAGACCTCATAGTTTGTGGCAAATGCCAACTTTGCCAAAATTAATTTAATTTTGGCAACTTTCTTTGGGTAATTTTGGCAAAATTGGCAGTGTGTGTATTTTAACGTGACAAAGTGAATTTCAAGGGTTGCCGCCATCGTTTGCAGCATTTTGACGTTTGAAAAGGGCCTTTAAGTCCTAGGGTGAGGTTGAATCCGGCATGACATTTTGGGAATGGCCTTCATCATGAGCATCATAAACCATGAGGGAAATACTATTATGGACCTAAGCT